>Ga0207710_10001637_pt1 | contig 10933 bp, 11 predicted proteins | sample KBSS24metaG_FD_184400 | JGI IMG/M metagenome (GOLD analysis project Ga0207710, IMG submission 184400) | Switchgrass rhizosphere microbial communities from Kellogg Biological Station, Michigan, USA - KBS S2-4 metaG (SPAdes) (version 2) | ecosystem: Host-associated > Plants > Roots > Rhizosphere...
GTGCGCCGGCCTTCCTTGTGCCGCCCCTTCGGCGCGCGGGCCGGCGGCTTGGCGCCGCCCTTCCCCGTACCCGCGCCGGAGCCGCGCGCCTTGGCGCTGCTCGCCGCGCTCGGAGCGGGCGCGTCGTCGTCGTCCTCTTCGGGCAGCGCGGACGGCGCGGGCGCCGCGGCGCTCGCGGCGGCGCTCGGATCGGCTCCGGCCGGGGGCGGACGCGCCGGCTCGCCGCTCGCGTCGGCCTCGGCGGGGCCGGGCCGCTCGGCCGGCTCCGTGTCGTCGCCGGCGTTCGGCGCGCGGGCGCCGAGCGGATCGGGGCGTGCGGCCTGGATCGACGACGCGGCGGACGCCTGGGGTCCGAACGCGACGCCGCCCCGGTACGCGAGGATCACCGCGCCGGCGCCGAGGAGCGTCGCGATCACGCCGACCGCGACGACCTTCCCCGCCCTGCGCCGCGGCGGCGCGCCGGCGCGGACCACGAGGATAGGCGGGGCGCTGAGCGCCATCGCGGTCGGCGCGGTCTCGAGCGAGCTCGGCGCGGTCGCCTCGTCGGGGGCGGCGAGCGTGGTCGCGGGGCCGCGCACCGGAGCCAGCCCGGCGGCGCGCGCGACCGGCGGCCCGCGGAGCACGGTCTCGACCTCCCGGAGCACCTCTTCGGCGTCGTCGGGCCGGTGCGCGGCGACCTTCGCGAGGAGCCTGCGGGTGAGGTCTTCGATCCGCGGATCGAGCGTCGCGAGGACCGCCGGCGCGAGCGGCGGCACGTCGTCGAGGAGGTGGCTGCGCAAGACGGCGACGGTGCCGCCGGAGAACGGCCGCACGCCGCCGAGGAGCTCGTAGAGGATGACGCCGAGCGAGTAGAGGTCGGTGCGGTGATCGACCGCCTGCCCCACCGCCTGCTCCGGGGACATGTAGTCGGGCGTCCCGAACACCGCGCCGACGCGCGTGAGCGGCTTCGCGAGCGACGGCCCCGGGCCGTCCGGCGCGCTCGGCGCGTCCGACGGCGAGCGCCCCGCGGCGGCGATCCCCTCCACGTCGATCTTGGCGATCCCGAAGTCGAGCACCTTGACCTGCTCGTGCTCGGGGGGCGGGCGGTCGACGATCATCACGTTCTCGGGCTTGAGGTCGCGGTGGACCACGCCCTTCGCGTGCGCGGCGGCGAGGGCGAGCGCCACGCCGCGGACGATCCGGAGCGCGCGGAGCGGCTCGACCGGCCCCTGATCGACGAGCGCGCGGAGGCTCTTGCCGTCGATGTACTCGAGGACGAGGAAGAACGACCCGTCGGGGAGCTTCCCGAAGTCGCTCGCCGACACCACGTGCGGGTGATCGATGTGGGCCGCGGCGATCGCCTCGCGCTCGAAGCGCGCGACGATCTCCTCCGACTGCGCGCCGTCGGCGTTCAGCACCTTGAGCGCCACCTGCTTGCGCATGTGGACGTGCTCCGCCCGGTACACCGCGCCCATCCCGCCCTCGCCGAGCAGCCCTTCGATGCGGTAGCGGTCGGCGACGATCGTTCCGGCAGGGAGCGGCGACGTCATCCTGATGCCCGATTGTACCACCCTTTCTGCCACGCTCCCGCGCCTCTGCAGCGCGGCGCGCGCGCGCCGGGTAGGCTTTCGCCCATGCGCGTTGGGGAAATCGTGGGGATCTTGGAGGCGTGGGCGCCGCTCGCGCACGCCGAGCCGTGGGACAACGTCGGACTCCTCGCGGGGGACGGGGACGCCGAGGTGACGCGCGTGGTCGCCACGATCGACCTGACGCGCGAGGTGCTCGACGAGGCGATCGCGGCCCGCGCCGAGCTGATCGTCGCCTACCACCCGCCGATCTTCGCGGGGCTCAAGAAGGTGACGCGCGGCGGCCTCGCGTACGACGCGATCCGGAGCGGCGTCGCGCTGTACAGCCCGCACACCGCCCTCGACGTCGCCCAGGGTGGGACGAACGACATGCTGGCCGACGTGGTCGGGATGCGCTCGCGCGCGCCGCTCCGCCCGTCCGCGCAAAAAGATGCAGAGTACAAGCTGGTCACGTTCGTCCCGGTCGAGGCGCGCGAGGCGGTGAGCCGCGCGCTGTTCGACGCCGGCGCGGGGGCGATCGGGCGCTACACCTCGTGCAGCTTCTCCGCCGCGGGGAAGGGCACGTTCTTCGGCGGCGAGGGGGCGCGGCCGGCGGTCGGGCGCGCGGGGCACCTCGAGGAGGTCGACGAGCTGCGCCTCGAGACGGTCGTCCCGGTCGCCCGCGTCGACGACGTCGTCCGCGCGCTCCGCGCCGCGCACCCGTACCAAGAGCCGGCGTTCGACCTCGCGCGGATCGCCCCGGCGCCGCCCGCCGATCCGGCGTCGCGCCCCGGGATGGGGCGCATCGGGCCGATCGACCCGATCGACCGCGCCGCGCTGATCGACCGGGTGAAGCGCGGCCTCGGCGTCGCGCAGGTCCTCGTCGCCGGGCCGATCAGCGGCACGGCGTCGCGCGTCGCGGTGTGCGCCGGCGCGTGCGGCGAGAGGTTCGAGGACGCGCTCGCGAAGGGGGCCGACGTCTACGTGACGGGCGAGATGCGCCACCACGACGCGCTCGCCGCCGTGGCGCGCGGGATGACCGTGGTGTGCGCGCTCCACTCCGGGAGCGAGCGCCCCGTCCTGCGCCGCGTCGTCGACCGGATCGCCGCCGCGTTCCCGGCCGTGGCCGCCGGCGTGAGCCGCGCCGATCGCGACCCGTTCGCGTTCGCGTGACCGCTCACGCCGCGGCGCGTTCGCGTGGGAGTGACGCGTCCGCGTGGGCGCGTCGCGACGCTCACGCCGCGACGCGCGCCGCGACGCGGGCGAGGATCCGCCGGATCCCTTCGGCGAACGTGGCCTCGGGGGTCAAGAGGCTCACGATCGCGTACGCCTCGTCCTCGAAGTCGAAGAACGACGCGGGGTGGACGTGGACGCCGTCCTCTTCGAGGAACGTGAGGATCCACGCCTCCTCGGGGTCGACGCGGGGCAGGCCGAGCGTCGCGTACCACCCCCCCTCGACGTGGAGGACCGTGGCGGCGGACGAGGCGGCGAGGCGGCGGATCGCCGCGAGGTTCGCGCGAGCGCGCGCGTGGATCGCGCCGCGCGCCGCGCCGCTCGTCTCGAGGAGCGACGGGAGCGCGTGCTGCGCCGGCGTCGACACGGAGAGGAAGCTGTCGGCGATCAGCTCGAGCCGGTCGAGCGCCGGGCGCGCGAGCGCGTCGGGGCCGCCGACGACGATCCACGCGGCCTTGATCTGCGGGAGCGCGGCGAGCTTCGACAGCCCGCCGAGCGCGAAGACGAGCGCGTCGCGCGCCTCGAGCGCGGTGGTCGCGCGCGACGGATCGTCGACCAGGGGGTAGCTCGCGAAGACCTCGTCGGACACGATCGGCAGGCCGGTCCGCGCCATCCGTTCGAGCTCCCACGTCTTCAGGTACGAGCCCGTCGGGTTGTTCGGCGCCACGGTGAGCAGGCCGCGCGTCCGCGGCGTGACCGCGCGCGCGAGGTCGTCGAGATCGACGTGCCACGCGCCGTCGTACGCGAGGCGGTACGGCGCGAGGCGCACCCCCTCGAGCGCGGCCAGGTGATCGAACAGCGGATAGCTCGGCCGCGGCGCGAGGAGGTCGTCGCCCGGGTCGCACAGCAGCTTGAAGAGGAACCCGTACGCCTCGCTCGTGCTCGCCGTCAGGACGACGCGCGACGGATCGACGCCGGCGCGCTCCGCGACCGCGGCGCGCGCCGACGGGAGGCCGAACGGCAGCGGCTCGTACGCGAGCGCGCGCGGGTCGGCGAGCGCGCGCAGGATCGCGTCGCCCGGGTAGGCGATCTCGGCGGTCGTCGGGTTCGACGCGGTGAGGTCGAGGACGCGCTCGCCGCGCCCGCGTGCGGCGGCGAGCGCGCGCGCGAGCGCGTTCGGCGCGAGATCGAAGGCGCTGCGCGACGAGAAGGCCACCGTCGCGCGACCCTACCAGCGCCGCCTTCGTCCGACGAGGCTTGACGGGGCGCACGGGGGAACCCTATTGCCGTCCGCGAGCCATGAACGACGGCGCGCGCGAGGGCAGCGGGGAGATGTTCGACGCGATCGCGGGCCGGTACGACGCGGTCAACCGCATCGTCTCGCTCGGGATCGATCAGTCGTGGCGGCGCGCCACCGTCGACGCGCTGGAGCTCCCGGAGCGCGGCGCCGCGCTCGACGTCGCGACCGGCACCTGCGACCTGGCGATGATGATCGCCCGCCGCTGCCCCGGCGCGACGGTGGTCGGCGTCGATCCGTCGAAGGAGATGCTCCGGATCGGCGAGGAGAAGCTCGCGAAGGCGAGCCTCGCGGATCGCGTCACGCTCCAGGCCGGCGTCGGCGAGGAGCTGCCGTTCGAGGACCGTCGCTTCGACGGCGTGACGATCGCGTTCGGCATCCGCAACTGCGTCGACCGGCCGCGCGCGCTCCGGGAGATGGCGCGCGTCACCAGGGACGGCGGCAGGATCGCGATCCTCGAGCTGAGCGAGCCGCGCGGCCTCCTCGGACCGCTCGCGCGGTTCCACATCCACACCGTGGTCCCGGCGCTCGGCGCGGCGCTCAGCGGCAAGCGCGAGTACCGGTACCTGGAGCGGTCGATCGCCGCGTTCCCGCAGCCCGACGTGTTCGCCGAGACGATGCGCGCCTCGGGGCTCGACGTCCTCGCGGTGCGCCCGCTCACCTTCGGCGTGAGCTGCCTCTTCGTCGCCACGCCGGCGCGGACATGAGCGTCGCGGAGCCCGCGATCGCGTGAACGACCTGCGCCCGGGATCGCTCCGCGTCTGGGTCCTCGCGAGCCGCCCGGCGACGCTCCTCGTCGGGATCGTCCCGGTGCTCGTCGGGGCGGCGATCGCGCGCGCGTCCGGCGCGCTCCGGATCGGCCCGGCGATCGCGGCGCTCCTCGGCGCGGCGTGGATCCAGATCGGGACGAACCTGGCGAACGACGTCTTCGATCACGCGCGCGGCGCCGACGCGGCGCGCGTCGGATCGGTCCGCGTCACCCAGGCCGGGCTCCTCACGCCGGCGCAGGTGCGGCGCGGGATGATCGCGTCGTTCGCGCTCGCGTTCGCCGCCGGCGTGTACCTGACGTGGAGCGCCGGCTGGCCGATCGTCGTCATCGGCCTCGTCTCGATCGCGTCGGGGCTCGCGTACACCGGCGGCCCGTACCCGCTCGCGTACAACGGGCTCGGCGACGTGTTCGTCTTCGTCTTCTTCGGCCTCGTCGCGGTGTGCGGGACCACGTTCGTCGCGTCGGGCTCGGTGCCGCTCGAGGCGGTGATCGCCGGCGTGCCGCTCGGCGCGATCTCGACCGCGGTCCTCGTCGTGAACAACGTGCGCGACTTCCGCACCGACCCGCTCGCCGGCAAGTGGACGCTGGTCGCGCGGTACGGCCGCGGCTTCGGGGTCGCCGAGTACGCCGGGCTCCTCGCGCTCGCGTTCGCCAGCCCGGTCGCGCTGGTCGCGACGGGGCGCGCGTCCTCGTGGGTGCTCCTGCCGCTCCTCACCGCGCCGTACGCCGCCTCGCTGGTCCGGACGCTCCGCCGCCACCACGAGGGGCCGGTGCTCGATCGGTGCCTCGCGTCGACCGCGCGCCTGCTCCTCGCGTTCGGCGCGCTCCTCGCGATCGGGATCTCGCTCTAGCGCGCTCGATCTAGCGGGCGCGCTCGCTCCGGCGCCGCGAGCGCGCGCTCCAGCGCGGCGCGCCCGCGGAGCGCTCGCCTCGACGTCAACGTCCCGTAGCGCGCCGCGGCCCGCCGGGCTTGGGCGCCGGCTTCGTTCGGCCCGCGCCGGCCTGGCCTCGCGCCTCGGCGCGCGGCCGCTTCGCCGGGACGAGGCCGCCGCCCTCGGCGACGACGCGCTCGTACTCCTCGGGGAGGACCGGCGTGACGGACAGCCGCGACTTCTTCGCGACGGCCATCTCTTTGAGCTTCGGGTGCGCCTTGATCGCGGTGAGCGTGACCGGCTCCTTCAGCCGGCCGACCGCCTCGACGTCGATGACGCTCCACGCGTCGTCGGTGGGATCGGGGTACGCGGCGCGCGCGACCGACGCCACGCCGACCACGGCCTTCCCCTCGTTCGAGTGATAGAAGAGGAGCAGGTCGCCCTTGGCCATCTCGCGCAGGTTGTTCCGCGCCTCGTAGCTACGGATGCCGTCCCACACCGTCCGCTTCTCCTCGACCAGGCGATCGAAGGAGTAGACGGACGGCTCGCTCTTCACCAGCCAGTACCGTTTCATGCGCCGCTCGTCTCCGTTCATCGTCGCGCCGCCGCTGCGCGCCGGGGCGGACGAACCCTAGCCTCCTCGGCGATGGACGACCACGGCTTCCGCCTCCGAGGGGGCGCGTTCGCGGGCGGCGGGCGCCGGGGGCGTGCTATGCAGCGCCGTCCCATGGGCCCCGACGACGCGCCGCTCCACGTCCTGCGCCGAACGGTCGCGTTCCAGGACGTGGACGCGGCGGGGATCGTGTTCTTTCCGCGCGCGTTCGAGTACGCGCACGACGCGTGGGTCGACTGCCTGCGCGAGCGCGGGGTCGACCTCGTGGGCGTGCTGCGCGAGCGCGTTTGGCTCGCGCCGCTCGTCCACGCGGAGAGCGACTACCGGGAGCCGATGCGGTTCGGCGATCGGATCGACGTGCAGATCCCGCGCGTCCTCTTCGGCGCGTCGTCGATGACCGTGCATTTCCGTCTCCAGGGCGCCGGCCCTCGTGACGGCGTGACCCTCTGCACGGGCAAGCTCGTGTCCTCGTTCATCGACGCGACGACGTTCCGCAAGGTCGACGTGCCCCCCGCGGTCCGCGCCGCGTTCGTGCAAGGCGGCGCCGCCGGGCGCCCTCCTACCTGATCGGCGTCGTGAACGGGCGGGCCTCGCTCGCGAGGACCTCGTCGTCGGTGCGGAGCCCGTCGTGGACGAAGTCGAGGAACTCGTTGCGCCGATCGAGCGTGAGGCCGACGAACTCGACGCCGACGCCGCACAGGCCGGGCGTGGTCTGCCGGTGGCGGACCTCCGCGTCGATGATGAACGTCTCGGAGGACTCGGGGTGCTCGACGTGGACGACGACGAGCGCGCCGTCGGCGAGCGCGAGGTCGGTCTCGATGAACATGCCGCCCTTCGACACGTCGCGCGTGAAGAGCTCGTAGATATCGTCGAGCGCGGCGACGCTCACCTTGAGCACGGCGGGGTGGCGCTCGAAGCGGCGGCGCATCGGATCGCTCGCGGGCCCGTCCCGCACGTCCCACGCGCCCGGCGGCTCGGGCCACGCGCGCTCGACCTCGCCGACGAACGCGTTCCACGTGAGGCGCGCGTCGCGGTCGAGCGCGTGGAGCTGCACGCCGACGCCGGGCGGGCTCTCCGCGAGGCCGTGCGCGTCGACGACGTGGACCGCCGTGCCGTGCACGGTGAGCGCGAGGCCCGTCGGCGGCAGCATCAGGTCGAGGCGGACGAGCTGGCGGAGGCCGGGCGGCGCGTCGGTCCGGACGAACACGCCGCGGTAGCTGACATCTTCGGTGACCAGGCGGCGGCTCTTCTTGCCGGTCGTGAGCGTCACCGGAAAGCGAACGGGGTACCTCCGCCCCTCCCGGCGCTGCTCTTGGTCATCCATTCCTGGCGATGCCCCTCCCCACCGCTCCGGGCGCGCTCGAGGGTAAGACCCGGCCGCGCCACCCGCAAGGCCTGTACGAACCGGTGACAACACGTAAGATTCGCCCGTGCTTTCTCCTTCCTCCAGTCGCCGTAGCCCTAGCAGTCTTGGCGTTCGCGCCCCCCGCGCGAGCTCGGACATCCCGCGCGCGTTCGCCCGCGCCGCCTTCCACGCCGTCGCCGTCACGGTCGTCGCGCGCGCTCGCGCCATCGCCGGCGAGCTCGCGCGCCGCGCGGCCGACGGCGAGTCGCGCCGCGCGCTCGCGTCGATCGCGTCGGTGCTCGCGCTCTTCGTGCTCACCGGGTGCGGCGGCGGCGGGCTCCACCTCACGCCGGTGAAGAGCACGGCCAACAAGCCGAGCAACGTGGCCGTGTACTTCAAGGTCGAGACGTCCTCGGGCGAGCCGGTCGGCGGCCTCGGCGCGGAGCAGTTCAAGATCTACGAGGACGGCTCGCTCGTCTCGACGAACGAGAGCAAGCAGACCATCTTGAACCCCGAGGTCGCGGCGTCGCACTACACGCTCCTCCTCGTCGACATGAGCGGCAGCGTGTCCGCCGACGCGGAGGCGGTCTCGACGCTCGTCGACGCGGCGAGCGCGTTCACCGAGCGCGTCGAGAAGTCGCAGAAGGTCGCGGTCTACGCGTTCGACGGCGGCGAGGACCTGCACCCGATCGCGCCGTTCGAGAGCCCGAACGGCGCGCACGCGTCGGTGCAGTCGCTCAAGGGCTACAAGCCGCAGGACCCGAGCACCAACCTGAACGGCGCGATCGTGCGCGGCCTCGCCGAGCTCGACAAGGCGCTCACGCACGCCGAGCACCCGATGAAGTTCGGCACGCTGGTGGTCTTCAGCGACGGGACCGACCGCGCGTCGCGCGTCCCGAAGGACCAGATGCGCAAGGCGGTGAAGGACAGCTCGTACCAGATCTTCGCCATCGGCCTCGGGAGCGAGCTCCAGGAGTCGGAGCTGAAAGACATCGGCAAGGACGGGACGGCGAAGGCGCAGGACAAGTCGGCGGTCGTGTCGGCGTTCGACGACATCGCGAAGAAGATCGAGGGGGCCACGAAGGCCTATTACCTCCTCAGCTATTGCTCGCCGTCGCGCGCGGGCAAGCACGAGGTGAAGGTCGAGGCGTCGTACAAGGAGGCCGACGGCAAGACCCAGCGCACCGGCACCTTGAAGAGCGAGTTCGACGCCGCCGGCTTCACGCACGGGTGCGATCCCAACACGCCGCCCAATTTCGACGTGACGAAGGGCGACGCGCTCGCCCCCAAGGACGACGACAAGAAGGACGACAAGGCGCAGGACAAGAAGCCGAAGACCGCCGCGCCCGGGCCGGCGAAGCCGCGCGGCTCGGGATCGGTGCAGCTCCCCCCCCCGCCGCCGCCGCCCAAGAGCGAGGAGTTCACGCCGTGAAGGGCGCCGCCGAAGAGACGATGGACGTGAAGTGCCCGCGCTGCCGCGAGAAGGTGACGATCAAGGTCGCGGACGCGGAGAAGAAGAAGACGGCGCGCTGCTCGAAGGGGCACGACATCCCGCTCGCGCAGGCGATGTAGCTTCTCTAGCGCCGGGGCGCGGCCGCGCTCCGGGACGTGGCGGGCGGACGCGGGCCGAAGTCGCTGGGCGACGGGGTCGGAGCGGGATCGCTCCAGGTCGTCGGCCTCAGATCGCCTAGCTCGCCGCCCGGACGGAGGCGGGCTCGACGGGGGCGGGCACGTCGACGAGCACGTCGAAGTTGCCGAAATCGAGCTCGCGCGTCCCGTCGGGGTGCACGACCAGGATGTCGGCGAACATCTTGCCGCGGACGATCTCGTCGAGCCGGTAGAACTTCCGCGCGTGCACGCTCTGCGCGAACGTCTCGTCGATGCCGTTCAGCGTAAGGAAAATCTCCGCCTTCTTCCCGCGGAGCACGTCGAACGCGTCGTCGCCGTGGAACGGTGACGTCTCGTCGATGACGTGCATCGCCGTCCAGCTCAGGACGAACATCGCGCTCCGCTCGGCGACCAGGCGGAGCTCGAGGGGGCGCCGCAGGACGTGCCCCTCGCGCGTGCGCGACTCCACGAGGAGGATGGCGCGGAGCTGCGCCTCGAGGATCGTGTTCCGCCGCGCGTTCGCCATCCGCACCATCAGGTGCGGGACGCCGTCGCGGTGGCCGATGACGAGCTTCTCGCTGAAGAGGATGCGCGCCGTCGGCCGCGCGAACTTCGCGAAGGTGATCCCGGTGACGAGCGCCACGCCGAGCATCCCGACGAGCGCCTCGCACGTGACGACCAGGTGCGCGAAGCGCGTCACCGGCGCCATCGACCCGTAGCCGATCGTCGCGAGCGTCTGGACGCTGAAGTAGAACGCGTCCTCGAACGAGCCGGGCCGCGCGTTCGCGACGCCCCCGTCGTCGAGGGCGTACAGGCCCGCGAAGACCATGTTGATCGACAGGAACGCGACGACGACGAAGGCGAAGAACTGCCACCACGCGCACGTCAGCACCGCGTGGTACAGGTCCTCGAACGGCGCGCTGTGGAGGCCCCGGATCCGGACGTCCGGGAACCTATTGGGTTGCGTCGCCAGTGCTCGGAGTGGCCTGCTCTCGTCCGCCATGTGCCGAATCTACTTCGGCCGGCGGCGCGATGCGGCTCGCAAGCTCGCCCAGCGTCTTGCCCGACGCGTCGAGGGCGCGCGCGGCCTCGATCAGCGCCGTCCTGCCGAGGCGCAGGCCGTACGCGGCCCACGTGGTGCCCAGGTCGAGCACGGCGTCCACGATCGTGGCGTCGACGGAGTCTTTTCGATTCTCGCTCATGGAAGGTCTCCTTGGTTTCGGTTCGGTGTCGTTCACGTTCGATCGTGGCGGGTGATCAGGCGGGCGGCGGCGCGCCGGGGAGGCACGCTTCGCACACGAAGACGCGCGGGCGTCCCCCCCTCGCGCGCTGCCCGTCGTCGTCGACGAGGCCGAGGAACGCGCGCGATCCGGCGGCGAGGTCCTTCTTGCAGCGCGCGCACATCGTCGCCTGCGCGAGCGTCACCTCCTGGAACGCGAAGACGCCGCGCAGCGGGTTCAACTTCACGCGCGCCTTCAACCGCTCACGTTCGTGCTCGAGCTGCTTCGCGGCGCTCATCAGGCGCGCTTCGACGTTCTCGCTGGCCGCGTCGGCGACGTCGAGCGCGTCCTCCAGGATGGTGCGGACCAGGTTCGACACGGGGATGCGCAGGTTCTCGGCGAACCGTTTCAGCTCCTGCTCGAGGACGACCGGGATCCGCGTGTGCAGCACGCGCTCCTTCTTGTCCTTGTCCTTGCCGTCGCCGTCGCGAT
>Ga0207710_10001638_pt1 | contig 10932 bp, 10 predicted proteins | sample KBSS24metaG_FD_184400 | JGI IMG/M metagenome (GOLD analysis project Ga0207710, IMG submission 184400) | Switchgrass rhizosphere microbial communities from Kellogg Biological Station, Michigan, USA - KBS S2-4 metaG (SPAdes) (version 2) | ecosystem: Host-associated > Plants > Roots > Rhizosphere...
CTCGCCGGGTCTCTCTTCCGGACGAGGACCGACGGGACGAGGAGGAGGCCGAGCCCCTCGAAGCCGATCGCCGCCCACGACGCGGCGTGGTCGACGAGGTCCGCGGTGCTCATCGGCGGGCGCGCGACGGCCGTCGCCTCGGCGCGCCCACGACGATCAGCGCGCCCCCACGACGCGCGTCCACATCGTCATCAAGTTGCGGACCACCGGGCCCTCGGGCGGCCGCGCCGCCGCCGGGATGTCGACGTGGACGCCGTACGGCGCGAGGCGCACGAACGGGTTCTGCGCGTCGGCCGTCTTCACGGGGACGCTCGGATCGGCGGGGCGAAACCCGTACGCCAGCGCCTTCTCCTGCACCGCGCGGCTGCGCAGGTACGCGAGCCAGGTGCGCGCCGCGCTCCTCTCTACGGGGGTGACCCAGTCGGCCTGGAGGATCGCCGCCGGGTGATCGCTCCACAGCGTGGTCGAGGGGTAATACACCTTCAAGTTGCCCCACCGGCCCTGCGCGTTCTCCACCTGCGAGATCGCGAGGTTCTCGTAGACCACGCTGATGTCGTATTTCGACGGGCCGAACCGGACCATGTCGGTCATGAACGTGCCCGTGGACGGCTCGAACCTCTGCACCCCTTTTTCGATGTCCTTCACGTACGCTTGGTAGTCCGTCTTCAGCAGATCGCCGACGTCGAGCGCAGGCCGCGCGTAGAACTCGAGCGACATCAAGAAGAGCGCCTGGAGCCCCGAGTTCGATCGCGTCGGGTCGGTGTGCCCGAGCTTCACGAACCCCCAGTCGGATTTTCCGCCCACGGCGGGCCACCCCTGGTTCGACGTGATCGCCTTGCGTAGGGACCTCCACGAGATGGTCCCGCCCGACGCCTTGGCCAGCGCGCTCGCCCGGTCCTCCCAGGCGACGAAGACGAGCGGCGTGATCACGAGCGTCTGCGGCGCGTCGTCGCCCGACGCGACCAGGATCGAGGTCTTGTTCTTCGTCTCCCAGTCGCTCGCGAGCAGGTTCATCACGAGCGTGTCCGCGGGGCTGAAGATCGTCGGCTTCTCGCGCTCGTCGAGGATCGCCTGGGCCGCCTCGATCGATCCCTTGGCCACGAGCTTGACCGCGATCTCGGGGTGCTCCTTGGCGAACGTCGCGGCGGCCGCCTCGACCCACTCCCTCTTCTCGGTGCTGTAGAGCATCGAGATCGCGACGGCGTTCCCGCCCGCGGCGGACGACGAGGCGCTCGGGCTCGCGGACGGATCCCGCGCGGCGTCGCCGCCGGGCGACCTGAGCGTGTAGAGGACGACGACGGCGAGCGCGACGGCGAACCCGCCGATGATGGCCAGCTTGGCTTTCACGTTTCGGACCTCATGGCGTGACCTGCGCGAGCGTGGTGAGCGTATCTTCGAGCGTCCGCATCTCTCCGTTCATCTCGTCGAGCTCGTCCTTCACGCTCCCCGAGAGCGCGTCCATCGCCTGCGCGTCGAGCGCGCGCATCCGGACCACCTTCGCCGGGAGCGCCTCCATCGTGGCGGCGATCGAGATCAGGCTCGCGCCGATCCGCTCCTTGGCGTTCGCGAGCTCGGCGAGGACGTCGAAGTGCTCGGCGCGCGCGCGGTGCGCCGCCTCGTACTGGGCGCGCGCCTCGGCGTCGCGCGTGCCCTCGACGCGCCGCGCGAGGTGCTCGACGTCGCGCTTCACCGCGTCGGCGTTCGTCGTCGCGAGGTAGCGCGCGATGTCCTCGGCGCGCGCGGCGAGGCTCGCGGCGCGCCCCTCGAGCTCGTCCACGCTCGCGAGCGCCATCGCGAGGTGCGCCTGCACGTCCGGCGACGTCTCGCCGAGGACGCGATCGAGCTCGCGCCGGGCCCCGTGGATCGTCTCGATCGCCGCGCGCGTCTGCGCGTCCTCGATCGTCTTCGCGTCGGGGAGGAGCGAGACGCGCGCGCTCTTCGCGCCGCCCCCTTCGCCGACGAGGTCCCACGCGACCAGCGCCGCGTACGCGATCCCGCCGAGCGCCGCGACGGGGATCGAGTGGAGCGCCGCCGCGCCGATCGCGCCCGCCGCGAGCGCCGCGAGGTTCAGCGCGCCGCCCGCCGCCCGCGCGAGCGCCCTCGGCCCGCCGCGTCCGCCGCGCGCCATCAGAAGAACGCCGCCATGTCGGCGTAGATCTGCCCGATGTTCTCGACGCTGCCCTTCATGTGGCTCCCCCTGGCCGCCTCGGCGACCTCGTCGAGCGCCTTCGGGTTCGCCGCGTCGCCGTAGGCGATCGTGAACACCTTGATCACGGCGTCGTCCTTGGGGAAGCGCGCCTTGAGATCGCCCAGCGCGATCTTGCTCCCCTCGTCGTTCCCGTCGGTCATCACGACGATGGCGTGGGTGCGCGCGGGGTCTCGGCGCGCGCGGTCCTGGAGCAGCGCGTAGCCGCTCGCGATCGCGTCGTAGAGCGCCGTCCCGCCGCTCGCGGCGACGCCGTCGATCCGCTGCGCGAGCTCGGCCCGCGCCGCCGCGTCGAGGCGCTTCGGCCCCACCGCCGGGTACACCGTGCCGTCGAAGAAGACGAGCGACGCCTCGTCCGCGTCGCCCAGGCTCGCGATGAACGCCTTCGCGCCGCGCTTCGCCTCCTCGAGCGGCTTGCCGCGCATCGAGCCCGACTTGTCGAACGCGACGACCACGTCGGCGCCCTTCTTCACCTGTCTCCACGTCGCGAGGAGCTTCTCCAGCGTCGCCACCTCCGGCGTCTCGAGCAGCGTCTGCGGCTGCTTCGGATCGGCGCCGTGCGCCGCGTCGATCGGCTTTGCGATCGCGATCGACGCGTCGCCGGGGCGGAAGCCGAGCGCGAGGGCGCGCTCCTGCTGCGGGCGCGCCTTGAGGAACGCGAGGAACGCGTCGGCCGCCTGCCGCTCGTCGTCGCCGACCCAGTCGGCGTCGAGGATCGAGTACGGGTGATCGCTCCAGAACGTCCCCTCGCGCGGGTAGACGGCGACGAGCGGTTGCGCCGGCGGCGTCTTCGCCGCGTACGACTCGATGACCAGGTTCTCGTAGAGCACCGCCGCCGAGAGGAACGTAGGGCCGCGCTCGATCATTTTCTCGGAGAAGAAGCCGGTCGATTTCCCGTAGTAGACGACCGTCCCCTCGACCTGGGCGAGGAACGCGCGCGTCCCCGCGGCGTCGAGGTCCTGCGCGGTGAGGCCGCGCGTCTTCTTCGCGCCGGCGTAGGCCTCGGCGAGCACGGCGAGGAACCCGCTGTTCGAGAACTCGGGGCTCGTGTGCCCGAGCTTCATCCGGCCCCACTCGGGGAAGCCGCGCGCTCCCCACCCCTTCGGATCGGCGCTCACCTTGAGGAGGTCGGACCACCCGATGGCCTTCTGGGGCCAGCCGAGCGCCTCGGCCATCGGCTTCCACATCGCGATGACCACGGGCGACAAGACGACGACGTCGCCGGCCGGCGCGAGCGGCTTCGCCCGCTGCGCCTTCGCCGAGAACCGATCGTTCAAGAGCGCGACGTACGCCGACGACGCCGGGCTGAAGACGTGCGGCTTCAGCGAGCCGTCGACGATGGCCTGCACCGACTCGCCCGATCCCATCGCCTTCGCCTGGATGCGGATCCTCCGGCCCGACGCGGTCTTCGGGGAGCTCTCTTCGAACGCGCGCGCCTCCTCCTCCATCCACGTCTTCTTCTCGCTCCCGTACGCGACGATCAGCGCCACGTCGGGCGGGGGCGCGGGCTTCGCGCTCGGCTCGGTGGCGATCGCGGACGGCGCGGGCGCGCGCCTCGTGTCGCACCCGAAGCAGGCGACGAGCGCGATCGCGAGCAGCGAGGCCAGCGCGACGAGGCGGCGAGGCGGCTTGCGGCGCGGCGGATCGACGCTCATGGGCGCATTCAATCACAGGCGGCGCGAGGCCGATCGCCGGACGTGGGACCTACCCGCGCCGGCGCGCGTCGTCCCAGCGGGCGCGCGCTCCGTACGCGCGCGCGCGCAGCCAGCGGGCGAGCGCGACGGCGCACGCGATCGCGCCGAGGAGCGAGACGGCGACGCCGAGCGTCAGCCAGCCGTCGCGGTACGTGAGGACGATCGTGCGGTCGCCCGGAGGCGCCACGACGGCGAGGAGCCCGCCCGACGACAGCACCTCGCCGGCGTCGGCGGTCCAGCCGCGGTCGAAGTTCTGGTTCACGACGACGGGGGTGGAGTCGGTCGCGACGACGTGGAGCGCGATCCGGTTCGGGCTCCACGAGACGCGCTCGACCCTCGCGCGCGACGGATCGAGCGGGTACTCCTCCGCCGGGAGATCGGCGCGGAGCCGATCGCTCTGGGGGAAGCGGTTCTCTTCGAAGCACTGGAGCGTGCCGCGCCCGACGCGCGCCCACACGTGCGCGTCCCAGCGGTTGCCGCGCGACTGGCGGAAGTCGGTCGCGTACGCGAGCGGCGGGTCGGCCGAGAAGATGCCGCGCACCTGGTTCTCCTGGACGAGCGATCGCGCGACGACGAGCCCGACGCCCGCGCCGAGGGCCGCGCCCGTCGCGCCGCCGAGGAGCGCGGCGACGAGCGGCAGCGGGGCCGACGGGTCGCGCCGGCGAAACGATCGCCAGCGCGCCCGCACCGCGCGGATCAGCGTGGTCGGCGCGTCCTCGAGCGCGGTGAGCGCCGACGCCGAGCCGAGCGCGAGGAAGAACGCGACGACGAGCGTGAACCGCTCCGGGTTCCGGAGCTGCCCGTAGAGGGGCAGCTTGTGGAGGAGCGTGTACGCCGCGCGCGGCCCCTGGTCGCCGAACGCGAGGCCGAGGAACGCGAGCGCCATCGCGAGCCAGCGCGCAGCCGCCCGATCGCGGAGCACGCAGCCGAGGACGGCGAGGACGAGGAACGCGCCGCCTATGTACGCGTCGCCGCCGATCGGCGGGCGCTTCATGGTGTGCGTGAGGAGGATCGACTCGAGGAGCTGGAAGAGCGAGAACGCCTCGTGCGAGGCGGTGAGGCGCGGGTGCTCGAGGATGACGCGGAGCATGGGGAACAGCTTCGCCGCGGACAGCACCACCGCGACCACCCCCACCGTCGCGAACGACAGGAGCGGGTGGAGGAGCGACGCGGGCGCGCGCGGATCGGTCCTCTTCGCGAGCAGCGCTTCGAGCGTGTCCCACAGGGCGAGCGCGCCGAGGACGAGGACCGTGTACGGCACCGTGTACGTCCCGGCCGCGAGGAGCATCCAAGCGAGGAACGCCCCGCCGAGGACGCGCCACCGCCACGCCCCCCGCCCGGCCCCCTCTTCGAACCCGAGGACGACCCACGGGAGGAGCTGGAACCCGAACATGTTGATCCAGCCGAACTCGATCATGAAATAGAAGCGCCCCGACGCGGCGAAGCCGACCGCGGCGACGGCCGACGCGATCGCCGAGGCGCCGTGCCGGCGCGCGAGGCGGAACGTGCCCTCGAGGCCGAGGACGATGAAGAGGATGATCGCGAGGTGCCGGCCGAGCGCCGTGCCGAACGCGACGCGCAGGATCGCGTCGGGCGAGAGCGCCTCGTCCTGCGGGTTCGCCGCGAGCGGGATCCCGCCGCAGTAGTACGGGTTCCACGCCGGGAGCTGGTGGAAGTCGACCATCGTGACCCGCGCCGCGTCGTCGTGCGCGAAGAAGTAGTGCTCGTCGTAGTGCGCGGTCACGCGGTGCGGCGCCTCGATCGCCGCCGGCACGAGCGCGCCGACCACCACCATCCACAGCGCGAGGCGGACGCCGAGCCACGCGAGCAGCCGATCGCCGAGGCGCGCGCCCTTCGGGCCGCGCTCGGCGATCGCGGAGGGCGGCGTCGGTCCCCGGCGGCTCGCGGTCGCGCTCACGTCACTGGGCCCTCGGGTTCAGCGGCGCGACGGCGGCCGCGAGCGGCTTCCCGTCGGGGCCCGGCCACTTGTTGCGGATCCCTTCGTCGAGGACGAGGTAGACGACGGTCACGTTGAGCTTGCGGCGCGCCGCGACGCCGAGCACCGCCTCGCGCTCGCCGGACGCGCGGTCGTCGTCGATCGACCACGCCTGGCCGGCGAAGCGGCGCTCCGCCGACGCGCGCTCGCCGGGCTCCGCGGCCGCGAGCTCGCGGAAGATCTCGCGCCGGTCGCTCGCCGTGAGCCCGAAGCGGGCGGAGGTCGCGGGGTCGTCGGGGGGGACGGGCGCGGGGCGCGGCGTCGCCCACAGCGCCGACGTGACGCGGAAGAAGACGAAGGCGCCGAAGCACGCCGCCGCGATCGCGCCGCCCCACGACAGCGCGAGGACGGGGCGCGTCTCCTCGAGCGGCGCGAGGCCCACGAGCCACGCGGCGAGGCGCGCGATCCGCCTCGTCGCGCTCATCTTCGGTACATGAAGCGGAGGGCGCTCGGCAGCCGCCGTCGCCAGTCTCTCTCGCTGTGCCCGCCGCGCGCGTCCTCGCGGAAGAGGAGCCGGTCCGCGCCGTAGCCGCGGTGCGAGAGCTGCCGCGCGAGGTCGCGCGCGAGCCCGAGCATCCGGACCCCCTCGCGCGCGCCGCAGTCGACGTAGACGCGCGACACGTACGGCGTCGGCTCGCGCGCGACGAAGCCGAGGAGCCGCGCTCCCCCGAACCACAGCGACGGCGACATCGCGATCGCGCCGCCGAAGACGTCGGGGCGCCGGAAATGCGCGTAGAGCGCCGCGAGCCCGCCCATCGACGATCCGGACACGGCGCGCCCGACCGGCCCGCCGACGAGGTGATACCGCGACTCCATCGCGGGGACGAGGTGGCGCGCCATCCAGTCGAGCAGCCTGTCGGTCTTGCTCGGCGCGCCGCGGAAGCTCCACGGCCCGAGCTCGGCGATCCGCTCCGGGCCGCCGTGATCGATCGCGACGACCGCGGGCACGTGGAAGCGCCGCGGAGAGAGCTTGTCGACCGTCGCGTGGGCGTGCCACCCGCCGGCGAACGACGGCTTGTCGTCGAAGACGTTCTGCCCGTCGAACATGTAGAGGGCGGGGCGCGCCTTCTTCCCGTCGTGCCCGCGCGGCAAGAAGACGCGCACCGTCCGCTGGCCGATGTCGGGGATGGTATACGTCAGGAAGTCGAACGAGCCCATGACCGAGGTGCGCTCCGCTCGCTACCCGGTCGCGGTCTCGCTGTCCACGTTACAAAGAGGGCGCGATCGACGGCGACCCGATATGTTCGAGCGCGGCGCGCGTTATCGGTGCAGATGGAGCTCTCGTGGGACGATTTGGGGGCAGGGTCCGCGGGGGAGGCGCCCCGCCGCGCCGACGCGGGCGCCGCGCCGCGCCCCGCGAGGAGCGCGCCGCCGCGAGCCGTGTCGCAGGCGGAGGAGCGGAGGCACACCGAGCGCGCGCTGTCGGGCGACCTCGCGGCGTGGAACGCCCTCATCGAGCGGCACAACCACCGCGTCGTCGTGTCGCTGCTCGCGCGCGGCGTCCGCGTCGACCGCGCGAAGGACATCGCGCAAGACGCATGGATCCGCCTCATCGAGCAGCAGCGCGCGGGCCGCCTCGCGTCGCTCAGCCTGCCCGGCCTCGCGATCGCCCAGGCGGGGTTCCTCGCCGGCGACCTCGCGCGCCGCGAGCGCGGCCGCCTCGAGCCGCTCGACGACGCCGCGTCGGACGTCCTCGACCCCGCGGGCGACATCGAGGAGCGCCTCGCCGCCACCGAGCACCTCGCCCAGGCCGAGCGGGTCCTCGCGCGGTGCTCGCCTTCGGCGCAGAAGGTGTTCCGCCTGGCGTACTCGGGTGACGGGTTGAGCCACGCCGACGTCGCGGTGCAAGCGGGGCTGTCGCTCCAGCGCGTCCGACAGATCTTGTGCGAAGTGAGGAAGCGGTTGAGGAGCGCGCTGGAGGATCGTCATGAATGAGGTCGGGTACGGGGCGCATCCGCCGCGGAGGCAGCTCGCGGCGTACGTCCAGGGCGAGCTCGACGGCTTCGACGCGGAGTCGCTCGAGGGGCACGTCGCGAGGTGCGACGCCTGCTCGGGGTCGCTCGCGCGCGAGGCGCGCGTCGAGGTGGCGCTCCACCAGGTGGCCGCGAGGGCGTCGATGTCGGCGCGGCGCTCGGCCGCGGGCGGCGCCCGGGGCGCGCGGTTCGCCGCGGGCGGCGCGATCGCGGCGGCGGCGCTCCTCGTCGTCTGGCTGGCGCGCGGCGCGAGCCCGTCGTCCGACGCGATGAGCGACGCCGGGCCGCTCTCGGGCAGCGACGCGGCGGCGGTCGACGGGGGGTGACCGTCGCCGTGCGGCGCGCAGCCGAGACCGGCCGCCCCACCGAGGGTGATGACCGCCCGGCGGAGCTTCGATATGCTCCGCCGCGCATGCTCAACGCTCGAACGCTCGTGATCGCTGCCATCGCCTTCGCCGCGCCGCTCGGATGCGGCGGATCCAGCCAGAAGCCCGCCGATGGGGCCGGCACCGCCGGCGCGTCGGAGACCCCGGCCACCAAAGAGGAGCTCGCCGCGGCCGTGAAGCCGTGCGGCGAGAAGGACAAGGTCCACACGTACGACCTCCACGATCCCGACGGCCACGAGATCCTGGCGCCGTGCGCGGGATCGAGCGGCGGCCACGACTACTCGGGGCTCATCAAGCTCGAGACGGTCGAGGGCGGCGTCCACATCCTCATCGACGCCAAGGACGACGAGGTGACGCTCCTCGGGCCCGACGCGAAGACGCGCGACGCGGTCATCGTGTACCCGAAGGGGAAGGACAACACCCAGAAGGCGGTCGAGATCCCGCTGATCAAGACCAAGACCGGGTACCACGGCGACAAGATCATCTTCTGGGAGGACCTCGGCGACAAGATCACCGACGAGGGGACGAACCTCCACGTCGCGATCTTCGATCACGACAAGGACACCGGCAGCCACGAGGCGCTCCACGTGTCCGTCAACATCAGCGCCGGCAAGAGCTGCGAGCGCGCGATCGACGAGAACCCGCAGACGATCGACATGGGGGGCGGGAAGAAGGGCGGCAAGGCCGACCTCACGAACGATCAGCTCGGCGCGCCGATGAAGACGAGCGCCTTCATCTCGGGCTGCAACCTCGCCGACAGCGCCGACGCGGACATCTGCGTCGCGGTGAAGCAGGGCAAGCCGCTCGGCGTCACCGTGAAGGTGAGCCCCCAGAACAACAAGGTCGCCGCGTGCATCGATCGCGCGACGCGCCGCCTCGCGTTCCCGTCGAGCGAGAAGCTCGACGTCGTGCACCAGAAGTTCTAGGCGGGCGCCCCGCGCGCCGGCTCGTCGTCACGTCAGGCACGCCGCGCGAAGCGGTAGACGGTGGCGGGCTTCGACGCGGTGATCCGCTTCCCCGGCGCCTGCTCGATGACCCCGAGCTCGAGCAGGCGGTGAAACTTGCGGCGGAAGTTGCCCGGATCGTGCGCCTCGCCGGTGACGCTCTCGTGCACGCTGCGGAGCTCGGGGATGGTGAACGTCCCCGGGACGAGGCTCGACGCGATGTCGCTGTCGTCGAGGCGCGCGACCACGCGGCGCCGCGCGTGCTCGACGATCTCGGCGTGATCGAACGCGAGGTCGCGCTGCGCGATCTGGGCGACCGGTTGCCACGCGGTGCGATCGACGTCGCCGCCGGGGCGGACCCGCGGGACGAGATCGGGGCGGACGAGCGCGACGTAGGCGATCGTGATGACGCGCGTCCGCGGATCGCGCCCGGCGCGCCCGAACGCGCGGAGCTGCTCGAGGTGGACGAGGCGCGGGTCGAGCGCCGTCTCCTCTTCGAGCTCGCGCGCCGCCGCCGCGTCGAGGTCCTCGCCCTGGTCGCGCGCGCCGTCGCCGACGCGGACGAACCCGCCGGGCAGCGCCCACCTGCCGCGGAACGGAGGCTCGCGCCGCCGCACCAGAAGGACGCGCAGCTCCGCGTCGAGCACCGTGAGGATCACGACGTCCACCGTCACCGACGGCCGCGGGAACGCGCCGGGGCGGTACCGCGCGAGATACCCCGCCTCGTCCGCCGGGGCCTCGGGCTTCGCCTGCGCGCGCGCGTCGTGCGCGCTCACGGCGGCGCCGTGATCGGATCGGTGGTCTTCGCGACCTTCATCCCGGCGCCCTCGAGCTCGCGGATCGCGCGCTCGCCGATGGCGGGAAAATCGAGCCCCGGCGGGAGCGGGTCGAGCGGCGGGGCGGGGACCGGGCTCATCGCGTCCTCCAGGATCCACACCTTCTCGGCGAGCGACGGATCGACCCGCCGCGCGTGATCGCGGATGTCCTCGAGCGTCGATCGTACGCAGTGCGACTTCGCCTGGCCGAAGACGTAGATCCGGTCGTACTCCATGAGCATCCGGAAGAACGGCTCGTTGAACGCGCCGACCGGCTGCCCGCCGAGCTCCGTCACCTCGGGCGAGAGGACCGAGTAGTTCTCGGTGAGCGCGTGCGTCCCCTTCGTCTCGAAGTGGGTCTGTCGCCTCCGGAGCGCCGCGTGGAACATGGACGCCTCCATCAGCGCGGGCGCGAGCGCGTGCGACACGCCGCCGAGGAGCGCGTGGTACGGCCATATCGTCAGGACGTACTTCCCGGTCGCCTCGAGCTTCTCCACGTACTCGAGGCTCTCGCGCGGGTGCGTCACCGGCGCCCACCTCCCCGAGCGGACGTCGTCGCGCGAGATGGCGGTGAACGGCGCGGGGTGCGCGCCGCGCTCGTCGACCCACCACGCCGGGTGGAAGATCTGAAAGACGCGGTGCGTGTCGAGCGAGAAGTGGAGCGCGGTGATCTTGTCGCAGTTGCCGTACAGCCACGCGAGGACGCGCTGCGTGTCCTCCACCGCGCCGGGCACGAAGAGGCTCGCGCCCGGCGTGCAGAAGCCGACCTGCGCGTCGATGCCGAACGCGGCGATCTTGAACCGGTCCTCTGCCGACGGCTTCACGCCGTGCTCCCGGGCGTACGCCTCGGCGGCGTCGGCCACGAGGCCCGCGCGCTCGAGATAGATCTCGGACGCCTGCGAGGGCGAATAGAAGTCG
>Ga0207710_10001645_pt1 | contig 10901 bp, 8 predicted proteins | sample KBSS24metaG_FD_184400 | JGI IMG/M metagenome (GOLD analysis project Ga0207710, IMG submission 184400) | Switchgrass rhizosphere microbial communities from Kellogg Biological Station, Michigan, USA - KBS S2-4 metaG (SPAdes) (version 2) | ecosystem: Host-associated > Plants > Roots > Rhizosphere >...
GAGCCACCTTCGGAACGTGAACCGGATGTTCATGACGTGGCGGAAGACGGCGCCGCCGACCATGAGGACCATGAGGATCGCCCAGTTGAGCGAGCTCCCGTACGTCCCCGGGAAGTGGTTGCTCAACATGATGAAGAGCACCGGGAACGTGATGTAGTTGTTGTGGATGGACCGCTGCTTCGCGTGCGCGCCGTAGCGCGGGTCCTGCTCGCGCCCCTCGATCGTCGCCTTCACGAGCTCGCGCTGCGACGGGATGATGTGGAAGAAGACGTTCCCCGCCATGCACGTCCCGAGGAGCGCGCCCACGTGGATGTACGCGGCGCGCCCGCTCAAGAGGTGCGTGAGCGCGTAGATCTCGACCGCGAGGATCGCGAGGCACAGCGCGCCGGCGAGCGCGTCGTTCCTCCGCAGCGGCGAGCGCCAGACGAGGTCGTACAGGGCGAACGTGCCGAGCACCGCGGCGAGGCCGATCGCGACCGCCGTCCCGTGGCCGATGTTCGCGACCTGCGGATCGACGAGGAACGCGCTCCCGCCGCCGAGGTAATAGACGGCCCAGAGGAGCGCGAAGCCGCTCATCCAGGTGGTGTACGACTGCCATTTGAACCAGTGGAGGACGGCCGGCATCCCCGACGGCGGGAGGAACTTCTTCTCCACCTGATAGAAGCCGCCCGAGTGCACCATCCAGATCTCGCCGACCAGGCCGGGCTTCGCGTTCGGGGGGACGACGAGGTTGCGATCGAGCCAGTTGAAGAGGAGCGAGTTGCCGATCCACATGATGCCGGCGACGAGGTGCAGCCAGCGGAGGAGGAGATCGACGAGCTCGTGCAGGGTCGGGTCCACGATCAGCTCCCGCGGTAGGTCGAGTACCCGTACGGGCTCACGAGGAGCGGCACGTGGTAGTGCGCCGACGCGTCGCGCACGTCGAAGAGGATCGACACCTCGGGGTAGAAGCCTTCGACGCCGCGCGCGGCGAAGTACGCGCCGGTGTCGAAGGTGATCCGGTACACGCCGGCCGCGAGCGGCGGCGAGCCGCCCGCGATCAGCGTGCGGAGGCGGCCGTCGGCGTCGGTCCGTCCGGCGCCGCGGCGCTCCCAGCCGCCCGGCGCCTTGAACTCGAGCACGATCGGGATCCCGGCCGCGGGCTCGCCGCGCGCCGTGTCGAGGACATGCGTGGTGATCGTCATCCGGTTACCAGCTTCTCCAGCCGCAAATACGTGATCTTCTCTTGCTCGGCGGCGGCGCGCGCGAGCTCCTCGGGGCCGTCGTTCTCGAGGCGAGCGCGCGCGATCGCGAGCATCTCGTCGGCGCTCTTGCCGGTCGCGCACACGATGTAGATGTGGCCGAACTTCGCCTCGTACGCGCGGTTCACGTCGGCGAGCGCGTCGAGCGTCGCCTGCGACGCGTCCGCGACCCTCGACTGCTCGCTCGACGACCAGACCTTGGACGCCTGCGACGCGTGCGCCTCGGCGCTCTTTCCGCCGATCTTCGGGTGCGCGCGGAACGCCTCGAGCCAGTCGTCTTTGCCGAGGTCTTCGAACGCGCGCGCCGACGCGCCCTGGAGCGCGTCGAGGCTCGCCACGGGGCGCGCCGCGGTCATCGCGGCGGCCCAGCGCGTGGATCCGCAGCACGCGAGGAACGCGGCGTGGAGCGCGCCGTCCGAGAGCGACGCGAGGTGGCGGAGGCGCGCGGCCTGCCGCGCTTCCCGCGTGACCGCGCCGACGACGCGGAGGCGGCTCACGCCGCCGTCGGGGTAGATCCGCAGCCGCACCCGCGCGAACGGGCCGCGCGCGGCGAGCTCGCTCGAGAAGACGTGGCGCGTGTCGGGGAGGAGCTTGGTGCGCGGGAGGACCTCCTCCCAGACCGCGGAGTCCGCCGCCGGATCGGCGCCGGCGTCGCGTGTACCATGCAAAGAACAGCTCTCGGGGTAGTTGCCCTTGAAGTGGCGCGTGTCGACCTCGACGTGCTCGAGCACGCCCTCCGCGGCGAGGCGCACGACGACCCAGTCCGGGCCCTCGCGCCGGCTCCTCTTCGTCTCCCAGCCGTCGCCCATGTTCACGCCGCGCCCCGGCATGATCAGGTTGTGGCGCGATCCGAAGAACATGTCGTTGCACGCGAGGACGAGCCCGCCGTGCTCGGCGGCGGCGAGGTCGACGTCGCTGCCCGGCTTCCCCATCCACCGCGGATCGGGGACGACGTCGCCGTGGACGCGCAGGCGCGCCACGCCGCCGTCCGGATAGATGTGGAGGCGCAGGTGCGTCGCGCGGACGCTCGCGTCGATCGGGAACCGGTTCTTCGAGTCGCCGGCGAGCCTCGACTTCGGCAGGATCTCGAGCCATGACGTGCGCTCGCCCTCGAGCTCCTCGGGCGACGCGTGGCCCGACGCCGAGCACGCCTCGATCGACGCGTGCTCGGGGTAGTTCCCCTTGAAGAAGGCGGTGTCGATCACCACGCCGCGCACGATCCCGGGGAGGCCGAGGCGGACGATGGCGCGGTCGTGGCCGGGCACGCGGCGCCGGCGCGACTCCCAGCCGTCCATCCACTTGCCGCGATCCGTGTATTTTCCCTCGATGAAGACCGCGGGCTGCGGCTTCAGGAGGTTCTCCTTCTCCGCGAAGAAGTCGTCGTTGGCGAAGACGACCGCGCCGCCCGTGCGCTCGGCCGCGAGATCGATCAGCTCTTCGAAATCGGTGTCGGTCATCGGTCCCCTCGGAGAAGGAGCTCGCCCCGCGGCCGGCCCGCGAACGCGCCCTGGTCGTAGACGCGTTCGCCGCGGAGCCACGTCGTCCGCACCCGGCCGACGAGCTCCTCGCCGTGGTACGGCGTCACCTTGTTTTTGTGCTCGAGCCGCGCCACGTCGACGACGAACGGCGCGTCGGGCGCCCACGCCACGAGATCGGCGTCGCGGCCGGCGGCGATCGTCCCTTTGCGGCGCTCGAGGCCGACGAGCGCGGCGGGGCGCTCGCCCATCCACCGCGCGACGTCCACGACGGTGCGCCCGCGCGCGCGCGCCTCGGTCCACACCGCGGCGAGGCCGAGCTGGAGCCCGGCGATCCCGCCCCACGCCGCCGCGAAGTCGCCCGAGTCGACGCACTTGAGCGGAGCGGTCGACGGCGAGTGATCGGTCACGACCTGATCGACCAGCCCTTCGCGGAGCGCGTCCCACAGGAGCGCGCGGTTCGCCTCGCCCCGGATCGGCGGCGCGCACTTGAACGCCGTCGCGCCGTCCAGGATCCGTTCGGCTGCAAAGTGCAAGTAATGGGGGCACGTCTCGGCGGTGATCGCGACGCCGGCGTCGCGCGCCCGCCGGAGGAGCGGCAGCGCGCCGGCCGACGACAGGTGGACGACGTGCGCGCGGGCGCGGAGGCGGTCGGCGAGGCGGATCAAGAGCTCCACCGCCTCGTCCTCGGCGCGGGCGGGGCGCGACGCGAGGTAGGTGGCGTACGCGCGCGGGTCGTCACCCGCGATCGCGGCGGCCGCGGCGGCGAGCGGCCCGGGCAGCTCGGCGTGGACGAGGAGGGGCGCGCCGGCCGACGCGAGGAGGGGGAGCGCCGCCTCGAGGTCCGCCTCGCCCACGTGACGGAACTCGTCGACGCCGGAGTCGGCGAGGAAGCATTTGAAGGCGAGCGCGCCGGCGCGGAACATCGGCGCGAGCTCGCCCGCGTTCCCCGGGACGACGCCGCCCGTGAGCCCGACGTCGACCCAGCATTTCCCCTCGGCGGCCCGGGCCTTCGCCTCGAGCGCGCGCACCGACGTCGTCGCGGGGACGCTGTTCAGCGGCATGTCGACGATCGTCGTGACGCCGCCCGCCGCGGCCGCGCGCGTCGCCGACGCGAACCCCTCCCACTCGGTGCGCCCCGGCTCGTTGACGTGCACGTGCGTGTCGACGAGCCCCGCCATCAGCACGAGATCGTCGCCGACCTCTTCGATCGCCGCGCCGGGCGGGACGTCGTCGAACGCGGCGACCCTCGCGACGGCGCCGCCCACGACGTGGACGCTGCGCGGACCGAGCCCCTCCGGCGTCACGACGCGGCGCGCGCGGACGACGAGCTCCCGCGAACCGCCCACGCCGCCCCCTCGTGTCTGGAGCATGAAGGCCAGGCTATACGGCGCGGCTTCGCGCCGTGTCAACGGAGGGGAGGGTTTGCTACAGTCGGGGTGCCCGTGGCCCCCCCCGCTCGACCCTCACCGGCGCCGAAGGCGGCGGCGTTGCCCGCCCCGCCGCGGCCGACGCGCCTCGGGCCGTACGACGTCGGGGTGAAGATCGGCGGCGGGGGGATGGCCACCATCTATCTCGGCCTCGGGGCGCGGAAGGACGCGCTCGAGAAGCTCGCCGCCCTCAAGGTGATCAAAGACGAGCTCGTGCACGACGAGCAGCACGTCGCGATGTTCCTGGACGAGGCGAGGATCCTCTCCCGCCTCGCGCACCCGCACATCATCCGGACCCTCGAGTTCGGCGTGAGCGGCCAGGACCGCTTCATCGCGATGGAGCTGCTCCTCGGCCGGCCGCTCGAGGACCTGTGGCAGCGCACCGCCGACCGCGGCAAAACGCTCGATTTCACCGTGTCGGCGTGGCTCGCGGCGCGCGTCGCCGAGGGGCTCCACCACGCGCACGAGCTCCGCGACGAGAACGGGACGCACCTCCAGGTGATCCACCGCGACGTGAACCCGAGCAACATCTTCATCACGTACACGGGGCAGGTGAAGCTGATCGACTTCGGCCTCGCGAAGTCGATCCGGAGGCGCGCGAAGAGCGCCGAGGGGATCGTCAAGGGCAAGGTGCCGTACCTGTCGCCCGAGCAGGTGACCGAGGCGTCGATCGATCGGCGGAGCGACGTCTACACGCTCGGCACGACGCTCTGGGAGCTCACCACCGGCAAGCGCCTGTTCAAGCGGAAGAGCGACGTCGAGACGATCATGGCGATCCGCCGCGCGGAGATCCCCGATCCGCGCGAGGCGAACCCGGAGTACCCCGACGCGCTGTGGGCGATCGTGAAGCGCTCGCTCGCGCCCGATCGGAGCGACCGATACCCGACCGCCGAGGCGATGCGCGCCGACCTCGACAAGCTCGTCAAATCGCGGCTCGGCGACGCGCCGGGGAAGCCGCGCGCCGGCGCGGTCGTGAAGCGCCGCCTCGAAGAGACGATGAACGATCTGTTCCCGGGCGAGCGCGAGCGCCAGCTCGCGTGGCTCCTCGCCGCGACGGATCACACGACGCCGCCGCCGAGCCACACCGTGCGCCCGCCCGCGCCGCTCCCCGAGGTCGAGGCGCAGCGGGACCCGCCGAACGAGCCGCCCCCGCCCGAGCCCGGCGCGCCGAGGGAGGCCGAGGTCGTCGTCGCCCCGGACGCGCTGGACGGCGGAGAGTCGTCGAGCGAAGCGTCCGCGGCGCGCGAGACGCAGGCGCGAACGACACCCTCCGCCGCCGCGTCGAAGACGACGCTCAAGACCGCCCGGCCGCGCGCGAAGCGCACGAAGGACGAGGCGAGCGCGACGAGCGCGGCCAAACGAGCGAAGAGGGGCTCCGGCGAGGCCGGCGCGGGCGCCGCCGCGTCGGGCGCGGGCCGGGAGGGTCGCAAGGCCGGCGACCCGGACCGGATCGCTCCTTCGCGATCCTCCGGCGCGACGCGGGTCGGGATCGCGCTCGTCGTGGCGCTCGTGGTCGCGCTCGCGCTCTACGCCGCGCTCCGTTGAGAGGCGCGCGTCCGCCGCGCGCGGATCGCCGCCGCCGCCGGCGGGGTGCGCGAACGTCCACCGCGAGGGCGCCCGATGTGTCTCATGGGCCTCGTATCATGCGGATCTCCACGCTCGCCGTGCTCCTCGCGACCGCCCTCCTGGGGTGCCCGTCGTCCGCGCCGCCGAAGTCGCGGCCGCTGGCGGAGGAGCCGTTCACTCTCTCTCCGAAGGCACCCGCGCCCGACCCGTCCGCGGAGATCGCCGCCGACACGACCAACGACGCGCCGCAGCCGACGGGCGACACCACCGAGGTGCCCGATCCCACGCCGCCCGCGGTGTTCGACGCCGGGCCGGGGCGCGACTGTCCGCGAGGCAAATCGGTCCCCGTCGATTTCGACGTCGCGCCCGCCGCGTTCGCGGGATCCGACGCCGGCGCCGCCCCGAAAGAGGTGCGGCTCACCGCGACCAACCGGAGCGCCGTGCCGCGCGCGATCCAGGTCACGGAGATCGATCTCCTCGCGTCCTCGGGGAACGCGCGGGGGTGGCAGAGGTCGACGACCACGCCGATCCGCCGGGTGTCGCTCGAAGAGGGCGGCGGCGGCCTCGCCGACAACAAGGTGAACGTGTTCCCCAAGGCCACGGTCCACATCGTCGTCGAGTTCGACGCCGACACCGCCGCCGCCGGCCGCCGCGGCGCGCGCGTCCACTTCACCGTGGACGAGAAGCACGCCTGCGTCGAAGCGTCGACCGGCCGCCGCTGACCGCGGCGCATCACGTCACGTCACGTCCAGTGCCGCTCCGCGGCGCCGTTCGGCGCGAAGGCGGTCGCCCGATCGAAGCACCGGCGACGGCCGACGCGCGCGCGGCTTTTACGCGACGTCCGCCTCGAGCTGCACGAAGAGGGGTCGGAGCTCCGGCCTGCGCTGGAGCGGCTCGCAGAAGCGCGCCGCGATCCGCTCGAGGTCCTCGTCGAGGTACTCGGCCTCCTTCGTGCTGCGCGTGATCCGGATCTCGAGCGCCGCTTCGCCGGCCTCGATCTCCTGCTCGTGGCTCGCGAGCGCGGCGCGGAGCGCGCGGATCTGGAACTCGATGTCGCTGACGGCCTGCACCGCCGCGTCGAGCCGCTCGCGCGCCTCGCGCTCCACCGCGCGCGCCTCGCCCCACGCCTCGACCTGCGCCGCCGCGGCCCGGTACGCGATCGCCAGATCGAGGTACGGCTCGGAGAAGCCGCTCCGCCCCTCCCACTTCAGCACCTCGCGGTGCGCGTCGGTGTAGCGCTCGAGGAGCGCGCAGCGCGCGATCTCCGCCGACTCGAACGCCTCGCGCGAGCTCCGCTCGTCGTCCTTCGCCTTCGACGCGTCGACGCCGAGCGCGTCGACCGCGAAGCCGAAACGCTGGCGCCCCTCGCGGCCGCGCTGGACGATCTCCTCGAGCTTTCGCTGCGCCTCCATGTAGATGTCGCGGAGCTCGGCGATCCGCGCCGTCTTCGCGCGGAGCTCCTCGAGCATCCTGCGCTGCTCCGCGGGCGGATCGGTGCCGAACGCGCGCACCAGCATCTCCTGGAAGAGATCGGTCCGGCGCCGCCACATGGCCGGCTCCTTCGGCGGCGTGAGCTCGCTCGTGCCGCGCGAGCTGGTGCTCGCGATCGTGTCGTCGACGACGTCCTGCGGGAGCGCCGCGCCGACCTGCTCGGCGATCGCGATGAGGTCCTGGTGCACGCGGTGCGCGTCGACCGGGCGCGCCTTCGGATCCTTCGCGAGCAGCCGGAGGATGAGCGCCTCGAGGTCCGGCGGCACGTCCTCGTTCATCGCGCGCGGCGACGCGGGCGCCTCTTTCAGGTGCTTCACGAAGAAGCCGGCGACGTCCTCGGAGTGGAACGGCAGGGCGCCGGTGACGAGCTCGAAGAAGATGATCCCGAGCGCGTACAGGTCGGCGGGCGGGCCCGACTCGGTCGTCGAGATCCGCTCCGGCGCCATGTACTGCGGCGTGCCGAAGATCTCGCCCTGGCCGGTGAGGCGCGTGTCGTGGAGCGATCGGGCGATCCCGAAGTCGAGCAGCTTGACGAGGTCGCTCCCGTCCTCGCGCTTGCAGATGAAGATGTTCTCGGGCTTCAGATCGCGGTGGATGACGTCGAGGTCGTGCGCGCGCGCGATCCCGCGGGACATCTGGATCATGAGGTTGAGCGCGCGGTGGATGTCCACCGGCCCGCGGCGGATCAGCTCGAAGAGCGATCCGCCGTCGAGCCGCTCCATGACGATGTACGACGTGCCGTCGCCGGTCTCGCCCTGATCGAAGATCTCGATGACGTTCGGGTGCGCGAGCTTCCGCGCGCTCTGCGCCTCGCGCCGGAACCGCTCGCGCACCACGCTGTCCCGCGCGAGCATCGGGTGCATGATCTTGATCGCGCAGCGGCGGTCGACGAGCGTGTGGCGGCCGGCGTAGACCGTCGCCATCCCGCCCTGGCCGAGCACGTCTTCGAGGAGGTAGCGCCCGGCGAGCACGGCGCCGAGGCGCGGGTCCTTGACCGCGTGGAGATCCGCGCCGTCGACGAAGCAGAACGTTCGCTCGTCCGGGTAGGTCAGCTTGCACTGCGGACAAGTCTTCATATCCAGCCGAACGGAGCGCGGCGGCCAGCGCACCCCGAGTGCAGCAAGGTAGACGGTTCTCCGGCCGTTGTCGCGACTGCGGGATGCGGCGATACTCGGTCGGCGTTCCCACGCTCGAGCTCACGCATGTCCCCGCCGCCCAAGCCTCTACCTTCGTCGCCGACCTGGTATCCGAGCGCTCGCCGCTGGTTCGTCGTCGCGTCGCTCGCCGCGCTGGTCCCCGGGGCCACGTTGGCGGCGAGCGCGCGGTTCCTGCCGCGTGGCGCGCTGGTACCGGGCCTGACCATCGACGGGGCCGCGCCGCCGGGCGCCCTCTTCGCCCCCGCCGACGCGCACGGCGACGAAGGCGGAGCGGGCGCCGACGCCGTGCGCGCGTTCGTCGCCGAGCGCGCCGCGGCGCTCACCGGCCGGCAGGTGGTCGTCGCGCTCGGCGGCGAGGAGCTCTTTCGGGCCACGCTGGGCGATCTCGGCGTCGTGGTCGACGTCGATCGCGTCGCGGCGCGCGCGATGTCCGTGGGGCACGACGGCGACGTCCTCGCGCGGGTCGACGCCGCGCGCCGCGCGCGCCGCGGCGAGCTCGACGTGCCGCTCGCTCCGCGCGTCGATCCGGGCGTCGCCGTGCCGATCCTCCTCCGCGTGAAGGAGGCGCGCGACCTCGCGCCGATCTCGGCGCGCCTGGACATCGAGCACCGGACCACGGTCGAGGGGCGCGCCGGGCGCTACGTCGACGTCGACGCGGCCATCGCCGCGGCGCTCCGCCTCGCGAGCGGCGCCGGCGCCCCCGCGGGGGGAGGCGCGCCGCTGCGCCTCGATCTGCCGGTGATCGCGTCCGCTCCGCGGATGACCGCCGAGTACGTGAGCTCGCTCGACGTGCGCGCCGTCCTCAGCGAATACGACACGTTCTTCTCGCGCTCGGGCGATCAGTCGCGCCGCGGGCAGAACATCGACGTCGCCGCGGGGAAGCTCGACGGCCTCGTCCTGTCGCCGTCGGAGCTCGTCTCGTTCAACCAGGTCGTGGGCGAGCGCAGCGAGGGGAACGGATTTCAGCGGAGCTGGGAGATCTACAAAGGCGAGATGGTCGAGGGCATCGGCGGCGGGACGTGCCAGGTGGCGTCGACGCTCAACGCGATCGCCTTCTTCGGCGGGCTCGAGATCCTCGAGCGCCTGCCGCACTCGCGGCCGAGCGCGTACATCCCGATGGGGCTCGACGCGACGGTCGTCTACCCCGTCGTCGACATGAAGCTGCGCAACCCGTACCCGTTCCCGGTGGTCGTGCACACCCGCGTCGAGGGGAACCGGCTGCACATGGAGCTCCGCGGCGCGAGCAAGCCGGTGAGCGTGAAGTTCGAGCGCGAGCTCGTGAAGATGGTCGCCTACGGCCGGAAGATCGAGGAGAAGGCCGGCCTCTCGGCGAAGCGGGTGGTCCTGCGGCAGCACGGGATCCGCGGCTTCCGCGTCAAGCGGACGCGCACGCTCTTCTTCCGCGACGGCCACAAGCGCGTCGAGACGAACAAGGACTTCTACCCGCCGACCGCCGAGATCTACGAGGTCCCGCCCGGCTTCGATCCGTCGCTCCTCCCCCCGCTGCCGGCCGACGACGTGGACGAGGACGCCGATCAGGGCGACGCCGCCGACGCGCCCCCGGCCGCGCCGATCGCCGTCGCGCCGAGCCCGGCCGGCTCCGGGCCGGCGTCGACCCTCGCGCTCGACACGTCGAACCCGTTCGACCCGCCGCGCCCGGTCGAAGCGCCGCGGCCCGACGTGATCGTCGTGGTCGGCGCGGGCGCGCACGCCCCGACCACCGCGCAGGCGAAGCCGCCGCGCACCGTCTCGATCCGCCGCTGAACTCGCCCCCGCGCGCGCCGCGGCGGCCGTCCACGGGCCGGGACGTCAGCGCGCCGCGGGGCCGGCGCGCGCCGGCGCGCCGTGCGCGTGCAGGTTACACGCGTCGCTCGGATCGCTCGCTCGACCGCGCCTCGTCTAGACGGTGTCGTGCGCTCCGCTCGCCCGGCTCAGCGCGCCTGCGCGCTCCGAAAATCGCGGAGGCCGCCCGCCGCGGTCTTCCGGATCGCGTTCTGCACGGGGGGCAGCCACCCGAGGAAGCGCCCCTTCGCGCCGAGCGCCATCGACGACCAGCGCCACAGATCGAACGAGTCCTCGTGCTCGACGATCTTCCCGTCGCGGAAGCGGAACGACGCCTCGATGACGTTGTGGACGCGGCGGCCGGTCTGCGAAAACGGGTAGATCGCCTCCCAGTGGGCGCTCCCCCGCTCGTCGTCGGCCTTCACGTCGCGGAACGTGAGCTCGAGCGACTTCGCGCGCGCCGCGAGCATCCGCCACATCATGCCCGCGCTCTCGCCGCGGAGATCGGGGAACACCGGGTCGGAGAAGTGGATGTCGGGGTGGTAGCAGGCGACCATCCCTTCGACGTCGCGGGCCTGGAACGAGGTGTAGAAGCGCTCGATGAGCGCGGCGTGGGGGTGCATCGCGGGATCGACCTTTCGCTGGGGCGCGGCGGCTCGCGTGGCGGGCGCCGCGGAGAGTCGGGGGCGCGCGACGTCCGGCCGTGCGCGGTGAATGAGTATACTCAGTGAGTGAGATCACGCAACGTGGCTCTTCGAG
>Ga0207710_10001646_pt1 | contig 10898 bp, 10 predicted proteins | sample KBSS24metaG_FD_184400 | JGI IMG/M metagenome (GOLD analysis project Ga0207710, IMG submission 184400) | Switchgrass rhizosphere microbial communities from Kellogg Biological Station, Michigan, USA - KBS S2-4 metaG (SPAdes) (version 2) | ecosystem: Host-associated > Plants > Roots > Rhizosphere...
GACTGCCGAGGCGATCACTCTCCTGGAGAGAGTGGTCCCCGACTTCACGCGGGTGCTCGGTGACGAGAACCCGAACACGCTGACGGCCCGCGCCACCCTCGCAGACTCGTACTTGCAGGCGGGGCGGGCCGCCGAGGCGATTACCCTCCTGGAGAGAGTGGTCCCCGACTTCACGCGGGTGCTCGGTGACGAGCACCCGGACACCTTGGCGGCAGTTGGGACGCTGCGAGCGTGGCGAGGCGACGCCGGATCCTAAAGCGCGTCTTGTAGGCGCCGGCCCGGATGGCGTCAGGTTGAGGAAACCCCAACACCACACGATCAACTAGTACTGCAACGGCACTTGGCTGTGTCCGCGTCGCTTGTAGTGGGAGCGTCGGGCCTGGTGTTGGCGGCGTCGGCGCCAGTCGGACCAGGCCCAGACGAAGTCGGTGGGATGGACGCGGTGAAGCAGGGTGGCGATCAGTCTGCGGATCGCGGGTAGGGTCAGCCCGATCATGCCCATGCCGTTGGGGAGAGGGGCACTTTTACCCGGCTGGCGCGGGCGGCGGCCAGCGCGGCGTAGGCCAGCATCGACAGGGTGATGTGGGCATACCAGGCCCGGTAGTCACGGACCTGGTAGGCGTCCAGCCCGCAGGTCTGTTTCGCCTGCTGGAAGCATTCCTCGATCGGCCAGCGGGCTCCGGCCACGGCCGCGAGCCCGCCGAGACTGGTCCGGCGGGGGCCGTAGCAGACGTAGTAGGCCAGTTCACCGCTGGTGCGGTGGCGCCGGGCGAGCAGCCAGTGCCCCCAGCCCGGTTCCCACCAGGCCCGAACCCGGATCTCCACCCGCGCCCAGTCGTAGTCACGCAGTCCGTGAGCGCCGGGGCCGGCCGAGATTCGGCACCACGCCCGGGCGGGCAGGGCGGCGATCAGCTGGTCCGCGCGGTCCTGCCCACCCGAGGCGGTGATCAGGGTGTCGTTGCGTTTCGTGGCCAGCACATGCGCCCGCCTGCGTTCCTCCAGCCAGACCCGCAGGTACTTCACCTGCCCGTAGGCTTCGTCGGCGGTGACCCAGGCGAACGGCACCCCGGCGGTGATCGCCCGTTCCAGCATCACCATCGCCTGGCGGGGCTTGGTCGCGAACTCCACCTCGTCGGGAACACCAGCCGCCCGACACCGGTCCCGATCCTCGGTCCAGGACTCGGGCAGGTAGAGCTCCCGGTCGATCAGCGCGTGCCCGAACCGGGACCGGTAGGCCAGGAACGTCCCGACCTGGCAGTTCTCCCGCCGGCCCGCGGTCCCCGAGTACTGCCGCTGCACCCCCGCCGGCCGGGTCCCCTTCTTCACAAAGCCCGTGTCATCGACGATCAGCACCGAGTCCGGGTCCCCGAGCTGTTCAGCACCTGCACCCGTCCAGCGGTGTCGTCGTCCGCGAGAAGCTGGTAGAAGTCCTGATCCACACTCATGATCAGTACGGTCCGGTCGCTACCCGCCGCGGAGGCGAGGGTCGCGATGACGTCATCGGCTTCGTGATGATCGAGTTCGATCCAGCTGATGCCGTAGCGGTCAAGACCTCGGGTGATGTCGGACAGACCCTCCAGGGGCTTGCGGCCAGCGTCGGCGTCGCGGGTCGCCTTGTAGGCGGCGTCGGTGTCCCGGCGGGTGTCGGAGCCGTGCTCGCCGTCGAACACGACAATGATCTCCGGCCAACAGTCGAGTTCCGCCACGACCGCCTTCCGCAGGAGAGCGAAGAACATGAACTGCGTGGTGATGTCCCGCCGGCACAGGTCCCGGGACCAGACCTCGGCGGGTGTGCCGAAGCACGCGCGGAACAGCAGGTTGTGCCCGTCGACGAGGAGGAGAGGGGGCCGGGAGCTCATCACCACACCGCTTTCAGGAACAGGTCAGCGACCGTGGCGGGCCGACAGGCCCACACCCCGCAGTACACGGCGCCCCATGGTGCGGCACAGCCTCCCGGAGCGGACACGAGCTCCCGGGTAGCACTCTGGTTCCGACGGGCCCGTGACCGGGCTGGCCTGAGTGCCTGCGTCGCCGCCAGGATCGGGAAGCCCGATGACCTTGTCCACGATGACGGGACTGCGGTACACGCTGATCCACCTCCGCCGCGCCGCCCGAGAGCAGCACGCGGCACCCCGGGAGACCGCGCCGCCTGAAGCCGCTTGCCTGGGCCTACCTCGGGGCCTGGAACGCCCACCCGAAGGCTATTCTCCGGAGCTCGAAGGGAGGCGCCGCGATGAGCAGTGCCGCTCCTGGTCCTGGTCGGGCGTTGCGTCTGATCGTTACGGGTGGTGGGACGGGTGGTCATGTGTTCCCTGCCCTGACGACGGTCCGGACTCTGCAGCGTCGTCTGGGCGCCGGCGGGGTCGAGGTGCTGTGGGTCGGAGCGGAACGGGGCCTGGAGGAGCGGGTGGCCGGAGAGGAGGGTATCGAGTTCCGGTCGGTCGCCACGGGCAAAATCCGCCGGTCGAGCAGCCTGTGGAAGATGGCATCACTCGAGAACGTGCGGGATATGGGCCGGGTGCCGCTCGGTGTGGCGCAGGCTTGTTCGCTGGTCGGCGGGTGGGAGCCGGATGCGGTGCTTGCGACCGGCGGCTATGTCGCGGTGCCGGTCGGGTTTGCGGCGTGGATGTGCCGTCGGCCGCTGGTGGTGCATGAGCAGACGGTGCGCCTCGGCTTGGCGAACCGGACGCTTGCGCGGGTGGCCGCACGGGTGGCGGTGTCGAGTGCGCCGTCGTTGGAGCTGCTGCCGGAGGCGGTCCGTGCTACGGCCGTGGTGACGGGGAATCCGGTGCGTGCCGAGGTGCTGTCCGGGCAGGCGTCTCGGGCGGTGGCGTCGCTGGGCTGGGTAGGGCACGATCCGGCGTTGCCGACGGTGTACGTGACCGGCGGGGCGCAGGGGTCGGTGCAGATCAACACCGCGGTGGCCGGGGCGCTGCCGTGGCTGGTGGAGCACGCGAACGTGATCCACCAGTGCGGCCCTGGCAACGTCGAGGCGTTGCGGGCAAGTGCTGCGGGTCTTGCGATGCCAGGGCGGTATTTCCTGACGGGGTTCCTGCGCGGGGAGGTCGCGGACGTTCTCGCGCTCGCGGATGTGGTGGTGTCGCGCAGCGGTGCGGGCACGATCGCTGAGGTGACCGCGCTCGGAAAGGCCGCGGTGCTGATTCCGTTGGCGTCATCGGCGGGCAACGAACAGGCGCACAACGCCCGCTATCTGCAGGATGCGGGCGCGGCGGTGGCGTTGGAGGGTGAGGTATCGCCGGAGCGGCTGCAAAAGGCGGTGGAGCCGCTGCTGACGGACCGGGCGGCCCGCACCACGATGGCGCAGCGGGCGCGGGCGTTCGGCCGACCGGACGCGGCCGAACGCCTCGCGGACGTGGTCCTCGCCGCCGCCGGTCGACGTTAGGGCAGGCCGCGGTCCTGAAGCGCCTGGCGCAGGAGGGCAGCGACCTGCCGGACGTCGCTGTGGGTGAGGGCGGGATGGAACGGCAGGCTGAGGATCCGGGCTGCGGCCTGCTCGGCGATCGGCAGCGGGGACCGTTAAGCGTTCGCCCTGGATCCTCGTAGATGCTGGGCCTAGAATGATCTTGGATGAGCCGATGACAGTGGGGGCGGCCGCACGTCGAGGCCCCTGGTCGTTGATCGATCTAGGGCTCGACTGGTGACGGTGGGTAGCTATCTTGGATGGCTGGCAGTAGTACCCTGGGGACATTGCGGATCCGGGGCTGGAGCCCACCACGACACGTGGCGCCGCAACCGTGCCATTCATAGGACCTGAGCTGTCGGGCTAGGTGGTCCGCGAGGGGAGAGCCGTTGCGTCCCACCAGGGTCGTGAGGCGACCGCTCTAGCCGAGCCAACGTTTCTCTCGGGGGCTCGGCGTCTCTCGCGCGCGGCAGCTTGCCGCCGTCTGTCGGCTACGGCTCGGTATGGAAGGCTTTGATCGTGGATCACTTGTCTCATGTCTTCGCTCGGACGCTGCGTGACGACCCCGCAGAGGCGGAGACAGTCAATCACAAGCTCCTGGTTCGGGGGGGCTACGTCCGGAAGGTCGCCTCCGGTGTCTACACGTATCTGCCGCTGGGGCTGCGGGTGCTCCGCAAAGTCGAGGCGATCGTGCGGGAAGAGATGGTGCGGGCCGGCAGCCAGGAGATGCTGATGCCCTCGCTGATGCCCCGCGAGCTGTGGGAACGGACCGGCCGCTGGACCCAGTACGGCGAGCTGATGTTCCGGGTGGCCGACCGCAAGGGCGCAGAGTTCTGTCTCGGCCCGACGCATGAGGAGCTCGTCACGACGCTGGTCGCGAACGAGGTCCGCAGCTACAGGGACTTGCCGTTGAGCGTGTACCAGATTCAGACGAAGTACCGGGACGAGTTGCGGCCCCGCTCCGGGCTGATCCGTGCCCGGGACTTCGTGATGAAGGACGCTTACAGCTTCCACCCGGACCGGGACTCGCTGCGCGAGACCTACACGGTCATGTACTCGGCGTACGAGCGCGTGTTCACCAGGTGCGGTCTGCGGTTCCGTGCCGTGGAGGCACAGGCCGGGGAGATCGGCGGCGACGTCAACCACGAGTTCATGGCCCCCACGGAGGTCGGAGAGGACCTGTTCGTCTACGCGCCCGACGGCACGTACGCGGCGAACCTGGAGGCGGCGTACTGCGCGCGTCCCGAGCCGGTCGAGCCCGGATCGGAACCGTTGGTTCGCGTGCACACGCCTGGGGTACCTGGGGTCGACGACTTGTCCGCCCACCTGGGCATTGCGGCGTCGCAGATCCTGAAGTGCGTCCTCTACAAGCTGTCCGCGGTCGAGGGCGAGGCGGCCCTTCGGGTGATCGCGGTACTGGTCCCGGGCGACCGCGAGGTCAACGAGCACAAGCTCACGAAGGTCCTGGGAGCCGCACCGTCGCTACTCGACGCCGCCGACTTCACCGCGCACCCGGCTCTGGTCCGCGGCTATGTAGGCCCGGTCGGGCTCGGAGCCCACGTGCATCGGATCATTGCGGATCATCACGTCGCCGCCGGCCGCGACTGGTGTACCGGCGCGAACCAGGTCGACCATCACGTCACCGGCTGCAACCTCGGCAGGGACTTCACCCCCGACGAGTTCGCCGACGTCACCAACGTGCGTGCGGGTGATGCCTCTCCCGACGGTAGCGGACCGCTAGCGATCGACCGCTCGGTCGAGGTCGGGCACATCTTCCAACTCGGCACCAAGTACTCCCAGCCGCTGGAAGCCCGCTACCTGGACACGAACGGCAAGGATGTGGCGATGGTGATGGGCTGCTATGGCATCGGGATCAGCCGCATCCTGTCCGTTGCCATCGAACAGCACCACGACGACAACGGCATCCTCTGGCCGGCGGAGCTCGCTCCCTACGACGTCGAGGTCATCCCGCTCGGCAAGAACGTCGACCCGGAGGCAGTCACCAGCGTGGCTGCGACACTGGAGGCCGAGGGCCTTGACGTCCTCGTCGACGACCGGCCGGGGTCGGCCGGCGTCAAGTTCGCCGATGCCGACCTGATCGGCTGCCCCGTCCAGGTCATCGCCGGCCGCCGTCTCGCCGAGGGAGTGGTCGAAGTACGGACCCGCGACCGGTCGACCACCCTCGACATCGACATCGCAGACCTCCCGAAGGCAGTGCAGCGACTCCTCCACCCGTCGGCCTAGCCAACCGGCAGCTCTCAGGACCCCGGCGGCCAGGCCGACTCGTGAAATGTCTCGGTATGGATGCTCTCCGGGTGTAGGCGAAGGAACTTGAGGACGCTCCGCGCCTGGGTGTCGTAGCGCCCCAGCGCGCGGAGCTTGTCCACAGCGACGTCGGCCACGTCGTGCGTGCGGTTCGGGCGCACCCGGAGGCGGTTCACCTCGTCCGGCAGCAGGTACCCGGGCCGGGGATCGTCCAGGAAGACATCGGGGTCGGCGAACGTGAGTAGCATGCGCGGCATCCACCTGCTCATCGTCAGCGCCGTTCGGGTGATGTGGTGGGATGCCACATGGTCGGGATGCCCGTTCAGCCCGTTGGCCGGAAAAGTGGCCACCACCACCGGCCGTGTTCGCTCGACAAGAGCTCGTAGATCTTCCGCCGCCTCGTCCGAGCGGGATGCAAGACTGCCGTCAGGATACGAAAAAAGCAACGCATTCACAACGCCGAGTAGAGACATCGCCGCAGTGAACTCCTGGCTGCGAACATCCGCAAGCTGCTCCTGCGAACAAATCCCCAGCGTGCGGCCCCTCTCTCCACGTGTCAGGGTAACGACGGAGACCGAGTCCCCTCGCCTGACGGCCTGCCGGATGGTTCCCCCGGCGGACAACGTTTCATCATCGGGGTGCGGTACGACAACAAGCATGTCGGTCATGGCGCTATATTTTCGCACGTGAGTTCGAAGCCGGCGGGACGTTCTCAGCTTCTGGACACGAGGATGCGGGGTCTGCGATGGTGCGCATGAGGTCCCTTGACTTCTTGGACGGCCGGCGGCGCATCGTCCGGGCGGACACCTGCCGCGGCTGTTACATGAACGAACACGAAGCGGACCTTCCCTCGGCGATTCGGCCCGTATACGACGACGGCGAGCTGACAGTACGGCAGGACGCGGAATGGGCCGTTCCCGGTTTTATGATTCTTGGTGTCCGCGCGCATCTGGCGACCGTGGCCGACCTGCCCTTGCCGCTTGCTCTACGAGCGATCACGATTGTGCGGGCTGTGCGGGCGGTGATGCGGGAAGAACTCGGGCTCGCCGCCGTCCAGATGTATCAGGAGGATAAGCACGTCCGGCCCCACTTCCACATCTGGATGCTTCCGCTCTGGCCCGATGTGATGCGCGAGTACGGTATAAATCCACGCATCTACGAATCCAGTATCCCCAGCTACTTGAAGCTCTTCCGATTCGAGGCCGCCCAGGCGGAGATCATTCGATGTGCGGATGTGATCCGTACAGCTCTTCCCCGACGGCTTCAAGAAGATCTTTGAGGTCGCCCTCGCAAAGCCCTGACCCCCTCGCGTCTCAGGAGAACAAGGTTGCGTATAGCCCAGATCGCCCCGCTGTGGGAGTCGGTCCCGCCCGCGAAATACGGCGCAATCGAAGCTCTCGTCGCCGACCTGTCACGGCACCTCGTTGCCGCCGGCCATGAAGTCACCGTCTTCGCTTCCGGAGACTCCCTGGTGAGCGGCCGCCTCGCAGCAGGCCATCCCAGGTCGCTCAATGCGGACGACTCCGTCATCGAGCCGGAGGCCATCCGTCTTGGTCAGCTTGCCGACGTCTTGGAACAAGCGGCACAGTTCGACGTCTTACACTCTCATCTGCACTCGAACTCCGGCCTTGTTGCCGCCTTGGTACTCCATCCGCTCCGGAAGCGGACCGTTCACACACTGCACTGCTATGCCAACGCCGACAACTCGCGGCTTCTCAACACACTCGCTGACAATTCCTACATTGCGATCAGCGATCACCAGCGGACGAGTCTCCCCCGGTTGAACTGGCGAGCTCGGATCTATCATGGCCTAGATGCCGGCTTCTTCCCGTTCCGGGCCGAACCGGACGAGCCTCCGTATGTAGCCTTCTTGGGCCGTCTGCGGCCCGAGAAGAGGCCAGATTTCGCGATAGCTGCGGCACGAGCCGCAGGCATCCCGATCAGGATCGCCGGCAGGGTGAAGCCCGCCGACCGGTCATTCTTTCAGACCAAGATCGCGCCGCACGTCGATGGCGAGACGGTCAGGTATCTCGGCGAGTTGGCCTTTTCCGATAAGGTCCGCTTTCTCGGGGGCGCATGCGCGACTCTCGTCACCAGCGGCCTGCCTGAGCCCTTCGGGCTGGTGACCGCCGAGTCACAGCTCTGCGGCACACCCGTCGTTGCCACTCGGTCGGGAGCAATCGATGAGATTGTCGAACAGCGAGAAACCGGCTTGATTGCCGACGGTGACTCCGAATTTCCCGAGCATATACATGCGGCATTGAAGCTGGACCGAATGGCCTGCCGAAGCTTTTCGGCAGAGCGATTCTCTCTACCGCGAATGGCTGCCGAGTACCTCGCGGTTTACGAAGAGATCGTCAACGGGGGTTGACGGCCCGCTTGTCGCTGCATCCGACAGACCGTTCGTGGAATATCGAGGAGATCGCCCAATGCGACGAAGTGTCATCCTCACCGCTGGCAATAGCTGCTTCGTTGCCTGCCCTGGATGCTATAACCACTTCGCACGGACCTTGGTCGCCACTCCGAAAGTGCACCGATTCGCGGAATTGCTGTATCAAGAACTTGGAGTCAAGAAGATCACCATAGGTGGTGGCGACCCACTCACTCGTCCAGACATAACAGATCTCGTTTCTGGCCTTCGCGAGATCGGCCTCAACCTCCACCTGGATACGGTCGGCACTGCTTTCCTTCGAGATGCCAAGATCCGCTTCATGGGTCAGGGAATGACCCGTCGGGTGGACGTCGAAGCTCTTGCACGCGATGTCGATCAGATCGGAATTCCGCTCGACGGATCCACGGACGATGTCATCAGAAAATTTAGGAGATTCGGCTCCGTTGCCGACCAGCTTGCGATCCTTACCCTCATGGATAGTGTCGACGCGACGGTATGCGTCAACACCGTCGTCCACCAGGGAAACGTTGACGACCTGGAATCAATCGCCGAACACCTCGTGCGCCATCCAGCCGTTCGCCGGTGGCAGCTATTTCAATTTATGCCGAGCGGACCGCTTGGGAGCCGTAATGCCGCCAGCTTGAGCGTAAGCCTCGCAGATTTCGAGCGCGCCGTGTCGATGCTTGGTGGGGTCCTTCCCGAGATCGCTGTCTCGATAAAATCGAACAGTGACCGTAAGAACTCCTATCTGCTCATAGATGGAGGAGGCAAGATATGGAGTCCCCATCAGCAATCCACGCCATACTGGAGTATGGGCGACGAGAGCCCTGATCGTATTATTCATGGGCGCATCGAAGAAGCGGGTATTGTCGAACTTCTGCGGAAGCTTGGTTGACGAGAAAGGCGGGAGTCGGCAGTCGCAGGCCGTGACACGGTCGCGCGCGGCAATCGCGCTCGCCGAAAGCTCTCGCCACTGCGACACCGCACAGCCTAGTACTACAGGCCCAGTGATCTTTATGTGGCCGCGGCCGGTCTGACGGTCCGCTGGGCGGCCCGGATCCGGGTCTGGAAGTGGCAATAGCGGGCGCGTGCCTGGTGGCTGCGACGCCAGTCCGACCACCAGGTGATCACGGCCGGCGGGACGGCGGCCTGCCCGAACAGGGCAATGAGCCTTTCCCGGTAACGGCTGGTTGCGCGGTGTAGTCGCAGCGGGATGTTCGGTTGGTGGCTGTCAGGTGGTGCGGTCGTGTTCGGTGTGGAGGATGACGAGGGCGGCTTTCACGATCTGGCCGATCTTCCAGGGGTCGAGAGTGATGTTGTGTAGGGCCCGGAAGGTGACCTTGAGCAGGGCGTTCGCGCGTTCACCGACGGCGCGGAGGGGGTTGTGGATCCGGTTGTGGTTCTGCTGGTCGAGGGTCAGGCCGCCGCCTGCGGGCCGCTTGGCGGGGATGGTGACCTGGTCTCGTAGCCCTTCGTAGCCGAGGTCGGTGAGGATCCCGCCGCCGGCGGCGGTCCAGTCCGCCAGGACCGGCAGGGCGCCGGCGGCGCGTAGCGCGGTGGAGCGGTGGAGTCGTGTTCGCGGCCGGGGCGGACGTCGGAGGTCCACAGCGGCCAGCCGTCGTCGGGAGCGGAGACGACCTGGATGTTGCCGCCGTGGTTGTGGGCCTTGGCCGACCACCACAGGTCCACCCCTTTCGTCGGGCCGGGGACACCGACCCGGTCGGTCTCGATGACCGTGCCGTCGATGATCACATGGGGGTAGCCCGCGGTCTTTGCCGCGAGGAGAACGCCCCGCAGGTCCGGGGCCTGCCAGGCCAGCACGGCGATGCCCTCGTGCAGGTAGCGGTAGCCCGCCGACCGGCTCACCCGATGATCACCGCAGAGCGGGCGTACCCTCGTGCCGTCGCAGAACCAGCGCAGGACGAACACGGCCTGATCCCAGCAGGACAGCCGACGGGTACCCACCCTGGTACCCCTGCGTTTCCGTTCCGCGACGAGTAGTGCGGCCAGCCGGGCAACGGTCTGCGCGCCGAGGGGCAGCTCGGCGGTGTATGTGACACTCATGAGCGACGCGGGGCCTCTTGGAAGTCGATCTGTAGGAGGACTTCTTCCTACCGAGGCCCCGCGTTTGGCGTCTCACGACCCCCGTACCCATCACCGCCAGTGACCATCACACAGCGTCGCCGACCGTTACCGGGAAAGGCTCAATGACGTGACGGATCTCGTTAAGAGTGAACGGCGCCATCATGGTCCCGTTCGCCCGTGTAGCCATGTGGAAGGCGGTGGAGCCGCTGCTGACGGATCGGGCGGCCCGTACCACGATGGCGCAGCGGGCGCGGGCGTTCGGCCGACCGGACGCGGCCGAACGCCTCGCGGACGTGGTCCTCGCCGCCGCCGGTCGACGTTAGGGCAGGCCGCGGTCCTGAAGCGCCTGGCGCAGGAGGGCAGCGACCTGCCGGACGTCGCTGTGGGTGAGGGCGGGATGGAACGGCAGGCTGAGGATCCGGGCTGCGGCCATGCGAGGCAGGTGCGCGCCCGCCGCATCGAGCGCCGCCCGCTACATGCCAGACTGAGACACGCCGATCACACTCCGGGCAACGACGCCCGGTGATCCCGCGAGGAGCCTCATGCTGCGCGTCGCCATCCCCACCAAAGGATCACTCTCCGCGTCTGCCAGCGCGATGCTCCACGATGCCGGCTACCTCCAGCGAGGACCGGACGGCGAACTCGTGATCCACGACGAGGTCAACCAGGTCGAGTTCTTCTACCTACGGCCCCGCGACATCGCCGTCTACGTCGGATCAGGCCGCCTCGACCTCG
>Ga0207710_10001647_pt1 | contig 10896 bp, 8 predicted proteins | sample KBSS24metaG_FD_184400 | JGI IMG/M metagenome (GOLD analysis project Ga0207710, IMG submission 184400) | Switchgrass rhizosphere microbial communities from Kellogg Biological Station, Michigan, USA - KBS S2-4 metaG (SPAdes) (version 2) | ecosystem: Host-associated > Plants > Roots > Rhizosphere >...
TGGAGTGATTCTGAACCGTGCAGTCTCGCTGCCGGCCTATCGCCCGTCGTGATCGCTGTTCTCTGCGAAACCTCTGCGTCCTCTGCGCCTCGGCGGTGAAATTAACCGCAGAGACGCAGAGAACGCAGAGGTTTCGCAGAGAAGAAGGAAAAGGAATGCGAAACGTGTTCATTTTGATTTTAGTGCTTGCTGGTGTGGCAGCAGGCCAGGGGCAGCCATCCGGAGACGAGCACGAGTTAGCGAAGCAGCTTTCGAATCCTGTCTCGTCGCTGATCAGTTTTCCGCTGCAATCAAATTTCGATTTCGGAATGGGCGCAGGTTCCGGCTGGCGTTACACCTTGAACATCCAGCCAGTAGTTCCAATTTCGTTGAACTCTAAGTGGAACCTGATCTCACGCACGATCGCTCCGGTCATCCACCAGCACAACGTCGCCGGAGTCAGCACTCAAAACGGTTTGGGTGATGTCAGCCAGTCGCTGTTTTTTTCTCCGACCGACAGCAAGCGGTTTATTTGGGGAGTTGGACCACAGTTTCTCATTCCCACCGCGACCAACGATCTTTTAGGAACCGAGAAGTTCGCCATTGGTCCAACTCTGATCGTGCTCAAGCAGAGAGAAGCCTGGACTTACGGCGCGCTGACGAATCATGTGTGGTCGGTGGCCGGTGATGACACGCGCGCGAGCGTCAACTCGACTTTCATTCAGCCCTTTCTCTCCTACAACACCCGAGACGCGTGGACCTATAGCTTAAATACCGAAACAACTTACGACTGGACCGCAAACCATTGGAACGTGCCGGTTCATTTCAGTATCTCGAAGCTGGTGCGGTTTGGTCATCAGCCGGTGAGTCTGGGAGGCGCAATTCGCTGTTGGGCCACGAGCTCGAGTGGCGGTCCGGAAGGCTGCGGCTTGCGCCTCATCGTGACTCCGTTGTTCCCCAAGTAAGTAAGGCCCGGCAAGGAAGGTCTAAATGTTTAGGCTTGCGAGAATATTTCTTGTCTCACTCTTCTGTTTAATTTCGGTTTCTGTTTATTCGCAGACGCCGGCGCCCACACCAACGGCAGACAAAGTCAAAAACGACGCTTCACAACCAGCCGCTGATGCTGCCGCGCCGGCGGACCCGACTGACTTCTGGCATCAGGAAACGATGACCGGCGACTGGGGCGGCGCGCGCTCTCGCTGGAAAGAAAAAGGCGTCGAGCTCGAGTTCAAGCTCGTGCAGTTTTACCAGGCCACGACCTCGGGCGGAGTACGCGAAGACAGCGAGTACAACGGCAAGTTTGAGACGATCTGGAAGTTTGATCTCGGAAAAGTTGCGGGTTGGAAATACTGGTCGTCCGAGATGAAAGCAGAAGTGCGCTTTGGTGGACCATCGCTCGGCGGAACCGGCGCAATCAATCCGGTCAACACGGCAGTGCTGGGTCCTGGCGTAGACGGCTCCGTAGTCGCCGTTACAGCGTTGAATTTTACTCGCCTGATTCCGAAAGATCTGAAAAAAGGTAACCTTTACGCGGTCTCTTTTGGACGATACAACCTGCTGGACCTCGTTGACGAAGACTTCTTCGCTGGCTCCGGGGAAGAGCGGTTCTTCAATCTGGCCCAGATAGGACCGCTGACTGTGCTACGCGAGGTGCCGTTTATCACCAACGGTGCCAGCTTTGCCTATATTAAAGGTGGCGAACCGTTCTTCACTCTCTCGCTCCTCGATCCCAACGATCATTCAACCGATCCCGGGCTCGACGATTTGTTCGCTGACGGCGTCACTGTCTCACCCGGGATCAACTTCCCCGCGCACTACTGGGGCAAGTCAGCAAAACACTCTTTCAGTTTTGCGATCACCACGAAGAAGTTCACGCCCTTCGATTCGGTCAAACAGGTAATCATTCCTGGACCACCGCGCAATCCGGTCGAGCCGAAGCGTGGCTCGTGGTCGGCGAGTTACATCTTCCGGCAGTACCTCGTCGAGAGAGGTAGAAGAGACGGCTGGGGACTGTTCTCACAAATCGCATTTGCAAACAGAGACACGAGCCCGATCACGAGGTTCTTCAGCGTTGGTGTGGGTGGCAATGGCCTCATCAAGAGCCGCAACACTGACGAGTTTGGCATCGCCTACGCCTACACCGGTCTCAGCAGGGTTCTGGAAGACAACATCGATCTGATCACGATTGGTCGAAGCCCACTACAGCCCGAGCACCAGGTTGAGATGTTCTACAACCTGCACGTCACTCCCTGGCTAAGGTTCACCGGCGATCTTCAGATCATTCGCGGCGTCCGGCGCGGTTTCGATCGCGCCATCGTCCCCGGCGGGAGGTTGGAACTAATTTTTTGAAATCGGCTCTGCGATCTCTGCGGCCCTCTGCGACCTCTGCGTTTAAGTTTGTCGTGAGAAATATTTAACGCAGAGGACGCTGAGGGCCGCAGAGATCGCTGAGAAAACTTGAAAAAAGCCAAAGGAAAAGGAAAACATGAGCGGAGAAAATGGCAAACAATTCAAGGGAACAATCAATCTCGACATTCGTGATTCGAAACCTGACTGGGATGCATTCCTTTATAAAAAAGCGCCAAAGGATGCGCCCAACGTCCTGGTCATCCTTTACGACGACACAGGTTGCGCTGCCTGGTCACCTTACGGCGGTCGGATCAATATGCCGACGATGGACCGCCTGGCAGCGAATGGTCTGACTTACTCGCAATGGCACACGACCGCCGTCTGTTCCCCCACGCGCTCGTGTTTTCTGACGGGACGTAATCATCACGCGAACGGCTTCGGCTCGATCTCCGAGATGGCCGTCGGCTTTCCGGGTTATTGCGGTCATATCCCTCCAGAGAATGGAACGATCGCGCAGGTGCTTCGCGACGCTGGCTGGACCACACTCTGGATCGGCAAGAACCACAACGTGCCGGTCGACGCTTTCAGCATCGGCGCGACGAAGAAGAAGTGGCCGCTCGGGCTCGGCTACGATCGCTTTTATGGCTTCATCGGCGGTGAGACCAACCAATGGTATCCAACGCTGATCGAAGACAATCATTTTATCGATCAGCCGTATCAGCCCGAGGACGGCTATCACCTCTCAAAAGACCTGGCTGACAAAGCGATCACCTACATTCGTGACTCCAAACAGTCAGAACCCGACAAGCCCTGGTACATGTGGTACTGTCCGGGCGCCAATCACGCGCCTCATCACGCTCCGCAGGAATACATCGACAAGTACAAGGGCAAGTTCGACGACGGCTATGAAGCTTATCGCGGGTGGGTGCTCGAGCGAATGATCGAACGCGGCATCCTGCCGAAAGACACTGAGCTGACGCCGATCAATCCGTTGCCCGATGAAATCCTTCCCGATGCTGACAGCGTTCGTCCGTGGGACAGCCTGTCTGATAACGAAAAGAAACTCTTCGCTCGTATGGCGGAGGTGTATGCGGAATTTTCCGAATATACCGACGTTCAGATCGGCCGCGTGATCGACTATCTCGAAGAGTCGGACCAACTCGACAACACCTTGATCCTTTACTGCGCCGACAATGGCGCGTCGGGCGAAGGTAGTCCGAGCGGATCGGTCAACGAGAATCGCTTCTTTAACGGATACCCGGACGACATCGAGAGCAACATGGCGATGATCGACAAGCTTGGGAGTCCGGATACTTACAACCATTACCCGACCGGCTGGGCCGTCGCGTTTTCCACGCCTTACAAGATGTTCAAGCGCTACGCCTCGTTTGCAGGCGGGACTTGCGATCCACTTGTTATTCATTGGCCCAAAGGGATCAAGGCGAAGGGAGAAATTCGGCACCAGTATCACCACTGTACAGACATCATGCCGACGATCCTCGAATGCTGCGGTATCGAGATGCCGGAAGTGATCGACGGAATTAAGCAGGCGCCGCTCGCGGGCGTGTCGATGCGTTACAGCTTTAATAACGCTGGGGCTCAAACTAAAAAGGAAACTCAGTATTACGAGATGGTCGGCACGCGCGGTATCTGGCACAACGGCTGGAAGGCCGCGACGTTACACGCGCCGGCGCCCGCAGACCAGGGAAATTTCGACAAGGATGTGTGGCAACTCTTCAATGTCGAAGAAGATCGTTCTGAGGCGCGCGATCTGGCGGCGAAACATCCTGAGAAACTCAAAGAGCTACAGGATCTCTGGCTGGCGGAGGCTAAGAAAAACAATGTGCTGCCGCTGATCGATGTAGGCGTTGACTTGATCCATAAGCTCGAGTTTCACGCCGCACCTCCCGCAAGCGGACGCTACGTCTATTATCCCGGAACCACCGAAGTTCCCGAGGCAACAGCAGCACGCACGCTCGGTTCATCATTCAAAGCGCTCGCGGAGGTTGAGTTTACTGTCGACAGCCAGGGCGTCATCTTTGCGCAGGGTTCGCGCTTTGGCGGTTATTCCCTGTTCGTCAAAGGTGGCAAGCTGATCTTCGTCTACAACTTCCTCGGCATTCCGCCCGAACAGCGTCTGGCGTCCGATGCGCCCACTCTCGGTAAGCACATCGTCGGCGTCGAGTTCAATAAACAATCGATTTCCAAAAACCTTGAAACGCTCGGACAGATGAAGCTCTACGTCGACGACAAAGTAGTCGCGGAAGGACCATTCCGAACCCAGAGCGGGCACTACGCTCTCTGCGGCGAAGGACTAAGTATCGGAACTGACAGCGGCGACTCAGTGAGCAGCGAATACAAGCCGAAATTCGAGTTCACGGGCGGCCGTGTGATCAAGGTCATTTTCGACGTTGCCAAAGACGTTTACGTCAACGTCGAAAAAGCAATGGCCGCATCAATGGCGCGCGATTGAAGCAACGACCCATTTATCAAAGGAGTAACAATGCCCAAGAACAACAATGCAACCAAGAAACCAAACATCCTGATCATCTGGGGTGACGATATCGGTTGGTTCAACGTCAGCGCCTATAACCTTGGCGTGATGGGATATCGCACTCCAAACATCGATCGGGTGGCGAAAGAAGGATGCCTGTTTACAGACTGGTATGGACAGCAGAGCTGCACCGCCGGACGTGCAGCTTTCATCACCGGCCAGTCGCCCATCAGGACCGGCCTGACCAAAGTCGGTTTGCCCGGAGCTGATTTGGGACTACGGCCTGAAGACCCGACCATAGCCGACGTTCTCAAACCGCTCGGCTACGTTTGCGGACAGTTCGGCAAGAACCATCTCGGCGATCGTGATGAGTTTCTTCCGACCGCGCACGGTTTTGATGAGTTTTTCGGAAACCTCTATCACTTGAACGCAGAACAGGAACCGGAAAACCCTGACTATCCAAAAGATCCGGAATTCAAAAAGAAGTTTGGACCACGCGGCGTGCTCAAGAGCTGGGCCAACCCGGACGGTAGTCAAAAGATCGAGAACACCGGACCACTGACTATCGAGCGTATGAAAACAGTCGATGAGGAATTTCTTGCGGGCGCACTCGACTTCATCGATCGGAATGTAAAAGACAACAAACCGTTCTTCTGTTGGTTCAACTCGACGAGGATGCACATCTTCACGCACTTGAAGAAGGAATCTGAGGGTGTGACCGGATTAGGTGTCTATCCGGACGGCATGGTGGAACACGACGGTCATGTGGGCCAGCTTCTGAAGAAGCTCGATGATCTCGGCATTGCCAACGACACGATCGTTATGTACTCGACTGACAACGGCGCCGAGGTGATGAGCTGGCCCGACGGCGGCACGACTCCTTTCCGTGGTGAAAAGGACACCAACTTTGAAGGTGGCTGGCGCGTACCGTGCGCGATCCGCTGGCCCGGTGTGATCGAGCCGGGAACAGTCTCCAATGAGGTCTTTTCTCACACCGACATGCTACCGACACTCGCGGCGGTGGGGGGCGATCCGGATATCGTCGAGAAACTCAAGAAGGGTACCCAATTGGGGAAAAAGAAATTCAAGGTTCATATCGACGGCTTTAACCTGCTTCCTTTCATAAAGGGTGAGGTCAAGGAGAATCCTCGCAAGGGTTTCCTCTACTGGAGCGATGATGGTGACCTGATGGCGCTGCGCGTTGGTAACTGGAAGTGCACATTCATGGAGCAGCGCGCCAAGGGTTTCAAGGTGTGGGAAGAGCCTCTGGTGGCGAAGCGAGTCCCGGATCTCTACAACCTCAGGTCTGACCCGTTTGAACGGGCCACCGAGGATGCAGATATCTTCTATGCGAAGTGGAAAGCTGATCGGGCGTTTCTGCTTGTGCCTGCGCAAGCAATAGTTGCGGAATTTCTCGCGACGTTCAAGGAGTTTCCACCGCGACAAAAGCCGGCGAGCTTCAGCATCGATCAGGCGCTGGAGAAAGCTACGCAAAACCAGAAGGCGCTGGCTAAGGGAGCGGCTGGTGGGTAGTTCGATGACGAGCGGCGTTCCTATGGAGGCAGTCATTGATGAGATGACTGCCTCCGATCCGGTGTGTGAGTTTTACACCGAGCATCCGTATCCACCGCCGGTTGAGAACCTCGACCGTGCGCGCGATGAGTGGCAGGACGAGAACCGGCACCGCGCTGAGTATCACTTGTTCTGGCCCAATCGGAAGTACCGCGCCGATCTCGACATACTGATTGCCGGATGCGGAACGTGGCAGGCGGCGAAGTATGCGCTCTGTCGTCCGGGCGCACGCGTGGTCGGCATCGACGTGAGCACGACGAGTCTCGATCACACTGAGAGATTAAAACGAAAGTACAAACTGGCGAATCTCGAAGTTGAGCAGATGCCGGTTGAAGGGGTTGCGGCATTGGACCGTCGTTTTGATCTCATCGTCTGTACCGGCGTGTTGCATCATCTTGAAGATCCTGACGAGGGCCTGCGTGCTTTACGTTCTGTGTTGAAGCCCGGCGGCGCGATCTATTTGATGTTGTACGCGCCGTACGGACGTGCGGGTGTTTATCTGCTGCAGGAGTATGGCAGGAAGTTGGGGATCGGGACTTCGGCTCGTGAGATCAATGATCTTGCAACTGTGGTTGAGGCGCTGCCGCAACAACACCCGCTCGTGACTTTGCTGCGTGGCTCGCGAGATGCACTGAACGCGGATGCACTGGCTGACGCGCTCCTGAATCCTCGCGATCGATCCTACTCCGTTCCACAACTGTTCGACTTCATCGATCGAAACGGACTCGAGTTTGGTCGCTGGTACTGGCAGGCGCCTTACTTACCACAATGCGGATCGATTTCGACGACACCGCACGCGAAGCCGTTGGCTCAATTACCTGTGCGCGAGCAATACGCCGCGATGGAGTTGTGGCGCGGGGCTATGACTTGTCACAGCTTTATTGCTTACCGGAGTGATGCACCAACGCGCCTCTTCGATAACGATCACTGGCCCAACTATGTCCCCCTCCGTCTCCCAACAACCATGTGCGTGCAGGAACGACTGCCTCGTGGAGCCGCCGGTGTTCTCCTGAACCGGAGCCATCCATTTCACGATCTGATTCTCTCGATCGATGCAAAAGAGAAGAGGATCTTCGATCGGATCGACGGGCGCCGCAGCATCGCAGAACTCGTCGCCGGAGACAGCTCGTTCGGCGCACATGGTTTCTTCCAAAAACTCTGGTACTACGATCAGGTGATGTTCGACACAGCGAAGTGATGCCCAACGACGGGTGGCCACGGAGGGCCGCCCCTATAGTTAAATCTGGTAATTTTGACGGTTTACTACCACGTAACACTTACCGCGCCTACCACAAACACGCAATAAATTACCCAATCCACGCGATTTACCTGTTCTGGCTCCCTCATTATCTTGGACCTCTCAAACTGGAGCAGGGAGGGGAGGAAGTATGAGTCGGATAATTTTTCTAGTCGTGATGGCCATAGCAATTCTTGCTGTGGCAGATGCTCAAACTAAACCAAAACCTAAACCGGCAACACCAAAAGCGACGACCGTGGCCGCCGAAGCACCTTTGCCACGCGGAAGCGATCTGAAGGAAGGTGCGAGCCAGGCAGAGAAAGCCGCGAAAGTGTTCGGTGAAATCATGGGAACGCCGGATAAAGGCATCCCGACGGATCTGCTGAACAAAGCTGAATGCGTGGCGGTGTTTCCAGGCGTCGTCAAAGCAGGCTTCATCGTCGGCGGCAAAGCAGGACGCGGAGTTGCGAGTTGTCGGACGCCCTCGGGCTGGTCAGCGCCGGCGTTTCTCGAAATCAAAGGCGGCAGCGTTGGTCTACAGATTGGAGGCTCGTCAACCGAGCTGGTGCTCTTGTTCATGAACACTAACGGGTTGAAGAAGCTTGTCAACAACAAGGTTGAGCTGGGCGCAGATGCTTCCGTGGCTGCTGGTCCAGTAGGTCGTGAAGCTGCGGCATCAACCGATGCGTCGATGAGCGCCGAGATACTCTCCTACTCGCGTAGCAAAGGCCTGTTTGCCGGCATCTCCTTAAAAGGATCTGTAGTTTCCGCTGAGAAAAGCGACATGGAAGACACTTACGGCAAAGGCGTAACGGCATTGCAGGTACTGGCGGCGGGTAACAGTCGCGCGCCGAGCGAAGTGCAAGTCTTTGCGAACAAGTTAGGGGAGTTTTCTTCGCGAACTGCATGAACCGAGGTGAAGCATGTCAGGTTCGGATCCGCTGCCCTCGTGGAACGAGGGCAACGCTAAATTCTCCGTCATCAATTTCGCCACGCGCGTCTCGACTGCGGGCAGCAGCGACTACGTTCCAATCAACGAACGCGTCGCAGTGTTTGATAACGACGGCACGCTATGGTGTGAGATGCCGGTGCCGGTCCAGGCCTTCTTCGTCAACGATCGGGTGAAGGCTCTGGCGCCGCAACATCCTGAGTGGCGGCGAACAGAGCCGTTCAAGTCGATCATCGCCGGCGATATCAAGACGGCAATGGCGACCGGTATCAAAGGTCTGGCCGAGCTTGGTATGGCCACGCATTCGGGAATGACGACGGATGAGTTCGTGCAAACTGTGCGCGAGTGGCTGGCGAGTGCGCGGCATCCGACACTCAAACGTCCATTCACTCAGATGATCTACCAGCCGATGCTGGAGGTGCTCGCGTTTCTTCGCTCGCGAGGTTTTTCAACTTTCATCGTTTCGGGCGGCGGCGCTGAGTTCATGCGCGTGTTTGCAGAAGAGGTTTATGGGGTGCCGCCGCACCAGGTCATCGGCTCAACCATCAGGACACATTTTGAGATTCGCAAAGGTATACCGGTTTTGGTGCGCGATCCGGCGCTCGACTTCTTCGACGACAAAGCCGGCAAGCCCGTCAATATCAATAAGTACATCGGGCGGCGGCCGATCGCCTGCTTCGGCAACTCTGACGGCGACCGCGAGATGTTGATCTGGACGACGATCGGTCGCAGTGATGGTCGACCGTCGTTTGGTCTGATCGTCCATCACACGGACGGCGAGCGCGAGTTTGCCTACGACCGCGAGCACGTGCTCAGCGGTCAACTCGACAAAGCGTTGGACGAGGCCGGGAACTACGGTTGGATATTGGCCGATATGAAAAGAGACTGGACCACAGTCTTCCCAACTGCCGCCCAGTCTGCGCAGGTATAAGCGGGTAGGTGAGTGATTAGTTCTCTGCGGTCCTCTGCGTATCTCTGCGGTCTCTGCGTTGAAAATAGCCCATTAACGCAGAGAACGCTGAGATACGCAGAGGATCGCAGAGGAGCTTCTTCGATATGAACAGCCGCGGGATCTCAGAGTGGGTGCCGGGAGTGGAACTGCTTCGCACTTATCGTGGCGAGTGGTTTCGCAGTGATCTGGTGGCGGGAGTGTCGGTGGCAGCAGTCGCGTTGCCGATCGGGATTGCTTACGCACAGCTCGCCGGCTTCCCGCCCGTGGTCGGGATCTACTCCTGCATTCTGCCGCCGGTCGCGTATGCGCTTTTCGGATCGTCAAGACAGCTAGTCGTCAATCCTGATGCTGCGGCTTGCTCGATTGTTGCCGCGACTGTTGGACCACTCGCGGCGGGCAACTCACTCCGTTATCTGGAATTGTCGATAATTCTTACCTGCCTCACAGGGTTGCTCTGCATCGCGGGAGGGCTCTCAGGTTTGGGGGTGATTGCAAACTTCCTCTCGCGGCCGATCCTGACCGGCTACTTGAATGGCATCGCCCTCACGATCATCGCCGGTCAACTCGGCTCGCTCTTCGGCTTCAGCGTCGTCGATGGTGGTTTCTTTCGTAAATTGATCGACACGATCTCGCATTTGAATCAAACACACGCGCCCACTCTCATTCTCGGCGCATCACTGCTGCTCCTCCTGCTGTTGATCAAACGGCTCCAGCCTAAGACTCCCGCGCCACTCATTGCCGCCGCGGCGGGTTGTGTTGCTGTTTACGCCCTCAATCTGATCACGAAAGGCGTGGCGGTGGTCGGCGCCGTGCCGGCCGGCTTTCCCGCGCCGCTCATTCCCACGGTTCACACCAGTGAACTTGGACCATTACTCTTCGGCGCTGCCGGAATCTCGCTAGTGAGTTTCTGCAGCATGATGACTACGGCGCGAGGCTTTGCCGCCAAAAACGGCTATCGCATCGACGTCAATCGCGACATGTTCGCTCTCGGCGTCTGCGATCTCACTTCCGCATTCAATCGTGGCTTCGTGGTGAGCGGCGCAGACTCGCGCACGGCAGTCGCTGACTCAGCCGGTGGCAAGACGCAGGTTGCTTCTCTGGTCGCAGCGGTGGTGATGGCCGTCGTCCTGCTGTTTCTCACGCGACCACTCGCCTACGTACCTGCCGCGGCACTCGCCGCCATCTTGATCTCGTCAGCTCTGGGCCTCTTCGATCTCGCTTCACTGCGCGACTATTACCGTCTCAGCAAACCGGAGTTTCGCCAGTCAGTCGTAGCCATGATTGGCGTGATGACACTTGGCGTTTTGCAAGGCGTGCTGATCGCAGTTGCACTTGCACTATTCAAGTTGCTGCGTCAGGCGTCG
>Ga0207710_10001648_pt1 | contig 10894 bp, 7 predicted proteins | sample KBSS24metaG_FD_184400 | JGI IMG/M metagenome (GOLD analysis project Ga0207710, IMG submission 184400) | Switchgrass rhizosphere microbial communities from Kellogg Biological Station, Michigan, USA - KBS S2-4 metaG (SPAdes) (version 2) | ecosystem: Host-associated > Plants > Roots > Rhizosphere >...
GGCGAGCGGAGCCTCGTCGGCGCGCCGACCCGGGGCGCCGCCGATCGGCCCGCTGAAGGTGGGCGACAAGATCGAGGTCGAGTGGCACGGCTCGAACTGGCCCGCCACCGTCATCGCCGTCGAGCCGAAGAGCCGGGTGAAGATCCACTACGACGGCTTCGGCGACGAGTGGGACGAGTCGCTCGGCCCGGACCGCATCATCGCGCGCCGCTGACGTCGTCGGGCGCGTTCATCGCGCGTGTCCATCGCGCGCGTTTCATCGCGCGACCGGCGCGGTGGCGGTCGCCATCTCCGTGATCTGAAGTCGCTCCACCAGCGGGCCGAGGCGCACGGCGTCCCCCTGCACCTGGATCTTCGCCATCGCGCGGATGAAGTACGGAGGCAAGTTGCGGAAGAGGAGGCGGACCGACACGCTCGCCGCGGTCCTCGCGACGCCGGGGAACGCATAGCCGAAGTCCTTGTGCGCGAGGATCGGGATCGTCCCCAGCGGCGTCTTGTCGGAGGGGCGCGTGCGCGTCGCCGGGCCGCCGGTGATGAACTGGAGGAACGTCTCTTTGCTGTCGGGGGCGGCGAGGACCGCCGGCTCGCCGCGATCGTTCTTCCCGTTCGCCACGATCTTGTCGACCAGCTTCAACTGGATGTTCACGAGCTGCGGATCGGGCTCGGCGCAGCCGACGGTGTCCTTCGAGAGCGGGTTCTTCGGGTCGCCCACGGTCTCGTTGTCGCAAAGGTCGTCGCTCGCCTTCGCCAGGCGCCCCGACGACGCGAGCACCGCGCCGGCCGCGTCGAGCACCGACACCTCGAGCCACATCTGCCGCGCGAAGGCGAAGCCCGTGGGGAGGTTGTGGCCGGAGAGGTTCTCGATCCGCACGCGGAGCGTCACCGAGCCCCCCTCGATCGCCGGGGCGCCGCTGATCGTGAGGCGCGCGGCGCTCTTCAGCAGGCGATCGCGGAGCGGGCGCTGCGGGTCGCGCGCCTTCACCGTGTCGAGCGGGTAGTCGACGCCCACGAACCCGTGATCGTGCACCTCGCGCGGCGGCGCGTCGAAGTCCTGATCGAGCGGCACGTCGGCGCCGTTCGCCGCGCGCTGCACCTTCGCCATGACCGGCATGTGGCACGTGACGCAGTCGCCGCCGCCGCCCGCCGCCTTGTACTCCTTGAACTCGTCGTAGGTCGTCTGCAGGACGAGATCCTGCCCTTTGACGATCTTGCCGTCGTCGTTCCTGTCGAGGTTCACGTCGTGGCACGCCGCGCAGAGCGTCGACGGATCCTTGAAGAGCGGCGCCTCGTCGCTCTTGTGGTACGCGTTCCCCACCGGCGATTTCAGCGGCCCGTAGAACGTCCGCCCCGGATCGAGATCGGCCTGGAACTTCGCGGTGAACCCGCCGCTCCCCGACGTCGGCGTGCCGCCGTGCTGGTGGCACGACGTACAGCTGATCCCGTGGTTCGTGATCTCGCCGCCCGCGAGCGGCAACGTGTCGTTCCCCGCCATCGCCGAGCCGGTGGGCGCGTGGCAGTTCACGCAGATGTATTTCGGATCGGGGGCCTGCGCGCCCGCCAGGCTGATGTGCGCGTCGAGGTTCGTCTGCGCGATCGTGAGCGGGCTCGTGAGCGCGTGCGCGTGCATCGACTCGGCCCACGAGTCGTAGATGGCGGTGTGGCACGCGCGGCAGTCCTCGGACGGCGCGTACGCGGCGAGCGGCCCGGTCGTGGCGGTGCCGACCGGCAGCGCGCGCGCCGGCAGATCGAGCGCGCCGAGGACGTGCGCGACGAGCGCGACGACGAAGAGGAGCGCCACGGGGACGTGCAGGACGCGCCACCCCTGGAGGAAGCGCGTGTATTTTGCCTGCATCTCCACGCGGCCGAGCGCGCGGCTCCGGCTCGCGGCGAGGCGCGCCACGTCCTCGAACGCGGCGCGCTCCTCCGCGGGGAGCGACGCCGCCGCTTGCATCACCTCGGCCGCCCCGCGCGCGCCGGCGAGGAGCCAGTCCTTGGCGCGGTGGAACGGCTCGGACTTGCCCGCGGCGAGCTTCTCGATCTCCGTCACCTGCTCCTCGGCGCGGCGGACGCTCCCCACCTTCGAGTAGTTCAGGATCTGCGGCGCGGCGAGCCCGGGGACGAACGCGTACGCGAGGCGCCACGCGATGCCGGTGAAGACGAGGAGCGCGAACAGGAAGAAGAGCACCTTGCCGCTCGTGAACGCGGCGCTCGTCAGCCCGAACCCGGCGTGGAGCGCCGCCGCGACGAGCGCGAGGAGCCCCGCGTACACGTGGACCCAGAGCCACGTCATCATCGTGGTCTTGCCGGCGCCGCGCTTGCGCACCGAGTACATCAGCGCGACGAACGCGAGCCCCACCGCGACCCCGGCGAACGTCAGCCCCGTCGCGGTGTAGCCGCGCGCGTTCCCGCTGAACCAGTACGCGTCGATCCCCTCGAGCGCGCCGGTGAAGACGAGCGCGAGCCACCCGGCCATCGCGAACGCAAGGAGCCCGGCGGCGAGGAGCCAGGGCCACTGCCGCTCGAAGAGGCGGACCGGGCGGAGGCGCGGCGCCTTCCGGCCCCCTCGCCCCGCGCGTCCCGCCGGCGCCCCCGCGTGCGCCGTCACGCGCCGCGCCTCCGCATCTCGAGGCCGACGAGGAGCTCGTCCTGCTGGAGCGCCTTCATCGGATCGACGCGGAACGCGGCGCCGACCGGGCACGCGGTGACGCACGCGTAGTCGTCGTACCCCGCGCAGAGATCGCACTTGACCGCCTTGCGCGCGACGCTCGGCTCGAGGTCCTTCATCGCGCGCTCGCGATCGCGGCCGCCGCGGAGGAGATCCATCAGGCGGAAGAGGAAGCCCTCCTTCGGCGGATCGACCGGGTGCATGCTGATGTTGCCGTACGGACACCGCTGCGCGCACGCGCCGCAGCCGATGCAGTTGTCGTCGACGATCGTGATCTCGCCGCTCGGCAGGCGCACGATCCCGTTCACGCTGCACAGGAGGCACACGGGGTCCTCGCAGTGGCGGCACGCCGTGGGGAAGAGGAGGTTCTCGACCTGGAGGCCGCGGAGCTGGAGGCGCCCGTATTTGTGCCTCCGCCCGCACGCGTCGACGCACGACTGGCAGTTGGTGCAGATGTTCTGATCGACGACGAGCACCTCGTTGCCCGCCGCGAGCCCCTTCTCGACGAGCACCTCCATGCTCATCGCGACGCGCGTCGCGTCGCGCTTCCCGCCGGCCGGCGCGGGGCCGTACGCGATCGTCGCGCGCACGGTGTGCTCGACCTGGAGCGCGCCCGCCTCGAGCGCGGTGCGCGCCTGCGGGTACCGCGAGAGCACCTGGAAGAGGTGCGGCCCGGGGATGCGCACCACCTCGGCCCGGCCCGTCGCCTGGACGGTGTACGGGTGCGACGGCTCGTTGGCGAGGAGCGCGAACGCGCCGAAGACGTCGCCCTCCCGGAAGTAGACGAGGACGCGCTCGGTGTCGCCGGACTTCGCGCTCACGCGCAAGAAGCCGCTCCGCACGACGAACGCGTCGCTCGGGCGCGTCCCCTCGCGGATCACCGTCTCGCCGGCCTTCAGCGGGCGGAGCTCCGCGGCGCGGAACACCTCCTCGAGCGCCGCCTCCGGCAGGCCGCCGAGCACGTGCGGCATCCGCGCGTAGGTCCAGAGCGCGCGGCTCCGATAGAGCTCGTCCATGCGCGCCTGGAAGACCGGCGACGTGTCCATCAGCCGGCGCACCGCGGCCTTCGGCACCTCGATGACGACCGACGGCTCGCGCGCGTGCACCGTGTACGCCTCGGGCTGATCGGCGAGCACCGCCATCTCGCCGAAGAAGGACCCGGGGCCGAGGACGAGGACGTGGATGCGCTCGCCCCGCCACCCCGCCTGCGTCTGCTCGAGCGAGCCGTAGATGACGATGAAGAGGCGATCGAAGAACTCGCCCTCGCGGCACAGCACCTCGCCCGGCGCGAGCTGGCGGAGCGTCACCTTCAAGAGCAGGTGGCGCAGATCGGCGAAGTCGACGCTCTTGAACAGCGCGACGTCGAGGAGCTTCTGCGTCAGGTCGTCGAGCGTCCACGGCGACGGCGTCACCTGCTCGCGGACCTGCAGGAGGAGCGTGTAGTTGGGGATCGTGTCCTCTACCTTCATCTTGTTGTAGAGGACCATGTCGGCGCGGCTCAGATCGGCGGGGCATGCAGGGACGCACTGCCGGCACTGCGTGCACGCGCTGACGAAGTCGATGACCGCGGGGCTCGTGATGACGGGCAGGTGAACGGCGGCGTTGAGCTCGGCGATCATCACCTCGCTCGACTGCGGGAGCGGGCAGGCGAGCATGCAGTCGTTGCACCCGATGCACGCCATGACGTCGCGCTCGGCGATCTCGGCGACGGGGCGGCGCGACTCGTGGACGATCACGGCGTCGCCTCGAACAGGAGGGCCGCCTGCCCGACGACGAGGACGTCGCCGCTGGTGAGGCGGATGGGGGCCGGGCCGAGGCGGTGACCGCGGATCTGCGTCCCGGCGCGCGAGCCGAGGTCGCGGGCGTAGAACACGCCGTCGCCGCCGCGGACGATCTCGACGTGCTGCGGGGCCACCGTCGGATCGTGGAGGACCACCTGGCACGCGCCGGGCTGACTGCCGATCAGCATCCGGTCGGCCAGCTCGGCGATCGGCCCCGGCCCGTTCGCGAAGCGGACGGAGATCCGCGCGCGCCGGTGCGCGGGCGGCGGCGTCGCGGGATATCCAGCGTGCGCGGGCGGCGGCATGGCGGGATATCCAGCGTGCGCGGGCGGCGGCATGGCGGGATATCCAGCGTGCGCGGGCGGTGGCATGGCGGGGATCGCGGACGGGTGCGCGGAGCGCGCGGGCGGTGGCATGGCGGGGATCGCGGGAATACCGGCGATCGCGGCGGGGTGCGCGGAGCGCGCCGGCGGCGGCGTGGCGGGGATGGCAGGGATGGCGGAGGGGTGCGCGGAGCGTGACGGCATCGCGGGGATCGCCGACGGATGCGCGGGCGACGGCGTCGCGGGAGGCGCGGAGGGCGCGGGCGCGGCGACGGCCGAGGGCGGCGGCGCGGTCGAGAGCGGGCGCACCACCGCGGCGCGGAGCGCCTTCGTGGTGTACGCGAGGAGCACCTCGCCGAGCTGCACGACGTCTCCTTCCTGGAGCGGCGCCCACTGCCCGGCGGCGAGCGGCTGGCCGTTCTTGCGCGTGCCGGCGTGGCTCCGCGCGTCGGCGATCAGCCAGTTTGCCCCCTGCGCCTGCAGGACCGCGTGCCGCGCCGACACCGACGGATCGTCGAGGCGGATCGACGACGACGGATCGCTCCCGATGGAGCTCGTCGAGTCGGAGAGGGCGAACGACAGGCCGAGCGATTGCCCGGAGCGGACCTCGAAGTGCGGGCGTCCGTCCATGGACATCTCGATCGCCGACGGCGCGGCCTGCGACGCGGGGCCGCTCGCGCCGTCGATCCGCACGACGAACGTGGTGACGCCGATCCGCACGCTGTCGCCGTTCTTGAGGCGGACCGGCGCGCTCACCGGCACGCCGTTCACCCAGGTGCCGCCGTGGCTCCCGAGGTCGCGCACGTAGACGTCGTCGCCGTGGCGGCTGATCTGCGCGTGCACGTGGGACGCGTGCGCGTCGGCCACGCGGACCGCGCAGCTCGGGTCGCTCCCGAGGGTCGCGAGGAGGCCCTGGATCTCGACGCGACCGGCGGGGCCCTCGAGCGTGACGCGCGCCATCGCGACCGGCGCGCGCGCGACGATCGCCTGCGTCCCGTGGGCCGGCGCGGCGCGCCCCTTCGCCGCCGCGACCGGCGGCGCGCCCACGCTCGGCGGCGCGGCGCTCGCCGGGCTCGACGTCGGCCCCGGCGCGGCGAACGCCGACATCGGCGGGAGCTCGGAGAGGCTGATCGCCTGCGTGCCGCGCATCCGGCCGGGCGACGCGATCGTCCTCTGCGCCGCGCGCGGCTCCTCCTTCGGCTTCTCCATCACGGTGTTCGCCTGGAGCCAGCCGGGGAGATCGAAGGCCGGATCGAGGAGGTCGTTCTCGATCGCGCTCACGTCGACCTGCGCGTCGATGAGCTGCTTGTACAGGCGGCCGCGCTGCCGGACCTTCTCGCGCTTCTCGCCGAAGAGGAGCGCGCCGACGAGCTTGCCGTTCACGACCGAGAGGCGCCGGTACGAGATGCGCCCGGTGCGCTGCGGGAAGTCGACGATGTCGCGCGCGCCGGGCGGCGGCTTCGCGACGTCGCCGACCGCGGCGAGATCGAGGTCGTAGAGGCGCGTCGCCATGTAGAACGCGCCGGGCGCGTACGTCGCGGGCGGGCGCGCGGCGCCGGTCATGTTCATCGCCGCGGCGCGCCCCTGCACGCGCGCCGGCTCCCAGAGCTGCATGAGCGAGCCCTTGACCGCCGCGATGTCGCCCGCCGCGTACACGTTCGGTGCCGACGCGCGCATCGTCTCGTCGGTGAGGACGCCGCCGTTCTTCGCGAGCTCGATCCCCGAGGTGCGCAAGAAATCGCTGTTGCACGTGACGCCGATCGCGGCGGCGACGAGCTCGCACGGGATCTGCTCGCGGCTCTTGGTCATCGCGGCGGCGACGCGCCCGTCGCGCCCCGGGATCGCCGCGACGATCTCGTCGGCCATCCGCACGTCGACGCCCCCTTGCCGGAGGCGCGCGAGGAGGAGGTCCGACCCGACGGCGTCGAGCCGCCCCGGGAGGAACTTCGGCTCCCGGACGAACATCGTCACCTTGATGCCGCGGTGGTTTAGGCCGTGCGCCCACTCGAGCGCCAGGGGCCCGCCGCCGATCACGACCGCGCGCTGCAGGCCGCGGAGCTTGATCAGGTCCATCACGCGCCGGACGTCCTGCAGCGTGCGCATCGTCATCACGCCGGGGAGCCACGCCCCCTCGAACCGCGGCGCGTTGGCGCGCGATCCGGCCGCGAGGACGAGGCCGTCGTACGGGATCGCCGCGCCGCCCTGCGCGAGCCATAGCTGCGACCGCGCCGCGTCGACGCCGGCCACGCGCGCGAGGACGCGGTTCACTTGCGTGTCGGCGTAGAACGTCGGCGGCACCGCCCAGATCTGCTCTTCGCGGAGCTCACCGAGGAGGTAGTTCGTCAGCGCGGCGCGGAAGTACGCGGCGTGCGGGTCGTCCGAGAACATCGTCAGCGCGCAGCGCGGGTCGTTCGCGCGGAGGTGCTGCGCGGCCGTCGTGCCCGCGGCGCCGTCGCCGATGATGAGGTAATGTTTCCGGGACATTCGCGCGCGGATCTCCGGGCGCGGCGAGTATATCAATTCGGCCGCGTCAGCGAAGCGTCACGGACTTCGATATCCGTTCAGGAGGGCCGGAGAACGGCCCCACCTTGATCTTGAGATATTTGTCGCCGATACAGGTGCTGACGCGCGGATCGGCGAGCGGCCCGTCGGCGAAGAGCACCTCGCTCACCTTGCCGGTGCCGGCGAACACGATCGTGATCGCGTTGGTGCCGCGCGGCGCGCCGGTGACCGCGCAGCTCTGGATCTGATCGGTGGCCGCGTCGATCTGGCGTCGCGCGTCGGACCTGTCGAAGCCGCTCCGCGCGGTGCCCGTCGTGTCCGGCGCCGTGTCGCGGGTCGCGGCCGAGGGCGCGGAGGGGCCGTCGAGCGGCGCGTCGGCCTTCGGGCTCGCGCGCATGAACAGGACGAGCGCGCCGAAGGCGCCGCTCGCGCCGACGAAGAGCGCGATCCCGAGGATCCACAGCCACATCGAGCCCCCGCTGGACGGGCGCGGCGCCTGCGACGCCCGCCCGTACGGCGAAGGCGGCGGGATCGAGTGGCCGGTGTACGCGTTCGGCGGGAGCGGCGTGAAGCGGCCGTCGAGCGGCGCGGTGCACGACGGGCACTGGGTGAGGAACTTGGCGCGCGGGCCCTCCACCTTGGTCCCGCATCGGGGACATCGTCGCGCGCCGAGCCCGGGCTTCACCGGTCGAACTGTAGCCGACCTTCGGAGCGCTGTGGGGCCGCGGCGAGCGCGAAGCGGACCGAGCCGCCGATCCCCGTCGCGTACACGGCGCCCGCGTCGGCGCGGACGACCACCGCGATCACCGGATATCCGCCGGTGGTCGGGTGATCGGGGCCGAGGACGATGGGCGCGCCGGACGGCGGCACCTCGATCGCGCCGCGGACCATCGGCGAGGACCGCGAAGGCCGCGCGGCGGCCCCTCGCGCGAGGCGGAGCGAGGGCCCCTCGAGCCGCGCGCCGACCCGGTCGCTCGACGGCGAGACGCGGTAGGCGGCGCCGAGGAGCGCGTCGATCGCGCCCGGCTCGAAGCGATCGCGATCGGGCCCGGCGATCACGCGGATCGGCGGCGCGGGCTCGCGCGGCGGCTCCGCGTCGAGCGCGCGCGCCTCGGCGCCTTCGACGTCGTCGGCGATCGCGAGGCCGTCGCCCCGGCGGAGCGCGCGCCCTTCGTGGCCGCCCAGCCGGGCGACGAGCAGCGTCCCGCGTCCGCCCCAGGCGACGGGCACGTCGATCCCGCCGCGCGGGGCGACGTAGCGGGGGCGGCCCCCGTCCGAGGCGATCCGCGCGGACTCGCCGGGCTCGATCACGATCACGCGCCCGTCGTCGACGCCGATCGCGACGTCAGCGCGCGCCTCGTTCGCGAGCGCGATCGCGCCGATCAGCTCGACGCACGCCGCGCCGGGCGCGTTCCCCGCGGCGCGGTTCGCGCGCGCGAGCGCCTCGGGGACGAGCGCGCCGCCCGGGGGGAGCCCGCGGTGCATCCACCCGGGGCGCCCCTGATCCTGCACGGTGGCGAGCCCGGCGACCTTGACGACGCGGATCATGCCGGGACGAAGCGGACGCGGTCGCCCGCCTCGAGGGCGAACGGATCGAGGTCGAGGGCGCTCCCGAGGAGGTGCCAGCCGCCGGGCGAGTCGAACGGGTAGACCCCCGCGTACGGGCCGCCGATCGCGACGCTCCCGGCCGCGATCCGCGGGCGGGGGACCTCGCGACGCGGGAGGTGCAGGCGCGGATCGAGGCCGCGGAGATAGGCGAACCCGGGGAGGAAGCCGAGCATCGCGACGACGTAGTCCGAAGCGGCGTGTCGGGCGATCACCTCGTCGACCGCGAGCCCCGAGGCGCGGGCGACGTGGTCGAGGTCCGGGCCGTCGTAGCGCACGCCGATCGCGATCCACCTCGCCGCCTCGGCGACCGGCGGCTCGGCGGCCGCGCGCGCCATCGCCGCGCGCGCCTCGTCTCGCGACGCCTCGCCGTGGAAGTAGAGGCCGACGTCGTCCTCGGTCACGACGACGTCGGCGATCGCCGGCTCGCGCCGGAGCGCGCGGAGGAGCGCCGCGGCGTCGGAGCCGGCGGGGCGCGGCACCAGGATCGCGCCGTCGCCGAGCGCCCTCACCGGGGGCACCGGGCGCCCCCTCGCGTCGCGCCGGCGTCCCGGGCGCCGCGCCCCGCGGCGAGGCTCGCGCCGGGCACGGGCGTCACGCGAGGGCGGCGCGGACCGCGCGCGCGATCGCGACGGCGTTGGGCGTGTCGCCGTGGACGCAGATCGTGTCGTACGTCCCGGCGGCGGCGAGCTCCGCGGCGCGGGCGCGCGCGACGTCCGGATCGGAGACGACGGCGCCGGGCTCGCCGCGCGGGACGAGCGACCCGTCGGGGCGCGCGCCGCGATCGGCGAAGCCTTCGCGCGCGAAGCCGACCCCGTGGCGCGCCGAAGCCGACGCGAGCTCTCCGCCGGGCGGTCCGATCAACGTGAAGCCGCGCCCGAGCGTCGCGATCGCGGCGCCGACCACCGCGTCGGCCAGCGCCACGCTCCGGTTCGCGTCGTGGTACAGCGCGCCATGCGGCTTCACGAAGCGCAGCGGGATGCCGGCGAGCTCCGCGGCGCCGCGGAGCGCCGCGCACTGCTCCGCGACCGTCCGCTCGACCTGCGGCGCGGCCAGGATGAGCGACGTCCGCCCGAAGCCCCGCCGATCGGGGTACGACGGGTGCGCGCCGGCCTCGGTGCCGTGTGCTTTGCACGCTTCGGCGACGCGCCGCATCGACCCTTCGTCGCCGGCGTGCCCGCCGCACGCGATGTTGAGCACGTGCGCGAGGTGGTAGAGCTCGTCCGGCTCGTTCTCGAGCTCGCCCGCGTCGATGTTGAGGAACGGCACGCGCCCATCGTGTCGAAGCGCGTCGCCGCCGTCCAGCGCGGGCTTCGCCGGGCGGCGCCGTTCCGGTGGATCGACGCGCGCCGCCGCGGTCCGGCGCGGCCCGCCGCGCCCCCCCGTCCTGATCGACTCGAAGCGCGTCGCCGCGGTCCAGGGCGGCTCGCCGCGCCCCGCCGCGCCGGCGGATCGACGCGTCGCCGCGACGGCTGCCGTTCTCGCGGAACTCTCGGCCGCGCGCCGTGTCGAAGCGGCTCGGAGGTGCGCGATGGCGGGAGTGAGCGTCGCGAGCGGCGGCCGCGGGGGGCGGCGCGCGCTCGACATGGAATTGAACATGGTCCCGATGATCGATCTGATGATGGTGACGATCGCGTTCCTCCTCTTGAACGCCGTGTGGACGCAGATGGGGCGGCTCGACGCGAGCGCGCGCGCGCCGGGCGGCGCCGAGCCGGCTGCGCCCGCGATCGACAAGTCGCTCCACGTCGACATGAAGAGCCCGGACCGGTTCGTCCTCACGTGGCGTCAGGGGAAGGACGTCGTCGACACGATCGATGTCCCCCGCCGCCCCGTGCGCGACGGCGCCTCGCCCGTGCTCCGCTTCCCCGATCTGTCGGCGAAGCTCGGCGAGACGTGGCGCGCGTCGGGCATGCATCGCGATCCCGCGGATCCCGCGCGCGACCGGCTCGTCCTCCACTCGGACGACGCGACGTCGTACGCCGACCTCGTCGCCGTGATGGATGCCGTCCACGGCGTCG
>Ga0207710_10001651_pt1 | contig 10880 bp, 8 predicted proteins | sample KBSS24metaG_FD_184400 | JGI IMG/M metagenome (GOLD analysis project Ga0207710, IMG submission 184400) | Switchgrass rhizosphere microbial communities from Kellogg Biological Station, Michigan, USA - KBS S2-4 metaG (SPAdes) (version 2) | ecosystem: Host-associated > Plants > Roots > Rhizosphere >...
CGCGCGCGAGCGTGCGCACCTCGACGTCGAGGCTCACCTGCCCGCGCGTCGCGTACGTGAGCGACGGCCGGCCGCCCGGCGCCAGCGTCGAGTCGGACACCACCGCGACGTCGGCGGCGAGGCGCTCGCGGTGCGCCTCGAGGAGCGGCGCGAGCGACGGGCTCCCGATCTCCTCTTCTCCTTCGAAGACGCATTTCACGCAGAGCGGCAGCGCGCCGGACGTCGCGAGGTACGACTCGAGCGCCTTCACGTGCGCGAAGAGCTGCCCCTTGTCGTCGGACGCGCCGCGGCCGACCACCGCGCCGTCGCGCACCGCCGGGTCGAACGGCGCGCGCGTCCACTCGCTCCGCGCGCCTTCGGGCTGCACGTCGTAGTGGCCATAGACGAGGAGCGTCGGCGCGCGCCCGCCGTTCGCGCCGCGCGCCGCCCGCCCCCACTCCGCGACCACCGCCGGGTGCCCGCGCGTCGGCATCACCTCGGCGCGATCGAAGCCGATCGACGCGAGGTGGCGCGCGAGCCACGCCGCGCACGCGGCCACGTCGCGCGCGCGCCGGCGATCGCCGCCGACGCTCGGGAAGCGGATCAGCTCGATCAGCTCGGAGACGAAGCGCGCGCGCTCGAAGCGCGCGAACCGCGACGCCGCGTCCATGGTGATATCCATGAACCCTGGCGGATGCGAAATCGGCGCCGCCGATCGCGCCTTCGCCCTTCGCGCCGCGAAAGCCCGCGCGCCGCGAAGCAAGCTTCGTCGGCGCGAGCCCGCGAGCGCGCGACGACCCGCTCCTTCGAATTGGCACTTCGTCTGCAATGACGACGTCCACAACCGAGGCGCGGTCGAGCGTTTGAACGCGCTGGCACCGTTCGCCGCAGCGAACACGAAAGGGTGAAGACCATGCACGATCTCGATCGCACGAGCCTGGAGGCGGAGCAGGAGCAAGGGGAGGCGTTCCTCTTCGAGGGAGAGGACGAAGGGGAGCTCGAGGCCGAGCACGAGCTCGAGGCGGAGGGCGAATACGAGCACGAGCTCGAGGCGGAGGGCGAATACGAGCACGAGGCCGAAGGCGAGAGCCCGTTCCACGAGGCGGAGGCCATGGAGCTCGCGGCCGAGCTCCTCACCGTCACGCGCGAGGCCGAGCTGAATCACTTCCTCGGCGACGTCCTGAAGAAGGGGTTCGGCGCGGTGAAGGCGTTCGCGACGTCGCCCATCGGCAGCGCGCTCGGCTCGGCGCTCAAGCCGATCGCGAAGGCGGCCCTGCCGATCGCCGGCGGCGCGCTGGGCGGGATGATCGCCGGCCCGGCGGGCGCGTCGCTCGGCTCGAAGCTCGCGAGCGGCGCCGGCAGCCTGTTCGGCCTCGAGCTCGAAGGATTGAGCCACGAGGACCGCGAGTTCGAGACGGCGAAGCAGTTCGTCCACCTCGCCGGCGCGGCGGCGAAGAGCGCCGCGCGCGCCGCCGCGAAGGCGCCGCACGTCGCGCCGCGCGCGATCGCCCACAAGGCGATCGCGACCGCCGCGCGCACCTACGCGCCGGGGCTCCTCCGCCGCCCGGGTCTCGTCGGCGTCGCCGGGCCGCGCCCGGTCTTGCACGGGGCGCCGCGCGTCGTGGAGCGTCCGCACGCCGTGCGCCCCGGCGCGCGCCAGCGCGTCGTCCTGGGCGCGAGCGGCGCGCACCACCCGCAGGGGTACCGCGCGCGGCGCAGCGTGAACGGCGTCGCCGTCCACGGCGGCCCGACGTACGTGCGCCCCGGCGTGTACGCGAACGGCGCGCCCGACGTGGCGTACGTGAACGGGGCGCCCGACGTGGCGTACGTGAACGGGGCGCGCGCCGCCGCGGCGCCGATCGAGCCGAGCGGCGTCGCGTACACCGGCGGCGCGCGCCAGCGCGGCACGTGGTATCGCCGCGGCGATCGCATCATCCTCGTGGGGGCGTGACCTCCCCATGGACGTCGGCGCCGTCGCAGCGCAGATGCTCGCGGACGAAGCGCGCGCGCTGCTCGCCCGCCTCGCGCGGGTGAAGCCGTTCGCGCTCCAGGAGACGATGGTCCCGGCGGCGGCGCTCTCCACCGAGGCGCAGACCGGGATCGAGGAGTACCTCGCGCGCGGGCGCCGCGAGCTCAAGGCGAAGATCCTCGAGTACGTCGCCTGGCTCCCGAGCGCCGCGGGGGAGTCGTCGAGCGCGGCGGAGAAGCAGCACCGGTTCACGGCGCTGCGACTCCGCTTCAACGTCGTCCTGTCGCAGTTCGAGATCTTCTCCTCGGCGCTCACGCAAAGGAGCGAGGCGGAGACCGGCGTCTGGCTCGCCGGGCTCGACGCGGTGGCCGAAGACGCGCTCCGCCTCGACGGCGGTTACTACGACCCGCCGCCGCTCGTCTGCTACCTCGACCGCGGGATGGGCGCGGCGATCCGCCGGGCGCGCACGCGCCTCCCGGGCGGCGGCACCACCCCGGTGGCGATCATCCGCGTCCCGCGGGAGCGGATGGTGGGCAGCGGCATCGCCTCGTCGTTGATCCACGAGGTCGGCCACCAGGGGGCGGCGCTGCTCGACCTCGTGCCGTCGCTCCGCGCCGCGATCGCGACCGTGCACCCTACACGCGAATCGGATCGCGCCGCGTGGCGCCTGTGGGACCGGTGGATCTCCGAGATCGTCGCCGACTTCTGGTCGGTGTCGACGCTCGGCGTCGCCGCCACCCACGGCCTCATGAACGTGGTGAGCCTGCCGCGCGCGTTCGTCTTCCGCATCGACGCCGAAGACCCGCACCCGGCCCCGTGGATCCGGGTGAAATTGAGCTGCGCGATGGGGCGCCACCTGTTCCCGCACCCGCAGTGGGAGGCGATCGACAAGACCTGGGAGGCGCTCTACCCGACGTCGTGGCTCGATCGCGATCGGCGGCGGATCCTCGCCGCGCTCGAGGCGACGCTCCCCGCGTTCGTCGCGATGCTCGCCGCCCACTGCCCGAGGTCGCTCCGCGGCCGCTCGCTCGCCGAGGCGATGCCCGTGCGCGGGCGCGCGCCGGCGGATCTCGCGCGGATTCACGCCGAGTGGCGGAGGCGCCGCGGCGCGATCAAGGAGGCGCGGCCGTCGCTCGTCTTCGCGGTCCTCGGCCAGGCGAAGGTCGACGGCGCGCTCGCCGCCGAGGCCGAGGCGCGGACCGTCGGCCGGATGCTCACCCACTGGGCGCTCACCCGCGCGCTCGACGGCTCGGCCGCGTGCGCGGCGGCGCGCCCGCGCGGCGCGAACCGCGAGCGCGCGCCGGCGGAGATCGCGGGCGCGCGCGTCGCCTAGGCGCGGCGCGGACACCTCGACGCCTCGATATCCATATATCCAGGCATCGACTCGATGATTGCGAATTCGTGCCCGCCGCCTTCGCGAGGAGACGGAGGCCCGCCGCGGCGGCGCGGCGACTGAACGATCCAGGAGGACGACATGGCCGACAAGAAGAGAGACAAAGACGTATTGACCGAAGAGGTGGCGATCAAGGTGCCCGCCGGGAACGGGGGCGGCGAGACGCTCGTCGCCGCCGTGCGCGCCGAGCTGGGCGAGTCGCACCCGCGCGAGATCAGCCCGGTGCGCCTGGTCGAGCCGGGGATCGACACCACCAGCGACGAGGCGTTCTGGGCCAAGATCCGCACGCGCACCGACGCGGTCAACGTGAAGCACCTGAGCGAGTTCCTCGACCGCGCGATGCGCGCCGACGGCGGCGTCGAGCGGCAGGAGATCGACGATGCGGTGCGCCAGCGGCCGCTCCCCTTCCCCCACGTCGACGCGTACAACTACCTCAAGGTCGCGACCGAGGTCTTCTTGATGAAGAACGTCGGCGTGCGCGAGACGTCGAAGCACAACGTGCAGAGCGACGGGCGCCTCCTCGAGCAGGAGTTCGAGGTCGAGCCGGTCCTCGGCGGCAAGAGCGCCTTCGCCGAAGAGCGGCACGAGGCGCGCGAGTTCGAGGGCGAGATGAAGGAGGACCAGCGCCTCCGCGACGAGCCCGACGAGCCGCAGATGTCCGAGCGGCAGATCCAGAAGCTCTATGCCAAGTACACCGGCGACAACAAGATCATCCCGTATCTCGACATCATCCGGTTGAAGCTCAAAGACGTCCGGCTGGTGAAGAACAACGACCTCAGCACGCGCTGCTACGGCATCCTCCGCGACAAGCTGACGAACCCCTGCATGATCGAGCTGATCTGGTCGTACTGGCAGGAGGAGGGGATGCTCGTGCAGGCGATGAACGCCATCACGATGCGCTTCCAGAACCGCAAGGGGCCGGGCGCGCGCGATCCTCTGGCGAACCTCGAGCTCGACGCGCTGCGCCCGCTCAACAACCTCTTGTGGGGGTTCGTGCAGGACGAGCAGCACCGCCTGAGCGTGGTGCGCCGCGCGTACGAGTACGATCACCACTACGGGATCACGCTGCACGGCAAGGCGGTCCCGTCGATCCGCCCGGCCGACAGCCGATCGCGCTTCCTCGAGGCGTTCCACCGCCTGCTCTATCTCTGCTCGGAGTTCTACAAGCAGCTCGACGACATGACGATCCGCGCCGACGGCTTCCCGGTGATGAACGCGCTGAAGGAGGTGCACCTCCTGCTCACGCAGGGCGGGCACAACCAGTACGGCGATCTCCCGTGGACCGCGCGGCAGGAGATGCTGATGCAGCAGTGGATCCTCTCGCGCCCCGAGATGCGCGAGTTCATCCCCGGCCGCGTGATGGTCGCCTACCCCGAGGCGTGGATGGACCGGGTCGACGCGATGAAGTCGCTCCAGGGGTGGACCGACACCACCGTCACCCACTTCCGCGATCTCGCCACGTTCGGCGAGCAGCTCCTCCTCGGCATTCGCTACGGCGCGTGGTCGACGGTGATCTTCCCGCAGCAGGCGGCGAACTGGGCGCGCTTCTGGAGGCCGGAGATCCAGGGGTATACGCACGCGTACCGCGCGGCCACCGGCGTCGACCTCACGAACCGCACCGACGTCGACAACACGCCGCCGTCGATCCTCCTCCGGCGCCGTCTCGCGGCGCAGTCGCGGGCGTGAGCGCGGAGCTCGACTTCACGTCGTCGCTCTACCTCGACCTCCGCCACCCGAGCGCATCGCTCCGCGGGTGGACGCAGCTCACCGCCGGCGTCCCCGCCGCGCTCGGGATGCCGGACGGCGCGCGGAGGGTGGGCGCGCGCCTCGCCGAGCTCGTCGGCTGCGATCGCGCGTCCCTCTTCCCCTCCACGCTGCACGCGCTCTGGGATCTCTTCGGGTGGCTGTGCGCTCGTGCAGGTCCGCACGAACGCACGGAGCTCATGAGACCCGCTCTCGAGCGCGGGCGCGCGGCGCTCCTCGTCGACGGCGGCGCGTACCCGGTCGCCCTGTGGGGCGTCGAGCGCGCGGTCGCCCGCGGCGCGCGCGCGGCGCGGTTCGCGCACCACCACCCGCCTTCGCTGCGCGGCGCCATCGCCCGCGCCGGCGCGAACGGCGCGCGGCCGATCGTCGTCACCGACGGGTTCTGCCCGTCGTGCGGGGAGCCGGCGCCGCTCGACGCGTACCTCGCGATCGTCCGCGCGCGCGGCGGCCTCCTGGTGGTCGACGACACGCAGGCGCTCGGGGTCCTCGGATCGCCGGCGCTCGGCGCGCCGTACGGCGCGGGGGGCGGCGGCTCGCTGCGCTGGCACGGCATCGGCGGCGACGACGTGATCGCGGTCGCGTCGCTCGCCAAGGCGTTCGGCGCGCCGCTCGCCGCGGTGTGCGGCGCGCACGCGCGGATCCGCGCGTTCGAGCGCGGGAGCGAGACGCGCGTCCACGCGAGCACCGTGTCGGCCGCCGCGGTGAGCGCCGCGGAGGCCGCGCTCGACGCGAACGACGCCGCCGGCGACGCGCGGCGGCGCGCGCTCCACGACGCGGTCGCGTCCTTTCGCGACGCGCTCCGGGAGCGGGGCCTCTCGGCGTCGGGCGGCGCGTTCCCGGTGCAAGCGGTCCGCGCGCCGCCCGGCGTCGATCCGATCGCGCTCTACGAGCGCCTCCTCCAGCGCGGCGTGCGCGCGGTCCTCCTCGGCGCCGGGTGCTCGCGCGCGCCGCGGCGCGAGGCGCGGATCGGCTTCGTCCTGCGCGCCGGGATCCCGCGCGCGTCCCTGGCGCGCGCGGTGGACGAGATCGCGGCGTGCGCGCGCCGCGCCGCGCGACATCGAGACACGTCGATTCGAAATGAGTCCCGAGTGGATTTCCGAAGAGAGGGAGAGCGTCATGTGGAGATCGCGTGATGGGAGCCGGTTGGTCCTGCCGAAGAACGTCCTCGCGGCGTGGGCGGAGAGGTACCGCGCCGGGCGGGGCGACGCGTGCGGCGGGTGCGCGAAGGACGCCGTCGTCGACGAGGTGCGGCGGATCGCCGGCACCGCGCGGCGCGCCGGATCGTTCCGCGACCGGAAGAACGGGCGGCGCTATCCGGTCTTCGCCGGCACGCGGCGGTCGTCGCCGGTGCGCCTGATCACCCGCCCGGCGTTCGGCGCGGGGAGCGTCATCGTCGGCGTCGACCCCGACCCGTCGACGTGGCTCGACGGCGAGCCGGGCGACGACGGCGACGCGCGATCCGGCGACTCGGATTTCGACGCCGATGGGGGCTCCGACGACGAGACGGCCCTCGAGATCCTCATCGGCCGATGATCGTCGATTGCCACTGTCACGCCGGCAAGGGCGACGGGCTCACCGGGCCGTGGGACACGTCGGCGCCGCTCGCGCGCTACCTCGCGCGGGCGCGCGAGGCGGGGATCGACCGCACCGCGATCTTCCCCGCGTTCTCCAGCGACTACCTCCGAGCGAACCGCGACGTCGCGCGGATGGTGCGCGCGGCGCCGAGCCGCTTCTTCGGCTTCGCGTTCGTGAACGCCGCGCGGGACCGCGGGCGCGTCGCGAGCATGGTCCACGAGGCGGTGGCCCGGCACGGCTTCCGCGGGATCAAAGTGCACCGGCACGACGCGCGGATCTCGCGCGAGGTCTGCGACGCGGCGCGACGCTTTCGTGTCCCGGTCCTGTACGACGTCGCCGGCGAGATCGAGGGCGTCGAGCTGATCGCGACCGAGTACCCCGACGTGCCGTTCATCATCCCGCACCTCGGGAGCTTCGCCGACGAGTGGCGGGCGCAGCGCGCGCTGCTCGATCCGCTGTCGCGCCACGCCAACGTGCACGCCGACACGTCCGGCGTGCGCCGGTTCGATCTGATCGAAGAGGCCATCGATCGCGCGGGCGCGTCGAAGGTGCTCTTCGGCACCGACGGCCCCTGGCTCCACCCCGGGCTCGAGCTGGCCAAGATCCGCGCGCTCAAGCTCGCGCCGGCCGACGAGGCGCTCGTCACCGGCGGCAACTTCCTGCGCCTCGTCGCGTGTCGGCCGGAACGACGCGATCGTTTCCCGTTTACGTCAGATTTCGGAGGCCCGCGGCGAACTACATGGAACCGGGGATCACACATCCGCAGCACCAGCAGCACTAGGCCGCGCGCGGATGGTCGCCGGGCGTCCGTCGGCGGCATCTTCGGCTGAGGAGCTCGAGGAGAGCGGTCGCGCGCTCTTCGAGCTCGAATCGGGGACGGGCCAGCGCTTTTGGGGTGTGGGGGGGGACATGGCAGGGATCTGGCTCGCGACGCACGGCGTCGCTCCGGAAGCGCAGGGCGCGTGGCTCGCCGAGGTGGGCGGCGCGCTCGCCAAGGAGGGGCTCGTGACGACGGTCGCGCCGCCCGGCGTCGCGTCCGGCGCGTGGGCCGTGATCTTCGAGGCGGTCGACGCGCAGCTCGTCGACTTCGTGCGCGCGGCGAGCCGCGACGGGATCGAGCGCGTGGTCGCGATCGCGATCCAGCGCGGCGATCGCGCCGACGGCAAAGAGCGCGACCGCGCGGCGTGGCGCCTCTTGCAGGCCGGCGCGTCCGACGTGATCGCGTGGCGCGACGATCCCGCCGCCGCCGCGCGCCACGTCGCCGCGCGCTGGGCGCGCTGGCACACCATCGACGCGGTGATCCGCTCGGGGCTCGTCGAGAAGAACCTGATCGGCAAGAGCCCCGCGTGGATCACCGCGCTCCGGCAGATCGTCGAGGGGGCCCGGTTCACCGACGCGGCGATGCTCGTGTTGGGCGAGAGCGGCACCGGCAAGGAGCTCGCGGCGCGCCTGGTGCACATGCTCGATCCGCGGCCGACCAAGGGCGAGCTGGTGGTCCTCGACTGCACGACGATCGTCTCGGAGCTCTCGGGCAGCGAGTTCTTCGGCCACGAGCGCGGCGCGTACACCGGCGCGGTCGGCCCGCGCGACGGCGCGTTCGCGCTGGCGAACGGCGGAACGCTCTTCCTCGACGAGATCGGCGAGCTGCCGCTGGCCCTCCAGGCCCAGCTCCTGCGCGTGGTGCAAGAGGGGACATACAAGCGCGTGGGCGGGAACGCCTGGCACAAGGCGAACTTCCGCCTGGTCTGCGCGACGAACCGCGACCTCAAAGACGAGGTGGCGCACGGGCGCTTCCGCGCCGACCTCTATCACCGCCTCGCGACCAACGCGTCGCGCCTCCCGCCGCTCCGGGATCGGGTCGACGACATCCTGGTGCTCACGCGCCATTTCCTGCGCGAGCGCACCGAGGGGTCGCTCCCCGAGATCGACGACGACGTCCGCGATTACCTGATTCGGCGCGAATATCCGGGGAACGTGCGCGATCTGAAGCACCTCGTGTCGCGCATCGCGCAGCGCTACGTCGGCGTCGGGCGGATCACCGTCGGCGATCTGCCGGGCGACGAGCGCCCGCTCGACGCCGCGGAGCTCGACTGGAAAGACGACCAGTTCGAGAACGCGGTGCGGCGCGCGGTCGCCCTCGGCGCGGGGCTCAAGGACATCGGGCGCACCGCCGAGGACGTCGCGGTGCGGATCGTGGTCGGCGACGAGGACGGGAACCTCCAGCGCGCGGCGACGCGCCTCGGCGTCACCGATCGCGCGCTCCAGATGCGCCGCACGCGCCTCGCCGCCGATTGACCGAAGCGCCCTTCGCCCGGCGGGCGGCGGATCGCGCGGCGGCGAAGCGCGATTCGTCGCAATTACGAATCACGGACGATATCGAGCACGTCGGGCCGGCACGCCGGCTGCTTTTCGTGCCTCGAAACGAACGACTCGATACCGAAAGGAGACCCTCATGAGCGTCGCGACGGAGATGGAAATGGGCATGGAGATGGAGCACGAGCACGAAGGGGAGCTGGAGTCGCACGGCGAGCACGAGCTCGCGACCGAGCTGCTCGAGGTGCGCGAGGCCGCCGAGCTCGAAGGGTTCCTCCCGCTCCTCATCGGCCCGGTGATGGCGGGCCTCAAGGCGCTCGCGCCGGTGGCCATCAAGGCGGCGATGCCGCTCCTGAAGCAGGTCGGGACGAAGGTGCTCCCGAAGCTCGCGGGGAGCATCTTCGGCGGCGGCGCCCGGCGGCGGCGGCCGCCCCGCCGCGAGCTCGAGGCCGAGCACGAGGCGGAGATGGAGGGGTTCCTCCCGCTGATCGGGTCGGTCGTCTCGGGCCTGCTCGGCGGCGAGATGGAGGCGGAGACGGGCGAGTACGAGATCGCGCGGCGGTACGTGCGCCTCTCCCGCCTCGCCGGCAAGCGCGCCACGCGCCAGATCATGGCCATGATGCGCCGCGGACAGCAGCCGACCACGCGCCTCCTCCGCCGGATCGTCGGCGGCGCGGTGCGCTCGGCCGCCGAGACGCTGTTCGGCGGATCGTCGCGCGAGGCGGAGCTCGCGTCGGAGCTCCTCGAGGTGCACGAGGTGCACGAGCTCGAAGGGTTCCTCGCCGACCTGATCGGCCCGGCGCTCAGCGGCCTGAAGAAGCTCGCGCCGGTGGTGGTGAAGGCGGCGGTGCCGATGCTGAAGAACGTGGCGTCGCAGGCGCTCCCCAGGCTGATGGGCGGCGCGTCCGGCGACGAGGCGGAGGGCGAGCTCGAAGGGTTCATCGGCGACGTCATCGGCGGGCTGCTCGGCGGCGAGATGGAGCTCGAGGCCGAGGCGGCGCACGCGCGCGCGTCGTGGCTGGTGCGCCTCGCGCAGGCGGCGTCGCGCCGCGCGGCGACCGCCGTGCGCGCGCACATCGCACGGAGCGGAGAGCCCTCGTGGTCGGCCATCCGACAGATCGTCGCCAACGCGATCCTGGGCGCCGCCGGCGGCCCGAGCGCAGCGACCCCGGCGCCCGCCGCGCTCCCCGCGAGCCCGACCGCGCCGATCGCGTCCGCGCCGACGCACGCGAGCGGCACGTGGGTGCGGAGCGGCGGCAACCTGGTCGTCTACCTCTGAGCCGATCGCGGACCGATCCGCGACGAGCGCGTCGCCGCTCGAAACTTAACGGCGGACCGAACGCGCCAGCGCGTAGGCGCCTCCGCGGTCTTCGCCCCCGCGGCGCGGGAGCGCATCGCGGGGCGTCGAAGGTGGACTCGTCGCATCGCGATTGGCGCCGGCAGCGCGACCCGGACCCCGCGCGCCAACGCCGTAAAAAACACCGTACGCTTCGCGTCGCCGGCCGCCGGCTCCGGCCCGCGCGCAAAGCGTCCGACGCGCGAGGATTGCACTAGCAAGGCGATCGCCCGAAGGGCTAAGGTCTCCGCGCGCTCGGCGGAAGTCATCTTCGGCCGCACGTCCGCGCAGGCGCGCACGCGGACAATCGATTGTTCACCATGCCACGTGCGGGTGAGACGTGGCTTCGATAAAGGGGTCCGGCCCATGTCGACACGTTTGCGACTCGCGATCTTCCTTGCATCCGCCGCAGCGTTCGCGCCGAGCGAGGCGTTCGCGCAGACGTCGCCTGAACCGCGCGGCGCCGTGCCGCCTTCGGAGCCGGCGCCGAGCGCCGGGGCTCCTGCGCCGCCCGGGGCGGCCGATACCGCCGCTGCGCCGGCCGCGCCGGC
>Ga0207710_10001656_pt1 | contig 10858 bp, 3 predicted proteins | sample KBSS24metaG_FD_184400 | JGI IMG/M metagenome (GOLD analysis project Ga0207710, IMG submission 184400) | Switchgrass rhizosphere microbial communities from Kellogg Biological Station, Michigan, USA - KBS S2-4 metaG (SPAdes) (version 2) | ecosystem: Host-associated > Plants > Roots > Rhizosphere >...
CCTTCACGTCGATGAGCCCACGGCTCATGTCGATTGGTCGGCTGGAGATGTCAGGCTCCTGACGGAAGCACGCGGATGGCCTCGGACAGACGGCCGGGTGCGCCGGGCGGGCGTGTCCTCGTTCGGTATCAGTGGCACCAACGCACACGTCGTCATCGAAGAAGCAACCCTGGAGCCCGCCGGGCAGACCGGCCCGGCACCCGTGGGCGGCCCCGTGGCCTGGGTGCTGTCGGCGAAGTCCACCGAAGCGCTGCGTGGCCAGGCCGCCCGCCTCGGCTCCTTCGCCGACGCGCTGGAAACCTCCGTCGACCCGTACGACATCGGGTACTCCCTGGCGCTGACCCGCACCGCGTTCGACGAGCGGGCCGTGGCCGTCGGCAGCGACATCGTCTCGTTGCGCGCCAAGATCCACGCGATCGCGCAGGGCACTGCCGGCTCGCTGCCGGGCGTCGCCCGCGGCCGCCGAACCAAGGGCCGCCTCGCGGTGCTGTTCCCCGGCCAGGGCCCCCAGCGTCCCGGCATGGGACGGGAGCTGTACGACACCTACCCCGTGTTCGCGGAGGCCTTCGACATGGTGGTGGCCGAGTTCGACCGGCACCTGCTTAGGCCACTGAAGGAGATCGTCCTGGACGACGCGGCCGCGCTGGACCGGACGGAGTTCACCCAGCCGGCGCTGTTCGCCGTCGAGGTCGCGATCTACCGCCTCTACGAATCCTGGGGGGTGCGCCCCGACGCCCTGGCCGGGCACTCGATGGGCGAGCTCACCGCCGCGCACATGGCCGGGCTGTGGGACCTGGCCGACGCGGCCCGGCTGGTCGCAGCACGTGGGCGGCTGATGCAGGCCGTGCCGGCCGACGGTGCGATGATCGCCGTGCAGGCCACCGAGGACGAGGTACTGCCCCTGCTTACCGACGGCGTCGGTCTCGCAGCCATCAACGGGCCCCGGGCCGTGGTGGTGTCCGGTGCCGCGGCCGAGGCGGAGGCGGTCGGCGCACACTTCGCCGCGCTGGGCCGCAAGACCCGGAGGCTGGCGATCAGCCTAGCCGGCCACTCGCCGCTGATGGAGCCAATCCTCGAGGAGTTCCGGCAGATCGCCGCGGAACTGACCTACCAGGAGCCGCGCATCCCTGTGATCTCCACTGTCACGGGGGCGCCGGCCACCCGGGAGGAGCTCGCCTCCCCGGACTACTGGGTACGGAACGTCCGGGACACCGTCCGCTTCGCGGACAGTGTCCGCGTACTGCGAGCCCAGGGGGTCGTCACCTTCCTGGAGCTGAGCCCCACCGCGGTGCTGTCCCTGTTGGGCCCCGACTGCCTGGACGCCAGCGACGACGGCGTCGCTTTCCTCCCCGCCCTGCGCGCTGACGCCCCCGACGCGCAGACCGCGCTCACCGCGGCGGGCGGGCTGTTCGCCCGTGGCGTGCCCATCGACTGGACGGCGCTGTTTCCGGCGGCTCGCGGGGTGGATCTCCCGACGTACGCCTTCCAGCGCCGCAACTACTGGCTGGAGGCCGGAACTGTGAGCACCGAGACCATCGGCACCTCCGGGGCGGAGACCGACCCGGACCCCGAGACCGAGGCCGCGACCCGGCGCGCGCTGCTGGCGCAGCTGGCCGGGCTGACCGCTGACGAGCAGCTCGCCCGTCTCGTCGGCCTGATCGTGGCGGAGGCCAACGCGGCCCGCACCGAGCAAAACCCGGACGAGTCCTTCGACAGCGAACTGGACGGCGACAGCGCGTTCTTCGAGGTCGGATTCAACTCGCTGAGCGCCGTGGAACTGCGCAACCGACTCGTCGAGGCCACCGACCTCACCCTCAGCCCGATGCTGCTGTTCGACTACCCGACCCCGGCCCACGTCGCCGAGTTCCTGCTGCCGCAGCTGGCAGTCTCCTCGACGGCGGCACGCCCCGGGCTCGACCGACCCGTCACCGCGGGCGGCGACCCGTCGGACCGGTGGTGTTACCGGGTGGTGTGGCGTCCCGTCGACCCTGAAGGTGCCCCCTCGGCTCCGACGGCCCTCCCGGTACCCGCGGCCTCCCCGTCGGTGGATCTGGGCGGATCGTGGCTGCTGGTGGTACCCGCCGCGCTCGCACACGGGCCGCATGCCCGATTCGTCGCCGCGGCCCTCGCGGCGCACGGCGGCGACCCCGTCCGCGCGCTGCCCGTGGATCTGGCGGGCGGCGGGATCGACGCGGCCTGGTTCGCGGACCAGCTCGACGCCGCCGACCCGCGCCGGGTGGTGTCGCTGCTCGGCCTCGCGCCGAACGGCCATCCCGCGCATCCGACGGTGCCCGCGGGGGTCGCCGCCACGCTGGAGCTGGTGCGGGCGTTGGCGGGCCGCGAGGTCGCCGTCCCGGTGTGGACCGTCACCAGCGGCGCGGTGCGCACCGGCCAGCCGGACGACCCGGCGCCGGTGCCGGAGCAGGCGCAGCTGTGGGGAATCGGCCGCACCGTGGCCCTCGAACACCCCAAACTGTGGGGCGGACTCGTCGACCTCCCCGACCTCGCACCCACCTCCGATCTCGCGCCGACCGCGGCAGCGGGCCCCACCGGGCTCGCCGCGCCTGAATTGGGTCAGCGGTTCGCCCGGCTGCTGGCCGGCGCGGACGGTCAGCACCATGCCGGCGGGCCGACCGCGAGCACCGGGTACGCCGAGGACCAGGTCGCGTTGCGCTCCGCAGGGACGTTCGCCCGCCGGGTTACCCGGGCCGGCCTGCGCAGTAACGCCGACGGCTGGCATCCCCACGGCACCGTGCTCGTCACCGGTGGAACCGGCGGGATCGGCGCCCACCTGGCCCGCTGGCTCGCCGAGCACGGCGCCGAGAACCTGATCCTGACCAGCCGCCGGGGTGGCGACGCCCCGGGTGCCGCCGACCTGGTCGCCGAGCTCACCGCCGACCAGGGCACGGACACCGCCGAGCGTCACCCGGTGACGGTCACCGTGCTCGCCGCCGACACCGCCGACCCGGCGTCGGTCGACGTCCTGCGGGCCGCGCTGGACGCCGCCGGCCCACCGCTGACCGCCGTCTTCCACGTGGCCGGCCTGGCCCAGGAATCAGCCCCGGTCTCGACCATGACGCCGGCCGAGTACGCCGAGGTCGTCGCGGCGAAGACGACCGGCGCGCGGCTGCTCGCCGCCGCCGTCGCCGACCATCCGGTGGAGACGTTCGTGCTGTTCTCCTCCAGCGCCGGTGTGTGGGGCGCGGGCGGGCAGGGCGCCTACGCCGCCGGCAACGCCCACCTGGATGCCCTCGCCCACCGGCTGCGCGGCGAGGGCCGCCCGGCCCTGTCGGTGGCCTGGGGGGCCTGGGCGGGCGGCGGCATGCTCGCCGACCCGCGGGCCGCGGCCAGCCTGGAGCGGCTGGGCCTGCGCCAGATGGCCCCGGCGCTCGCGCTGCGTGCCCTGGCCGCGGCCATCGCGGCGGACGAGATGACGCTGAGCGTCACCGACATCGACTGGAGCCGGTTCGCGCCGACGTTCAGCGCCCGCCGGCCAAGCCCACTGCTGTCCGAGATCGACGACGTCCGGACCGCCCTTGGCCTCGACGCCCCGGGCTCGTCCGCTGCCGCGGCGGACACGCCGGGCGGGGACGGCACCGGCGGCGAGGACGCCCGGGCACGGCTGCAGGCCCGGCTGGCGGCCGCCCCGACGCCGTGAACGCCCCCGTTACCTTGCTCGCAGGCCCGAACCGGGCCTTCCAGGCCACCGTCTCCGGCATGACTGACTGCCCCTGTCGTCCATGACCTGGGGGTGTTGTCACCGGAGACGGCGGACAGATGTGACCGCTGATAGAGACCTGGCGTGGGTGATGCCTGCTCGTAACGTGGCTGCCGGCGCGCTGTCCCCGGCATGGCCTGGCCCCGCCAGGAGAGGTGATTCACTTGGAGGATGTCGACAACCCCGCCGAGCCCTACACGGTGTTCGGCGGGCTCGACGTTGGCAAGGCCGCCCACCACGCGACCGCGCTGAACCCGGCGGGGAAGAAGCTGCACGACCGGCCGCTGCCCAACGACGAGCCAGCCTTGCGGGCGCTGTTCGCCAAGCTGGGCGGGCACGGTCGCCTGCTGGTGATCGTGGATCAGCCGGCGAGTATCGGCGCGTTGGCGATCGCGGTCGCCCGCTCGATGAGCATCGACGTCGCCTACCTTCCCGGGCTGGCGATGCGGCGCATTGCCGACCTGCACCCCGGTGAGTCGAAGACCGACGCCCGCGACGCCTACGTCATCGCCGACGCCGCCCGCACCCTGCCCCACACGTTGCGCCGGGTCGGCACCGACGATGACACCCTGGCCGCACTGACCGTCCTCGTCGGCTACGACGCCGACCTGGCCGCCGAGTCGACCCGGCTGTCCAACCGGCTGCGCGACGCCCTGCTGCATATCCACCCGGCCGCGGAACGCCTGCTGGGCAGCCACATCCACCGCCCCGGCGTCCTCGAGCTGCTTGCCGCCGCCCCGACTCCGACGGACTGGAACCGGCTCGGCGAGGCCAGGATCGCCGAGCTGATGCGCCCGCGGTCGCCCCGGCTGGCGAAGACACTGCCGGCCAAGCTGATCGCCGCCCTGGGCGAGCAGACCGTCGTCGTGCCCGGCACGGCCGCCTTCGGCCGGGTCATCGCCGGCGTCGCCCGCAGCCTGCTCGGCGTCCTCGACGAGCGCGCAGACCTGGCCCAGGCGGTCGAGGCCGCCCTGGAGGCGCACCCTCTTGCCCCGGTCCTGACCTCGCTGCCCGGAGTCGGGGTCAGGACCGCCGCCGGCCTGCTCACGATCGTCCGGGATGTCACCGACTTCCCTTCCGCCGCGCACCTCGCCGCCTACGCCGGCCTGGCCCCTGTCACCCGCCGCTCCGGCAGCTCGATCAAGGGCGAGGTCCGATCCCAGCGCGGGAACCACGCGCTGAAATCGACGCTGTTCTTATCAGCGTTCGCCAGTCTCCATGATCCGACCTGCCGGGCCTACTACGACCGCAAACGCGCAGAGGGCAAACGGCACAACGCCGCCCTGATCTGCCTCGCCCGCCGCCGCGTCGACGTCCTCTACGCCGTGATCCGCGACCGCAAGCCCTACCAGCCGATCAACCCGAAACCCGCCACCGACCAGGCCCAAGCCGCTTGACAACGCCATAGAGACACCCCCGCTCGCTTGTGGTCTCCGGCGACCCGGCGACCCTGTCGGAGGTGGAGGAGATCTGGCGCGGGCGCGGTGGGCGGGCGCGGCGGCAACGCTGACGCAGGGGGCGGTCGCCGCGCGCCCGACCGACCCGCCGCCGGATCCCGACCAGGCCCGCGTCTGGGGCCTCGCCGCCCGGCCCACCGACGGCTCACCGGCGACGAACCTGTACCTCGCCGACCTGCCCCGCGGGAACGACCTGCCCGGCGGGACCGGCGGCGCGTCCGCCGCAGCCGTCGACGACGCGGTGGTGGAGCGGCTGGTCCGCGCCCTGGCGGAAGGATCCGAGGGGCAGGTCAACGTCCGGGCAACCGACCGGCGCCGGGCGGATGCCTGCCCGGCGCCGGTCCCGCCCCACGGACTCCTCGGCGATGAGCCGGGAGTGGACTCCGCTGGCCCGTTCACCTCACGGGGCGCTCGGCGAGGACCGGCCCGCACCGGCGCGAGACCATTCGAGGTCGGCCGGCAGCTCCTTACGCCCCAGGACGCCAAGTTTGCGATAGACACGGGTCAGGTGCTGTTCCACCGTGCTGGCCGTGACGAACAACCGGTGCGCGATCTCCCGGTTGGTGTAGCCGCGTACGGCGAGCACGGCGACCCGGAACTCCGACTCCGTTAGCACGTTGGTGCTCTGGCTCGGCCTCGGTTCCGCAGCACCGTCGCGCAGGTTCTCCGGCACCGAGAGGAGCAGGCGGCGCAGGGGTTCCGCCTGGCAGCGCGCCGCTATGTGCCGTGCCCTGCGATACAGCATGCGAGCACGGCGCCGGTCGTCGAGTTCGTGGTGTGCGAGGCTGAGTGCCGTCAGCACCCGGGCCTGTTCGTAGCGGTCGCCGACTGTTTCGAATAGCTCCAGTGCTTCGGAGAGCAACGGGACGCTCCGGCCGGCCCGGCTGGCGAGCGCGAGGACGTGCAGAGCCAGCGCCCTGCTGCGGCCGTCCCCGGAGTCCGGCCGGCCGAGCTGTTCGTAAAGCAGGCGCTTCACCTGGCTGTGGTTACCCAGCCGCAGCCACGCCTCGGCCGCGCCGACGCGCCACGGCACGCCCCCCGGCACGTCCGCTCCCCAGCCACGCAGAAGGTCACCACAGGCCAGAAACTCGGCGAGTGCGGCGCGGTGATGCTCCGTCGCCAGATAGTAGTGCCCGCGAGCATGGAGGTAGGCGAGCCCCCAGCGGGACTTGAACATGGCCTCCGGCACGGACCGGGTGACGCACTGCTCCGCCTCGTCGAACCGGCCGAGCCGCACCGATGCCAGCAACAGCGTGGACAGCGGCAGGCTTACCGCCACCCCCCAGGAAACGGTCGACAGCAGGTCGAGCGCTTCGCGGGCCTGCTCGGCCGCCTCGGCGAGGTCACCGAGCAGCAGCGACGCCTCCGCTTTGAAGGACGTGACCAGGGCCCGGCTCCTGGCCGCGCTGCCCGGGGAGAGCGCCAGCGCAAGCTCGTCGCACCACCTGCGGGTGTCCCCGACCCTGCCTTCGGCGAGCAGCACGGACAGCGCCATGGTTCCCGCCTCCTCCGACCACGGGCTGCGCCCGTTCAAGATCCGCAGGTCGCCGAGCACCTGGACGGCACGCTCGGCCACGTCCCGCGTGTGCGAACGGGTCATCGCATCGGCCAGAAACGCGGAGTGTGCGAGCCACGGGTCGTTCTCGGACAGTGCCGTCGACACGGCGGTGGGCCGGGCGGCCTGACGTCGACCCGCCAACGTCGGATAGCACCACGACAGCCACCGGTAGGTCTGCTCCACGGTGGGGTCGTCGGCCGGTCCGATCCCGTTTCCGATCTCCAACTGGCGCAGGACCTGGGCCGCGTCGTCGAGCCGGCCCAGCCAGAGCAGCTGCCGGACCAGGGCGGCGCTGTTCCCGACGTCGAGGTGGCCGGCAAGCGCGCCGTCGACGACGAGCCCGAGATTCCAGGCTACGAACTGGGTGTCGCCACGCCATTCCGCCTGCAGGAGCCGGATCCGCACCGCGGCGCGCTCCGGTTCGGTCGAGCAGGCATCCAGGGCGAGACGCAGGCAGCTGGCCGCGACCCGGTCGTCGCCCCGTGCCTCTGCCCGGTCCGCCGCATCCCGCAGCACGTGGAGGGCCCACGACTCGGCGTGGTGGCCAGCTGCCACCAGGTGCCGGGCCACCACATCGGCACCGGCGCCTAGTCGCCGCAGCGACCGCGCCGCACGGCGGTGCCACTCCCTACATTGCGTGACGGTCAGGTCGGCGATGACGGCGTGGGAGGCCACGGGGTGGCGCAACGTGCCGCCGTTGAGCAGTCCGGCGGCAGTCGTCGCCTCCAGGGCCTGGTCGACGGCATCCTGTGGCTGGCCGGTCAGATCGGCGAGGATTGTCGGCGTGGCATCCGGCCCTAGGATGGCGAGAGCGGTCGCGATCTCCTGTGTGGCCTCTCCCCACCTGCGCAACTGTCCGACGACAGCATCCCCGTAACCGTGTCGCTGTACCCTGCCGGCCACCTGGTGATCCTCGATGAGCGCACGCAGCAGACCGGGATTCCCTCCGCTCGCCGTATAGAAGTCGTTGGCCAGGTGGCCCGTGTCGGGACCGAGCTGGCTGGAGACCAGCTTGCTGACGCCCGCGCGCGACAGGGGGCCGAGGTGAAGCCTGCGCAAATGCGGAAGGCGCAGCAGTTCCGTCCGGAACGCCGTATTCGACCGCGGACGCTCGTCGATGGTCAGCACCATGACGACCCGGGCGGCGACGATCCGGCGTGCCAGGGTGAGCAGGCAGCGCAGGGACTCATCGTCTGCGTGATGCACATCGTCGATGCCGATCAGCAGCGGCTGCCGGTCCGCGAGGTCCACCAGGGCGCGGCTGAGGAGCTGGAGTGTCTGGGCAGTGGCGCGGTCCGCGGGGGGATCCGGTGGTGCGCCGAGTCCGGGACCGCCGGTTCCGTGGTCGCCTGTCAGCATCCTGACCCGGTCGGCGACGTCGGCGGGAAGCGGCACACCGAGCAGTAGCTGGCCGAGAACACCGTAGGGCAGCGTTTCCTCCGCTGCGGAGGAAACGGCCCGCAGCACCCGTATGCCCGCTGCGGACGCGTCTTCGCACACCGTGGCCAGAAGCTGGGTTCGTCCACACGCCACCGGGCCGTCCAGAAGAGCAAGTGCGCCCCGGCGTCCTTCCGCGGACTTTTCCAGCAGGCTCCTCAACGCATGAAGGTGGGTATCTCTTTCAATCAGTTTCATCATATCCCCACAAACTGATGGCCGGAAAGATGAAAAGATCGAGTCATGGAGGCGCGCAATTTAAGAGGATAGCAACTGGTTGGGCCGTCGGACGACGCACACATCCACTGGCCGGGAACTGCTAGTCCACTGAGGTTCTCCAACCTGACCGGCACAAGTAGCGGCGTCGTTGGAAGGCGTAGGTAGGAAGCTCCACCCGCCCGACGGACGCCGGGTCGAAGGCCTGGGACCAGTCGACCTCCACACCCGCGACGAGCCCGGGACTCCGGCCGCGGCATAGGCTCGCCGCAGAACGTCCTCCTGCGCGATGCGATCCGTGCCCAGCCTGGCCGCCAAGGCCTCGTAGTCGCCCGCCATCGCGCCGACATACACGCCAGTCCGGCTGCCGCGCAGCGCCCGGTTCGTGATGCTGGCGTCGTCCAACGCCTCCCAGGCCAGTTCCAGGGCTAACCGCTGTTGCGGGTCCATCGCGGAGGCTTCCTCGGGCGAGATACCGAAGAGCCCTGCGTCGAACTCATCCACACGGGGCAGGAAACCACCACACTCTCTGCGCCCAGGGCGTATGACACCCGATTGGCGATCAGCCCGCGGGCCGTTCCGGTGAGGCTGTAAGGGCCGATATGATCCGCGCCCAGCCTGGCCGCCAAGGTCGCGTAGTCACCTGCCATCGCGCCGACATACACGCCAGTCCGGCTGCCGCGCAGCGCCCGGTTCGTGATGCCGGCGTCCTCCAGCGCCTCCCAGGCCAGTTCCAGGGCCAGCCGCTGCTGCGGGTCCATCGCGGAGGCTTCCTCAGGCGAGATACCAAAGAACTCTGCGTCGAACTCATCGACGCGGGACAGAAAACCACCGCGCTCGCTGTGCCAGTCCCCAGCACCGGATGCCTTGTCCTCGCGGTCAGCCGGACGTTCGACTATAGCGCTGCCCCCTTGCCGCAAGGACTGCCAGAACGCCTCTGGCCCTGCCGCCTGAGGAAGACGGCAGGAAACACCTGTCACGGCAACAGACTCATCGCTCGACGGAAGGATCGGCGCGGAAAAGGCAGGATTCGGCACTATGATGTCACCCTTCCACGGAGGGACGGCAGTTTTTCGGTGGGCACCAACAAGAGGCTCAACCTGGGAGTTCACTCAACGCGGCCCGGATTCCCTCAGAGCCTTTTTAAATCCTGCAACCAATCATTCTTAACCAGCCCTCCTATCCAAAGACTCTCCCCTTGACCGTCAGGTAAGGGACCCAGGTACCGGACACCGAGGGAGTACGAAGAAGAACTTTTCCGCTCGCCTTCCAGGTGTGATACCGATAGTGTCTCATGTAGAGCTTCCCCCAACAGGCGAGCGCGGCCAAAGTGATCCGCTGCACGAGACGCTCTCATATACCAATCTTCATGATCCTTTTTCAGTGATCTGTCGTTGGATGGCCGACGATCGGATCGCTAGGCAGGATCGATCTTGACGAGTACACTATATGACTATCCGCCTCTGCGATGCAACGTTTACCGCACAAAGTCTGTTTGTGCTGGTCAGGCTGGGTATTTCAGGCCGAGGACGTGCAACCCGACTCGGTGGGCGGGCCGGGGAGACGCGCCATTCACTCCGAATGGTGGCGCGCCCCATCCCGACTCAACTCGCCAGCGGCGCTCAGTAGCCGGGCCAGATCCAGCCGTACCAGCGCCGCCCCCCGCTCGGTCCATGATTCGCTCGTGTACCATCAGCGCTTCGACAAAGAAGCGCTTCGCCGCGGTGGTACGTCGCATCTGGGCCATCGCGCTGCCCAGGTCGCGCAGCGTAGGAGTTCGGTGATCCCGTAAAGGGCACGCCCGAGTGCCCGATCCGCGGGAGACGGGTCGGGTTCGGGGTGGGGATCTTCGGTGGGGTTCAGCCTGACGGGTTGATGGTGGGTGGGTCGTGGTCTCGGCTGCCGGTGGGACCGGGGAGCCAAGGCAGGAACCGTTCCAGGACTTGGGTTTCGGGTGGCCTGCCGCTGGCCTGGGCGCAGGCGCTTAGTAGGACTTGATTGGGTCTGTCCGTGGTTGTACTGACTGTCGTCTTCGTGTGTGTGGCGGTGGTTGGTATGGAACTGGGTGAGATGGTCCGGGTGCGGCTGGTGATTGAACGGTTCGCGGCGGAGGTGTTCGCGGACCTGCCGCGGCGGGACCAGCGAGGCAAGGGCGGGCTGTATGTGCGGGGGCTGCTGACGGACGGCAAGCGCAAGAGCATGGTCCCGATGGCTGCCCGTCTCGGGGTGGATCCTCAGCAGTTGCAGCAGTTCGTGACCAGCTCGACCTGGGACTACCGCCAGGTACGGCGGCGCCTCGCCGGCTGGGCGGCCGCCTTCCTCGACCCGGTCGCGCTGGTCGTGGGCGACACCGGCTTCCCCAAGGACGGGCCGGCCTCACCGGGGGTGGCCCGGATGTACTCCGGCACGTTGGCTGGCCGTGAAGCCGACCGCGACCGCCCACCCGGCCGACGCGGTGCCGGTCACCGCCCT
>Ga0207710_10001657_pt1 | contig 10845 bp, 6 predicted proteins | sample KBSS24metaG_FD_184400 | JGI IMG/M metagenome (GOLD analysis project Ga0207710, IMG submission 184400) | Switchgrass rhizosphere microbial communities from Kellogg Biological Station, Michigan, USA - KBS S2-4 metaG (SPAdes) (version 2) | ecosystem: Host-associated > Plants > Roots > Rhizosphere >...
CGACGTCCGGCGCGTGGTAGTCGTGCCGAACGACCCAACGACCGCCGCCATCTTCCTCCTCGACCTCGCAGTACAGCGCGCGGCTCGCCATGAGACGTTCGCCCAGCACGCGGACGGCCATCGCCTGGATCTCGGCGGGCTCGGTCAGCGGCCGGAGCGCGTCGGCGAGGGCCACGCGGAAGGCATCGGCGGCGGCCGCGCGCCGCAGCGCCTCCTGGGACCCGGCGTTCGCCTCGCGCGCATGCACGTACGCGGAGACGTCCCATCGGCGTGTATTGGATGGATGGCAATTTTCGTATTCGTCAGGTGAACCCGGCCGCGCGTCAGCTTGACGGACGAGGACCTCGAGCTGCGCCGTGCGCTGGCGTAGCTCCTCCTGCGCGCGGGCGAGCTCGACCGCCGCCCACGTGCGCTCCGCGACGTCGCGGAGGAGACGGCGCTCCCACTCCGACCACGGGCGCGGCTCGTCGTGGACCGCGTAGAGGAAGGCGCCGAGCCGGCCTCCCTTGATCAGCGGGGTGGCCGCCGCGGCGCGCATCGGAAAAGCGCGCGCGCTCGTCGACCCGCCGGCCGGCTCGCGCCCGCGTAGATCGGCCGGGATGTCCTCCGAAAAGACGTCCTCACCGGCGCGGAGGCGGGGGCCGAACCCTTCGCCGAGCTCCGAAATATGGTATCTCCCGCCGTTCTCCGGCAGCCCATCGTCGGTGAATTCGCCGCCCACCAGGATGGTGTCCCCGTCGGCCTCCACCTCGCCGTAGCCCGCGCCGGCGAGACCGAGCCGGCGCGCGAGCACCTCGGCCGCCGCCGACATGATCTCGTTCGGGTCCGAGAGCAGGCGCAGCCGGTCGTCGAGCTCGAGCAGGAACGCGTCGCGCCGCGCCGCGCTGGCGACGACCGCTTCGGCCTGCCGCACGAGCGTGAGGTCGTGGAAGTAGCACGCGACGCCGAAGCTGCCGTCCGGCATCCTCAGGCGCCGAACCTGCCAGTCGTACGATTCGACTCTGTCGACGTCCTCTCGTGTCTCGGTGAGGACCGGCGCGACGCACGCTTCGCCCGTGGCGAGCGTGTGCCGGAGACGGCCGATCGCCTCGGACGCAGATGGCTCCGGCCAGATGATCCGGACGACCTCCGCGAAATCGCGGCCGAGCAGGGGGGCGGCGTCACGGAACACCGCTTCGGCGCCCCTGTTGATCGCCCGCAGACGAAATCGCGAGTCCACCACGAAGACGCCGAGAGGCGCGTTCTCCATGAGCGCGAAGAAGGTCTCCTCCTTCCGGCGCCTGAAGCTGGACGACTCGGGTCTGCGACCGAGCCGTCCGTTTCTGAGCCGCGCATCGACGTAACGACGGTTCGACCCGGTACCCATGGCAACTTCTCTTAGCAGCCAAGTCGTGCTCCGGATCTCTCTCGCCTCGAAAGGGTGCTCGAGCGCATCGACCAGCTCCGGGCCGATCACCGGCACCTTCACGACGCACCCCATCGTTCGTTGCGTGAGCGATGGCGCGTGGCGAACGACGCCGGGTCGTGCGCGCACGCTCCGCTTCGCCGACATCGAACGCATTGCCGAACGCCCTTTGGATCAGGGCGGTATGCATTGTGTGGCCGCGGAGAAACGGCGCGTCGTCCCCAAGCGCGCGCACGCGTGACTACGAGCTCATGACGATCGAGTAGTACGCGTACTCGGCTTGGATCGCGATGAACACCACCACGAGCGAAACCGTGACGCGGCTCTTACGGAGGTGCGCGCCGATCTCTCTCGCGCGAAGCGCGGCGAAGCCGGCGAAAGGGACGAGCAGCCCGATGACTGGGAAATGGTACGTGCCGCCGGAGAACGCGAGCATGTACGGGAGCTCGTAGGCCATCGCGAGCCACAGGAGCCAGCGGCGGAAATACGGATCGGGTGCCGCGGCGTCCACGCCGTCTTTCGCCGCGGACCCGGCGCGCGCGCGGTTGAACGCGAACGCGCCGATGATCGCGAGGAGCATGGTGAGCGCGTAGGAGCCGGCTTCGAGCGCGAGGAGCGGTAAGAGCCCGCGCTTTCCCCAGCCGCGATCCTCTTGGATGATCCGCGACGCGAGGTAGTCGAAGCCCCAGAACGACGTCGCGCGGTTGAGCGTGCGGTACGCGGTGATGCCTGGGTGATGCTCCATGTACGAGACCGCCTCGTGCTGCATCGCCTCGCGCGTGGTGAACGACTCGAGGTAGCCGCGCGTCTCGGGATCGAGCTCGTCGAGCGAGCGCTGGCCGAGGTGGCTCGTCTTGTAGCTCGGCGTGTACGGGTTGTTGCCCAGGAAGAAGTTGCGCTCGTTGTTGGTCGAGATGGTCGCGCCGCCGCCGTGGGTCAGGTTGTGGCGGACCACGGGGAGGACGATCGCGCCCGCGACGGCGACCGCGAGCGCGCCGCCGAGGGCGAGTCGCGCGAGCGAAACGCGATTGGCGCGATTGGCGAGCACCCACGCGATCGCGAAGACCGGTGCGAGGCTCGCCATCGACGGGCGCGTGATGCAGCCCACGCCGAGCGCGAGCCCCGCCGCGGCGAAGAGCGCGAGCTTGCCGTCGCGAAGCGCCCGCAGCCCGAAGTACGCGACGCCCAGCAGCGCGATCGCCGCGAGGTGCTGCGCATAGCTCTGGCCGGAGAGCAGGACGGCCGGGAAATAGAGCGCGGCGAGCCAGCCGCTGACGCGCTCGCTCCTGGGATCGACCTCGCGCGCGAGGAGCATCACGAGCGGGATCGCCGCGGCGCTGAGCGCGAGCGTGACCGCGTGGGTCACGCCGATGCCGTCGCCGAAGACGGCGTAAACACCGGCGTACACGAGCGGGTTGCCCGGCGGCCAGTAATACGCGGCGTCACCCGGGAACGACGCGACGAAGCCGCGCGCGACGGAAGCGTAATCGGCCGCGTCGCTCACCAGCGGCATCGCGCGCAGCCACGCGAACGCGACGAACGCGCGAAGCAGCACGCCCGCGCCGACGATGACGAGCCCGTCCTTCCAGCGTTTCGTCACGAAAAAGAGATGACAGGAACGAGCGAAGGGCGAAAGGAGAGGCGCGCACGATCGCGCATCAGCACGCCGAGTTGAGGCGTGTCCGTCCGCCGGAGCGCAAGGGTGAAGTCGGCTGAATTGGTCGACCGCGGCGGAGCCTTCCCCGAACGGCTCGCGAGCATCGCGCCCGACGACGCCGCCACGCGCGCTGGGGCGCGAGCTCGCCGAATCCCTCGCGCACCTCTTGTCCGCCTCGACGATCTTCTGTTTCGCGGGGCGCGCGCACGCGGTCGCGATGGGGGATATTTTAGTCGTACGCTGAAACCATGACCACAGGACGGACGCATCCGGATCGCGAATGGTCTCAACTGCCGGATGGAGCGGGCCGAGTCGAAAATATGGCGAGCATCATCCGGGCGCGGGCGGCCGCGACGCCGGAGCTGCCGGCGTTCCTCGCGCCGGAGTCGGTGACGACGTTCGTCGAGGTCGATCGCCGATCGTCGCAAGTCGCCCGCGCGCTCCTGGCCGAGGGCGTGCGCGCCGGGGACCGCGTCGCGTACCTTGGCGTGAACGCGCCGTCGTTCCTCGAAGTGCTCTACGGCGCCGCGAAGATTGGCGCGGTATTCACCGCCGTCAACAACCGCCTCGCGCGCCCCGAGGTCGACGCGATCCTGCGCGACGCGGAGCCCGCGGTCCTGGTCCTCGGCCGCGGCGAGACATGGACGCCGCCCGACGAGTCACCCCTCCTTTGCCGCGTGGTGACCGGCGAGCGCTACCCCGCGTGGGCCGGCGCCCAAAGGCCCGACGATCCCGGCGCGGCGCCGGGCCCGGACGAGCCCGCGGCGATCTTCTACTCGTCCGGTACGACCGGCCTACCGAAGGGGATCGTCCTGTCGGGGGGCGCGGTGGGGCGGGCGCTCGCGACGACGCACCACGAAGCGGAGATCGACACCGCGTCGGTGGCGATGGCGCCCATTCCCTATTTTCATGTCGCCGGGCTCGGCCTCGGCCTCGTGGCCAATCTCAACGGGGCGGCGCTGCTGCTCGAGATGGTCACCGAGCCGGACGCGCTGATCGATCTGCTCGTGCGCCGCCGCGTCTCGCACGCGGTCATGGTGCCGACGCTGATCCAGCGTATCGTGGGCGCTCCCGCCGCGCGCGCGGCGGACTGGTCCGCGCTGAAGTATCTCATGTACGGCGCCGCGCCGATGCCGCTCCCGGTGATCCGCGCGGCGACCGAGCTGCTCGGCTGCAAGTTCCTTCAGAGCTACGGCCTCACCGAATCGACCGGCGGCGTGACGATGCTGCGCCCGGAGGACCACCTGCCGGAGGCCGGACGGGAGGGGCAACTGCGCTCGGTCGGGAAGGCGATGCCGGGGGTCGAGCTGCGCGTCGTCGACCCGGTCACCCTCGAGGACCGGCCCATCGGCGAGCGCGGCGAGGTGCTGGTGCGCAGCGCGCGGCTCATGACCGGCTACTGGCGCCGCCCCGAGGCCACGGCGGCGACGTTCATCGACGGCGGATGGCTGCGCACGGGCGACGGCGGCAGCTTCGACGGTCGCGGCTTTCTCTATCTCCACGATCGGTTGAAGGACATGCTGATCAGCGGCGGCGAGAACGTCTACCCGGGCGAGGTGGAGGCCGTCTTGAGCGCGCACCCCGCGCTCGCCGAGGTCGCGGTGATCGGCGTCCCGTCGGCCGAGTGGGGCGAGTCCGCGTTCGCGGTGGCGGTCCGCGCGCCCGGCGCGGACGCGGAGGAGGCGGCGCTGATCGCGTGGGCGCGCGAGCGATTGGCGCACTACAAGTGCCCGGTTGGCTTCGCGTTCGTCGATGCATTGCCGCGCAACGCGAGCGGCAAGGTCTTGAAAATGAATTTGCGCGCACGGTTCGGGGCGGCCGCATCACCCGCGACGGACCGCCGGCGGGACAGAGCGCCTGCGCCGTGAGCGGAGGGCCGCGCCTCGGCTAAAATCATTACCGCCAGAACCCGCGGAGGCTACTCGCCGGGACCCTCTGGTTCCCCGCGTAACCCGCGGAGGTCGCCGCCGAGGCGTTTTGGATCGCCGCGTAACCCGCGGAGGTCGTCGCCCGGCCAAGGACATTACCGCCAGAACCCGCGGAGGTCGAAGGCGCGTCCCCCCGGAGGGCGACGCGCCGCGAGGTCCCGACCGCGGACGATCAGCGCTTGTTGTGCGGGCGGCGCGGCGCCTTCTTCGTCGACGACGCGCCGTCGGCGCGCGGCAGCGGGCGCTGCGCGACGAGGCTGCCCAGCGGGGCGAGCACCACCTCGAGCGTGTCGCCCTTGGCGCGGACGAGGTAGTTCGGCACGCCGTCCTTGAACGTGAGGGACAGCTCGGCGCCGGCGCCGTCGTTCGCCACCTTGATCGACGCGATGCGCCCGTCGCGCGAGGCGAGCGGGCCGGCGGGCTCGAGCGAGCGGCGGTCCGGGACGACGACGGTGAAGCCGGTGGGCGACGACGCGCCCTCGATCTTCTCGATCGCGCCGTCCATCTTGAGGCGCAGCACGTTGCCGTGCGACACCGGGCCGTTCGAGAACGGCTGCACGTGGGCGACCTTCTTGTGCGCGGGGCGATCCGCCGGCTCGTCGTCGCTCGCCCCGGGCTCGCCCACCGACACGGTCGCGGGCGGCGTGATCGGCGGCGGCGGCGTCGCCGCAGGACCAGGGACGCCGACGCCGGGGATCGCCTCGGGCGCGACGGCCGCGGGGGACGGCGGCGGCTGCGCGGCGGCCGCGGCGATGGGGGCCTCGGGCGGCGGGTTCGTCGCCACCGGCGCGGGGACCGGATCGGATTTGTGAGCCGCGACCAGCGTGAGGACGAGCGCGAGCGCCGCGGCCGCGCCGCCCACCGTGAGGCGGCGCTTGCTCACGGCGAACCGGCCGATCTTCACGTCGCCCGTCTTCGGCGATCCGTCGTGCGCCTCCTCGCCGTCCGGCGCGCTCGCGCGCACCACCTTGCGGCCTTCGGCGTGCAGACCGCCGCCCGGCGCGGGCGCCGTCACCCGGCGGAGCGGGATCGGCAGATCGCCCTTCCCCGCCGCGCGGCGGGCTTTGATGAGCGCCATCGTCACCTTGGCGCGCTTCGCGAAGCTCGCGAACGTCGGGCCGACCTTCGCCGCGCCGCGCGCGATGGCGCCCTTCACGTGACCGGCGACCCGCTCGCCGGCGCCTTCGAGCCGCGCGAGGTCCTCCTCGTCGGTGGTGACGGGCACCTCGTCCTCGATGGTGCTCGGCCCCGGCGTGATCTCCTTGCTGATGCGGTCCTCGTCGCCGTCGTACTTGAGCGCGACCACGAGCTGCGGCACGCGCGACTCGGGATCGATCTCCACCTCGACGCGGTCGATCCGCGCGGCGCGCTTCGCGCCGGTGGCCGTGTCCTCGAGCTCGAGCTGCTTGCCCACCTGGAGGAAGCCGAGCTCGCTGCCGACGGTCAGCTCGGTCCGCCCGGAGCCGCGGACGCGCGCGCGCATCGGCGCGCCGAGCCCGTCGATGTGGAGGCGCACCTTGGCGCCCGGGTTGCGCGGCGCCTCGTCGCTCGTCCGCGTCATGCGCCCGAGGGCGCGCGCGCTCGCGTCGTCCAGATCCGTGAAGCGCACGCCGAACTCGCCGCCGCGCCCGGCCTCTTGACGCCACACCACCTCGCCCGACGCGAGGACGCTGTCGCGCGGCCCCGCCTCGAACCGGCACGTCAGCGGCTGCCCCACGTCGGGCAGGTACGCCGTGCGCAGGTGGATGCCGTCCTCGGAGACGTCGACGGCCTGCGCCTCGAACGACGGGCCGGCAGCCCCGCCCACTTCGACCAACGCCTCGAACGGAATCCGCGTCGCCCCGGGCGCGCGGCGATCATCGCCATCGATGCTCATGAGGATCTCCTGCTCGGGCCGCCTCTGGCCCATAGGGCTGGAGTAAGAGATCGCGCCGCGGGGGGCCAAGTTTGTGAGGCGCGCGCGCGCCTCCTCGATCCGGCGCCGAGCAGCCGGCGCTCAGGCGGCGCGCTCTCGCTCGCTTTCGCGTCGGAAGCGCGTCGTCAGGAGATCGACGATGTTCTCGTTCGTCTTCGCGATGGACGCGAGCTCGCCGAGGCCAGCGAGATAGAGCACGTCGATCGTCGGCTTCCTCCCAGCGAGGAGCTCACGGAGCACCAGTTGAACGGCGCGCAAATCCTTGCGGAGCCCGCCCGTCGTAGCGCGCGCCACACCGATGTCGGCGGCGTCGCGCGCGTGACGCCATCGCCTCTTGCGATCGGCCTCCGACGCCTTGCGCGCGAGCGAAATCTGCGCCACGGCGTACATCAAGCAAAGCTCCGCCTCCGAACGCTCGAGCGAGCCGCGGGCCGACTCAAGGTGCCTCTCGGCGGCGGCGAGCGGCAGCGCCCACGCGGCCACGAGGAGGCTCATCGCGCGAAATCGTGGGTTGTTCGGCTCGAGCTCGCGGGCCCGCCGGAGCGCGTCCCAGGCAGCGCTCTTGTCGTCTTCGGCTTCGGCCAAGCGATACCCCAACCACCAAAAGCTCGTCACGCCGGGGAACGTGGCCAGCACCACGGCGAGCTCCTTGCGCGCCGTCGAGCGCTCGGCCGCAGTGAGCCCGTCGATGGTCCGCGCGTTCCGCATGGCGAGCAACGCCGGAGAAGCCGCGACGGCGCGCGCGAAGGCGCCGTGGAGCGACTCGTACTTCGGGCCGAGCCGCGAGACGACGGCACGGACCGCCTTCGCGTCGAGGCCGTCCTTCGATCGCAGGACGTCCCCCCAAGCGTCAGCCGCCCCCGGAGGGTCGAGCGCCTCCACCAGGCACGCGCACTCCTCGACGGCGGACGTCAGTCGCGTGAGCGGCGGGCACTCGGGGAGGAGCTCGGTCGCCCGCCGCTGCGCGCGTGCGGCCTCGTGGAGGAGGACGCTCGCCGTAAAGATCGCGTCGGCCGATCCGTCGGCGAGCAGCGCCTTCGCCCTGAGTTTGAGCTTCCCACTGCTCGCCAAGGTGAGCGCGTACCGATCGTCCGTCATGGCTTCAATTGCTCCATGATGCTGATCCGCGGAGAGGCGCACCAGAGCGAAAGATGCACCTCGGCGAGGTCCACCCGAGCCAAGAGCTGGCGCGCTTTGCCGATCTTGCCCGCCTTGCCGGCGCGCGGGCCGGATCCGTCTCGAACCCGCGCCAGCTCGCCGGCGCCGCCTGACGCGCGGCCAGCGCTCTCGACGCCACGGAGCGCCATCGGCGTTACGTCGAAAAGGATGTCGGGCGCGACGCCCAGCTGCATGTGCACTACCCGCCGCCCCGGCATCAACGAGGAGATCGCGACGAAGGTGAGGCCGTAGGCCGCGAGCTCGGTCACGTGCTCTCGCTGCGCGCTCGTCTTGGTCCGCAGACGTCGCGCGTGCTCTTTCACCCCCGGCACGAGCTGCTCGACCGCCGATTCGTCCCACGTGAGGTCGACGGCGACGGTCGACATCCCCCCTTGCCCGCGCTGCCGCACCTCGAACCGGAACGGCGGGTCGCGCCGCTTCCTGCTCTTCCCTGGTACCCACGCGAGCACGGGCGCGATCGTATCGATCACCCAATCGCGGTCTTGATCGACGAAGAGTCTCTCGAGCGCGTACGAGACGATATGGGACACGTTCGCGCGAGCTTACGAGCTGCGCTCGTCGTGACCAGCACCTTTTCGGCTTCGAGGCCGTGGCGTGAGCGAGCGCTCAGCGCGTTCGACGGGGAGGACGGAGCCTTCCTGATCGCGTCGCGTTCAGGAGCGCCTCCGTCGTGCGCGCCCGGCTCAGAGCGGGATGTTCGAGTGCTTCTTCGGCGGGTTCGTGTCGCGCTTGTCCTTCAGGACCTCGAGCGCGCGGTGCAGGCGCTGGCGGAGCGTGCGCGGGTAGATGACCTCGTCGATGAAGCCGAGCTCCGCGGCCTTGTAAGGGTTCGCGAACTTCTCTTTGTAGTCGGCGACGAAGGCGGCGCGGGTCGCGGCGGGATCGGCGGCTTTGACGATCTCGTTGCGCCGGACGATGTTCACGGCGCCGTCGGGGCCCATGACCGCGATCTCGGCGGTGGGGAACGCGAAGTTCATGTCCGCGCGAATGTGCTTCGACGCCATGACGTCGTACGCGCCGCCGTACGCCTTGCGCAGGATGACCGTCACCTTCGGCACGGTCGCCTCGGCGAACGCGAAGAGGAGCTTCGCGCCGTGCTTGATGATCCCGCCGTACTCCTGGTCCGTCCCCGGCAGGAAGCCCGGGACGTCGACGAGCGTGACGAGCGGCACGTTGAAGCAGTCGCAGAAGCGGACGAAGCGCGCCGCCTTCATCGACGCGTCGATGTCGAGCACGCCGGCGAGCACCTGCGGCTGGTTCGCGACGACGCCGACCGCGCGCCCGCCGATCCGGGCGAAGCCGACGACGATGTTGGGCGCGTAGTGCTCGGCGATCTCGAAGAAGCGCGCGTCGTCGACCACGGCGCGCACGACGTCCTTCACGTCGTACGGCTTGTTCGACTCGGCCGGGATCATCGCGTCGAGCTCCGGGACCTCGCGGAGCGGCGGATCGTTGGTCGCGAGGAACGGCGGGTCCTCGTGGTTGTTCGACGGGAGGAACGACAGGAGCTCGCGCACCTGCGCGATGCACGTCCGATCGTCGGGCGACGTGAGGTGGCACACGCCGCTCTTGGACGCGTGCGTCGCCGCGCCGCCGAGGTCCTCCTTCGTCACCTCCTCGTGCGTCACCGCCTTGATGACGTCGGGGCCGGTGATGAACATGTAGCTCGTCCCCTCGACCATCAAGATGAAGTCGGTGATGGCCGGCGAGTACACCGCGCCGCCGGCGCACGGGCCGAGGACCGCGCTGATCTGCGGGACCACGCCGCTCGCCAGCGTGTTGCGCAGGAAGATGTCGGCGTAGCCGGCGAGCGACTCGACGCCCTCTTGAATGCGCGCGCCGCCCGAGTCGTTCAGGCCGATGACCGGGGCGCCCACCTTCATCGCCAGGTCCATCACCTTGCAGATCTTCTGCGCGTACGCGCCGCTCAGCGAGCCGCCGAACACGGTGAAGTCCTGCGCGAAGACGAAGGTCTTGCGCCCGTCCACGGCGCCGTAGCCGGTGACGACGCCGTCGCCGAGCACCTTCTGCCCCTCCATCCCGAAGTCGGTGCAGCGATGGGTGACGAAGCGGCCGATCTCCACGAACGACCCCGGGTCGAGCAGCAGATCGATCCGCTCGCGCGCGGTGAGCTTCCCCTGCTCGTGCTGCTTCTTGATCCGGTCTTCGCCGCCGCCGAGGAGCGCCTTCTCGTTGAGCGCGTCGAGGCGGTCGGTCTCGGGGCTTCGGGTTCCGCTGGCCATGAGCCGCACGTATACTCCTCTCCTCGTGGGCTGTCGCTGAAGGACGCGAGCGCCCGGCCGCCTCGAATGGACCCCGTGCACGCACCCTCGAGGACATTTTGAACTTCGCGTACGGCGCCCCCGCTTACCCCGCGCCCGGCGACGTGATCGAGGAGAAGTACGAGGTCGTCCGCACGCTCGGCGTCGGCGGGATGGGGGCGGTGGCGCTCGCGACCCACCGCCTCCTCAGGTCGCCGGTCGCGTTGAAGTTCATCGCGCCGCACGCCCTGATGGCGCCCGGCGCGATCGAGCGGTTCTTGAACGAGGCGCTCGCCGCGCGGAAGATCAAGAGCGCGCACGTCGTCGACGTCTTCGACGTCGGGCGCCTCCCGTCGGGCGCGCCCTACATCGTCATGGAGTACCTCGAGGGGCGCGACCTCGCGCAGGTCCTCGCCGAGGACGGCGCGCCCGGGCTCCCGGTGGCGCGCGCGATCCACCTCACGCTCCAGATCCTGCGCGCGCTCGAGGCGGCGCACGCG
>Ga0207710_10001659_pt1 | contig 10839 bp, 12 predicted proteins | sample KBSS24metaG_FD_184400 | JGI IMG/M metagenome (GOLD analysis project Ga0207710, IMG submission 184400) | Switchgrass rhizosphere microbial communities from Kellogg Biological Station, Michigan, USA - KBS S2-4 metaG (SPAdes) (version 2) | ecosystem: Host-associated > Plants > Roots > Rhizosphere...
GACGAAGCTCTTGGCGCCCGTACATGATTGGTCGCCGATCGTGGAGGAGATCAAGGTCACGGCCGGCTACGAGCAAGCGCTCGGCGCCGCGCTCGGCGACGATCTCGATGCCGCGAGCGAGGCGACAGCGCCCTCGCATTGGCGGCTGACCTCGGCTGCCGGCGACGACCCCGTGCTGCCCGCTGGCGCCGTTCCGCTCAGCAATTTCGTCAAGGGGCCGGCTGTGTTGTCGCGGCGGCTTCAGCAGATCGGCGTGGTCGAGGCCGCGCATGGTCGCGCGTTGCAGATGCAGCTCAGGCCCGGGCAGAGGCTCGTTTCCAGGAACGGCGACCTCTGGCGCTGGGACGGCTACAGCCTCCAGGCCGGCACGGCGAGTGCCGCCGGCGCGCGGTTGATCGAGCGGAGTCGGCTTGCCGCGCTCGAGACGGAGTCCGCCAGGGCGCAACGCCGGGCCGCCGAGACCGACGCCGAGCTTGTCGGCGCCGTTGCCAAGGCGGAAGCGGCGGGACTCAAGACCAAGGCTCTGCGCCAAGAGGCAAAGGAGGCGCATACCGAGCTCGACCGCACGCGCGATCAAATCGCCGCCGCCGAGCATGAGGCGCAAGCCACCAGCAAGGAACTCGGCGCTCTGGCCGAGGCGCTGACCCGCACCCGCGCCGGGCTGGATGAGGCAAGGCAACATGCAAGCCGAGTGGCAACGGCGCTGCTCGCGCTTGTTTCCCCCTCCGCGCTGGAAGCCACACTCGAAGCGGCACAAGCCGAGGCCGCCGCGAGCCGCCAGGCGGCGGCACGCGCCGACGCCACGCTTGAAGGTTTCGAGCGCGAGGTGCGCCTGCGCCAGGAGCGCATGGAGGCGATCGGCGCGGAAGAGGGGTTGTGGCAGAAGCGCATCGCCAATGCGCGCGAGCAGATCCTCACGCTGCGCGCACGCGAGGAAGAGACGAGCGCAGACCTCGCCGCGCTGGAAAATCTCCCGGCCGAGATCGAGCAGCGGCGTCTCAAACTGTTCGATGCGATTGCCGCCGCCGAGCGCGAGCGGGCGAAAGCCGCCGACGATCTGGCTTTGGCCGAGACGGCGCTGAAAGGCCGCGAGAAGGCGTTGCGCGAGGTGCAGGAGCGGCTTGCCGAGGCGCGCGAGGCGCGCGCGCGCAGCGAGGCGCGGCTCGAGGCGGCCCGCGAGCGCCGTGGCGAGACCGCGCGCGCGATCTGCGATCAGCTCGACTGCGCGCCGGAAGACTGCCTGGCGCTCGCCGGATCGAAGCCGGGCGCCCCTATTCCACCGCTCGCCGATGTCGAGGCGCGGCTGCTCAAACTCAAGGGCGACCGCGAGCGGCTGGGGGGCGTCAATCTGAGAGCCGAGGAGGAAGAGGCGGAGCTTGCTGGCCAGCTTGAGGAAATGGAGCGGGAGAAGGCGGATGTCGAGGAAGCCATCGTGCGGCTGCGGCAAGGCATTTCCAACCTCAATCGCGAGGGCCGTAAGCGCCTGCTCGAAGCCTTCGACACGGTGAACGGTCATTTTGGGCGGTTATTCAAGACGTTGTTCGGTGGCGGCACGGCCGAGCTGAAACTGGTCGATTCCGACGATCCGCTCGAGTCGGGCCTCGAGATCTTCGCCTGTCCCCCTGGCAAACGCACCCAGGCGCTGACGCTGCTGTCGGGCGGCGAGAAGGCGTTGACGGCGCTGGCGCTGATCTTCGCCGTGTTCCTGACCAACCCCTCGCCGATCTGCGTGCTCGACGAGGTGGACGCGCCGCTCGACGACGCCAATGTCGAGCGCTTTTGTCGGCTGATGGAGGAGATGGCCAAGGAGACCGACACACGCTTCCTCATCATCACCCATCACCCGCTCACCATGGCGCGCATGAGCCGGCTGTTCGGCGTGACCATGGCCGAGCGGGGCGTGAGCCAACTGGTCTCGGTCGATCTCGATACGGCCGAGCGCCTGCGCGACGCGAGCTAGCCCAATCCAAGGCTTTTTCGGCCCGCCAGACTTCCTTGACAGGGGCAAATCCCAAACTAAAGTGCCGGCCAAGCTGAAGGACCAGCCGGTCCGGAGAGCTCTCCCGGAATTGAGCAACGCCAATGGCCGGTGCCGAAAAACAGTCCGGCCGCGAGCAGAACGGCCGTGACGCCGGAACCATTCGGCAGCGGCTCGACAGCCTTGGCGAGCAATTGGCGGAGGCGAAAAGCCGGCATGCACCGGCCCCAGGCCCTGAACCGCAAGGCCAAGGGGCCGCGCTCGGCCAGGCGCTCAGGCTCGGTATCGAGCTGGTGGCCGGCGTGGCGGTTGGGGGGTTCATCGGCTGGTGGCTCGACCGGTTTCTCGGCACGGCCCCGTTCCTGATGGTGGTGTTTCTCGGCTTAGGCGCCGCCGCGGGGATCATGAATGTGGTGCGTACCGCCAAGCGCATGCAGGCGGACGCGCAATCGGTGAAAGACTTGCCGAGTGTGTTGGACGATGACGACGACTAGGGACGGCTTGCAGTGATCGACGCAGCATACGCCGCGGAAGGGGCAGGGCACGGTGGCGGCGCCGCCGGCGGCCTGCCCAATCCCATGCACCAGTTCGAGATCAAGCGGCTCATCCCCTTCGAGCTGTTCGGCTTCGACGCGTCCTTCACCAACTCGGCGCTGTTCATGCTGATCGCCGCCACCCTCATCACCCTCTTCACCGTATACGCCATGCACAGCCGCGCGCTGGTGCCGTCGCGGCTGCAGTCGGTCGCCGAGCTGTCCTACCAGTTCATCGCCAACATGGTGCGCGACAATGTCGGCACCGACGGGATGAAATATTTCCCCTTCGTGTTCACGCTGTTCATGTTCGTGTTGACCCTGAACATGCTCGGCATGGTGCCCTACTCCTTCACCGTGACGAGCCACATCATCGTCACCTTCGCGCTGGCCGCCTTCATCTTTCTCGGCGTCACGCTGATCGGCTTCTGGAAGCACGGCGCCAAGTTCCTCAAGTTCTTCGTGCCCGAAGGCGTGCCGATCGTCATGCTGCCCCTGCTCGTGGTGATCGAGGTGATCTCCTATCTCACGCGGCCGTTGTCGCTTTCGGTGCGGCTGTTCGCCAACATGATGGCCGGCCACACCATGCTGAAAGTGTTCGGCGCCTTCGTGGTGGCGCTGGGATTTCTCGGCGGCTGGGCGCCGCTCGCCTTCATGGTTGCCTTCACCGGCCTCGAAATCCTCGTTGCGTTCTTGCAGGCCTACGTGTTCGCCATCCTGACCTGCATCTATCTCAACGACGCCCTGCACATGCATCATCATTAGCCAATCGAACCAGCATCGTTCCAAAGGAGAGACGTCATGGACCCATCAGCAGCAAAATTGATCGGCGCCGGGTTGGCCTCGATCGCGCTTGTCGGCGCCGGTATCGGCATCGGCACGATCTTCGGCAACTACCTGCAAGGCGCCTTGCGCAACCCGTCGGCGGCGCCCTCGCAGTTCGCCAACCTCCTGCTCGGCTTCGCCCTTGCCGAGGCCACCGGCTTGTTCGGCCTGGTGGTGGCGCTGATCATCCTGTTCGTGTTCTAGACACGCCGGATCCTCTTCCGGCCAGCGGGAAGCGACCATGCCGCAGCTCAATCCACTCGACTGGGGTCCCCAGCTCATCTGGCTGCTCATCACCTTCGGCATACTGTATGTGCTGATGCTGAAGGTGGCGCTGCCGCGCATCGGCTCAGTGCTCGAGGCGCGCGCCGACCGGATCGCCAAGGATCTGGCCGAGGCGGACAGGCTGCGGCGGCAGACCGAGGAGGCCATCGCCGCTTACGAGCAGACGCTGGCCGAGGCCAAGCAGAAGGCGCATGCCATCATCGACGAGGGCCGCGCCAAGCTGAAAGCGGAGAGTGCCGCCGAGCGCGCCCGGCTCGATGCCGAGCTCGCCGAGCGGGGTGCGGAGGCCGAGAAGCGCATCAATGCGGCCAAGACCTCCGCCATGCGCGATGTGAACGAGGTGGCCGCGGATGTGGCGGCGGACATCGTGCGTAAGCTCATCGGTATCGCTCCGTCCAGGCCTGAGATCGACAAGGCGGTCGCTGCCGCGCGGAAGGACTAGGCCATGGACTTCATCTTCGAGCCGGAATTCTGGGTCGCGGTATCGTTCTTCCTGTTCGTCGGCGGCATGCTTTATCTCGGCCTGCACAAGAAGCTCGCCGCCGTGCTCGACGCCCGCGCCGCTGCCATCGCCAAGGAGCTCGAAGAGGCCAAGCGCTTGCGCGAAGAAGCCGCCAAGGTGCTCGACGATTATCGACGCAAGCAGGGCGACGTGGCCAGGGAAACGAAAAGCATCATCGACCTCGCCTCCAGGGAAGCCGAGATCCTCGCCGCCGAAACCCGCCGCACGATGCGGGAGCAGTTCGACCGGCGCATGAAGCTCGCCGAGGACAAGATCGCCCGCGCCGAGGCCGAGGCCCTGCGCGAAGTGCGCGCTGCAGCCGCGGAGGCCGCGGTCAGGGCAGCGCGGACCGTGATTGCGGCGAAGCTGACGCCGGACGGCGCCGACACGCTCATCAGCCAAGGCATCGATGCGCTCAAGGGCAAGCTGAACTAGCTCGGGCTCAGCCAGCTACCTACCCTGCCCCAGAACGATTCCGGTTCGGCTGTGGCGGGAGCTGCGCGCTTTCTACGGACGTGGTGCGTCTTTGCCTCTCCGGCGAGATTGCCGCTGTAGATCCAGCCCTTCTTATCGGTTGCCGGGTCCGCCACCTGGACCCATCCGCGCTTGCGGTCGAGCACGGAAAGCTTAACGCCCTTGGCGATCACGCCGACCACGGGCGCTGACGATGACGGCCCATCGCGCAGGTTGGCGTAGACGGAAGGCTGGACCGAGCCCAACCCATTCTCCACCTCTTTGCTTGGCTCGACAGTGTCGGCATCACCGGCCGGGGAGGTCGCCGCCTCCGGCATCGTCGGCTCTTGCTCGGCTCCCGCTTCATCGCCGGGTGCTCCGGCGGGATCAGGTGTCACGACCGCCGGCGCCGGCGGGGCTGGCGTTATCTCCAGCAGGGTCTCAGCCTCGGCTATGACCGCGTCGTCGGGGCCGATGAGTGCGATGCCAAGCTTGAACTCGCCGTTGGCGTTCGCCGGCAGAACGAGGTCCAAATCGCCGATCTGATCCGGCTTCAGGCTCCATTCGCTGTCCCCATAAGGGCGTCCCTCTGAGAAATTGCTGCCTCGCGGCATGCCCGTTACGGCGATGACGCTGCGCGAGGGGACGCCGTCGGTGCCATCGATGGCGATGGGAAAGCTTACATCCTCGCCGGCGATGGCTTCGATCCTGTCCGGCGCCGTGAGCACGGCCGACGGACTCACCGTCAGCGCCTGAGCGAGGGGAGCCGTAGGCGTCGATCGCGGCAGGCTGGTCAGGCCGAGCCAAAGGGCTGCGAGGATGAGGCTCGGAACCAGCGCGGCGACAATGAGCCCGGCATGCAGCCAACGCGTCCGTCCGGCCGGCCCTCCTGCCGAAGCGGTCTCTTGATAGGCCGCGGCCCGGGACTTTTCTGCCGGCGATACTCGCGGGGGTTCGACGGAACGCAAAGCTGATTGCCGCAGATTCGCCGTATGAGCAAATCGCTGCGCGATCGGCTTGGGGTTACCCAGGACGCCGGCCGGATATCTCGCACTCAACTTCAGCACATCAGGGCTGAGCTTGGGTTGCCCCATGAAGACTCGCTTGCGTGTTACGATTTCCCCGTATTCCCACCTAGGGGTCTAACAGCAGCCCGGACCGATTTCTTGGCATTAAAGTGGAAACAGCGAGGCACGACGCACGCACTCGAGCCGCCAATTCCCTGGTTTATCGAGGTTTTTCTCTTGCGTAGCCGCCACGCGCAAAGCGGTTTCGGGCCACCTAGCCCGCGTTGGGCACGTTGCGGTCGAAGGCGACGAAGACCTTGTAGTCCTCGGGCCGCGTGCCGACCACGATGGGGAAGGCGATCTCCCGTACCATGGAGAAATAGCCGGCGGGAGCGCCGGGAGGAATCGTGGTGGTGACCTTCATCTTATCGGTGGCGAGCGTGTTCCGCTGGGCGCCGTCGACGCGGATATTCACGCCGAGCGTCACGGTGCTAGGGCCGCCCTTAGGCCCGGTCAGCACGCGCCCGGCGAAGCCATATTTGACGATTACCCGATCCGGGTAGAGTTGGCACTCCCGCGCCATCTTGGTGATCTCGCCGCGATGCACGACGGAGTTCTGATCGCCGACATGGCCGGCCTCGTAGACGGTGAGCAGACGGTCGCGCGGCCAAGCCACCACTTGCGGGCAGTGCAGGCTGGCGCCGCTCGGCAGATCGGTGCCGGTATCGGCCTTGGCCGTCTCGAGCAGCCGGTCCTCCCTGACGGTCGAGGCGGAACTGTCCTCGTCGCCCGACTTGAACGGATTGGAGAGACGCGAGACGGCACAGCCTGAGGCAAACACGCTCGCGGCGATGAGCCCGGTGAGGGCGCATGGCGTCAACCACCAAAGTCCGCCGCTGCGCTTCACCTGACCCCGTCCTCGGCTTGACATGCCAGGCGTCCCCGCCTGATATGCCGGGCTCGATCTAAGAATTGCTTTGAAATGCCGTGAGTTGCCGGTTGCTTGGTTTTGCGCGCCAAACTATCCGTAGTCGTCAGGCGCGACAAGGCTAGACTGGGCCCGCTAGCGGCCGAATGCATGTTTTCTCCGGGACGCAGATGACCGGCACGATCAAGGCCAATGGACGGCAATCCGACCGTCCTCCGCTCACCATTTATCTCGCGGCCCCGCGCGGCTTCTGCGCCGGCGTCGACCGGGCGATCCAGATCGTCGAACTGGCGCTCGCCAAATACGGCGCGCCTGTCTATGTGCGCCATGAAATTGTCCATAACCGCTACGTGGTGGAGAGCCTCAAGGCCAAGGGCGCCATCTTCGTCGAAGAATTGGACGAAATCCCGGATACCGGCGCGCCCATCGTTTTTTCCGCCCATGGCGTGCCGAAATCGGTGCCGGAGGCGGCCAAATCTCGCAACCTGTTCTTTCTCGATGCAACCTGCCCGCTCGTCTCCAAGGTGCATGTCGAGGCCGAGCGCCAGTTTGGCGAGGGCCAGGAGATCCTGCTGATCGGGCATGAGGGCCACCCCGAGGTGATCGGCACGACCGGGCAATTGCCGGACGGCGCGGTGCATCTGATCGAGACGGCGGACGGCGCGCGGGCGTTCACCCCGCGCGACCCCGACAAGCTGGCGGTGATCACTCAGACCACGCTCTCGGTCGACGACACCAAGGAGATCGTGAGCGTGCTGCGAGATCGCTTCCCGCGCATGATCACCCCGCGCAAGGACGATATCTGCTACGCCACGACCAATCGCCAGGAGGCGGTAAAGCGCATCGCGCCCGCTTGCGACCGCATGATCGTGGTGGGTTCGCCCAACAGCTCCAATTCGCTGAGACTGGTCGAAGTCGCCGAGCGGGCGGGCTGCGCCTACGCGGTGTTGATCCAGCGCGCCGCGGAGATCGACTGGGATGCCTTCAGCGGCATCAGGCGGCTCGGCGTCACCGCCGGCGCTTCGGCGCCCGAGGTGCTGGTCGACGAGATCATCGATGCCTTCAAGGTGCGCTACGCGGCGACGGTGGAAACCGTCACCACGGCGGAAGAAAGCATCGCTTTCAAGCTGCCGCGCGAGCTCAGAGAGATGCCGGCGCTGTAAATGGCCGTCTATACCGACGTCTCTGACGAGGAGCTCGAGGCCTTCATCGGCAGCTATGCGATCGGCGCGCTGACCTCCTTCAAAGGCATCGCCGAGGGCGTCGAGAACTCGAACTATCTCGTCCACACCGACGGCGGGCGCTACATCCTCACGCTCTACGAGAAGCGCGTGAGGCGCGAGGACCTGCCCTATTTCCTCGCGCTGATGGAGCACCTGGCCTCGCGCCGCATCTCTTGCCCGCTGCCGGTCAAGGATCGCGAAGGCCGCACACTGAAAGAACTGGCGGGCCGGCCCGCGGCGCTAATCACCTTCCTCGAAGGCTTGTGGGTGCGACGGCCCAATATCGAGCACTTCGCCGCGCTCGGCGACGCGCTCGCCCACTTCCATCTCGCTGGTGCCGATTTCCCCATGTTCAGGGCGAACAGCCTGTCGATGCCCGGCTGGCGTGCGCTGTCCGCTGCGATCGGCGGCGACGCCCATAAGGTCAAGCCGGGTCTATCGGGCGTGATCGAGAAGGAGCTGCGCCATCTCGAAGAGCGCTGGCCGAACGACCTACCGCAAGGCGTAATCCACGCCGACCTCTTCCCCGACAACGTTTTCTTTCTCGGCGACAAGGTCTCGGGGCTGATCGACTTCTATTTCGCCTGCAACGACATGCTGGCTTACGACGTCGCGGTTTGCCTCAATGCCTGGTGCTTCGAGTCCGACGGCAGCTTCAACGTCACCAAGGCGCGGGCGCTGCTGCAGGCCTATGAGGGCGTGCGGCGCTTGACCAAGCCCGAGCTCGACCTTCTGCCGACGCTCGCGCGCGGGGCGGCGCTGCGATTCCTGCTGACCCGGACCTACGATCTGATCAACACCGACGCGAATGCGCTGGTGAAGACCAAGGACCCAAGCGAATATCTGCGCAAGCTCCGCTTCCATCAGCGGGTGAAGTCCTATCGCGATTATGGACTCGGGGCGTGACATGGCTGAGCGGCCGAAAGTCGTGATCCATACCGACGGCGCCTGTTCGGGCAATCCGGGCCCGGGCGGATGGGCCGCGATCCTCGAATCCGCACCGCATCGCAAGGAGCTGAAAGGCGGCGAGCAGCTCACCACCAATAACCGCATGGAGCTGACCGCGGCGATCGAGGCACTGGAGGCGCTGCAATCGCCCTCGGAGGTCGACCTCTACACCGACTCGAATTATCTGCGCGGCGGCATAACCAGTTGGATCAAGGGCTGGAAGCGAAACGGCTGGCGCACCGCCGACAAGAAGCCGGTGAAGAACGCCGAATTATGGGAGCGCCTGGAGCAGGCCGCCACCCGTCACACCGTGCGCTGGCATTGGGTCAAGGGCCATGTCGGCCATGACCTGAACGAGCGGGCCGACGAGCTGGCGCGCGAGGGCATGGATCCGTTCCTGCCTCCGCACCGTAGAAGCAGCAAGAACGACGACTGACGGGTTAAAGCCGATCGAGGAGCTTGGCGGCTGTGCTTTCGACGGCGACGCCGGGCGAGTCCTCTACATTCAGCGCCTCGACCACCCCGTCCTCGATCAGCGCCGCGTAGCGCTTGGAGCGAGTGCCGAGGCCGACGCCGCTGCCGTCGAAATCCATGCCGATCTTCTTGGTGAACTCGGCATTGCCGTCCGACAGGAACAGCACCTTGCCCTTGCCGCCGGAGGTCTCGGCCCAGGCGGCGAGCACGAAAGGATCGTTCACCGCGACGCAGGCCACCGTGTCGATGCCCATCCGCTTGAACTCGTCGGCGCTCTCGATGAAGCCGGGCAGATGCTTGAGATGACAGGTGGGCGTGAAGGCGCCGGGCACCGCGAACAGAACGACCTTCTTGCCGGCGAACACGTCGCGCGTGGTGATCTCCTTGATGCCGTCAGGGCCCATGACCCTGAAAGCGGCGTCCGGCAGGCGGTCTCCAGCGGCGATACTCATCGGTGCTCTCCTGATATCGTTGGGTGGCGCGCACCATAACGGCTTCGCTCGCCAGGGCCAAGCTTGTGCTCTCTACTCGGCCTTCCAAATGGTCTCGGTCGAGCCCTGGTCAGAAACGAGCGTGAGCGCCAGGCTCTTGCCCTTGACGGCTGAAGCCTCGGCCGGGCTGGCAAAAATAATGGCGAAGCGCTGCTTGCCGTTGTCGAGAGGGCCGAGCGGCTTCGACGCGGGAATGAACGCATCGCCGCCATCGATGAACAGCCCGGTCGATGTCGCGCCGGGGGGAAAGGCGGCGTCGACGAGAAGCTCGGGCGGGTCGGCGGCGAGCTTTGCCTCCACGCCGCTCACTTGCGGCAACAGGCCCTCCTCGCCGGGCTTCGGCACGCGGGCGATGAAGCTATCGATCAGCGCCGCATCGCCTTTGCCGATCTCCGGCGAAAGCGCAAGCGCGAGACTCACGTCGTTCGGCACGCAGAGATTTTTGCAAAGCCCATAGGAGAGCGCGAGCTTGAGCTCGATCGGCTCCCCTTCCCGCTCGGGCGTGAGCTTGACCGGAAACACCACCTCGTCCTCATAGCCGATCGCCGTGCCGCTGGCGTCGGCAAAGCTGTGCGGGGCCGGATAGAGCACCTCCGCCTGTTTCAAATTTTTCGACCCCGCCCAGTCGAAGCTGGGCGGCACGCCCGAATCGCCGGGGTTCTTCCAATACGTCTTCCAGCCGGGATCCATGCGGAGCTGCACACCGGCAACGAGCGCCGGCGTGTCGTCAAGCTCGCCGGTGCCCGACACAAGCCGCACCTTCGAACTGTTCGACACGACCCAAGGAGACGAGCTTGTTGCGCCGGCAAGAGCGGCCTCTCCGGCGGCGATACCAAGGATTGCGCCGGCAATGAAACTCAAGGCAGCAGGCGTGAAGCGGCGCGGAAAAAAGGCAGGTGCCATTGTCATGTCCAAGAGGTGGTTGGGGCCGACTCTAGCGGCAAGCACTTTCCCGCGCGATGTGAAGCGAGACAATAAAACTCACGCTTTCGTGAGGGTGGCGCGACGAAAATGCCGCGGCTCGCGTTAATGCCGCAATGGCTATTCCCATACCGTACAAAGGCTATACTCTCAAACCATGTCCGCTCGTAGTACGCCCCCCAAACCGCAGCGAGTCGGCTATCTCGATGGCCAATTGCTCATCGCCATGCCGGCGATGGGCGATCCGCGCTTTGCCCGTGCCGTGATCTAT
>Ga0207710_10001660_pt1 | contig 10836 bp, 9 predicted proteins | sample KBSS24metaG_FD_184400 | JGI IMG/M metagenome (GOLD analysis project Ga0207710, IMG submission 184400) | Switchgrass rhizosphere microbial communities from Kellogg Biological Station, Michigan, USA - KBS S2-4 metaG (SPAdes) (version 2) | ecosystem: Host-associated > Plants > Roots > Rhizosphere >...
TTGTCGCTTTGGGATTTGAAGATACTCCTCGACCGCTTGTAATCTCCATACCTCTCCACGTATCCTGCAACCCAGCCGTACGTAACTATTGATTCGGCTGGGAAAATCACTATTTTTAGGGTCGGGTAAGGCAACGACGCGCGTGAAGCGCAGCATCACAGCCGCGTTTGAGGGTACTGACTTCCGCATCGCTTCCCCACGCGGGCATCCAGAGGAAACAGTGCTGCTCCCTTGAAACTCGCGGAAGCGTGAGATTCGTGCCAAAACAAGCCGGAAGTTGTGAGATTTCTTCCGAGCTTGCCCGAGTGGACGCGCACGTGACCGCAGCCGAAACCGAGACACCGCAAAAAACAGATTATGAGCTGGCGCAGAAAGCCGCCGATGGCGACATGGCAGCTTTCGAAGAGCTTTACCAGCGTCATAATCGCCGCGTCTACTCGCTCTGTTTGAGAATGACCGGCAACGTCTCGGAGGCTGAAGATCTCGCACAGGAGGTCTTCATTCAGCTCTTTAGAAAAATTGGTAGTTTCCGTGGTGAATCTGCCTTTACTACCTGGCTGCACCGTTTGACCGTTAACCAGGTGCTCATGCACTTCCGCAAACGCGGCGTGCGCATGGAGCAGACTACTGAAGACGGTGAAACGCCGATTCAGATAGTAAAAGGTACAGAAAACCCCAATTCCATGCCCGTAGTTGACCGGATAGCGCTTGATAAGGCTATTGCTCAACTGCCGCCCGGTTACCGGACGGTTTTCACGCTTCACGACATCGAAGGGCATGAACACGAGGAAATTGCCAGAATGCTTGGATGTTCGGTAGGAACGTCGAAGTCGCAGCTACATAAAGCCAGAATGAAATTGCGCGGGCTTTTGAGGCAACAGAAAACCGAGGAATAGCCTCGAAGCTATGAGCCAGCGAATAAAAAGTTTGTCAAAATGGCTCGGCTTCAAACGCAGTCTTCCCTTGATTGATGACAACCGGAATCAGGTTCTGTCAAAAAGTTGGTTCGATTTGTGTGTGTTTATGAGACAGAACGAAGGTGGTAAGCAATGAACTGCGAGACTTGTCAGGATCTCATCCACGATCTGATCGACGGATCGATTACTCAAAGGGATGAGTTCACTCTCAATACGCACCTCAGAGAGTGTTTGGATTGCGACAGCGTTCGCCAGGATCTGGCGGCGATTGTCGGCTTCTGCCGCACGCAACGTGGCGTTTACGAGGCGCCGCCAAACGAGCAGGCGCTGTGGCTGCGCATTCGCAACACGATCGAGGCAGAATACCCGAGTCGCGTCAACACGAATACAGAACGTCGCCCTTCATTCTTGAGCCGGTGGCTGGGTCGTAGTTGGGAACTTTCGTTACCGCAACTGGCCGCATCCGCTGTCGCCATCGTTTTGCTCGTGTCGCTCGCGACTGTAGTCGGTTTGCGTCGCTGGGGTGGTTATGGAACGCCGGCAAGATCGGTTGAGGCGTCGAACGTAAGCCAGCGATTTTCGGAGCGCCAGCAGGCGATTGATTACTGGAACCAGCGCGTGGATCAGATGAAGGCTCGGTGGAGCCCTGAGATGCGCGCGGCGTTCGAGCGCAATATGAAAGCCATCGATGAATCAGTCACTAACTCAATGAACGAGTTTCAACGGAATCCACAGGACGAGTTTTCCGAAAAGATGGTGAACGAATCATTGGACGCTAAGCTGGCGATGCTGAAAGACTTTTCTGACTTGTAATATATTGTTTTTGGTAAAAGCCCCACAGTAATGAAACTGATACTTTTAACTCCGCAGCGGTCTGTTCGCGCCGGTGTTTTTGCGATTAGCGCACTCCTCGCGTTGGCGTCTCTGTCCTCCATAGGTGAGGCACAGGAAAAAATGTCGAAGCGTTACGTGGCCGGAAAAAATGTCCGCATCGAGTTGAAAAATATCTCCGGCACGATCGTCGTCGAATCGTGGAATAAAGACGAGATCCGTCTTTCAGCGACGATCGAATCGAAAGGAACTCATGTTACGCCGAAACAGATCAACGACAGTCTCGTCGTTGATGTGATGAGCGAGAATCGCGGTAAAGGCGACGTCGGTGATATCAACTTCAAGCTACAGGTCCCGGTTAATTCTTCGGTCGATCTGGAAACGGTTCGCGGAAACATCAGCGTTGCGAACATCCGCGGTGGCCTGGTGCGCGCCCACGTTTCTTCAGAAGGCGACATCGAGCTGACCAATGTCACTGCGACGCATGTGGTCGCGCAGAACGTCATCGGCAACATATTTTTTGACGGTGAGTTTCAGCGTTATGGCTCTTACGAGTTCAAGTCAAACAAGGGCGACATAACGATTCGCATTCCGGGTGATTCTGCGTTTCGTTTGGAAGCATCCTCGCCGGCGCGTCGCATTGCGTTGAATGATTTCTGGAACCGCAACTTCAAGTCGCAGGACGGAAGAAAGATCGTCGGCGATGTTGGCGACGGCCGTTCGTCTGTGTCGATTATCAATTTCAGTGGTCAGATCACTTTCTTGCGAAGATAAGCTTCGCAGCTCTAATGGCAAGCCTCGGATTACGGACGTTGCACTAAGCAACGTCCTTTTTTTGTTTTCGAATGCGGCAAACGACGTTACTATGCGTGGCGATGACAAGAGCGAAAGTGATTCTATTCATTTCCATCCTGTTGAGTTTTGCTGGTCCAGTCTTCTCTCAAAAAACCACCGCCCCTGAGATACAACTCTTGAAGCGCACCACGCGCCGGCAAGAGACGGTTCGTTTCTCTTACGGTGGCACGGTCACGCTGATCGCAGCGCCGCGAGGCAATGTGACTGTCGAAGGCTGGTCGCGCAATGAAGTTGAGCTGACTGCCGATATCGAGCTGCAAGGTCCAACCGAAGCCGACCTGGACCAGCTTGCTAAAGTGAATAGTTTCGCGTTTGACGAAGACTTGAACCACTTGAGCGTGCTCACCACCGGCACGCACGATCGCGCTTACATGAAAAAAGCAGCGAAGAACTTTCCGAAGAAGCTGCTCAACATGCCCTGGAAGATCGATTACAGATTGCGCGTTCCGATCAATACGGATCTCGAAGTGAATGCGGGGCACGGCACGGTAAAGCTTTCAGGCGTCGAGGGTGCTCTGCGTCTGACTGCTACCGAAAGCGACACGTCTTTATCGCTTACAGGCGGCACGGTTACCACCACTGTAACCGCAGGCTCGATCACGTTGAATATTCCGGCGCGAAGCTGGCGTGGCTCGGGTGCAGACATTCGCATCGCCTCCGGAACGATCAATGTCGACCTGCAGCCGGGATTCAACGGCGACATCGATGCGGAAGTCCTGCGTACCGGCCAAATCGTCAACACCTACGAAGGCCTCGCCTCACGCGAGAAACCCGGCATTACGGAGCGCACCGTCCGCGCGCGAGCCGGTGCCGGCGGCGCATATTTCAAGTTCACAGTTGGCGATGGAACGGTGAACATCCGTCGCGCCGCGCAATAAAACATCCTGAAAATCCTGTTACATCCTGAAATCCTGTAGAATGTTTTTCCTACCGAACATGAGCATCAAATCAGATAAATGGATTCGCAGAATGGCCAAAGAGTATGGAATGATCGAACCCTACGAACCTGGCCAAATCAAAGTCGTTGAAGGCAAGCGAATCGTTTCTTACGGCACGTCGAGTTATGGCTACGACATTCGTTGTGCAGACGAGTTCAAACTCTTCACGAACATCAACAGCACGATCGTCGATCCGAAAGAGTTTGATGAGAACAACTTCGTCGACATCAAAGGCGAGTCGGTAATCATTCCACCGAACAGCTTCGCCCTGGCGCGCACCGTTGAGTATTTCCGCATCCCTCGCAACGTCCTCACGATCTGTCTCGGCAAGAGCACGTACGCGCGCTGCGGAATTCTCGTAAACGTCACCCCCTTCGAGCCGGAGTGGGAAGGCTACGTGACGCTCGAGTTCTCCAACACGACGCCCCTTCCGGCCAAGATCTACGCCAACGAAGGCGTCGCTCAGGTAGTCTTCTTCGAATCCGACGAAGTCTGCGAAACCTCCTACAAAGATCGCGGCGGCAAATACCAGGGCCAACGCGGCGTCACGCTTCCGAAGATGTAGAAGATGTGTCGGTTCTCATAGTTAATGAAATTGATTCTCATAGTTAGTAGCTTCAACTTCAAGGAGGCGTGTAGGGACAGTCCCACGATCAGCCAGTCAATCCGTACTAATACAACGAGATGGTGCGGCGCATTCTTCCGTTTTAATCGCGCCGTTCGGTGCCGGCCGAATGACTCTGAGGTGCATGACTAAGCGGGCCCCTGCTTCTCATGGATGGTCTCGAACAACTCATTGCACTGGAGCGCGCGAAAGCGTGCTTCGCAAACCAGCGTTTTCGCGATGTTTCGATGTCCGCCCTCCCTGTCCGTGAATTCGATTGTTAGAGCTCACGCCGATACAGGGACTGTAAATATCATCAGCGTGCTTGGGCCTGCCCTACCAAGTGCTCCTACACTTTAGAGACTACGTCTACGTCTTCGCGACAATACGATGCAGACAAAGAATTTATCCGAAAATCAGTAGCCATAGATTTGGGCAGCCTCAAGTATTCTTTGATACCTTTTGGATGACTTCAGGAGATGGGATTGCTGCGCGCCGTTCAGAAAGACTGGCCGGCGGAGATAATCCCGCTATTTCGATTATTCAGTGTTTGTTACATTTTATTGAGATCCGAATTGGAGTGTGACGCAAGCCTTGCCGAAAGGAATGGATTTAGAGCGATATGGCCAACGGATATGTCTTTGACGTCTTCCTGAGCTATAAACGGAATCTCCCGGTTGAACCTTGGGTAAGACAGTTTTTCTTACCTAACCTTCGTTCATGGCTAAAAGAAGAAATTGGAGGGTACTCTCCCAAAATATTCTTCGATCAAGAGTCTATTGATTGGGGAGAGAGATGGAGAGATGGCTTAGAAGATGGGCTCAGAACTTCGAAGATACTTTTGGCTGTTTGTTCGCCAAGTTATTTTCGTTCGCCATGGTGTAGCCTTGAGTGGGAAACTTTTGCCTTACGTGAGAAAGCGGCAGGCAGCAACCGGCTTCGGATTCCAATTACACACAATGACGGTCAGCACTTTCCCCAGGACGCAAGAGACTTGCAGGCGATGAGTTTTTCAGACTGTGTATCGGTCATGCCGATCTTTCCTCATCATCCTATGGCCCTGAAACTTGAAGAAAAGATCCGAGCTTTGGTTCCTGCCATTGCGAGAGCCCTAAAAGACGTTCCTGAATTCCAGGATTCCTGGCCTATTGCAAAGTCTGCTCGGCATATTCAAATTATCAAAGGGGAAAGCGTTATTGAACCTGACGACATTTCCAACGTTTCATCGCCACTTCAGACCTTGTGATGAAAACCCCGGGTTTAGTTTGTACGTTCTATTCGTTCAAAGGCGGTGTCGGACGGTCAATGGCGCTAGCTAATACTGCTGCGCTCTTGGCCAAGTGGGGCAACAAGGTACTTGTTTTAGATTGGGACATCGAAGCTCCAGGCATAGAAAGGTATTTTCTAAATTCCCCATCCAGGCTCATCAATAGTAGAAGAGAGACGAATGGCATCGTTGATCTGGTTCTTGCCTACACCCAGAATCAGTCGCTCGATTGGCATGACTGCTTGGTTAAGGCGATTCCTTTTGGAGATAAATCAAAGGTCGACATTATTACCGCCGGCAAAGAGACGGCTGATTACAATGGCCGCGTCCAGCAGATAGCTTGGGTAGACCTGTTTTCGCATAAAGAATTCGGCACGTACTTGGAACAACTTAGACAGCAATGGAAATCTGAATACGACTTTGTTTTGGTGGACAGCCGAACGGGAATTACTGATATCGGCGGGATTTGCACCATACACTTGCCAGATATTTTGGTCCTTTTCTTTTCCGCCAATTGGCAAAGTGTTCAAGGTGTATTGGATGTAATGCAAACCGCACAAGCAAAGCATCAAAATCTTCCGTACGATCGCCAGCAATTAATTGGAATTCCAGTGCCATCTCGCTTTGAAAATGTCACTGAATATGAAAGAGCAAGCGAGTGGAAAAAAGTTTTCGCTGATAGTTTTGAGGATGTTTATCGAGCTTGGATACATAAAGACTCGAAGGTTAAGGATGTTACAGACCGACTTTTGATTCCCAATATCCCCTATTGGAGCTTCAGCGAACCTTCACGCGAGTTAGGGGAACCTTTGCCCGTCGCTCAGGAGGGAACCTCTGATATCCGAAGCCTTGGCCACGCCTATGAAGTCTTGGCCAAACTTCTTCACTACAGGTTAAGTGAGTCTGAGCCAATAACTCCTGTAGGAGGGGGTGACAATGACATAAGGTTTCAAAGTAATTGGCCGGTCAGTCGAATGTTAAAGCTTTGTCGTAACCTTGTTTTGGGTGGGATGGTTGCACTAATACTCTTAATTGCTTACGGTTGGGGTTACCCTATCTATCAGGACCATTCCGCCAGAACGTTTTTTCTTGCCGCTGGTTATCCCGCTGAGCTAGTTGACTGGGAGCACCAACTAAAGGGCGTAGGGGTGAACGAGCCGCTTAATCTTAAAGGGTTCACCTTGTGCTCTTCAGATTCCATCGAAGAACTTTCAATAAAGGCGGCGGCTTCCTCGAATTCGATTGCTGGACTCAGTTCTTTATCAAGATGCGATTCGCTAAAAAAACTGGCGCTCGACCTCACGGATAGCCAAGTGAGCAATTTAGACTCGCTGGCGCAGTTGAGCAATCTGGCGCAACTGACGCTCGACCTCAGCGATCGTCAAGTGAGCAATTTGGACTCGGCGGCGCAGTTGAGCAATCGAACGCAACTTCCGCTCGACCTCGGCAATAGTCAAGTGAGCAATTTGGACCCGCTCGCGAAATTGAGCAATCGCACGCAACTGATGCTCGACCTCAACGCTAGCCAAGTGAGCAATTTGGAGCCGTTGATGAAGCTGAGCAACCTCGCGCAACTGACGCTCTCCCTCAGCAATAGTCAAGTGAGCAATTTGGAGCCGTTGACGAAGCTGAGCAACCTCGCGCAACTGACGCTCTCCCTCAGCAATAGTCAAGTGAGCAATTTGCAGCCGTTGACGAAGCTGAGCAATCTCAATCAACTGACGCTCTCCCTTAGTAATAGTCGAGTGAGCGATTTAGTGCCGTTGGCGCGGCTGAGCAATCTGACGCAACTGACACTCGACCTCAACGCTAGCCAGGTTAGCAATTTGGAGCCGCTGGCGCAGCTGAGCAATCGAACGCAACTGACGCTTGACCTCAGCGATAGCCAAGTGAGCGATTTGGACTCGCTCGCGAAATTGAGCAATCGGACGCAACTAATGCTCAACCTCAACGCCAGCCAAGTGAGCAATTTGGCGTGGCTGCCAAAGTTGAGCAATCTCAGGCAACTGACGCTCGACCTCCAGGCTACCCAAGTGAGCAAATTGGAACCGCTCGCGGAACTTAGAAGTCTAAGGCAACTGACGCTCAACCTCAGTAATAGTAAAGTGAGCGATTTAGGGCCGCTGGAGCAGCTGAGCAATCTCACGGAACTGACGCTCGACCTCAACGCCAGCCAAGTGAAAAATTTGGAGCCGCTGGCGAAGCTGAAGAACCTGACGCAACTGAGGCTCGACCTTAGTAACAGTCAAGTGAGCGATTTAAAGCCGCTGGCGCAGCTGAGCAATCTGACGCAACTGACGCTCGACCTAAACGCTAGCCAAGTTAGCAATTTGGAGCCGCTGGCGCAGCTGAGCAATCTGACGCAACTGACGCTCGACCTAAACGCTAGCCAAGTTAGCAATTTGGAGCCGCTGGCGCAGCTGAGCAATCTAACGCAACTAACGCTTGACCTCCGCGATAGTCACGTGAGCAATTCGGTGCCGCTAGCGAACTTGGGGAACCTGACGCAACTGACGCTCTTCCTTAGCTCGATCCGAGACAACAATTTGGAGCCGCTGACCAAGCAGAGCAATCTGACACAACTGACGCTTTACCTGAGCGGCAGACAAGTGACCAATTTGGAGCCGCTGGCGCAGCTGAGCAATCTGACGCAACTGACGCTCGACTTGGGCGGTAGCCAAGTGAGCAATTTGGAGCCGCTCACGAAGTTGACGCGCTTACAGAAGCTTTCGCTTGAGAATGCGACCAGAGCACAACGGCAGTCTTTGCGAGTGATTCCAGCCAGTTTGGAGGAACTGAAGTTTTAACCGCTCACCTTGCGGATTGCGAGTGTAGGAGAGCGATGTGAAAGGTTTTGACGTTCACGCTTCGCCTCTTCCAATCGCGCTTGGCAGCGATAGCGCCGAGAATAATCTCAAGGTAAATAGTGAGGCTCGGCACACTTCGATAGATAGTTCTGACCCTGTTCAAGCATTTGGTCAAACGTTGATTGACTGTAGGAATTCTTGCTGGATTTTGCGCTAACTGTGAGAATCTGAATTGACTTTCTTTGATAGAATCTCGCTGAGTTATTGAGAGTTGGTCGCGATGATTTCAATAACTCTGAGAACCTAGAAGATGCCACATACCCTTCACTTTAAACAACTCGATCCGCGCGCGGTGCTGCCGAAGAGAGGGAGTGTGCTGGCGGCGGGGTTGGATGTTTGTGGGATTGAGGATGTTGAGATCGCGCCGAAGCAGCGCGTGATGGCGCGTACGGGGTTGGCGGTGGCGATTCCGCCGGGGTTTTATGGACGAGTGGCGCCGCGATCGGGACTCGCGGTGAAGAGTGGGTTGGATGTATTGGCGGGTGTGATCGATTCGGATTATCGAGGGGAGATTGTTTGCGTGCTCTACAACACGGGCGACGAAACGATCAAACTGCCCGCGGGAAGTAAAATTTGCCAGTTGATTATTGAACAGATCATCACGCCCGATGCGACGTGGGCGACCGATCTTGATGAGACCGCGCGTGGCGCCGGTGGATTTGGATCGACAGGCTGAGTTAAGTCTGATAATAAATACTCAGGGCGGGGCGGCACTTCGTGGCCGCCCGTTTTTGTCAAAGAGTTTTCTACGAAGGAATAAATTTAAATTGAAGAATCAACACAAACCCCTCGCGCTATTACTCTCCATTCTGCTCGTCGCTTCCACCGCGCTCGGTTGGACGCAGAGCGCCGCTCCGGCAACGACGCGCGCAATCACGACTGCCGAGCAGAAGCTTGTCGACAACGTCACCGTCGCGAGTATCAAGGAGACTGTAAACGCGCTCGCCGCCGACGATATGCAGGGGCGCGGAACGGCGCAGCCGGGCGGTGATAAAGCTGCCGCATACCTCGCCGATCGTTTTGCCAAGCTCGGTCTTAAACCGCTCGGCGACAGGAACACTTACCTGCAATCAATCAAGTTCAAGGAGACGCAGTTTCTACCGCAGACTGCATTCACCATCGGCGATCAGACTCTCAAGTTCGGAACAGACTACTTCGTGACACCGCCGTTGAGTGGTGACAAAAATGTCAGTGCGAAGATGTATTTCGTCGGTTATGGTTTGTCGGCTCCTACGCTAACGCGCAACGATCTCGGCGACGTGGACCTGCGCGGAAAGATCGTTGTACTGCGTGACGGACCACCGCCTGAGATCTCGAAGGACAATTGGAAGAAAGCGCACGCACAGCTCCTTGTTTTGCGCGGGCTTATCCAGCGCGGCGTCTCGGCAATCGTGACCGTTGGTCAGGACACAGAAACACTCACGTTCGCGGAGCTTGCCGATTATTTAACGCGACGCCAGATCGAGCCCGAAGGCGAGCAGGAGATGCCTGAGTTTCTGCCGCCGTTCATAAGCATCAGCGAGCCGGCGGCGGAGAAGTTGTTTGCAGCGTCGGGAGTCACGCGAGACGCTGCGTTCACCAAAGCCAAAAGCACAGATTTCCGTCCGATCGATCTCATGCAGAACGGCAGCGTCACGGTGAAGCTGAAGAAAGCGAAAGGCGCCGGCAGCAATGTCGTCGGACTGCTCGAAGGCTCCGATCCGAAGTTGAAGTCGGAAGCGATTGTTTTTTCAGCTCACTACGATGCGTACGGTCTCTCAGCCGATAACCGCATTTATCACGGTGCTGCCGACAACGCACTCGGCGTCGCAGAGATGCTGGCGATCGCAGAAAGCTTTTCGAAAACGGAAACGAAGCCGCGCCGCTCGATGATCTTTCTCGCGGTGACTGGCGAAGAATATGGCGGCTACGGATCGGATTACTGGGTGAAGAACCCGACGTGGAAGATCAAACAAGTTGCCGCTGATTTCAATCTCGACGGCATGGGCACGGAGGTTTATGGTCCAGTCAAAGTGCTGGTTGGTTATGGATCTGAGCATTCATCACTCGGTACTTTGTTGAATGAAGTCGCGGCGGCGAGTGGCCTGAAAGTGATTCCGGATCCGATGCCTGAAGAGAAGTCGTTCTATCGTTCCGATCACTACTTCTTCGTGAAGAAAGGTGTTCCGGGAATCATGATCCTCGGTGCTCCTGACGGCAGCGTCGAAAGCTGGACTGACCGCTTGAAGAAGTGGGAGAAAACGGATTATCACCAGCCGACGGACATCGTGCGTCCCGATTGGGATTGGACAGGCCCACGCACGGTTGCGAGTGTGATGCTGTTGATGGGATTGCGCGCAGCGAATGACGAGGCGATGCCGGCCTGGCTGCCGTCGTCGGTGTTCAATCGCGAACGCGGAACTGACAAACCAGCGCCACCCGAGCCATAAAGAAAGTCGTTAGACAGGATTTACAGGATTTTTCAAGATGAACATGTAAATCATGGTCAATCTTGTAAATCCTGTAAACGACGGTCTCGATAATTAGCCACCCCAAAAGGTTCATTCTCCCGGTCCCG
>Ga0207710_10001661_pt1 | contig 10835 bp, 10 predicted proteins | sample KBSS24metaG_FD_184400 | JGI IMG/M metagenome (GOLD analysis project Ga0207710, IMG submission 184400) | Switchgrass rhizosphere microbial communities from Kellogg Biological Station, Michigan, USA - KBS S2-4 metaG (SPAdes) (version 2) | ecosystem: Host-associated > Plants > Roots > Rhizosphere...
GATCACGAGGCTAACGGCCTGATCTTTGTATTCCTGGGTGAAATGTCGGCGTGTCGCCACTGTCGCCCTCCGCTGAGGATCAGTGACAGCTTACTACCGAGTGTCTACAACATCGGGAACGGTCCACCCTGGCCAGGGCGACGGCGCGGGTGAGGTTGCCGGTGGCAGCCGTGTGGGTGACGAGGTCGACGAGGTCGCTGTAGCCACCGCGGCCGCTGTTGATCCGGTGCAGCCGCATGGCGGCGGCCCGCTCGGCTCACCGGGCATGGCGCGACGGCTGCTCGCGAAGCGCTTGCCGCGACTCAGCGCCTGCTTGGGGTTATCCCTGCGCCTCTGCCCCAGGAAGGCACAGCGTGACCCCTACGTCCTCGACGAAGTGGGGTGCTGTCATCGCCGTGTCTAGTGCCGTTGGGGTTCTCGTCGCCGTTGGCAGCTTTGGCGTCGCCATCATCGGCGGGATTCTCCTCGGCATCGCAGCCAATGGCGTAACTCACAGCGTCGGCGCGGTCCTCCTCAACACCGGTATCCTTGGCGTCGGCTGCGGCGTCGTCCTGCTCGGCTTCGCCGTCACTGTTGGAGCCATGGCGTATCGCCATATTGGGAACCCCAGCGTCCATCGCTATTCCACGAGGCAATGTAAGCCGCTAACACCGACTCGCCAGCGAGGCACGTACGACTGGGAGGCAGCACAGCGGCAAAGCTCCAGGTTCGTGGACACGATGGTCAACTATCTCCTACTGCGCGCCGCCGCACTCTTCCCGACGGAAGCCGCCCGGGAACGGTGGGCAGAAGAGTGGGCCGACCACCGTGCCCACCTTCGCGGTCTCCGCCTGCTGTGGTGGGCCCTCTGTACCCGAGCGACCGCCTCTCGCACCGCTGCCGAGCTTCGCCGCGCCCGGCTCCCTCGCCCCGACCGCTGACCCACTTTTTCTTCGTGACCCCTATAAAGACTTTCGGCTAGGAGACCCAGCGTGCAGACCGCCGCTCCCGCCATCCGCGCGCTCGTCGTAGCGCTCTGCGCCGCTGTCGCCCTGGCCGCCGGGCTGGCGACAGCGATCCTGGCCTCGCTCAGCGGCGACCGGCCGCCGACGGCGGCGATGAAGGCCGGCGCCGCGTTCGCCGCCACTCTCGCACTCGGGATCACCGTGGCCAACGAATTGGGCGGGATATGAAGTCGCGATTCAGTCGACCGCGCGAGATCCGTGGGTTCGACGCCGCGACCTGACGAGAGGTGGCGCTTGTCGGTTTAGGTCGGACTCTGATCTTTCCGGTGCTGCGGGGCGCGGGCAGCCGCGTGATGGCGTGAGCGCTCAAGCTCGCGGCGCAGCCGGTGGTTGTCGATGGCGAGGCGTTGGATGCTTGCGATCGCGAGTTCGAGGTGCTTGCTGAGCTCTCACCTGCTCGTCGCGGATCTCGTTCGGCAGGCGGAGGGCGAGAGGAATCATGGCCCAGAGGCCGCTGCGGTTCTTCAGGTTGCCGGTTCGGACGGCGCGCTGCATGAACCCCGGCGACGATGTACTCGAACATTCCGTTCATGGCGATTCCTCCTCGGCGCCGGGGAGGAGTGCCGCCCGGGCGGCGGCGGGTCTGGATGTCCTCGTCCCGGCATGCGGGGAGGTGGCGTCGCGGGGCGAGACGGGTCCGGGCCGCCGGCCCGGGCGGATGAGCCGGTGGGTGGACGCGGTGATGTCCCGGGGTGCAGGCATCCCGGCCGGGTCGAGGAACTGGCGAGATCCAGCGCTGTCCACTCGGCTATGCCGTCGCGCGAGGTGGCGCGTACGGCGGCGACGCGGGTTCTCGCCGTCTACGTCTACCGCGCGAGACCGTCGCTGAGATAGCAGCTTTCCCGACGAGTACCGCGACGCGGCCCGGCAGACGAATGAGATCGCGCGCGGCCCGGGTTAGGGTACGCGAGCTGGCGTCGAGCGGCAGCGGTGTCGACGTGTGGGAGCGCCGATGCGAGCATCCGGCCAGCGGGATGTTCGAGACCGTGTAATCGCGGCCGATCGGCGAGCAGCCGCTCGGACGACAGGCCATGTCAGCCCGCGATTCGCGGCGGGTAGGGTGGGCTCTGGCTCTTAACCCATCGAACGGATGGCGATGGTGGCGTAGACATGGCCGTCATGCGGCTGTCATACCATTTTCGTCGCGGAGAGTCGGCGCTGCTATCCCAGTGAAGGACTGGTGTCTGCTATCGATCTACCAGGCAAGGACCGCCAAATCGCTGGTTACCGGCTAGGCGCCTCGCTCGGGCGGGGCGCGATGGGAGAGGTGTTTCAGGCACTCAGTCCAGACGGCGTCTACCATGCGGCCGTCAAGATCATATCGGCATCGCATGCCGACGATCCGACGTATCGGGAACGCTTTATCCGCGAGAACAGGACGCTCGCGAGCCTGCGGCATCCATACATTTTGCGGCTGTTCGGGGCGGGTGAGACGGACGGCTTGCAGTACGCAGTTTGTGAGCTTGGCTGGGCCAGCCTGCGCGAACATCTGCAGCGGGTCGCCGGGCCGTTGCCTACTGACGAGGTGGCCGCGATGGTCGCGCGGATCGCCTCGGCGTTGGAGGCGGCGCACTGCCTAGGGATCATTCATCGAGACGTCAAGCCTGAGAACATCATTCTCGTTAATAGAGATGACTGGACTGACGTCCGGTTGGGGGACTTCGGCATCTGTCTGGACACGGGGGCAAGCCGGCTGACCCAGACAGGCATACCGATGGGTACTCCCCTCTATATGGCTCCGGAGCAGGGAAGGCCAGGCAAGATCGGCCCGGCGGTGGATATGTATGCGCTCGGAGCGGTGCTGCACGAGCTACTAACCGGGAACCCGTTGTGCCTGGCCGGTTGCCATTCTCCAAATGGCCCTGACGCCATGCGGCTGCACGACATCGCCCGCCAGGCGCTAGACACCGACCCGTCACGTCGACCCCAGTCCGCCGCGGCTCTAGCGCGGTCCCTCATGGCGGTCATGCCGCACCGTGCCCCGGCCACCCCTGCCGGGGCACCGGCTCCCACGGCTTCCTCGTCCGCAATCCCCTCGTGGGCCGAGGTTTCGCCCTCCACCCCGCCGTCCGTGTTAGCGCATTGGCCCGGATCTGCGGCTGGTTCTACCCCGTCCGAGACATCGTCCCCGTTCCCGTCTGCGTCGCTGTCCGGTCCCGCGCTAGCAATCTCGGTCCCGCGAGTAACCTCCGCGCCGCCCGTGACTCCGCCAGCGGACCGGGACGGCTCGCCTAATCCCGCCGGCCTCGCCGCGGGCAGGACGTCCGCCCGTCGCCGTCCCCGCGGGCGATGGACCACGTGGCCGGTTGGAATCGTGGTCTTGTTCTGCCTGGTCGCGGCACTGTGCATCACGGCCTACGCCGCCGGATCCGGTAGGAGCACGGGCGCCGCGCCAACGGCCAAGCGTTCCCCGGCGCCCTTACCGGCGTCAGCGTTCACCCCCTCCGCTTCCGCGTCACCTCAGTCGCCGGTGTCGTCAGCCGCCGTGACGACGTCGCGCACCGTCGTCGCTACCCCTGTCACCGAGCGTACGCTTCCGCCGTCCCCGGTCGCCTCACAGGCCGGACAGCTGGTTCCCGCCGGCACCGCGCCCGAGACTCCGGCTGCGCCCGAAGCGCCACCGACCACCGAACCATCGCCAACCCCCCAGCCGGCTGTCGTGACACCAGCGCCCGGGCATTCGTCCGCGGCAACCCTGCGCAAGGTGTGCGCCAGGGACGCCACGCTGCGAAGCGCGCCCACCAGTCTCAACGCGGGCGCCCAACCGCTCGGCACGCTCGTCCACGACGATACGTTTCGTGAGACCGGCGACTACGGCGACGGGTTCTGGGTCTACGGCTACGCCTACGGACAGCTGCACCGGAACGGCTGGATCGAGAATGACAGCCTCTGCGCCTGACGTCGCCTGGCTATTCGCCAACTGTCGCCCCGGGCGACACCATTCGGGTGAGCAGCGAAACCAGGTTCAGGCAGCGCGCCGCGATGTCGTCCAGGTCCTCGGCGGCGTCGCGGCGGCTGAGGACCACCCGGAGATCCTCAGTCAGACGGGCAACCTCGCGAAGGGTGCGGCGGGTCGCGTCCGCCTCCTCCGGCAAATGTACGAGTTGAGGGACGAGTTCCTCGAGCGGCGTCGTCGCGTCCGAGATTCGGGGCAGCGCCCGGGGCTGCTCGAGGAGGATCGCGGCGAGCCGTAGCATCCGCCGGGTCGCGGTACTGATCAGTGCCGGCGTCGCTCGCCGGCCCGAGCCCTGGCCGGCGAGCAGCGTCCGTGTCCGGCTGATCCACGGCTCGATCGTCGTGTCCCACCACACCGGGCCGGCGGCCAGCTCGAAATCAGGGCTAGGCATGCCCCGGCTGGAGCGACGCCGCCACACCGTCACCAACTGGCGGTCGACAGCCAACGCCGCGGCGATCTCGGCGATGCCGTAGAGACGGCGGCCCGCCGACTCGTCGCTGAGGTCCGCACGCTCATGCCACCCGGTCATCTCTCTCGGTACCCCTCTTGACTCAATGCGTGATAGATCGGATGATCTAGTCATCCAAAGCGGCGTTTTCGACCCCTCTGGAGTCAGAGTGGTGCTGATGGGTGGTCAACAGCCTCCGATCACCCAACCACCCCTCCGGTGCCAGAGCCCGCCGACGTCGCCGCGGTGGTAGCCCCAGCGCATCCGTCGCCGTGCAGGCGTCGGCCGCGCCCCCACACACATCATTCGCCCACAAGGAGAAGCTATGGCACGTGGCAGACGGACCGTCGCAACGCTCGCGGCACTGGTGATCGGGTCTGGGCTAGCCCTCGGCCTCCTGGCACCGTCGTCGGCGCTCGCCGCGCCGGCCGCCAGTCCGTCCGGTTCATCGGACGACGTCACCCTGACCGCCGACCTCACCGACGTCCCCGCCACAGCCGCGTCCGCGCACCCCAAGGAGGGCGACGTTTCGGGCCACCGGCGAGTTCTGCTGGTGAAATACACAACCGTGAGTGACTGTGTTGTCCACGCGAACTACCCGGTACCGGCCGGACACGACCGGACCTGGACCGTCACGAAAGGCATGAACATTATCTGGCGGTACAATGTCACTGGTATGGTCGCTGCTGTCGCGGACCCGAATCAAAAGGGTTTCCCGCACTGGGGATTCGTGACCGATCGGAGCTGCATCGGCACGACCGTCGGCCAGCAGTCGACCTACAAGGTCTACCACCACGGGAAATGGGTAGTCCATAAGACTCCGAAGATCCCAGCGGGTGAGCCGGTGCCCAGCCGGATCCTGTCCGGGCGAAGCCAGTTCTGGCCATATTGGGTCAAAGTCGACTGGAGGCCGTCCCATGGCGCGATTCCGACCCCTCAGCGCACGATGACCGCCAACCACACCCTCCGAGACGTACCCAACGCGTTCGTCGTCGGGAACGTATACAAGGGGTGGCACGTCCGCACAACCGCGATTCATAGGCAGGGCTACACGAAAGTTTATGTAATCGCGCTGAACCGATGGGGCTGGCTGCAGATCTGACGACCAAACGGGACCACACCCGCCCGGCGCCGGCGGCGGCGATCTCGACCGCCCGGCGGTCTCGGGGCTGCCCGACGACATCGGCCAGGTCGCCCACCCGCGGGCTTTTCCCCTTCGACCGGTGCCGGCCAAGGCGCGGCCGGCACCGGTTCGCCCCGCAACAGCCGCATCTGGGCGGCCAGGTCCGAGACAGCGTCGACGTGGATGCCTGGCACCAGCCCGGCTTCGGTGGCGTTGGCCACCGGGACCACGACCCGGGACACGCCCCGCTCGGCCGCGGCCAGCCCGCGGGTGTCGCTACGATCGAACATGTGTCGGATGCTCGGCAGATCCTTCACCTCAGTGGCCAGGACGGCGTCCAGGACCTTCCGCTCGCGGAGCCAGTCACGTTCCGTGAGGTGCACAGGCTCATGTTCGAGACGGACGTGGCACCGTTGGCCCTGGCTGACGGCACCAGGGTCCTCGTCAACTGGCGCATGGTGTCCGTTGCCTGGGTGACGTGGACACGCGCCCCGCGGCCACCGGCTCAGGCCCGTCGAGTTGCGGCGAACGGCTCGAGCCCAGCATGACTGCCGGTAGTGTCCAGCCGTGCCCAGCCCGGCCGGGCTGGGCACGCGGAAGCATCAGATCCTCCATCAGACGCTGGATCGCCCGCCGGGCCGCCGGGGGCGACCGGCGGCGCGGCGACACCGACGGGGAGTGTCAGTCGAGTTGAAAGCGCCGGCCGCCGGGGCGAAGCCGGCTGCCGCCGCCGAGGTCGGCGGCGAGACCGGAGCGCTGGCCGGCGGCCATACCGCTGCCCGACAGGCGGCGGCTGGGGGAGGATTGCAGGCGGGGGTAGAGGGCGGTCAGCCGGGCGGAGACGAGATCGGCGCGGCTTGCGAGGACCAGCGCCGTGGAGGAGCCGTCTTCGCCGCTGGTGGCGGCCCGGCGGGCGGCGCCCTCGGCCGCTTCCAGCCGGGCCGCGATGGTGCTGGCGAAGCCGGCCATCCACGACCGGCGATAGGCCCTGGCGTCCTCCCCGAACGGGACCCGCGCGGCCGCCAGCCCGTGCGCCATCTGGACCAGCAGCGAGGTGTAAAGGATCTCGGCCCGGGTGAGGTCGGCCGACATGCCGATCAGATGCGCGGTGAGGAGCGTTCCGCCACCGAGTTGCGGCGTCGGGCGGCGGACGATCTTGCAGCCGAGCGCCACGGCGATCGAGGCGAGCAGGCCGAGCTTGTCGCGGGCGTAGGGCGCCGGGATCGTGATGCGCTTGTCCGTGGCGGTGGGCCGGGTGGAGCTGGCGGCTTCGAGCAGCGCCTGGTCGACGCCGTATTTGGCGATGAGCTGGGCGGCTTTGGCGTTGTAGCTGTCGCGGGCCTCGTTGGTGAGCTCGGTGGCCTCGGCCATGTCCAACAGCTTGCGGATGCGTGCGAGTAGGTCGTCGCTGTCCAACGGATTCTCCAGACGATCAGGAGTGAAGAAATGCGGAGGGATAGTGCTGGTGGCCGCGGCCGTGACGGCCGCGGCCACCGCGGGTCGCTCAGGCGACGCCGGCCAGTTCCCGCTCGGCGGCGAAGGGGCTGATCAGGGCGGCGATCTCCTCGCGCGAGGGCGTGAGGTCGATGGCGCGGGGGATGAGGTCGATGCTGGCGCGCAGCTGGCCCTTGCCGTTCGTGTACGGGGTGGCGCGCGTCTCGTTGCCGCGGGCGGTGATCCAGGCGCCGACCGACGGCGGCTGCTCATGGATCCGCGTCGCGAGCGGTCCGTAGGCCCAGATCGTGAAGTAGGCCAGCTGGCCGGGGATCACCTGCTCGTCGCGGACCTCGTTCGGCAGGCGGAGAGCGGTCGGGATCATCGCCCACAGCCCGCTGCGGTTCCTCAGGTTGCCGGTCCGGACGGCGCGGTGCACGAAGCCGGCGACGGTGTACTCGAACATTCCGTTCATGGCGATTCCTCCTCGGCGCCGGGGAGGCTGCCGCTCGGGGTGGCGGCGGGTCTGGGTGTCCTCGTCCCGGCATGCGGGGAGGTGGCGTCGCGGGGCGAGGCGTGTCCGGCCGCCGGCCCGGCCACGAAGATGTTTCGCGCCAGCGAAAGATCTTCGTGGGCGGATCAGCCGGTGGGTGGACGCGGCGAAGGCCCGGGGCGCAGGCTTCCCCGGCCGGGTCGAGGAGCAAGCCAGATTCCAGCCCCGTCCGCTCGGCTCGCGCTGAGGGGTGCGTGGGCGAACGGCGTACGCGTCCCAGTGGGCCGGCAGCGGCGGGCCGCGGCCCGCGGTGGCCGCTTCGCCGCGTGGGGGGCTGTCGCCCAACTGATGGTGACCGGGCGGGATCCGGTCAGACGGCCCGGGCCTCTGGTTCCCCGCGCGGGGCTTACGCACGTGTCCAGGACACTCAATTTCCGCGACCCGCGACCGACCGGAGGACCACCTGACGACCAACAGTCAGGCACACTGGTGACATTCATTCGGAGTAACGATCGGTTACTGGGACAGGCTCAGTGGTGCAGCGATTCCGCGCCGACCCCGAGCCGCGTGGCGACCGTTGTGATCGAGCCGGTCCGCTGGCCGGGCCGCTCCCTCACGGCCCAGCGACGGCGGAGCACGGGTGGGCCGATCGGGCACGACGCCATCCGCGATGTGCCGCCGCGGCGGCATGTCCTGGCGGCCGACACCCGAAAAGGATCATCGCTGCGCGGGCTCGTCAGCCCGGGGCATGCCGACCCGGTCCTTGCGCCTTGTCTGGCCGCGCGGCTTGTCGAGGCACCCCGTTTCGGGGGCACTGTCCTCGATAGTGGACGATGTCAGTATGAGCGATCTACCGGGGACGGTGAGCGACGGGGGTCGGCTACGGAGCGCTCTGTATGTCGATCTGGAGAACATTGCTATCGGATTGGGGAAACTCGATCCGGCGGCCGCGACCCGCTTCGCGACGGATCCGGCCCGGTGGCTGAGCTGGCTGGAGACGCTGACGTATCCCCGGCTGCGCAGTGAGGGCCCGGTACGCCGGGACATTCTTCTGCGGGTCTGCTACCTGAATCCGGTGGTGTCGAGCCGGCACCGGGCCTACTTCACCCGGGCTGGGTTCGAGGTCATCGACTGTCCGCCGCTGACGTCGGCCGGGAAGAACTCCGCGGACATCCATCTGGTGATCGATGTCCTGGATCTGCTGACGCACCCGACCCGCTTCGACGAGATCATCCTGATGTCGGCCGACGCCGACTTCACTCCGTTGATGCTGCGGCTGCGGGCTCATGACCGGCGGACGGTCATCGTGACCAGCGGGCCGAGCGCGCCGGCGTTCCGCGCTGCCTGTGATCACGTCGTTGATGAGGACACCTTCATCGACGTGGCGCTGACCGACCCAGCCGAGGCTGATGTCCCCGTCGCCGGTGCGACCGCTGGGGAGCCGGCCGTGGCGGCGGTGGGCGGCGCGCCGCTCGGGCCCGCGATCGCCAGCCTGGTCCGGGAGATGGTCGCTGCCGCGGACGAGCCGATCATTCTGTCCAGCGCCGCGCAGCATGTCCGCGGCGCTCTGGGCGCGGACGCGGTCGAGGGCTGGCTCGGTATGGGCTCGTTCAAACGTCTGCTGGCCTCCCTCGAGCTGCCCGGCGTGGTCATGATGACCGCGACGCCGCCTGGCTGGTTGTACGATCCCGACCGGCATCAGCGACCGTCCGCGCCAGCTGGGCCCAGCACGGCGGGCGGCGCGGAAGGGGTTGACGAGCTGCGTTTCCGGATCGCGCGGGTCACCGAGGTGCCGGCGCTGAAGGCCGCCGACTACCAGATTTTCTTCACCGAACTCGCGGCGGAGATGGCCGGCAACGGCTACGACCGGGTCCGGACGCCCCGCGCCGTCCACGAACGCGCCGTCGCCCGGGGGGCGAAGATCGGCCTGCAGACGGTGAAGTTCGTCCTGGCCAGTCTCACCACCGCGGGGCATCCGCCCACGCCTGGGGAAAGCGCCGCGGTCCTCGCCGCCGCGTACACCGACATCGTTCTGACTCTGTGCCGCACTGCCCGTATGGAGCTGTCCGACGACGAAGTCCTTCTCGTCCGCCGCTGGCTCCTCCCGACCGGCCCCGGCGCCGCGGCCTGACCGCGCCGCTGCTCACCGCTCACGTCAATGGAGCGGACGATCGTGCCCGTCATCGGACCGATTCGTGCACGCTGCCTGACGCGCCAGCGGCGGGCGACGGTGTGCCGCCGCCCGCCCTGATGGGTCAGCCGCCCGCCGGGGCTTCGCCCGCGACGACGCTGCTGGGGTCAAGGACCCTCCAGGCGCGGAGCATCTCAAGGATCTCGTCGGGGTCCAGGTTGTAGATCGTGGCGAGCGACCGGAGGTCGCCGTGGCGGATGGACAGCACCCGTCCGGCGTAGTCGCCCCGCTGCTGGCGGATGTGCTCGACCCAGCGGCGCAGCGGCGTGGACGCCGGTTGCGGCGCCTGGGCCAGGGCGGGCAGGTTCAACACGATCCGCGGATCGCGCGTCGACGGGATGCTGGGCCCGCTGGCGAGCAGCGCGCTCATGGGTACGCCGTAGAAGTCGGCGAGATCGGCCAGCTGCCTGACGCTGATCATCCGGTCGGCGCGTTCGTCGGAGCCGACGACGGCGGTCGTCCACCTGCCCCGGGATCGGGCCTCGACATCCTGGAGGGACAGGGCCTGCTGGGTGCGGATAGCGCGCAGGCGCCGGCCGACCTCGGTGGCGAACGCTGGGCGGTGAGACGTCGTAGGCATGATTGTTGTCCTCCCAGGATGGGGATCATCGGTCACCGGGGAGGGGTGCCGTCGGGGTGGCGGCGGGTCTGGGTGTCCTCGTCCCGGCAATGCGGGAAGGTGGCGTCGCGGGGCGAGGCGTGTCCGGGCCGCCGGCCCGCCCGGCGAGAATGGTTCGCGAAGCGAACGATCTGTCGGCGGGTGGATCAGCCGGTGGGTGGACGCGGTGATGTGCCCGGGGCGCAGGCTTCCCCGGCCGGGTCGAGGCGCACGCCAGATCCAGCCCGTTCGCTCGGCTCCGTTGTCGCGCTGAGGGTGCGTGGCCCTGGGACTACCTCCCGAGCCGGCGGCTCCAGGTCTCTGCGCGGTCTGGACGAGGCTGGACCCCGCTGGACGGAGATCTCCACCGCCGTCGAAGCGGAGCGCGCGCTCTCGGCGCCTCGCGCGGGGGGCCGTGACCCGGTGGACCTGCCGACGCCCACGGTCTCGGTCGTGGGGACGCGCCCGGGCTGGCCGCTCGGCCTCGCGAACCGGCCCGAGCCCCGCGACCCCGCTGGCGCCGGTCGGGTGCTCACCGCGCCGGTCCCCGGCTGGGTCGGCGGGGGACGACGCACGGCCGCGGAGCAG
>Ga0207710_10001672_pt1 | contig 10789 bp, 9 predicted proteins | sample KBSS24metaG_FD_184400 | JGI IMG/M metagenome (GOLD analysis project Ga0207710, IMG submission 184400) | Switchgrass rhizosphere microbial communities from Kellogg Biological Station, Michigan, USA - KBS S2-4 metaG (SPAdes) (version 2) | ecosystem: Host-associated > Plants > Roots > Rhizosphere >...
GCGGCGGCGCGGCGGCTCCGGCCGCCCCGGCGCAGCCCGCGCCGAAGAAGTAGCGCGCGGCGCGCGCGGGCGGGGGCTCGCGCGGCCGGTCCGATCGCCCCGCGGCCGCGGCGCGCGCCGGGCGGCGAGCGTCTCGTGATCCGCCTCCCGTCCACGCGCGTCGCGGATCTCGCCGCGCGCCACGGCGGCGCGGCCCGCGGGGACGCCTTGGCGCTCGTGGACCGCATGGCGCCGCTCCGCGAGGCGGGCGAGGGGGCGCTCGCGCCGCTCCTCCGGGCCGCCAAGATAACCGACGCGATCGCGGCGCTCGCGCGCGGGGCGTCGCTCCTGGTCGACGCGTCGCTGGACGGCGCGTTCGCCCCGTCACGCGCCCCGCGCGGCGGGGCGCTCTGGGTCCACGCGCACGCGGCGTGGGCGATGGCGTGCGTCCTCGACGGCGCCGACGCGCCCGACGAGCCGGCGCGCGTCGGGGAGGGGAGCACGATCGGCGCGCACGCGGTCCTCGGCCCGCGCGTCGTCGTCGGCCGCGACGTGCGGATCGGCGCCGGCGCGGTCATCGGATCGCCGGGCTTCGGCTGGGCGACCGGCCCGGACGGCGTGACGCGCGCCGTGCCGCAGCTCGGCGGCGTCGTGATCGAGGACGGCGCCTCGATCGGCCCGCTGTCGACCGTCGACGCGGGGACGCTCGCGCCGACGCGCGTCCGCCGCGGCGCGAAGCTCGACGCGCACGTGCACGTCGGCCACAACGTCGACATCGGCGAGGGGTGCGTCGTCGCCGCGCAAGCCGGCTTCGCCGGATCGGTCACGCTCGGCCGCGGCGTCCTGGTCGGCGGCCAGGCCGGCTTCGCCGATCACGTCACCGTGGGCGACGGCGCGAAGATCGCCGCGAAGAGCGGCGTCATCGGCGATATCGCCGCCGGCGCAGTCGTGGCAGGATACCCGGCCGTCCCGAGGCTCACGTGGCTGCGCGCGCTCGCGTGGAGCTACCGCGCCGCGCGCCGCCACCACGACGAATGAGCTCCCCGCACCCCTCGACCCCGACCCGCATCGACATCGAACGAATCCTCCAGATCCTGCCGCACCGCTGGCCGTTCGTCCTGGTCGACCGCGTCACCGAGGTGGTCGGCGGCGAGTTCATACGGGGTCACAAGTGCGTCAGCATGGGTGAGCCGTGGTTTCAGGGGCACTTCCCGTCGCGGCCGATCATGCCCGGCGTGTTGATCCTGGAGGCGCTCGCCCAGATCGGCGGCATCCTCGCCTACGCGAGCGAGCCGTTCGACGCGTCGAACTCGCTCATGTACTTCCTCGGGATCGACAAGGCGAAGTTCCGCCGCCCCGTCGTCCCGGGCGATCGCCTCGACCTCGAGGTGCACGTCGTCCACCACCGGACCAACGTGTGGAAGCTCCGCGGTGAGGCGTCGGTCGACGGGACCTTGTGCGCCCAGGGCGAGCTCCTCGCCAGCGTCATCGATCGGGCCTAGAGCATGGCGATGCAGCGCGCGCGCTCCGCCGTCCACGCGCCCTCGAGCCGCGTCCACCCGGCGGCGATCGTCCACCCGGAGGCGTCGCTCGGCGACGACGTGGAGATCGGCGCGTACGCGGTGGTCGGCCCGGGGGTCGCGCTGGGCCGCGGCGCGCGCGTCGCCGCCCACGTCGTCCTCGAGGGGCCCGCGGTCTTCGGCGCGGACAACGTGTTCCACCCGTTCGCCGTCCTCGGCGGCGTCGCGCAGGACCGGCGCTACCGCGGCGCGCCCACCGCGCTCCGCGTCGGCGACGGGAACACGTTCCGCGAGCACGTCACCGTGCACCGCGGCGTCGAGGGGGACACCGTCATCGGCGATCTCAACCTGTTCATGGTCGGGAGCCACGTCGCGCACGACGCGCGCGTCGGCTCGCGCGTCACGCTCGCGAACGGCGTGCAGCTCGCCGGTCACGCCGTGGTGGCCGATCACGCGACGTTCGGCGGCCTCGCCGGCGTCGCGCAGCACGTCGCGGTCGGCGAGAGCGCGTTCGTCGCCGCCGGCGCCATGTGCGAGCGCGACGTCCCGCCGTTCGTCGTCGTCCAGGGCGACCGCGCGCGCGTCCGCGCCCTGAACAAGGTCGGCCTGCGCCGGCGCGGCGTCGACGAGGCGTCGATCGCCGCCCTCGAGGCCGCCTTCCGCGCCATCTTCGCCCCCCGCCGCGGCGCCGCGGTCCCCCGCCGCGACGTCCTCGCGTCGATCGACGCGGCGGATCCGTACGTCGCCCGCCTCGTCGCGTCCCTCCGCGCCGCGGGGTGACCCCGGCCCTCGATTCGCGCCGAGATCCCTCGGGCGGAGGCGCGGGCCGCCGCCGCGTTGCCCCTGCGCAACGGCGCGGACGCCTCCGCCAGCGGCCGGAGAGGTCTGCGCACCGGCTCAATTCGCCCCCGACGCGCGCCCCGGACCGCGGGAGGCGCCGCCCCGGTCCTCCTCAGGGCGCCGATTCCCCGGGTTTTTGCGCAGGTCACCGCGGCGCGGCGCGGACGGAGCCGTCCACACCGATGAGCAAGGTGCCGCCGCCGTGGACGGAGCCCCGCCGAACGGTGAGCAAGCTGCACAACGCGCTGACGAAGCTGCGCAACGCGCTGACGAAGCTGCGCAACGCGCTGACGAAGCTGCGCAAGTGCGCCGGCCAGGCGCCCGGGCGCGCGGCCGCGCCCGTGACGCGCGGCGGCGACCGCTACGGCAGCTTCTCGGTGCCGAAGATCTCTTCGAAGGCGCGGTCGAACTCGTCGTCGGCGCCCACGGCCGCGGCGCGGACCTTCGGCGCGTCGCCCGATTTGCTCAGGCGGCGGAGCCGCTCCTGCACGTCGCGGTAGTTCGGCTCTCGGCGGGCGACGCGCTGGTAGTAGGTGAGCGCGTCCTTGAACATCTTCTTCGTCTCGTAGGCCATCCCGAGCTCGAACGAGAGCACCGTCTCCTGCTCGGGGGTGCGGCCCGGGGCGTGGAGGCCGCGGAGGAACGCGTCGACCGCGTCCATCACGTGCCCCTGCTCCATGTGGATCATCCCGATCATCGACTCGCAGATGCAGGTGCGCCGCGCGTCGCGCCCCGCGATCTCGAACTCGCGGATGGCGTCGGCGAGCTTGCCGATCTCGCGGTACGCGATGCCGAGGTCGTAGTGCATCTGCGCGTCGTCGGGGGAGATCTGCTTCGAGACCCCCTCCTTGAACTTCGCGAAGACCTCCTCGACGTCGACCTGGTCCTCCTGCCGGGAGACCGCCGACTCGGGCGCGCCGTTCGCGCCGTCCATGCTCTCGAGCGCGTCGAGCGACGCCGTCCTGTCGAAGCCGCGCGCGTCCTCGCCGTCGGCGAAGCGCGGCATCGCGCGCGTGCCGGACGTCTGGGCGGCGGCTTGCTCCTGGGTCTCGAGCTCCACCATGCGCTCGCGCAGGAGCGGGTGGTTCGGCGCGCGCTGGAGCTGCTCGCTCAGGACCGCGCGCGCGTCGTCGAACAGGCCGCGCGACGCGAAGAACTCCGCCTCCTCGAGCGCGTCCTCCAGCTCGACGGTCGGCCAGCGGCTCGTCCGGGGCATCCCGGACGGCACCCCCGACGACACCGTGCCCGCGATCGACGGGCTCGACAGCGGGCTCGACGGGAGCGCGCCCGACATCGGGCCGCCGGACATCACGCCGGAGGACATGGCGCCGGACGGCATCTGCGCCGACGACGGCGGCGCGAACGCGGGCGCGGACGGCGGCGGGAAGGGGGGCGGCGCGGGGAACGCGGGGGCCGACGGCGCCGAGACGGCGATCGCCGACGCGGGCGGGCGCGGCGGCATCGGGTACCCGTCGTCGTCGCTCGGCCCGGGGAGGTGCGCGAACGTCCCGCCGGTGGCGTCGGGGTCGTGCGACTCGAGCGGGAAGCTCGGGAGCGGCCCCTCGGCGCCGAACGGATCGTCCGTCACGGCGTGCGGGCGCCCGCCCTCGAACGCGGCGGCGCGGCGCGGCGCGGCGCGGTCGTCGTCGTCGTCGTCGTGGACGCGCGGCGACGCCTGACGCATCGTCTGCTCGGCCGGCCCGCCGAACGGGCTCGACGGGGGGACGACGCGGTGGTCGAAGCGCGTATCAGCCCCGTCGTCGAGGTCGTAGGCGGGGAGCGGCTCGTCGCCGTCGCCGTACGCGACGCTGTTCACGAGCTCGTCGACGGCATCGTAGCCCGGCTCGTCCTCGCCCTCGGCCGGCGGAGCGGCGTATCCGAGCTCGCGCAGGGCGTGGAGCGCCCGCTCGTTCTCCGGATCGATCTGGAGGACCTCGTGGAGCGACTGCGCCGCCGCCTCGCCGTCGAGCCCGTCGAGCTGGATCGACGCGATGGCGAGCATCTCCTCGACCGCCTCGGCCGCGCGATCGCTCTCGAGGAGGATGTCGCGGAGGGCGACGCGCAGGTCCATCGCGTGCGGGTCGATCTCGACGCCGAGGCGCAGCGTCTCGATCGCCTTCGGGATCATCCGCCTGCGCCGCAGCGCCGCCGCCTCGTCCAGGATCTCGGCGATCTGCGCGGCGGAGACCGCTGGGTCGTCGGTGTACTCGCCCTCGCCGACCAGCATCTCGGGCGCGTCGTCGTGCACCGCCGACGTCGTGCCGGTCGCCTGGTCCTCGTCGTCGAAGCCGTGCGCCTCGGGCGGGATGCTCCCCTCGATCAGATCGTCGGGGGCGATCTCCTCGGCGCCGGAGAGCGACGTGCCGCGCAGCCCGGGCGGGCTCGCCGCGAGCTGGCGGACCGTCGAGTCGTTCGGCGCGACCCGCTGGAGCTTCTCGACGAGCTCGCGGAACAGCTCGGTCCGCCCCTGCTCGCGGGCGATCCGCGCCATCTCCTTGTGGACCTCGATGCCCTTGCTCGCCTGGCCGATCGCGGCGAACGCGCGCGCCAGCAGGGCGAGGGTGTCGAGGTCCTTCGGGTTCGCCTGGAAGCAGACCTGGAGCTTCGAGAGCGCCTGGAGGCCGTCGTTGGCCTGGCCGCGCGCGAGGTAGAGCTCGGCGGCGATCCGCGCCTGCGTGACGTCCTGCCGGTGGTGCAGCAGCCGCTCGATGACCTTCAGCGCGTCGTCGCGCCGGCCGTGCTTGAGGAGCTGCGCGGCGGCCGTGCCGAACTCGGTCGCCGCGCCGTCGTTGTCGCGGGCGCGCGAGAGCGCCTCGGCGAGGCGCAGGTGAGGCAGGGGGTTCGACGGATCGAGCTCGACGATCTTCCGGAAGACCGCGAGCGCCTCGTTGTCGCGCTGCTGGCGCTGCAGGCGCGTCGCGACCTCGTCGAGGGCGGCGAGCGCGTCGCTCGTGAGGCCGAGCTGCTGATAGAGCTCGGCGAGCTTCGGCGCGATGTGCCCGTAGCGCTCCTCGAGCTGCGGCACGTGCCTGTGGATGATGTCGCGAATCTGCTTGTAGACCGCGATCGCTTTGAGGGCGAAGCCCTGGCTCGCGTAGAACTTCCCGACGCGCTCGTACGTCGAGATCGCCTCGGCGTACGCCTCCATCTTGAGTTGGAGGTCGCCGATCTTCAGGAGGGTCCGAGCGTCGTTCGGATCCACCTGGATGATCTTTTGGTACTCCAGAACCGCCTTGTCGTACTTCTTGCGTTCGACGTACTTCTGGGCGGCCTGAAGCACCGCTTCGCGGTCAATCGCCACGGATCGCGGAACTCCTCGGGGACGCGGAACGAGCGGACGGAGTGCGGAGACCGCAGCGCCGCGTCACGGAGAAGAATAGCGCCCCTCTTCGGAAGTTGCATACTTCCGCTCGTAACGCCCCTCGACGGCTCCCACTCGTACCCCGACCGGTCCGATGGTGAGCGTGACGGCGAGCGTCACCGACGTTTCCTTCTCTCATCGGCTCCCGGGTCCTCCGAAGCTGCTCCTCTCCTTCCTTCTCCCTTCCCGCGGTCCCCGCGGCGACGCCGGCGGGGCACCTCGTCCCGCTTTCTGCCCACGCGCAAGGTCGGGCCATAATTTTCCGGGTGAAACGGGCGAGGGCGCTGCTTACCTTGCACGGTCATGGCTACCCAGACCCAGTCCGCGCTCTACAAGGCCCCCTTCGCCCCAGGCGGACCGAACGCGATCGACGCCCAGCTCGCCGAGCGCCTCCTCTCGATCGCCCTCCAGGCGGGCGGCGACTACGCCGACCTGTTCTTCGAGTACCGGGCGGGCGGCGGGCTGGTGTTCGACGAAGGGATCTTGAAGAGCGCGTCGCGGAGCGTGGGCATGGGGCTCGGGGTGCGCGTCCAGCGCGGCGACGCCACCGGCTACGCGTACGTCGAGCAGCTCGACTGGGACGCGATGAAGCGCGCCGCGGAGACCGCCGGGCAGATCGCGGTGGGCGGCGGCGGCCGCGCGCCGGTGCCGCCGCGCGCCTTCGAGGTGCCGCGGCGCTACGAGCTCGACCGCGTGACGATCGACGTGCCAGGGATCGAGAAGCGGAAGATCCTGGAGCGCGCCGCGGCCGCGGCGCACGCGCACGATCCGCACGTCGTGAAGGTCGAGTGCAGCTTCGGCGAGGAGATCCGCGAGCTCCTGGTCGTGACGAGCGACGGGAAGATGATGCGCGACGCGCAGCCGCTCGTCCGCTTCGGCATCCGCGTCCTCGCCGAGCGCGACGGCAAGCGCTACGAGGGCTCGTCGGGCGGCGGCGGGAGGACGACGCTCGGCTACTTCGAGGGGAAGAGCCCGGAGTGGCACGCGAAGGAGGCCGCCGCGCAGGCCATCCGGATGCTCGACGCCGTCGAGGCGCCCGCCGGTCAGATGGAGGTGGTGCTCGCGCCGGGAGACAGCGGCGTCCTCCTGCACGAGGCGGTCGGCCACGGGCTCGAGGCCGACTTCAACCGCAAGGGGACGAGCAACTACTCCGGCCAGATGGGCAAGCTCGTCGCGAGCGAGCTCTGCACGATCGTCGACGACGCGACGCTCCTCCAGTCGCGCGGCACGATCAACATGGACGACGAGGGGAACGAGCCGAGGTCGACCACGCTGATCGAGAACGGCAAGCTCGTCGGCTACCTGCACGACCGGCTGTCGGCGAAGCACTTCAAGCTCGCGCCCACCGGGAACGGGCGGCGCGAGAGCTTCGCCGCCGCGCCGCTCCCGCGGATGACGAACACCATCCTGACCGGCGGCAAGGACGACCCGGAGGAGATCCTGCGGTCGGTGAAGCGCGGGATCTTCGCGAAGAAGTTCGGCGGCGGCCAGGTCGACATCTCGAACGGCGACTTCGTCTTCTCGTTGACCGAGAGCTACCTCGTCGAGGACGGGAAGATCACCGCGCCGCTCAAGGGCGTGAACTTGATCGGCAACGGGCCGGACGTCCTCCGCAAGGTCGTGATGCTCGGCGACGACGTCGAGATCTCCGACGGGGTGTGGACGTGCGGCAAGGACGGGCAGAGCGTCCCCGTCGGCGTCGGCTGCCCGACGGTGAAGATCTCGTCGATCACCGTCGGCGGCACGAAGGTCGGCTGAGCGCCAAAGAGGGCTCGAGGGAGCGGCCGCGCGCCCCCTCGAGCCCGGCGACGGCGCCTACGGGCAGGTGCCGATGACGTAGAAGTTCGGGCCGGTCTGCTTGAGCGTCGTCTGGAAGAAGACGTTGTCGAGGCCCATGTTCTGGTTCGAGCCGTTCGCGAGCGCGTTGCCGACGCTGTCGTGCGCGCGGCCCGCCTGCACGTGGGCGAAGTTCGACGCGGTGAAGCAGACGGCGGTCGTGCCCGCGTCGACCGGCGCGGCGTCGGTGCCGCTGTCGGCGGGCGGCGCGGCGTCGGTCGTGCCCGCGTCGGTGCCGGTGCTCCCGGCGGCGAGGGTGTCGATCATCTTGCGGACCATCTGGATCTGCGGGCCGCTCTTGTTGATGTAGTTCGGGCTGTCGTAGCCCCACCAGTCCCAGCACGCGTTCGGGTTCGATCCGCTCGTCGCCACGGTCTGCGGGTAGAGCACGACGATGTGGTTCGTGTCCGCCCACTCGTTGTAGCCCGCGTTCTTGTAGTACGCGTCGCCGACCTGTCCGGCGTTCTGGAGGCACCCGTGGAACGCGACGTGGACCTTGCACGGCGCGCCGGCGCTGCAGTCCGCGGGGATGTACGCGAAGCCGGTCGCGGCGAGGCTGTGGGAGCCGGGGCTCGCGATGAAGTCGGCCTGGTTCATCGTGACGAACGAGCCGCCGAGCGTCGTGGCCCGCGCGTTGAGCGTCCCGTAGATCTGCGCGAGCGCCTTCCCCGCGCCGTCGTAGTTGCACTTGCCGAGGTACGGCGTGCTGGAGACGTCGCAGCTGGTGCCGAAGCTCAGCGTCGGCATCGTGTGCGACGTGCCGGCGTGGCGCGCGTCGTAGACGACCGTGCCGCTGGTGATGAACGACTTGTAGAACGTGGAGAGGTTGTCCATCGTCGCGGGGACGACCGTCGTGTCGTCGGCGCCGCCGAACAGGAAGACGTTCTGCGAGGCGAGGTTCGACACGGGGTCGATCGATCCGGCGCTCGCCTGCTGCTGGGCGATCTGCACGAAGTGCGACGCGGCGGGGAGCTGCACGCCGTCCTGGCAGTGGGTGACCGCGTTCGAGAGCGACCCTTCGGCGCAGTCGTACGGGCCGCCGGCGAAGACCGCCGCGCCGCGCATGATCGACGAGTGGGCGAGGTGCATCTGCACGGCCATGAACGCGCCCGAGGAGAGGCCCGACGTCGACGTCTGGTGGATGTCGACGTTGAGCGGAGGGAGCGACAGGGCCGACGCGATCGTCGACGACGAGCCTCGGGCTTCGCGATCGACCGCGTCCCCGCCGTCGCCGAGCGACGCGGCGCACCCGGCCACGCAGAAGATCGACGCGAGGCAGAGGCGGAGCCGGTTTCGTTGCGAGAGGGTCCTAAGGTGGAGGAGCATGCGTTACCTCGTGGGGGTTCGAGACGTCGGGCTGCCGTCGAAGCGAGGTGAGGTCGTACGCCGCTCGTCGCGGTCGAGGAAGGGACCCCTCGTGCCACGCGGGGACCCTCCGCGCCACGGCGCCGCGGGCGCGAGCGCTGGAGCGCGCGTTCGAGGGGTCACGCGGGCCGCGAGTTTCGCTATCCTCGTCGAATGACCCAGGACGTGGTGAGTCACGGGCCGACGAACCTCGCGTCGATGCTGCGCGGTCTGCTCCGTTGGTCGGCCGAGCAGGGCATCGGTCACGACGCGCTCCTGCGCGAGGCGGGGATCGACGTCGACGTGCTCGAGCGGAGCAACGCTCGCGTGCCGCGCGAGGCGCACGTCGCGGTGTGGAACGGGCTCGAGCGGCTCTTCGGCGACCCCGACTTCGGGCTCGCGCACGCCGAGACGCTGGTGACGCCCTCGTCGCTCGGCGTCGTCGGCCTCCTGTCGATGACGCGCGCCACCGTCGCGGACAGCGTGTTCGCGGCGGTGAAGTACGCGCGCGTCCTCAAGCAGGACATCCGGTCGCGCGCCTACTTCACCGATCGATCGCTCGTGATCGAGCTCGAGACGCAGGAGGGGTCGCCCCGCGCGGTCGCCGACTGCTCGCTCCTCGCCTACCTGATCTTCCTCCAGCGGTGGACGGGCGAGTCGTTCGGGGCGCGCGAGGTGGGCTTCCAGCACTCGGGCGCGCGGTCGCGGTCCTCGTACGACCGGTGGTTCTCGTGCCCGATCCGCTTCGGGCAGGCGTGCAACTCGATCACCTTCGATCGGCGCGTCGCCGACCTGCCGCTCCTCTCCGCGCAGCCCGATCTCGCGGCCTACCTCGAGGAGCTCGCCCAGTCGATCTTGACCGACGTGTCCGGCGCGGAGCGCGACGGCGCCGGGACCACCGAGTCGATCCGGCGCGCGGTGCGCGAGGCGGTGGAGGCGGGCGACGCGCGCCTCTCGACGGTCGCCGCGGGGCTCGGCCTGAGCGCGCGCAGCCTCCAGCGGCTCCTCGCCGCGTCGCACCTCGAGTACCGGGCGCTCGTCGACGACGCGCGCCGCGCCGCCGCGCTCCCGCTGGTCGCGCGGACCGATCTGCCGTTCGACGCGATCGCCGAGCGCGTCGGGTTCAGCGAGGCGCGGTCGTTCCGTCGCGCGTTCCGGCGGTGGGCGGGCGTGTCGCCGTCGGAGCTGCGGCGGGCGGCGCCCCCCTCGTCGCCCGCGCCCAGCGCGCCGGGTCCGGACCGCGACAACTGACGCGAGCTCCGCCCGCGCCGGTCAGGTCTGCCGGCTCCAGTACCCGCCGACGAACGTCCAGCCGCGGACGGTGTGACGCCACCGGCCCGGGACGAAGACCGCGTGGGTCGTCGGCCGCGGCTCCCAGCGGCCGGAGAGCCAGACGTACTCGACGCCGTTCCACTCGTAGTGACCGCCGGCCCACACGTACTCGGGGCCGGGCGAGGCGCCGGCGATCTCGGCCGGCGCGGGCGGCGGCGCCATCACGACGTAGATCGCGTGGTGCCCCATCGTCTGGGGCGCGCACCCCGAGGCGACGAGCGTGAGCGCGACGAGCCACGCGAGGGGCAGGGCCCGGCGAAGGGCGACCGCCGGCGCCGCCCGGGGGAGCGGCCGAGGGCGCGGCGCCGCCGAGGATGCGCGATCGCGCGGCTCGACCGACGCGGCGGGGGCGCTCCGCGAGGCGCGCGGCGGACAGCCGCGTCTCTCGACGCGACCGAGGTGTCGCGGTATCTGCCAGACGTGAACCAGCCGCCTGCGTACGTCCTCGTCGTGGGTCATGGTCCCCACCTCGACCTTGAAGATGGCGCGGCGGCCCTCCTCAAGCAACTCGGCGCGATGGTCGTGACGTCCGATTTCTGGGGCGACTTCGCCGACGCCGCCGCCAGCGCTCCGTCCG
>Ga0207710_10001676_pt1 | contig 10764 bp, 9 predicted proteins | sample KBSS24metaG_FD_184400 | JGI IMG/M metagenome (GOLD analysis project Ga0207710, IMG submission 184400) | Switchgrass rhizosphere microbial communities from Kellogg Biological Station, Michigan, USA - KBS S2-4 metaG (SPAdes) (version 2) | ecosystem: Host-associated > Plants > Roots > Rhizosphere >...
CTCGCGTCGCCGCACGTCGCGACCACCTTGGTTACGCCGCCGCGCGCCGCGGCGTGGAGCGTAGGGCCGTCCATGCGGCCGAACGTCGCGTCGGCCACCGACCACGCGCACGACGACGACACGTCGGTGCGGACGCCGCCGACCGTGCCGAACGCCTTGAACGCCTGTTCGGCGGTGCCGTTCAACACCACCTTCACGGTGGCCTGCGGCGGCTCGATCGCCACCGAGTCGTAGTGCGGGCCGCCGTCGGCGGCGCCGATCCCCGTGTCCACGCCGTCCCCCGCGTCGGGGTCGAACGTGCTGTCCTTCGTGCTCCCGCAGCCTCCGGCCGCGATCGCGATCACCGACGACGCGGCGAGCGCGCCTACCAAAGCGAGGTGAAGTCTCATGGCGGGATCCTACGCAAAAACGAGGCCGGACCTACCTCCCGTCCTCCACGGAGGGCCGCCACGCGGCGTCGAATGTCGCCGCGGGCGCCGCGCTATTTCCCGCCGCCGCCGCCCTCTCCGCTCGGGACCGAGAGGCGGAACTCCGCGCCCTGGAGGTCGCCCACGCCGACCGAGATGCTCCCGCCGTGCGCCTCGGCGATCCCGCGCGCGATCGCGAGGCCGAGCCCGGCGCCGCCCGCGGCCCGCCCGTGCGCGCCTTGCCGGTAGCGATCGAAGATCCGCCCGCGCTCGCTCTCGGGGATGCCCGGGCCCGAGTCGCCCACGACGAACGTGACCGTCTGGTCGGTCGCGACGACGCCGAGGCGGACCTCGCCGTCGCGCGGCGTGAACTTGAGCGCGTTCGCCAGGAGGTTGTCGATCGCCTGCCGCAGCTTCCCCGCGTCGGCGAGCAGGCGCACGCTCTGGTCGCCCTCGAAGCGGAGGCGGAGGCGGCGGCGCGCGGCGACGTTCCGGAACGCGGCGGCCGACGGCTCGAGGACGTGGCGCGCCTCGATCCACGCCCGGTCGACGCTGAAGAGCCCGGCCTCGAGGCGGCTCGCGACGAGGACGTCGTCGACGAGGCGGCCCATGTCGCCGACGAGGCGGCGGATGCTGGCGACGGTGGAGCGCCGCTCGTCGGCGGGGAGGTCGTCGGACTCGAGCACCTCGGCGATGAGCGCCATCGACGACAGGGGGTGCCGCAGGTCGTGCACCAGCATCGCGATGTGGTCGCGCCGCTGCGCCTCGAGCTGCCGCCGCAGGCGGAACGACTCGAGCGCGCCGCGCGCGCGGGCGCGGAGCTCCCGCCCCTCGATCGGCTTCGTGAGGTACGCGTCGGCGCCCTCGCGGAGGCCGCTCTCGATCGCCTCGGGCTCGCGCCGCGCCGCGGTGAGCATGATGACCGACGGGCCGCCGCCGCGGCGGGCGCGGAGGTGGCGGAGCACCTCCATCCCGTCCATCCCCGGCATCGAGACGTCGAGGAGGACGAGCTCCGGCTCGCGCGCGTCGACGGCCCGGAGCGCGTCGAGGCCGCTCGAGGCGATCCGCACGGTGTGCCCGTCCTCGGTGAGGAGCGCCTCGTAGAGCGCGAGGGTGTCCTGGAAATCGTCGACGATCAGGATGTCGCCGGCCGCCGATCCGTCGCTCACGAGAGCGCCTGCTCGTTGCCGATGACGTCGAGGACGCTCGAGCGCGGGAGGGTGAACGTGAACGTCGACCCGGCGCCCGGCGTCGACCGCACGTCGATCTCGCCGCCGAGCGCGCGCGCGAGGCGCCGCGACAGGGCGAGGCCGATGCCGGTCCCCGGGTAGCGGCGGCCGTCGCCGGCGTCGAGCTGGCGGAAGTCCTTGAACAGCTCGGCGATGGCGCGCTCCGGGATGCCGATCCCGGTGTCGCGCACCGACAGCTCGATCCGCTCGTGCCCCGCGCGCAGCATCAGGACGACCTCGCCGGCCTCGGTGAACTTGATGGCGTTCGAGAGCAGGTTCAAGAGCACCTGGCGGACCTTCTGCGCGTCGGTGACGACCTCGATGGCGATCTCGGGGAGGTCGAGGACCAGGCGGAGATCCTTGCCGGCGCGCAGGCTGTCGACCTCGGCGACGCACGCGCGCGCGAGCTGCACGATGTTCATCGGCGCGGCGCGGATCTCCATCTTGCCGCTCTCGGCCTTCGCGAGGTCGAGGACGTCGTTGATCAGGAGGAGGAGGTGCTCGCCGTTCCTCTTGATCCGCTCGAGCGACTCCCGCGCGCGCGCGCTGAGCGACTCGCGCGGCGACTCCGTCAGCAGGTCCGCGAAGCCGATGATGGCGCTGAGCGGCGTGCGGAGCTCGTGGCTCATCGACGCGAGGAACTCCGTCTTCACCTTGTTCGCGCGCGCGAGCGTCTCCCCCTGCTCGGCGAGCATCACGCTCTTTTCGCGCAGCCGGTCGTAGGTCCACGCGTTGTGCATCGCGACCGCGAACTGGCGCGTCGCGTCGGCGATCCGCTCGTCGCGATCGCCGCCGAGCTCGCGGAGCCCGGCGACGATCACCGCGCCCGCCGACACCTCGCCGACCGAGATCGGCTGCGCGAGCACCCACGAGATCTCGGCGAGGCCGATGCCGAGATCGACCTTCGGCGGGACGGGGCCGAGGTCGACGCCGGCGAGGAGCACCGGCTCGCGCGACTCGAAGACGGTGCGCGGGAGCCCCTCCGAGGAGAAGAGCGGCGTCGTCGCGGCGCGTCCGTCGAGCGAGACGGCGTTCACCGCCTGCAGCTCCCCGCGCGCGTCCTGGAGGTACAGCACGCCGACCGTCGCGGACGCGAGGCGGACGAGCCCCTTCAGGCTCGCCGTCGACAGGACCCCGAGGTCGAGCGTCTTCAGGCCGCGCACGAACTCGGCGTAGTCTCTGGCGTCGGCGTCGCGCGCGGCGAGCTCGGCGTTCGCCGCGGTGAGGCGCGACAGCGTCTGCTCGCGCTCGGCGAGCGTGGCGCGCAGGCTCGCGTCCTTCTCGTAGAGGAGGCGCGCCATCTTCGCGAGGCTCCGGCCCACCGCGCCGATCTCGTCGCGCCGGTTCTCGGGGAGCGGCGGGAGCGGCTCGAGCTTCCCCGTCGCGGCGAGCGCGTCCTCGAGCTGCGCGGCGGCGCCCGCGAGGTCGCGCGCGATCCAGACGCCGCTCACGAGGGCGATGACGATCGCGACGAGGAGCACCGCGCTCGTCTCGGTGCGCGTCTTCACCGCCGAGCGGAACGCCGCCTCCTCGCGGTCCGTCGCGGCGTGGAGCGCCTCGGCGCGCAGCTCGTTGCAGATCTGGCGCATCTCGTCGGTGCGCGACTTGCCGAGCGCCGCCACCTCCGCGTCGACCGCGCCCTTCTCGCGCGCGTGGATCTGCGGCTCGCTCACCGTCGCGATCCAGTCGCGCACGAGGCGGCTGAACGCGGTGACGCGCTCGTCCTCCATCCCGTTCTCGGCGGTGAGCTGCGCCTCGGTGAGGACGCCCTCGAGGTCGTGCCGCGCCTGATCGTAGGGCATCAAGAACGAGCGATCGCCCGTGAGGAGGTAGCCGCGCTTGCCCGTCTCGAGGTCGGCCATGATCCGGAGGAGCACCTCCGCGTCGTCGGCGAGCTTCAGGTCGTGCTGCACGAGGCGCTCGAACTCGCTCTCCAGCTCGTCGTGCGCGGCGCGCGCGCGGTACATGCCGAACCCGAGCACCCCGACCACCAGGAGGGAGCTCAAAAGGATCCGCCAGAAGAGGGCGCTCGAGAGCAGCTTCACGTGCCCCTCATCTTACGGGCCTGCCGATCCACGCACCAGCGCACGACAGGCCCCACGCGATCGGGGAGAAGGCGAGCGCGAAGACGAGCGCCACCGGGGCGGTGAGCCCCAGCACGACGAGCGTCGACCCGATCGCGACGGCGCTGGCGAGCGCCGGCTCGAGGAGGGTCGGCACGCTCGACGCGCGCGCGACGAGGAAGCCGCTGACCGGGAACGCCGCGAGGATGCCCGCGCCGAGGAGCGCGACGGGCGCGGTGGTCGACACGTCGTGCTCGTCGACCAGCGCGAAGTCGATCTTCGCCCAGTGGCCGAACGCGATCGACGCGGCGAACCCGGCGAGCATCGCGCCGAGCGTCACCACCGCGCCGAAGAGGATCCACCGCACCATGATCGGGTGATCGGCGCGGCGGAGCGCGTCGCGCACGGTGGTGAGGCTCGGCGGGCGGCCGAGCGACGACGGGACGCTGAGCCGCGACGCGCCGCCCCGCGCGCCGTCGCGCGACGACGGGCGAGCGTCGCGCGCGCGGAGGTCCTTCGCCGCGACCCAGGTGATCCCGCCCATCGCGAGGAGGAGCGGCAGGACGGCGAGGAGCGCGCCCGGCCCGCGCCCGTAGACGAAATGGATGTAGAGCGCGTGACCCGCCGTCGCCGCGACCCACGTGGCCGGGAAGAGCGACCCCGGCGTCTTCATCTGGTGCGCGCGGCCGAGCGCGTACCCCCACGCGCACGCGAAGAAGAGGTGGGCCGGGAGCGCGATCAGGGCGCGCGCGATCCACACGAGCCCGGTCGTGTGCTCGCGCAGGACGGTCGCGTTCTCCAGCGCGGCGAAGCCGAGCGCGGCGGCGCCGGCGTACACGAGCCCGTCGTACGGCTCGTCGAAGTGCCGCGATCGGAAGGCGCCCCACGCCGCCGACACCTTCGCCGTCTCGCGGAGCGGCGCGACCAGCGCGAACAGGAAGAGGAGCGATCCCGCGTCGCCCGAGACCGCCGCGCGGACGTCGAGCCCGCTCCACACCGCGGCGCGCCGCTCGAGGAACAGGGCGACCGAGCCGAACACCGCGCCGAGGGCGAACGTGAGGGTGACGAGCCACGGCGGCTCGCGGCGCAGATCAGTCCTCCACACACCTACCGCGAGCAGTGATGCAGGTAGCACGGCGGGGACGAACCACCGCAGGAATCCAAGCACGACCGAAGCTTAGCCTGGACGCCGCGTGAAGGCGGCGTACGCTGCAAGCTCATGGGGAGCAGCAGCTCCAGAACTTCCGTTCTGCTCGTCGACGACGATCCTCTCATCCTGGCGTCGCTGCGGCGGCTGCTCGCGCGCGAGTTCGACGTCACGATCTCGGGCACGGCGTCGGATGCGCTCACGGCCATCGGGCAGCGCTCGTTCCACGCGGTCGTGTGCGACGTCATGCTGCCCGGGATGAGCGGCATCGACCTGTTCGAGACCATGCAGCGGACGATGCCGGACGCGGCGGCGCGGGTCATCTTCCTGACGGGCGGCGCGGTCGACGCGCGCGCGCGCGGCTTCTTGCAGTCCGTGCCGAACGTCGTCCTCGACAAGGGCGACGACCTGGTGAAGGTGTTCCAGGCCGTGCGCTCGATGTCGCTCTGAACGCCCGGCTCGCCGGGACGTTCAGCTCCCGTAGCCCATCGCCTCGGTGAGGAGCACCGGGCTCTTCATGAACGAGCCGCTCCCCTGCGCGAGCACCTTCCCGTCGCTCCCCTTCACCACCGCCTCGGCGAGGTAGACGCGGCTCGACGCGTGCGTGATCCGCCCCTCGGCGGTGAGGACGCCCGACGCGACGGGCCGGACGAAATACACGTTGAACGAGGCGGTGAGGACGAACACGTCGGGCACGACCGAGCTCACCGCGAAGAACGCCGCGTCGTCGAGCGCCCGGAAGTACACCGAGCCGTGGACGCCCGATCCCGCGTGGTGAAACTCGCGCTTCACCGGGATCGTCACGGTGGAGCGCCCCTCCGCCACGGCGATCGACGCGCCGAACCACGCCGAGATCGGCGCGGCGGCGTACATCCGCTCGAGGCGCCGGTGGTGCTCTTCGGAGCCCGCTCGATCGCCTTCGGGTTTCGCGGACGGAGACGGCGGAGGGTCGGCGCGCTCGGACATGGCCGCGAGTATGCCGCACCCGCGGCGCGATTCCGACCTCCGACGCCGGCTCGCCGTTCGCGGCGTGGGCCCGCGCTCGCGGGCGCCACACCGGACGTTCAGGCCCGCTCTGCCGCCTTCGACGTCAGCTCGCCGTTCGCGATCATCCGGGCGAGGGCGATGCGCCGGAGCTTGCCGCTGGTCGTCCGCGGGATGGCGCGCGGCGGGAGGGGGACGACGCGGACCGGGAAGCCGAGGTGATAGAGGAGATCGCCTTCGAGCCGGGCGATCCGGCGCGGGAGGTCGTCCGGCGCCCTCTTCACCTCGATCGCGAGCGCGACGCCCTCGAGCGACGGGTCGTCGGTGCGGAACGCGGCGCGGGCGTCGACGTCGACGCCGGCCAGCGCGTCGCTCTTGTCGGTCGTCGCCTCGATGTCCTCGGGGAAGTAGTTCGTCCCGCGGACGGTGAAGACCTCGTCCATGCGGCCGCACACGAAGAGCTCCCCGTCGTGCACGAAGCCGATGTCGCGCGTCGCGAGCCAGCCGTCGACGAAGGGGCGGACGAGCTCGCCGCCGCTCGTGTACCCAGCCATGATGCTCGGCCCTTTGCCGAGGATCTCGCCGACCTCGGGGGGCAGGTGCGCGTGGTCCTCGTCCGCCACCTCGCGCAGCCGGATCGCGTGACCGGGGAGCGCGCGGCCCGTCGACACGTAGCGGCGGCTCCGCAGATGCTCCGGCGCCCCCCTCGCGAACACGTCGTCGCCGGCGACGACGCGCGGCGGCGATCCGTAGTCGGGGAACGTGAGGGCGAGCGTCGACTCGGCCAGCCCGTAGACCGGGTACATCGTCGACGCGGGGAAGCCGTGCGGGCCGAACGTCGACTGGAAGCGCTCGAGGTCTTGGGGGCGGACGAGCTCCGCGCCGTTGAACGCGACGCGCCAGCGGGACAGGTCGAGCCCGGCGGCGCGCCCCGGGTCGTAGTCGTCGCAGAGCATCCGGAAGAAGAAATTGGGCGACGGGTTGATGGTCGATCCGCGCGCGGCGAAGCGGAGGAGCCACCCCATCGGGTCGGCGAGGAAGACCGACGGCGAGCAGATCCGGAGGTTCGCGCCGCTCGCGACGGTGGTGAGCGAGCCCATCAACCCCATGTCGTGGAAGAGCGGGATCCACAGGTCGATCGTGTCGCTCTGGCCCATCCGGACGGCGCGCGCGATCGCCTGCACGTTCGCGCTGATGTTCCGCTCGGTGAGGACGACGCCGCGCGAGCTCGCGATGCTCCCCGACGTGTACTGGATGAGCGCCGGGTCACCGGGGAGCTCCTTCGGGAGCGCCGCCGCGGCGGCCGCCTCGAGCTCGGCGAGCGCGGTCCGGGGGACCTCGGGCGATCTCGATCGGGCGCCTTTGCCGCCCGCCTCGTCGCGCGCGGCGGGGAGGTGCGGCGCGACGTCGAGCCCGCCGCCGTCGATCACCGTCGCGAGGCGCGCGTCGCTCACGATCGCCGCGAGGCGCCCCTCCTCCCGCTGATTGAGCCGCTTGCCGAAGGCGGGCACCGGGAGCGACACCGGGACCGCGCGCGCCATCAGCGCGCCGAAATAGGCGACGAAGTACTCGACGCTCGACGGCAAGAAGAGCCCGACCCGATCGCCCGGCGCGAGCCGCGACGCGAGCCCCGACGCGACGCGCGACGCGCGCTCCACGATCTGCGGGTAGGTCGCGCGGTCGACGTCGCCGCGCCGGGTGTACACGGTGATCCCGTTGTCCCTCGCGCGCTCGGCGGAGCGGCGGAGGCAGTCGACCACGGTGTCGCTGCCCCACGGCGCCGGCGCGCCTCCGCTCGACGCGGCGCCCGCGCTCACGTCTTCCACTGGGCGAGGTGCTCGAGGATCGTCGGGACGACCGCCTCCGGCGCCTCGGCGACGAGCTGGTGACCGACGTTCGGCGTCGTGACGATCCGGCTGTTGGGCATCAGCTCGTGCAAGAGCACGTTGTGCCGGAGCGTCATCACGATGTCCGACGCGCCGCCGAGGAGGAGCGTCGGCGTCTTCAGGCTCGGCAGGCGGCTCCGGGTGTCGTGCCCCTCGCACGCCAGCGTGTGCTGGATGAACGCCTTGAGCGGGAAGTCCTCTCTTCGGACCAGCGACTTCAAGATCTTCATCTCGCGCGTCCGCGTGTTGCAGAAGTGCGGCGAGAAGTTCCACAAGAACAGATCGTCGATGAGGAGCTGCGGGCCGCTCTTCTCCTCGGCGAGCGCGCGCCAGTGGCGGAGGAGCGTCCGCCCGTACTCGTCGGTGTACGAGGCGCTCGCCGCGAGGACGAGCGACTCGACGCGATCGGGGCACGCGAGCGCGAGCTCGAGCGCCACGAAGCCGCCCTCGGAGTGGCCGACCACCGCCGCGCCGCCGATCCCGAGCGCGTCCATGAAGAGCCGCATGTCGCGCGCGAGATCGGCCATCGTGAACTCGCGCTGCCACGGCGCGTTCCCGCCGCCGTAGCCGCGGAGGTCGCACGAGTACACGCGATAGAGCGGCCCGATCTCGAGCGCGACCTCGCCCCACCCGGACCGGCGCTGACCGAGCCCCGGGATCAGGACGACGGGGGGGCCGTCGCCGGTGACTGTGTATTCGACGACCCCGCGGTCGCCCAGATCGACGGACGACATCCGTTATCCTCGCGTCAGGTGGAGCGGTGGAGCCGGGCGAGGCTCACGTCGAAGCCGGCGCGGCGCGGCTTTTGCGGCGCGCGCGCCGCGATGTTCGGGACGCCGGCCGCGCGGAACGGGCGATCGGTGTACGTCGCGACGCGCGTCCCCGCCGAGTACACGTGCGCGCCCTCCTTCGCGAGGCGCTCCTTCTCGGCGTCGAACTTGGCGCGGAACAGGTCGGCCATCGCGAGCTCCGCCTCGGACGGCGCGCCGATGTCCGCCTCCATCTCGGCGAGGCACGCCGCGACGTTCGCGCGGATCGCGTCGTTCGGCAAGTACTCGGCGGTCCGGAGGAACACCGGGCGGAGCGCCGACGCGCGCCGCGCGAGGTGCTCGCCGCGCGCGCGGAGCCGCTCCCGGGGCGACGCGCGCAGCGTCTTCGAGCCGCCGTACCACGTCTTCATGATGCGGTAGAGCGCCGGGCCGATCGCGTCGTAGACGTAGTCGTACCCCTTGAAGATCAGCTCGCGGAGCTCGCCCTTGCCGAACTCGGGGTGGATCACCTGATCGCTGTACAGGTGCGAGTCGAGGAGGTTCGGCTCGCCCGCGAGCCGCCCCTCGCTGCCGAGGCGCGCGCGGAGCGGCGTGCCGGGGCCCGCGATCAGATTGGAGATCTGGACGGTGGACGGGAACAGCGACGCGAGGTGCGCGAACTCCGCCTCCAGGTTGTCCTTCTTGTGGTGATCGAGCCCGGCGATGATCGACCCGGTGGTGGTGACGCCGTAGCGCTGGAGCGCCTCGAACACCTCGCGGATCGGCTTGCCGACGCTCTTGTTGAACGGCGAGTCGACCGCCTCGACGCCGATCCACACGTGCGAGAGCCCGCTGTCGACGAGGTCCTCGATGTCGAACAGGCTGAGCGACTTGATCGTCGCGTAGCAGGCGTACGAGTACAGCGTGGAGTCGCCGCGCGCCGCGGCGATGAAGTCGTTGATGTGCCGCTTGTAGAGGTAGAAGTCCTCTTCGTAGATGACGAAGTCGCGGACGCCCGCCTCGGCGTCGTAGCGCGCCATCGTCCCGTGGAGGTCCGCGCCGGAGCGGATCAAAGGGACGTGCTTCTTGCCGAAGTAGGCCGACGTCGAGCAGAACTCGCACGCGTGCGGGCACCCGAAGCCGTTCACGATGACGCCGACCTTCTTCCGCGGGAGCTCGGGGTGCTGCACGCCGATCCGCATCTTGATGTCGAACGTGATGATCGGGTGGATGACCGGCTCGGCCGCCGCCTGCCCGAGGAAGTCGCGCATGTAGCCGATCCCCTCGGCCTGGCAGACGCCGTCGACGTCGAGGCGGTCGAGATCGAAGAGCGCGGTGCCGAAGCCGCCGATCACCACCTTCGTGTCGGGGGCGAGCTTCCGCGCCCACGCGATCATGTGCACGAGCTTGGTGAAGTGGAGCGTGAGGAACGTGATGCAGACGACGTCGTAGCCCTTGCCGAGCTCGGCCTTGAACTCCTCGATGGTCGGCGTCTCGAGCACGGTCACGTCGGCGTCGACGTTCGCCGCGATCAGGTGCGGCGCGACGGTCGGGTGATCGTCGTGGAGGCTGTAGAAGCCGGGCTCGCGCGTGAGCCGGTTCGAGAAGTAGTCGAGGAACTTCTCGTCGCCGGGGAGGTTGTATTTGCCCGGCACCTCGAAGGGGCGGAAGATCGTCGTGAAGAGGACGCGCTGGCTCATCGCGCCCCGAGCGCCCGCTGGGCGCAGGCGAGGACGTCGTTGAGCGTGCGGATCTTCGCCGTGTCCTCGCTCGGGAGCTCGATGTCGAGCTCCACCTCGAGCGACGAGAGGAGCTTCACCGCGCGGAGGCTGTCGAGCCCGTACGCCTCGAAGAGATCGGCGGTCATGTCGACCGAATCGACCGGCAGCTTCTGGAGCTTCGCGAACAACGATTGAATGACGAGCGCGACGTCCTGACTCATGGGGGGCTCCTGGGGCGATCTACGAGGCGTGCGGTGCTACGAGGCGGCCGCGATCAGCGGGCCCAGGCTCCTCTCGAGCCACCCGTGATCGCGCGAAGACACGAGCCCGGCCCACGCGGCCCCCCAGCGCGACGCGGCGCTCGGGTGCACGCGGAGCAGGTACTCCTCGTGGCGCGCCAGGCGCTCCGGCGGCGCGCCGCCAAAGAGGACGTCGAACGCCGTGCGCGCGCACAGCCGCCCCGCCCCCTCGAGGTCGCTCTCGAACGACAGGAGCGGCCCGCGCTCGTAGAACGCGCCGAAGTTGAGCCCGACGAACGGCACCGAGCGCGCGTGCGCGACGTCGGCGACGCGCTCGAG
>Ga0207710_10001678_pt1 | contig 10757 bp, 11 predicted proteins | sample KBSS24metaG_FD_184400 | JGI IMG/M metagenome (GOLD analysis project Ga0207710, IMG submission 184400) | Switchgrass rhizosphere microbial communities from Kellogg Biological Station, Michigan, USA - KBS S2-4 metaG (SPAdes) (version 2) | ecosystem: Host-associated > Plants > Roots > Rhizosphere...
GCGCTTCGCCGAGCTGGATCATCTGCGCGCCTGACACGATTGATTGAACGCCGCTGCCGCACAGACGATTGACTGTCAACGCCGGACGGTCGAAAGGCACGCCGGCTTTGAGTGCGACGTGACGCGCGCCATAGATGGCGTCGCCGGATGTTTGCAGTGCGTTGCCGATTACGGTGTGATCGATTTCTTCAGGCTTGACGCCGGTTGATTCGAGGGCGCCGCGGGCCGCGACTGCGCCGAGATCGATTGCTGAAATATCCTTCAACACGCCGACATACTCACCCATCGGCGTCCGCTTGCCACCCAGTATGAAAACGTCCTTACTCATGTTCAAATCCCCTGTTACGAATTACCGTCCAAAAGAAACCTTGAAGATTACCACAAGCCACATATAGCGCAAAGAAGACGTGACCACAAAAGGCACACAAAAGACGCAAGAAGCACAAAGCTTAAAATTTCTTAGTAGGGGTTTCTTTTTTCAGTAAACGCTTGTGGTGCTTCTTGGTGTCTTTGTGTGCCTTTTGTGGTCGCGTCTTCTTGTGCTTTTTGTGGCTAACTTCTGAAGCGGCGTTCCTGAACATAGCGGTGGAGTAACTCTTCAAGGAAGCCTTCGTAAGTAAACGTGGCGAGGTCGTAGGCGGGTCGAAGTTTGTAAAGAATCGGCAGTGAAACTCGCCACGCCATCCATTGTCGCGGCATGTCAGAAAGATCCCAGCGGCGACGCAGAAAAGTCTCGACTACCTGAATCTCTGCGTCAGTCAAACTGTTCAGACTCGCAGTGAAATCTACCGGCTTGAAAGAGCGTCGCATCGCAGGATCGCTCACCGGCGTCGCAAACACCTTCGCAAACTCAGGCGCCTCTGTTTCGCGTTCACGAACGACGACCGTGCCGCCAACCATGTCGCCAATACGCTGATCGCGCGTCGATGAAAAAACCGCGATCAATCCGATCGAATACGATCCCATCGGAAACATGTCGAGCGGACGAATCAGATTTCGCACCGACGCTTCCCAGAACGTGATCGGCCGCCCGTCCTCGCGAATCACTCGCAGCTTCAACCAACGCTTGCCCGGCGTTTGCCCGCTCCAGATCCACTCGAAGAACGTGAAGTAGCCGGCAAACACCAGAAACAGAAGAATGATCATCACCGCGAACACCCACTTCGGCGCGCTCGACATCGCCTGCTCAATGAATGAGAAACTCATGAGCACGACGCAGGCAATACCGATGAGCGCCAGCGCCAGCACCTGAATCGTGTGGTCAATCGCACACGCGAGAAAACGATTCCCGATCGACGCCAGCGCGAAGTGCAGCGGCACACGCTCCGGCGTTTCTATAATCAGCACTTCTTCATTTGCGAATGTGGCTGACATTAACCTCTTACTCGTACAAACTTACGCTTCCCTACTTGAACGAGAACAGACTTATCGGATTTGAGATCGATCTCGAAGTCCGCCTGCGTGCGTCGTTCACCATCAACATAAACACCACCCTGCTCGATCACGCGCCTTGCTTCAGCCATCGACGGCACGAGCCCAAGCTCAACCAAAAGCTTCGGCAGCTTCCACGAGCCGGGCGCGAGCGTTCGCTCTTCAATATCTTCCGGCGTCTGCTTGTTACGAAACATCGCATTGAACTCTTCCTCAGCCTTGCGCGCTTCAGCTTCGGAATAAAAATCAGCCACGATGCGTTTCGCGAGATCCGCTTTAATATCGCGCGGATTGCGTTCACTCTTTCGCAGCGCTGCGATCTCCGCGACCGAAAGATCCGTACACAGCTCGTAATAACGCCACATCAGATCATCAGTGATCGACATCACCTTCCCGAAGATCTCCTGCGGCGGCTCGTTGATGCCGATGTAGTTACCCAAACTCTTCGACATCTTCTGCACGCCGTCAGTGCCTTCGAGCAACGGCGTGATCATCGCCACCTGCGAATCCTGCCCGTACTCGCGTTGCAGGTTGCGGCCCATCAGCAAGTTGAACTTCTGATCCGTGCCGCCAAGCTCGACGTCTGCTTCGAGCGCAACGGAGTCGTAAGCCATCACGAGCGGGTACATCACTTCGTGCAGCGCGAGCGGCCGGTTCGTTTCCAATCGTTGTTGAAAGTCATCGCGCTCGAGGATCTGTCGCACAGTGACGTGACCGGCAAGACGCAGAAAGCCGGCAGAGCCGAGCGTGTCCATCCAGCGTGAGTTGAAGTCGATGACTGTCTTTTCCGGATCGAGCAACTTGAAGATCTGTTTTTTGTAAGTTTCGGCGTTCGCGTTGATCTCCTCGCGCGTGAGTTGCGGGCGCGTCGCGCTCTTACCGGAAGGATCGCCGATCATTCCGGTGAAGTCGCCAATGAGAAAGATCGCGATATGGCCCAGCTCCTGGAACGCGCGGAGCTTGCGGATCACAACCGTGTGGCCCAGGTGAATGTCGGGCGCGGTCGGATCGGCGCCGAGTTTCACGCGCAGAGGCTTGCCGGTGGCCGCGGATTTTTCGAGCTTCGCGCGCAGCTCGGCCTCGCGAATGACTTCCACCGTGCCTTTGCCGAGATATGAGAGTTGTTCGTCAATAGTCATCGACGGATAGAGTAGCTCAATTATTAAAGGGTGCGCTATCCTCGTTTTATGGTTGATACAAATCCTCTTAGCAATAGCCGTTTGGTATTTATCGGATGTGGGGTGATGGCCGAGGTGATTATCGCCGGGCTACTCCGTCAGAAGCTGGTTGGGCCCGAGCAGATTGCCGGCAGTCACCCGCGGCAGGCGCGGCGTGAAGAGATGCACGTGAAGTACGGCGTCGAGATGTTTGAGAGTAACCGCGAAGCGGTTGCTGACACTTCGATCATCGTGCTGGCCGTGAAGCCGCAACGTTTGCATGTTGTGCTCGAAGAGTTGAGAGGCGCGCTCGTGAAGGACCAGCTCGTCGTTTCGATCGTCACGGGCGCGAGGATTGAAACGATTTCCGAGCAACTCCTGCATGCGTCGGTTGTGCGCACGATGCCCAACACGCCCGCGCAGATTGGCGAAGGTATGACTGCGTGGACCGTAAGCAGCGAGGTTAACGAGGAGCAGGAGAGCCAGGTTTGCGCGATGCTCGATGCGCTCGGCAAGAATGTGCGGGTTGAGAACGAGCGACAGATCGACATGGCGACGGCGTTGAGCGCCACTGGACCAACGTACATCTATTTGATGATGGAAGCACTGATCGATGCAGGCGTGCACATGGGATTCTCAAGACGCGTGGCGGAGGATCTCGTGCATCAGATGATGCGTGGAGCGGTGTTGTTTGCGGTCGAATCGCACAAGCATCCGGCGGAGCTGAGAAATATGGTGACGTCGCCGGGCGGCACGTCGGCGGAAGCGATCTATCAGATGGAGAAGGGGGGCTTGCGGACGGTGTTGTCGAAAGCTGTGTGGGCGGCGTTCCAGCGTGCTGAGACGCTCGGAAAGACAATATAAGTCCTATGGTCCTATAGGACCTATTTAGAAACAACGAGCGCCACGGCCTCGGGATAAAGCTGGTGCTCCTGCTCGAGTATCCGCGCGGACAAACTATCAACCGTATCACCCTCAATCACCGGCACTGCACGCTGAGCGATGATTGGACCACCATCGAGCGTCTCGTCAACAAAGTGCACGGTACAGCCACTCACCTTCACACCATGCTCCAGCGCCTGCCGCTGCGCATCCAAACCGGGAAAGGCAGGCAGGAGACTCGGATGAATATTGAGTATCCGCCCGCGAAACGCCTCGACAAAACACGGCGACAACAACCTCATGTATCCCGCTAAACAAACAAGATCCACATGGCGCTCGCGCAGTGCCGCGATGATCTCTTGCTCGTGCTCTTCACGATTACGCCCACGACGCTCGATCGCAGTGGTGTCGATGCCACGCTCTCGCGCCAGCTCCAGCCCGCGCGCGCCCGGTTTATCAGTGATCACGATCGCGATCTCAGCATCCGGTATTCGTCCGTCGCGAACAGCGTCACTCAGCGCCAGCATGTTTGATCCACGACCGGAGATTAGGATCGCAATTCTCTTTTTCAGATCAGCACCTCGCGATTCCCAGTCACGACTTCCCCGATCCGGTAACACTCGCTTAAATGTCCCTCAATCGCATTCGCATCGCTCGCCGCACAAACGATCACCATGCCCACGCCCATATTGAACGTGCGATACATCTCCGCATCCGAAACGTTACCCAGCTTGCGCAGCAGCTCGAATAACGGCGGTATGGGCCACGAGCCGCGCTCGATCCGCACGGCAGTGTTTTCAGGAAGGATGCGTGGAATGTTGTCCGTGAGTCCGCCGCCCGTGATGTGGGCCAGGCCCTTGATCACGCCCTTGTCGAGCAGACCGTCGAGTGGTTTCAGGTAACTGAGGTGTGGCAACAGCAACGCCTCGCCGGCAGTCATGTTCAATTCCGGCAAATGTGTATCCGGTTGATAACCTGCCACTTCGAAAAACAGTTTGCGTGCGAGTGAGTAGCCGTTCGTGTGTAATCCAGCCGAAGGCAGCGCCAGCAGAACATCGCCGGGCGCGATTGTCTTACCATCGATGATCTTCACGCGATCCACGACGCCGACGATGAAACCGGCGATATCGTACTCACCGTCCTGGTAAAAACCCGGCATCTCCGCTGTCTCGCCGCCAAGCAACACACAGCCATTCTCACGACACCCATTCGTCACGCCTTCGATGATGCCGGCTACGACATCGGGTGATAACTTTCCGGTCGCGATGTAGTCGAGAAAGAACAGCGGGCGCGCGCCCTGGACCAGGATATCGTTGACGCAGTGATTAACGAGATCGCGCCCGACTGTATTGTTTACGCCCGTCGCAAACGCGATCTTTAGTTTCGTGCCGACACCGTCAGCAGACGCGACCAGCACAGGCTGCGCGAGACCAGGAAACGCGCCATCAAACATCCCGCCGAAGCTACCGATTTCGGAAAGCGTGCGCGCGTTGAAAGTCGTGCGCGCGAGATCTTTGATCCGGTCAGTGGCGCGTGTCGCGGCGTCAATATCAACGCCCGCATCGCTGTATGAGATTGATTGTTTCATTAGTCAGTTGTTAGACAGGATTCACAAGATTTTTCAAGATGAACATGTCAATCCTGAAAAATCTTGTAAATCCTGTCTACTTCTTTGTCTTTGGCGGTGGACCGAAGTCACCATACGCAATAAATCCTGAGCGTGACGAGTCGTCCTTCTGCGCCGTGCGGCCGGCCCACATGTCTTCAGTCGTTTCCTTCGCGGTCTTGATGGCCGTATCACCATCTTTGCCTCGCGTGGTGATCGTGATCTCGCCCTGCAGATCAGTGCGATAGAGCTTCACGTTCGGATTCGCCGCCCGCAGGCGATCGAGCACGGCCTGCGACGGATGCCCGTAACGATTCCACGCGCCGCACGACACGATCGCTACCTCAGGTTGCACGCGATTCAAAAAATCTCCCGACGACGCGTACTTCGATCCGTGATGCCCGATCTTCAAAACCCGACTCCGCAGATCCAGATCCTTCGTGAGCAAACGATGCTCGGTCTGCTCTTCCGCATCGCCCGCGAGCATCATCGAAAATGATCCGTAATCGAGTCGCGCCACGATCGAGTTGGCATTCGCTTCGTTGCCGCCCGTCGACATCTTGTCTTTCGTAAACAGCGGCTCAGACGGCGCGATGATCGTCAAGATCGTTCCACCACCGAGATCGTACTTCGTCCCCGGTTTCGCACTTTCATAATGAGCGCCGCTCGAGCTCACGGCTGCTTTGTAATCGTCATAGAACTTCGTTAACGAAGCTGTTTTGGTTGTTTTGGGCGTCGGCGGCGGTGGCTTTTTCGAGTTTGCCTGCTTCGGCGGTGGCGCGGCTTGTTGCGCCACGCTCGGCGGCTGCCCGTTGTCGATCACGTTCAGGACTTTCACTGCCTTGAAGACTTCAGCCGCGCCGCCGATGTGGTCCGGGTGTGGATGCGTCGCGATGAAGTAGTCGAGCTGCTGAATGTTGTTGCGCTTCAACGCCTCGACGACAGCCTTGCCCTTCGTCGTGTCGCCGGCATCGATGAGCACGGTCTTACCTGACGGTGAAGAGATGAGGATCGAGTCGCCATTGATTGGACCAACATCGAGAACACGAATCGTCAGCTCACCACCCGAAGCCGGCGGCGGCTGCGTTCGCCACCACGGCAGCACGTAGCGCCACGTGACAAAGCCGCCTGCCGCAAAAACTGCGAGGAGAACTGCAATGGCACAGCCACAGCCTCGTGTTGTTCGTCCCAATCAGTAATCCTCGCCTTTAGTTTCTTCTGAAATAGATGGGGCCGGGCACTACCGGCGGAGAATCGACCTGATTCGGGATGCGCAGCACGGTCGGCACGACGGAATAATCTCCGCGCGCGTACGATTCGAGCGCGTCCTTGGCTTTCACGACTTCCCAGATCGACTCGCGCGAGATGACTTGCTCGACCATCAACAGCAGTCGCTCGTCGTCTTTTTGCTTGAGCCTGATCGGGTTTTTGAAAGTTAGCGTCTTCATGCCATAAGCGGGCAGCGAGAAGCCTTCCGTCCGGTTCACGCGTATTTGAAATTGATTTCGGGCATCGATCGAAACGAGCGAGTAGCGGAGGCCAATGATCTTCACATCTGAGCTGTTGCCGAGAGAGAGTTGCAGGAATTGGCCACGCTCGGTTTTCGTTAGAGATGCCTGGTGCACGTTGATCGGCAAATCGAGGACTTGGAAGACTTCAATCGAGAGCGCGTCCGATTGCGGCGTCAAGTTTAGACAGGATTTACAAGATTCTTCATGATTGACATGTACATCATGAAAAATCTTGTAAATCCTGTCTAATTGCGCCGTGGATAAAGCGACGCTGACAAGTATTATGGCTAACATATCAACTCTCAGCCGTCACAGATTCATGCTCGCGTTCCCAGTAAGTCTCCGCCTCGCCCGTGATGCGCGTCGGGTATTTACCATTCCAACACGCCACGCATGACGAATCAGGACTCAACCCCGTCGCCGCGATCATTCCCTCGAGCGAAAGATAACCCAGGGAATCAGCTTCGATGAACTTTCGTATCTCCTCAACACTCATGTTCGCCGCGATCAGCTCTTCTTTGTTCGGCGTGTCGACACCGTAGTAACACGGACTGATCGTCGGTGGACAACTAATACGTACGTGAATCTCTTTCGCGCCCGCCTCACGCACCATCCGCACGATCTTCTTTGACGTCGTGCCGCGCACGATCGAGTCGTCGATCAGCACAACGCGCTTCCCATTGATCAGATCGCGCACCGGATTGAGCTTGATTCGCACACCAAACGATCGGATCGATTGTCGCGGCTCGATGAACGTGCGGCCAACGTAGTGATTACGCACGAGTCCGAATCGAAAACTCAACCCGCTTTCCGCCGCGTATCCGATCGACGCCGCGACGCCCGAATCAGGCACCGGCACGACGATATCCGCATCCGCAGGCTGTTCGACTGCGAGCCTGCGACCCATCTTGTGTCGCGACTCATTGATCGATCGTCCGTAGATCAACGAATCCGGTCGCGCGAAATAGACGTGCTCAAACAAACACATCGAGTGTCGCTGCGGCGGCAACGGATGCGACGATCGCAAACCATCCTGATCGATCACGATCATCTCACCGGGCTCGACGTCGCGCACATACTGCGCATCGATCAGATCAAACGCGCATGTTTCCGACGCAAGCACCCACGAATCGCCGAGCCGTCCGAGGGCGAGCGGTCGAAAACCGCGACTATCACGTATCGCGATCAACTCAGTCGGCGTCAAAAAGAGCATCGAGAACGCGCCCTCAGTGCCGGCCAGCACCTGCGGTATCGCTTCACGCACCGGCAGTTGCGAACGCGCAACGCCGTGCAGCACGACTTCCGTGTCAGAGGTTGATGAGAAGATCGCGCCTTCGCGTTCGAGTCGTAGTCGTTCATCACGCGCGAACGGAAGATTACCGTTGTGACAAACTGCGATCTGCCCGTGCTGGCACGTGACGCAGAACGGCTGCGCCTCGAGAATCGAGACTTCGCCCGCGGTCGAATAGCGCACGTGGCCGATCGCGCTCGAGCCTTGCAGCCGATCGAGATGCGTTTGATTGAAGGCGTCTGAAACGTGACCCATCGCGCGCTCGAAGCGCAGCTCAGCGCCATTGGATGCGACGATGCCGCACGACTCCTGGCCGCGATGCTGCAGCGCGTAGAGGCCGAGGTAAGTCAATCGTGCAGCATCCGGGTGTCCGTAGATTCCAAACACGCCACACTCTTCACGCAGCTTTGTGATCTCGATTTCAGTCAATTGATTTATCCTGGTTTGCCGGCTCGGGGATTACGGCGGTCATCATAACAAACCGGAAATCAGTTTCACAGGATTACAGGATTTTCAGGATAAACATGTATCATGGCGCGAATGCGAATCTACGTTTTAGCCGTAGTGGTCATGCTCGCTCTCGCAGGATTTGTGCGGGAATCGCGCGGCGATGATGCGCGCCCTGCCTCGCAGACCTATCGTCGCTATTGTGTCTCGTGTCACGGCCTGGACGGCAAATCAAAAACTTCAAAGGGCAAATACAATCACGCGCGCGACCTGACCGACGCGGAGTGGCAAGGCAACGTCAGCGACGAGCGCATCTTCAACTCCATCATGAATGGCCGCAATACGCGCGGCAACATGCCCTCGTTTGCTAACAAGCTTAACGAAACAGAGGTCGACTCACTTGTGAATTTTGTTCGCGGACTGAAAGCGCAGTAAATGGTTTCTCGTTCGTACATTCCGGGTTTGAAGCGCTTCGGCACGGTGCGCAACCTCGCGATCGTCGCGCTGCAGGGGTTGTTGGTACTTTTGCTCGTCGGCGCAGGTTGGTTGATTTATCGACGACTGCCGGCGAGCGGTTCTGAAGCCGCAAGCAACCAGCAGACGACAGATTTGCAGATCGTGATCCGGCAGACGCCCGAGAGCTTTGGGCCATCGCTCGATGTCGCGATCAGTCTCTATCCGGTTGACATCATCGCCGTGCGACACGAGTTCTTCACCGAGCCGCCGAAAGGAAAACGTTTTGAGGATTTTCTGAAGGAGCGGATGAAGGGACGCTCGCCGGTCAGTGCGCGTCTCGACAAGCAGGGCCACGGATCGGTGTCGCTGCCGCCGGGAAACTGGTGGCTGCACGCGACGCTCTCGGGTGACGAGCAGCTCGAGTGGCGTTTGCCGGTCACGGTTGCCGGGTCGAAGCAGGTTATCGAGCTCACGCCCCAGAATGCGTACACGAGAAGTAAAACCTTTTAGCAACAAAAAGGCACAAGAACACAAAAATTATTTTTTGAGATTTTATGTGCTTTATTGTGGCCTGATATTTTGTGCTCTTTGTGGCTGAACAATGCTTGCCCTCCGAGTTGATCGAAAAAAAGTTTCCGTTAAAGACATAGAGAAGCCGGAGCGTGCTGATGAGGTGATCGTGCGTGTGGCGTTATCCGGAATTTGTAATACTGATCTGGAGATTGCGCGTGGGTATGCGGGGTTCAATGGGACGATTGGGCATGAGTTTGTAGGGGTTGTTGAGAAGACTGGGCAGCGCGTTGTTGGTGAGATCAATGCCGGGTGTGGCGAGTGTGATCTCTGTCGCGGTGGTGATTCAAGACACTGCGCGGCGCGAACGGTGCTCGGGATTCATGGCCGCGATGGCGCGCACGCTGAGTTTCTCCAACTGCCGCGCGTGAACCTTCTGCCTGTTCCTGAGAACGTACCTGACGAGCATGCAGTCTTCACCGAACCGCTTGCCGCCGCGTGCGGCGTTCTCGAACGAGTAACAATCAACAGCGACGACCATGTAGCAGTTATCGGTGACGGCAAACTCGGACTGCTGTGCGCGCAAGTGATCGCGCTGACTGGCGCGCCTGTACTTCTGATCGGCAAGCACGCCGATAAACTCCGTATCGCTGAACGCCGCGGCATCGAGACTACGAACCCGAAACTCGCCGCCAAACGGAAGCGCGAATTTGACGTCGTCGTTGAAGCTTCGGGATCTGCGACAGGCTTCGGTCTCGCGGTCGAACTGCTCCGTCCGCGCGGTCAACTCGTCCTCAAGTCGACTTTTCATGGAAAAACGGAAGTCGATGCGGCGCCAATCGTGGTCGACGAAATTTCGATCGTCGGCTCGCGCTGCGGTCGCTTCGCTCCGGCGCTAGACCTGCTGAAGAAGAAAGCGATCGACGTCGATAGTTTGATTAGCGAGGAATATCCGCTCGCGAAAGGCGTCCACGCGATGCGCCGCGCCGGAACCAAGGGCATCCTCAAAGTCCTCTTACGCCCCCTCTAAGAGCCTCAACAAAGAACAAGTCAGGAAGAGGGGCTTGCCCCCGCTTCTCCCGGATTCCAGGCGAACAGGCGGCCATAGCAAATACAAAACCCTTTCGCTATACTCTACCTCTTTTCGCTGAGGGCCTGATTTTTCCCGAAGGTGGTGAAATATGTTTGACTTCTCCAAGAGCAGCACAACCGAGCAAGAGCGAACCATCCTGAAAAAACTCCGCATCTGGATCGCTGCGCTCGCGGTCGCGTGTTTAGTGGCCGGAATCGGCATCGGCGCGATGTTGTCCGGCCGTACGACAGTAGCACAGCCCGACATCCAGATTGCTCGCGCCCCGGAAGCGCTTTCCGCCTCGTTTGCCGAGATTGCGAGGCGCGTTGAACCTGCCGTCGTCAATATCGAAACCACCCAAAACCAGCCCGAAATCAGCGAAAAAGACGAAGAC
>Ga0207710_10001679_pt1 | contig 10753 bp, 10 predicted proteins | sample KBSS24metaG_FD_184400 | JGI IMG/M metagenome (GOLD analysis project Ga0207710, IMG submission 184400) | Switchgrass rhizosphere microbial communities from Kellogg Biological Station, Michigan, USA - KBS S2-4 metaG (SPAdes) (version 2) | ecosystem: Host-associated > Plants > Roots > Rhizosphere...
GTAAATCCTTTAAGTCTTCTCCTCCGGTTACATCTGGGGACAAGTGGATTGCCCGGCGGATCGTTAATGGGAAAGAGCGGGGGCAAGCCCCTCTTCCTGACTTGTTCATTCCAAGAAGACTTAAAGGATTCACGAACCTGAAAAAAGAACAAGTCAGGAAGAGGGGCTTGCCCCCGCTGTTCGATGATTTTGATCAAGCGTGCCGCAGGCTTATGTGACCGCAGTTCGGGCACGTGTGCACTTCCTCAAGAACACCTTCGAGATCCGGATCGATCAACGCCGGATCGTCGACGCTATAGTCGATCTTCATGGCATGATGGTTCATCTCATGGCCGCACTTCGAGCAAATCATTTTGGCTTTATTCATGATCGAGTTTTTCCAAGTGTTTTTGAAAATATCCCCGCCAACTCTCGGGCAGTGCCTCGGTCGCGATCGCGTGTCGCAGCAACTCGACGTTTTCCTTATCGCTGCCATATAGCCGCGTGACATCAACAACCGTCACACCCGCAGCATTTTTCTCGAGCAGCTCAAATTCATCACCCGCGCCGACTTCCCCTTCTTTCAAAACTGAAAAATAAAACCCGGTACGTTCACTGGCGAGAAATCTCCGGATGATATCCGTCCGGCCGAATCGAATCCCGAGTTTGTAACAAGGCATGCGCGGCTGCGTGACCATCACTTCAGCCGTTCCGATCCGAAACTTGTCGCCAATATTAGTCTCCGTTTCAAAGAGTCCTTCGCTCGTGAAGTTCTCGCCGAACATTCCCCACGGCAAATCCATATCCGGCAGCTCTCGTTTCCAAAACTCGTAATGCTCCGACGGATAAAGATAGACGGCCTTGAATGGTCCACCATGAACGGACAGATCCGATTGCCGATCGCCGTCGAGATTCAACGTTCGCAGCATCACGCGTCCCGTCACGGGCTCCTTGAAGATACCAGTCGAGACCGGCTCATCGTTCCGCAGAACGAGCCGCGGCAAGCCTACATTCAATGAAATGATTTTCACCGAAAACCCCTTAGATCGAGATGTTCTCGCGTCCGTAGCGTAACACCTTGCTCATCCAGATCAACTCGCCGAGAAACTTGTCCATGCGCTTTTCATGCGCTTCGCGGTCTTTCATGTTTCCGGCGTCGTCGAAAAGTTGCTGCGCGCCCGAGAAGTTTCCATCCCAAAAGATCGTGACGAGCCCGAGCTCGCGCATGACGGGCAGAAGGTTTTCGATCACGCGAGTACCTCCGAAACCTCCGGCTGAGACGCCGCAGATACCAACCGCTTTGTGAATGTATTCTTTGAGATTGGAATCGAGTACGTGTTTGAGCATGCCGGGATAACCGCGGTTGTATTCGGGAGTGACCACGACCAGGCCATCTGCACGCTCGCACGCTGCAGAGAAATTCGCGTGTTTGATCTGCTCGCCCGCGTCGTCGGCGGGAAAATTCAGCTCCCGGATATCGATCAGCTCAGTCTCGACGCCTTCACGTTTTTTCAGTTGCTCATAAACAAACTTCGCAACGTTTTCACTGGCGCGGCCTTTCCGCACAGTGCCGAGAATCACAGGAATGAATAGTGGTCGGTTCATAAGGTTTGTGTATCGCTATTTGATTAGTCGATCAAAGCACCCGGTAACTTACAACTCCCCGTGAAACAAAGCGAGAGATTTCTGACTAAAATCTTGACGCACCCTTTCCTGTGAAGATACAGTGCCTGCGTCTTAAACCTTCAGGGTCAGCATTCTTCTTCAACAAGACATTCGACAAACATTTCCAAGGTGATCCCTGCGCACCTATTTAAGGAGCTACAGTATGCAGATTCGATTGCTGAGTAACATTCTGGTCCTATGCTTGATTGTTGGCTCGATGCTCGTCGTTGTGACGAACGTTCTCAGTAATCCAACTGATCGCAACGCTCTACAGCAAACGTCTCCGTGCGCCAACGGAGATGAAAGCGGCCTGCCGCTGCCGAGTAGTTTTCCCCCTTCGAGACTTCCAGAGTTCCAGGCGCAACTCAAATCATTTCTCAGCAGTGGAAAGTATCGCACTCTGAAATGGTGTGAAGACAAGAAACTGCGCGACACTGGACCATTTGTCAACGGTGTCAGCTACGGTGTTCATCCGACCGTTAAGATTTATTACTCGCCTAAGGTGATCGAGTGGCTCCTGCACCGAGACTCAGGCAAGGCGATTCCGGATGGAGCGATGATTATCAAGGAGCAGTATTCTGCGCCGGCAGCGAAGTACCAGCTCCAGCCGCCGAAAGGAATCAATGGTTGGACCATCATGATCAAAGACAGTAAGGGATCGCAGGACGGCTGGTACTGGGCCGAGATCTGGGACGCTCAATGCGTCGACAATAACAAGCCTCCGTTTGCGTATCCGTATGCCGGATTCGGACTCTATTGCGTGCGGTGTCATGCTTCGGCCGAGAAGGAGCACACATTTACTTATTCAAAGAACATCAAGGGCTTCCCGGGCGATCCGGATTCTTACTATGTCGACCTGTCGTGGGCCTCGACTCCCGTAAGCGGGCACGCTCCACCGCCGGCCGAGCCGTGTAGTGTGGCGGCTGAGAGCGACAGTGTTGTTCCCACCGCAGGTCACAATCCTGATGCGACCGACGTGCAGGAACAGCAAATTTTCCGGGAGATGGTGTCAGCCAGACCGGCGACGACCGATCCGAAGTTTGTCTCGTTTTATAACTCGATAGCTCCGGTTCCTTTAGACAAGGTGAAGAAATTTCCGGGAGAGACTTTCGATCATATTTACCCGCAGAATATCGGCACTGCTTCGCCGTCTCCCAATCCCAACCAGTTTCTTACTTCCGATCAATGCATGGGCTGTCACAGCGCGGGCACGTACGGGAATGTGATGATGTATTCCGGTGTGAAGCAGCCGGATGGTTCAACTCCGGTAATGAATGTTTCACCGTATGGTGAGTGGCGCTGGTCGCCGATGGGGTTGGCGGGGCGCGATCCGATCTTCTACGCGCAACTCGAGAGCGAGATTGCTTTCGTCAAGAGTTTTTTCAAAAACGATCCGGCGAAGGTTGCGGAAAACATCAAGGCCATCAACAACACGTGTTTCAGATGTCATGGCGTGATGGGGAAGCGTCGACTCGATGACGATCATGCTGGTAAAGGTGATTTCGATCCGGAGCTAATTTACACGACTTACGATAATGATAAGCAGTCGTATGTGTATGGAGCTCTGGCGCGCGATGGCGTTAGCTGCATGTCGTGTCATCGAATCGTTGAAGACAAAGTGCCGTTCGCGGAGTTTCTCAAGACCAGGATCACGGGGAATTTTACGACCGGCAATCCGGCGAAGCTGTTTGGGCCATTCGAGGATAAAGAGATTGTCACGGATCCGATGAACAATTCGCTCGCGATCAAGCCGAAACACAGTCCGTACATCAAGAGCTCACGGATGTGTGGTAACTGCCACACGATCAATCTGCCGTTGATGGATAATCCGGGTGCCGATGCGAACAAACCGCACCTCGAGCAGTTAACTTATCTGGAATGGCTTAACAGTGGTTATCAAAACGAGGTTGGGGCAAATTCAAAAGCGCAAACGTGCCAGGATTGTCACATGCCCACGAAGTACACGAACTCGAAGGGCACGCTCAACATTCCGTTGATCCAACAGCCGATCGCGTTTATCGAGGACGATCAATATCCGCAAACAGGGAATCGGTTGGCTGATGAAAAGATCCGTGTTCGCTTCCGCGATAAGGGGTTCGCGCGGCATCAGTTTCAGGGATTGAACGTCACGCTTCTGGAGCTGTTTCGGCAGTTTATGCAGCCTTATAAATCGAATGGGACCAACATCCTTGCTAACGTTGTTCTGGGCGTCAGGCAAAACGATTACATGTCAGGGCTCGACGATCTCTCGACGGCGGTTGATGCTTTTGTGCAACAGGCGCAGAACTCGACTGCTGAAGTGTCGGTGTCGCCAGTCACGATGTCGGGTCAAAAATTGATTGCAGATGTGAAGGTGACAAACAAGACTGGTCATCGGTTTCCGAGTGGCGTGGGATTCCGGCGCGCGTTTTTGGAGTTTCGGGTTGTTGATAATGAGACCGGCAAGACTGTCTGGTGTTCGGGATGTACGAACGAGCTCGGTGTGATTATGAATGGCAATGAAAGACTGCCATCAGAGCTCTTCGACGTCTACAAAGATGGCACCAAGCCCGCGACTCTCAAATATCCGCCTGCATGCAGCAACACTGTTCCGCAGCATTACCAACCACACTATTTCTGGGACCTTCAAAAGAACACCGGTTCAGCGATCACGCGGCAGGACCAGGTTCAGATCTATGAAGAACTCAACCTGAACATTCAGTGCGCGATGACGACGAGTTTCCTGCGTCGCGACTATCAATTGAAAGACAATCGTCTCCTGCCTTTTGGCTGGACCAGCACCGGCCCGCTCAACGCCGATAAGACGCCTTACATCCCTGCTGAGTATCTTCACGAAACTTTCCCGGTGAGTGTCGGAGGCGATCCGGCGTACGCAGACGGAAGTGGCACGAGTGTCCTGCGATACGAGATCCCCTTGAGCGCCTTCAGCACACGAAACGTAACCGTCACCGCAACACTCTACTATCAGAGCATCCCACCGTACTTCCTGAACGATCGCTTCACCCAGGCCCCGTCCGGCCCAGCCACCCAACGGCTCTATTATTTGACTTCGAACTTGCAGACGAAGGGTACATCGATCGAAGATTGGAAGTTCCAGATTGCAACAGCGAGCGAAGTAGCTACGCTGCGTTAGGCGAGAAGTTAATGCGAATAGTGGTTTTTGGAACAGGTGGCGTGGGTGGATACTTCGGTGGACGGCTCGCACGGGCCGGCGAGGATGTGACGTTCATTGCGCGGGGTGAACACTTACGCGCGATCCGAGCGAATGGGCTGAAGATAGATAGTACCGACGGCGATTTTGTGATTTACCCCGCCCGGGTGACGGATGATGTCAGCGAAGTAGGCGAGACGGACCTCGTGATCCTTGGCGTCAAAGCGTGGCAAGTGCCGGATGCGGCGCGCGCGATCAAACCTCTCGTCGGCTCAACTACAACAGTGCTTCCTTTGCAGAATGGCGTTGAGGCCGTGCCGCAGCTCGTTGGGGAGTTGGGCCAAGATAACGTCATCGGTGGACTTTGCCGTATCGTCAGCTTTGTCGTCGAGCCGGGACATATCCGACATGCTGGTTTCACTCCGTCGATTATCATCGGCGAGCTCGATAACCAAAGCACTGATCGCATCAGAAAGATCGAGGAAGTATTCAAACACGCAGGTTTGGAGATAACCGTGGCGCGAGATATTCAAGTCGCGCTCTGGACGAAATTTCTCTTCATCGCGTCGTTTAGTGGCGTGGGCGCGATGGCTAACGCGCCCGCCGGAGTCGTTCGCCGCGATCCGAAATGGCGCACCCAAATACTCAAGGCGATGGAAGAACTCTACGCATTGGCCCACGCGCGGGGAATCAACCTGCCGCCAGATTCAATCGATAAAGTGATGGCTAGCGTTGATGCTCTACCCGAAGACGCGACCAGCTCGATGCAACGTGACATCGCCGCGGGAAAACCTTCGGAACTCGAATCACAGAACGGCGCAGTCGTGCGCATGGCCCGCGAGACGGGGATCGAAGTCCCAACGCACACGTTGATCTACGAAACATTGGTTAGCCGCGGATCTTCGCGGATGAACGCTTAGAACAAGTCAGAATAGACAAGTCAGGAATAGAACAAGCCAGAATAGAACAAGTCAGAAATAGAACAAGTCAGGAAGAGGGGCTTGCCCCCGCTCGTTCAATCCAAGCAGCGGCGGGGGCAAGCCCCTCTTCCTGACTTGTTCTATTTCTGACTTGTTCTATTCTGGCTTGTTCATTCCTGACTTGTTTCAGTTAAAGCGTTGGATAGTCGGTGTAGCCGCGTTCTCCGGGTGAGTAGAAGGTCGATTTGTCTGGTTCATTGAGCTGGGCGCCGCGCTTGAATCTCTCCGGAAGATCGGGATTAGCTAAAAACTTTGTGCCGAACGCAATCGCGTCTGCTCCGCCTTGCGCCAGGAGCGCAGCGCCGCTCTCGCGTGTGAAGCCAGCGTTTGCGAAATAGACGCCGTTGTAAAGTGGGCGCAGCTTCGAATGCCAGCCCTTGCCCGTGCCGTCAGTCACTTGAACGTAAGCCAGTCCGAGCTTGCTCACATGCTTGAAAATAAACGGATAAACCTCGTCCGCGTCCAGCTCTTCGATGTCGTTGAATACGATCTGCGGCGAGAACTTCACAGCGAGTCGCTGCGCGCCGATTTCACTCCTCATCGCCTCGAGCACTTCAAACAAGAACCTCGTGCGGTTCTCGACCGAGCCACCATACTCGTCCGTACGCAGGTTGACGTTCGTCGTCAGAAACTGCTGGACGAGATAACCGCTCGCCGAATGCAGCTCAACTCCATCGAACCCGGCCGTGATCGCATTACCGGCAGCGCTGCCGAAGTCTTTTACAGTCTGCGCAATCTCCTCACGACTGATCTCACGTGGCGTGACAAACTCCTTCATCCCCTCGTCTGTGTAGTTCTTGCCGTTCGCTCGCACCGCACTTGGCGCAACGGGCTGTGCATTACCCGGCAGAAAGTCGGGCAGCGCGATGCGCCCGGTGTGAAATATCTGCATGAAGATCTTGCCACCACGCGCGTGTACTGACTTAGTGACCGCGCGCCAGCTTTCGATCTGCGCGTCAGTATAAATTCCGGGCGTGCGGACATAGCCTTTTGCCATCGGCGAGACGTTTGTCGCCTCAGTGATGATCAACCCGGCGGAAGCGCGTTGAGCGTAATACGTTGCTGCATATTCAGGCTGGACTCCTTCGTCATCGGCGCGGCTGCGCGTCATCGGAGCCATGATGATCCGGTTGTCGAGTTCTATGTTTCCGATCCGCAATGAGTCGAACAGCGTCGTCATAATTTCTCCCTAAAATAACAGACTAACACCTTTGAGGTATGCGCTCATTGGTCCAAACGATCAATAATGAATATAAACCTACAAACCAGAACAGATTAACACGTCCAATCTTTACAGGAGGTTTAACTGATGGCTGAAGTTGCACAACAAAAGGCTACTGAGATCCGCCCGTTTCGTGTGAACGTTCCCGAATCAGAACTTACCGACTTGCGCCGGCGCATCAACGCGACGAGATGGCCCGAACAGGAAAACGATGTATCGCAAGGCGTTGCGTTGAAAACAGCTCAGGCACTCGCGCGCTACTGGGGCACAGATTACGATTGGCGCAAATGCGAGACGACCCTGAACTCCCTGCCAAACTTCATTACCGAGATCGACGGCGTCGACATTCACTTCATTCACGTGCGCTCGCAACATGAAGATGCGTTGCCGCTCATCATCACGCACGGTTGGCCCGGCTCGGTCATCGAGCAGCTAAAGATTATCGATCCACTGACAAATCCCACGGCCCATGGCGCAAGCGCATCGGACGCCTTCCACCTCGTGATTCCATCGATGCCGGGCTACGGGTTTTCAGGCAAGCCAACTACGACTGGCTGGGATCCCATCCGAATCGGAAGTGCCTGGATTGAGTTGATGAAGCGACTCGGATACACGAAGTTTGTGGCGCAAGGCGGTGATTGGGGCGCAATAATCGTCGACCAGATGGGTGTGCAGGCGCCTCCCGAATTGCTCGCCATTCATACGAACATGCCATGCACGGTTCCAGCCGATGTTTCGCAGGCGCTCGCGACCGGTGGTCCACCGCCGCCGGGGCTTTCAGCCGAAGAGAAGCACGCCTGGGATCAGCTCGACTTCTTCTTCAAGAGAGATGTCGCCTATGCGCAGGAAATGGGGACTCGCCCGCAAACGCTCTACGGAATTGCGGATTCACCTGTCGGCCTCGCCGCGTGGATCATCGATCACGACATCCGAAGTTACGAGCTCATCGCGCGCGTCTTCGACGGTCAGACCGAGGGCCTTACGCGAGACGACATCCTCGACAACATCACGCTATATTGGCTAACGAACACTGGCGTCTCGTCGGCTCGTCTGTACTGGGAAAACAAGCTGGCCTTCTTCGTGCCCAAAAATGTAAATATTCCGGTCGCTGTCAGCGTCTTTCCCGATGACATCCATGCAGCGCCGAGGAGTTGGGCAGAGAAAGCGTATCCGAAGCTGATTCACTACAACCAGCTCCCGAAAGGCGGGCACTTCGCGGCCTGGGAACAACCGCAATTCCTGACTGATGAAATTCGTGTCTCGTTCCGATCGTTCCGGTAGTTAAATGATTTGAAATCGAGGAGGAGTTATGGCAACAAAAACTGAACCCGTCGACATGAAACTCGAACTGGTGTTGCTGACGGTTACGGATGTCGATCGCGCCAAAGCGTTCTACGAGAAGCTCGGTTGGCGTATCGATATCGACATCGCGGGCGGCGACTTTCGCGGCGTTCAGATAACGCCACACAACTCGGAATCCTCGATCATCTTTGGCAAGGGAGTCGTGCCGGCCAGGTCTGGCTCCGCGCAAAATCTGGTCCTCGCTGTCGACGACGTCGACGCCGCCCGCGCTGAATTGCTCGCTCGCGGCGTCGATGTGAGCGAGGTCTTCCACTACGCCGCCGGACCATTCAACAACACTGTGGAGCCCGCGCGCGTCAGCGGGCGCGATCCGGAGGGCCGCTCTTATTTTTCGTTTGCCTCTTTTGAAGATCCAGACGGGAACAGTTGGCAGCTTCAGGAGATCACGACGCGGCTTCCCGGTCGCGAGTGGAAGCGAGCCACCGACACCGCCACACTTGCAGAACTACTTCACGAAACATCAGAGCATCACGACCACTATGAGAAGACGCATGCCAAACATGACTGGTACAACTGGTACGCGCCATATCTGAGCGCTCGTCAGAATGGGAGCAGTTCGGAGGAAGCAGCAGCGGCCGCCGATCGCTACATGGACGAGACCTTCCACATTCCACGACTGTAGGTCTTGCTGGTCCAGTATCTCGAGACGCCTGGTGGCTGACTATTCGTGGTACTGCGGTACAATGCTTTCGATGAGGAATACAGTTAAGTGTCTGCTGAGTTTAACCATCGCTGCGGTATTCATCACCTGGACCACCTCGCTGGCGCAGAATCCTAAAACAGCCGAGGACTACAACAACCGCGGGCTAAATCGACAGGATAGCGGCGACCTTGACGGCGCCATTGCAGACTACACGAAAGCTCTCTCTTTCAAATCAATACCCGTAGTCATTGCGACTATTTATAACAATCGCGCGAATGCGTTCATGGCTAAGAACGATCTCGCTTCGGCCATCGCCGACTACGGCAGTGCGATTCAGCTACAACCGACTAATTTCGAAAACTACTACAACCGTGGCATCGCCTTGTACAACAAGCGAGACCTGGATGCTGCGCTTGCTGATTTCAGTAAAGCTATCGACCTCCAGTCGAACTTCGCCGCCGCCTACAACGATCGCGGGAATACTCGAATTGATAAAGGTGATGTGGCCGGAGCAATCGCTGATTATTCAACCGCGATCACGCTGTCACCGAAGAGCGTGGCTTTCTACTACAACCGCGGAATTGCACTGCAAAACCAGCAGCAAACTGATGCCGCAATCAAGGACTTCTCTTACGCCTTGCAACTGAGTCCTGACTTCCACAAAGCAAACATCAATCGCGCGGTCGCACTGTTGGAAAAAGGAGATCTTGACGGTGCCATCGCCGACTACACCCGCGCCCTGGAGTTTGAAACGAACGATGCCTCACTTTTTTACGGGCGTGGCTCAGCCAGACAAAAGAAAAACGATCTCGAAGGCGCCCTCGCTGACTACACCAAAACCATCGAGCTCGATCCCGCGCACGCATTGGCTTATGCAAACCGCGGCGTGGTTAAAGTGCTACTGAAAAAATCAGACTACGTCGCAGACTTCGAAACCGCCTTCCGCCTCAATCCGTCATTGAAGGCAAGTTACAGCAAGTTCTACGAAGGCCGCCGCAAACCTTGAAGGTTCAGCGTTCACCTTCAGTTGACGGCGACTGAAGTCGCTTCTCTGAACCGATCACAAATTGTGATCGGTTCACAGAAGCATCGCAATCCTCGTTCTCGTCCCTATGCTTTTACGGAACGGGGCGTGGCGATGCTGTCGAGCGTGTTAAGCGCGGAAAGAGATTGGATTCCGTTCGCGTTCAGCAAAAAAGATAAACACCTAACCACGAATTGGACGGATCTTTAACGGATCGATTTAAGGGGTGCTCTTCGTTGTCTTGCGTTCGCCGAGTGCGTAGATCGCATTCTCACCACGCACGATCAGCATTCGATCAGCGAGCCGGGCGTGGCCATCAGTGGTTGGCCCATTACGTTGCGTGATAGTAGCTCGTATTGTCTGCCGGCTTTCACCACAAAGACGTCACCGTCTTCGCTCGACAGGTACAACTTCCCATCGGCTGCGACTGGTGAGGCACTAAATGAAGTTGGCAGTCGCTGCTGGTAGATGGTCTCGCCGGTTTTTGCATCGTAGGCGCTGAGCACGCCGTTGTCCGCTAGAACGTAGAACAGATCACCGTAGACCTTCAGAACCGAAAAGCGCGACAACGTAACGGCCGTCGGTCACTGGAGTCGAGTTAGCCTGCGTCGCCTTGACGTGACGTTTGGCTCGTGGCACGCCTTCGTAAGCTTTCTCGGTCCAGATCACGCGGCCGTTACGTTTGTCCAAAGCGAAGATCATCCAGGTGTGGCTGACGTCGTTGTTT
>Ga0207710_10001685_pt1 | contig 10735 bp, 8 predicted proteins | sample KBSS24metaG_FD_184400 | JGI IMG/M metagenome (GOLD analysis project Ga0207710, IMG submission 184400) | Switchgrass rhizosphere microbial communities from Kellogg Biological Station, Michigan, USA - KBS S2-4 metaG (SPAdes) (version 2) | ecosystem: Host-associated > Plants > Roots > Rhizosphere >...
CGGCGGTGCTGCTCGAAGCGATCCTCGAGCGACGACCACAGATCAAGAAGCTCGTCGTCGCATCGTCGATGTCGATTTACGGCGAAGGCGCTTACACGTGCGAGAGTTGTGGCTCCGTGGCGCCGCAACTGCGACCAGCCGAGCAACTGTTGAGCCGCGACTGGGAAATGAAGTGTCCGAAGTGTGGTAAAGAATTGGCGCCGGCGCTGACGAGTGAAGATAAACCACTTTTTCCGACGTCGGTATATGCGGTGACCAAGCAGGACCAGGAACAGTTTTGTCTTGCTGTTGGTCGATCGTATGGAATTCCCGCCGTCGCATTGCGCTACTTCAACGTCTACGGTACGCGGCAGGCGCTGTCGAACCCGTACACGGGTGTGTGCGCGATCTTCTCGGCGCGATTGCTGAACAAGAACCGCCCGCTCGTATTTGAAGATGGAGAACAATCGCGCGACTTCGTGCACGTTAGTGATATCGTGCGTGCGAATCTGTTAGCACTCGAAACCAACCGCGCGGATTACCAGGCGATCAATATCGGCACTGGCAGAGCGACATCGATCCGCGAGGTGAGCCGGTTGCTGGCGGATGGTTTGGGTGTCGATCTGGAGCCGCAGATTGTCGGCAAGTATCGCGAAGGTGATATACGGCACTGCGTGGCTGACATCTCGAAGGCGAAGTCGTTGCTTGGATACGAGCCACGAGTGACGCTTGAGGATGGCATTCCTGAACTGTTGAAGTGGGTACGCGAGCAGGCCGCCAGAGATAAAGTTGAAAGTGCTACGGCGGAGCTTGAAAGCCGGCAGTTGGTTCGTTAGACATGATTTACAAGATTTGACAGGATGTACATGTTCATCTTGAAAAATCTTGTAAATCCTGTCCCTCAACTATGCAGAAAACGAGCAAGCCGCGTTTATTAACGCTAGCCACCATCGCGATCTTGCCATCGTTTCTCAAACGCCCTCTCTACCGCCTCTTCTACGGCTACAAGATCGGCAAACGCGTCCGCATCGGTCTCAGCCTCATCGACGCCGGCGACTGCACGATCGACGACGACGTCAGCATCGGCCATTTCAACGTCATCACGCGCGTGCAGAAACTCACGATCAAAGATCACGTCCGTATCGGCCATCTCAACATCATCCGCGGCGGCGACGAAGTCAGTCTCGGTCGTTACTGCGAGATCATGCGCATGAACGAGATCAACTCGATTCCCGATCCCGAAGTCGTCAACAAGATCGATCCGGTATTTCTCCTCGGCGATGGCAGCGTTGTCACCACCGGACATAAAATAGACTTCACTGATCGCGTGGAGATTGGTCGTCGCGTGATCCTCGGCGGCCGCAACTCGTCGCTCTGGACACACAATCGCCAGCGCACGTTGCCGATCACGATCGGTTCGCTGGTTTACATCGGTTCGGAAATCCGCATGGCGCCCGGCAGCACGATTCCGGCGCGCTCGATTGTCGGCATCGGCTCGGTGATTACCGCGGCGCTGGCGGAAGAGGGTAAACTAATCGCCGGTGTTCCGGCCAAAACGGTGAAGGAATTAAGCTCAGAAGACCAGTTTCTGATTGAACGGAAAACTCGTCCCGATCTTCCGGACGACGTTTGAGACAGGCTTTATGAATACTCTGATCATCGGGTTGCTCCTGACAATTTGCGTTGCCCTGGTTTGGCTCATGCCTGGGCTGGCGCCGGGCGCTTTGGTGATGTGCGCCGTCGTTTCAGCTCCCACGATCCTCATCCTGGCACGCACACACGATGAGCGAACGTTTCTCATGCGACTCTTCTTCGTTGGTCTGCTGGTGCGAATCGTGCTGGCCGCAGTCATCAACATGGGCCACATGGAAGAGTTCTTCGGCGGCGACGCCAACACTTACGACATCTTCGGGCAGTCGTTGCTACGTGGTTTGCACGGCGATGGCTACCACATGGAGAAGTACCAGAGCTTCGTTGCCTCCGGCGCGGGCGCCTGGGGAATGTTGTATCTGGTCGCCGGCATATACGAAACGGTCGGCACAAACTTATTTGCAGTTCAGCTCGTCAATGCGTCGATCGGAGCGGCGACCGGCATCGTTGTTTACTACACAGCGATGACGCTCTTTGACAACGTTCGCGTGGCGAGGCTGGCGGCGCTCCTGGTCACGTTTTTCCCATCGCTCATTCTCTGGTCGTCACAGGCGCTCAAAGACGGTTTGATTATCCTTGCACTCGCGGTCTCAATTCTTGCAACACTGCGACTCATGGAAAAGATCACCGTCAAATGGGTGCTAATAATCACGGTGTCGTTGCTGACATTGCTGAGTTTGCGTTTTTACATCTTCTACATGATGACCGCCGCGGTTGCCGGGAGTTTTATCATCGGTATGAAGTCGCTGAGCGCGCAGAGTTTTCTGCACCGTTTTGTTGCCGTCGCGGCAATCGGAATGGCGTTTACGTGGTTTGGCGTGTTGCAGTATGCGGGCACACAGTTCGATCGCTTTGCGAACCTGAAGCAAATACAGGCGAGCCGCCAGGACCAGGCTGAGGCCGGTTCAGGGTTTGGTAAAGACGTTGACATCACGACCACTGAAGGTGCGCTGAGCGTCGTTCCGCTCGGCATCGTGTACTTGTTGTTTGCTCCGTTTCCGTGGCAATTCTCGACGCTGCGACAGAGCATCACGCTGCCTGAGATGATCGTGTGGTGGCTGGCCTTTCCTCTGCTTGTACTCGGTATGTGGTATTCGATCAAACACCGTCTGCGGCAGGTTTCACCGATCGTGCTCTTCACGACTATGTTGACGCTCGTCTATTCAATCTTCCAGGGAAACGTGGGGACGGCTTACCGGCAGCGCTCTCAGTTGCTGGTGTTCTATTTCATCTTCGTCGCAGTCGGCGCGATCATCATGAAAGAGCGAGCCGAGAACCGCAGACTGCAAGCCCAGATGGCGAAACAGGAGTTGGCTGAGTTGCAGGCAGCGCGAGTGCTGGCGCGACGCGGCAAGCCGGCGATGGGGCAAATTATTTCAGGAAACCTCTCTCGACAAGATAACTAATAATCACACGGGCATTCTCTTCCGCTGATCTTTCGACCGTATCGATCACGAGCTCGGGTTGGACGGGTGGCTCGTAAGGATCGTCAATCCCGGTGAAATTCAGAATCTCACCGCGACGCGCTTTCTGATACATCCCTTTCACATCTCTACGCTCGCACTCCTCGAGCGGCGTATCGACGAACACTTCGATAAATCTTTCCGCGCCAATCGTGTTTCGCACATCATTGCGGGTCGCGCGGTAAGGACTTACCGCCGCGCATAATACCGTCCCCTGATGCTTCACGATCTCCGCGGCCACAAACCCGATCCGCCGGATGTTCGTGTCACGATCTTCTTTACTAAAGCCCAAACCGCGCGAGAGATGATTGCGCACGATGTCGCCGTCGAGCAGCGTAACCTGTCGCCCAAATTCCTGTAGCAACACCGTGAGTATCTCAGCCGTCGTCGATTTGCCGGACGCGCTCAACCCCGTAAACCAGACACAGAATCCTTGCCGGTGACGCGGCGGGTGAGTCGTGGCGATCGCGTCGCTGACTTCCGGTCGGGCAAACCACGACGGCAACTGGGTTCCGCCGTCTCGATACCACTCACGCACCTGTGTGCCTGACAACTGCGCGGTGACTGCGTTTGGTCCGATTTTGCGCACGTCCTCGTAACGATCTTCTTCCGGCAGGTAAACAAATTCGCCGAACGACAAAACTTTCACGCCCACTTCGTTTTCAAGACTCTCTACCAGCTCCTGTGCGGCGTATGGTGAATAAAACGGTTTGCCGGTCGAGTCGTTGCCGGGGCTGGCGTGATCGCGACCGATGATCATGTGGTTCGCGCCGTAGTTTTTTCTGATCAGCGTGTGCCAGAGTGCTTCGCGTGGTCCGGCGAGTCGCATCGCGAGCGGCAGGAGCGCGAGCACGATGCGCTGTTGATCGTAATATTTATTTGCGAGTGCTTTGTAAGCGCGGACGCGAGTGAAGTGATCGATATCGCCGGGCTTGGTCATACCGACGACCGGATGCAACAGCAGCACGCCGTTCACGTCTGCGACCGCGCGCTTGGTCAACTCTTCGTGCGCGCGGTGCAAGGGATTTCGAGTTTGAAAGGCGACGACGTTTTCGAAGCCTGTTGCTGCGAGGCGCGAGCGTGTTTGTGACGGCGACAGGCGCAGCTCGCGAAAGTCGTAATGCGACGGGAGACGCAGGACGCGCAATCGTCCGGAGATGTTTCGCTTTCCCCAGCGGTGCATTTCGGCTACGAGCGGGTGGCGCTCGTCAATCGTTCCGAAGACGTTGCGGGCAGTTTCAGTGAAATCCCATTCGTAGATCTCTTCGATCGTCATCACCGCGAGTATCTCGTTTCGCGAATCGACGAGCGCGACGTCGCGATCGAGTTTCACGTCTTCGTCGCCGGAGACTGGTAGCGTGATCGGTATTGGAAACAGGTAACCGTCATGCAGTCGCATCTCGGCGACGACGCGATCGTAGTCACGCTTTGTCATGAATTGGTCGAGCGGGCTGAAAGCGCCCACGGCGAGCAGCTCGAGATCGCAGATCGCGCGCTCGGAGAGACGCACGGTCGGCAGTGTTTTGGCATAGGCTAACTCTTCAGGTACGTTGTCCTGGGGAACGATCAAATTAACGAGGTTCATGGTTTTACACGATTTACAAGATTTTTCAGGATGAACATGTAAATCCTGTCAAATCTTGTAAATCCTGTCTAATGGCGTTGTGCCAAAAGGTTGGCTAATATACGTGACCAATGTGTGGAATCGTAGGGATCGTTCGAAACGACGGGAAGCCGGTTGACGAGCAACTGCTGGCGCGGATGAACGATGCCATTCGTCACCGCGGACCCGACGAGGACGGCTTCTACATCAACGGTTCCGCCGGCCTCGCGATGCGCCGCCTCGCGATCATCGACCTCAAAAGCGGCCAGCAACCCATTCACAACGCGGATCGCAGCTCGTGGATCGTCTTCAACGGCGAGATCTACAACTATCTCGAGCTGCGCGAGAAACTCGAAAAGCTGGGCCACACGTTCTACACGAACAGCGACACCGAAGCCATCGTCCACGCCTACGACCAGTTCGGCACTGATTGCCCGAAACACCTGCGCGGCATGTTTGCCTTCGCGATCTGGAATGAGCGCACGCAGGAACTGTTTCTCGCGCGCGATCGCGTCGGTAAAAAACCGCTGCTATATGCGGACGTGAACGGCCAGTTGATCTTTGGATCGGAATTCAGTGCGCTGCTGCTGCACCCGGACGTCAGTCGCGACATTCAACCGGAAGCGCTCGATTACTATCTCTCGTTCATGTGCATTCCCGCGCCGCTGACTGCGTATCGCGCGATTCGCAAGCTCGAGCCGGGACACTGGCTGCGCTGGCGCAACGGCAACATCGAGATACAGCGTTACTGGCAACCTGACTTCACGAAGAAGCTCGACATCAGCGAGGAAGAAGCCGGCGAACGAACGGTCGAGGTGCTGCGCGAAGCCGTGCGCGTGCGTTTGATGTCGGAAGTTCCGCTCGGCGCGTTTCTTTCCGGCGGCATCGATTCGAGCGCCGTCGTGGCGTTGATGAGCCAGGAGTCGAGCGAGCGCGTCAAAACGTTCTCGATCGGTTTTGACGAGCAGGATTTCAGCGAGCTTCATCACGCGCGACGCATCGCCGAGCACGTCGGCGCGGATCATCACGAGTTCATCGTGCGGCCTGATGCGGTTGAAGTGTTGCCGACGCTCGTCGAGCATTACGGCGAGCCGTATGCCGATTCGTCAGCCGTGCCGACTTACTACGTCGCGAAAGAAACGCGCAAGCACGTGACGGTGGCGCTGAACGGCGATGGTGGCGACGAGTCGTTCGCAGGTTACGAGCGTTACATCGCGATGGGGATCACGGAGAAGTACCGGCGCGTGCCGTCGTTTCTGCGCGAGTCAGTGATCAAAGAGACAGTCAATCTGCTGCCGAACGGCACGAACGGTCGCAGCCGGATCAAGTCAGCGAAGCGTTTGCTCGAAGCAGTGTCTCTGCCGCGTGTCGATCGCTACACACGCTGGGTCAGCGTCTTCAACGAGCAAACAAAGCAGCCGCTTTATTCCGATTTCTTTCGCGAGCAGACGGCAAGCTCGAACCCGACCGGACTGCTCGCCGAGTGGTTCAAGCGCGCGAACGGCATCGGCATGCTCGACGCGATGTTGTTGACCGACCAGATGACTTACCTGCCGAACGATCTGCTCGTGAAAGTCGATATCGCGACGATGGCAGTTTCACTCGAAGCGCGCTCGCCGTTTCTCGATCATAAGGTGATCGAGTTTGCGGCGAGTCTGCCGCAAAATCTCAAGCTGCGACGACTGACGAGTAAGTATCTTTTGAAGAAAGTGCTGCGCAAACTACTGCCGACCGAGAACCTCAATCGTCGCAAGATGGGTTTTGGTGTTCCGATCGGACACTGGTTCCGCGGCAAGATGCAGCCGTTTTTGCGCGAGGTAGTGCTTTCCGACAAAGCTTTGCGACGCGGTTTATTTAAACCTGAGGCCGTGCGGCAGCTAATCGAATTGCACACGCGCGGCGAGCGCGACTATTCGCACCAGCTCTGGACCTTGCTGATGCTCGAATTGTGGTTCAACCGGTTTATCGATTAAGAATTTCTCACGCAGTGGCGCAGCGGCGCAGAGAAAGCGCGTTGCGCCGTGGCGCCGCCGCGTGAGAAAACTTTGTTATGTCAGCGCCGAAGCAAGTCGAAGATTTTGCGGGCCAGCGGATCCTCGCGATGGATCCGCGCGCGGAGAAGACGCTGCGCGCGTGTGTGGCGTGCGGCTCGGGCGACGCGCAACCGCTGGGCGTGAAAAATGAGCTCGAGATCGTGTCGTGCCGCAAGTGTGCGACGGTCTACACGCCTTACACGCCGTGGTATTCGAGCGAGTATTACTACGACAGTTATTATCCGGAGGCGAGCTTGTCGCCGCCGGCGTTCATACAAACACGACTCGAAGAGATCACCGCGGAGTTTGCGCCGTACCGCCAAACGAATCGCTTGCTCGACATCGGCTGCGGCGCGGGCAACTTGCTACTGGCGGCGCGCAAGAACGGCTGGAACGCGCACGGCCTCGACGTTTCAATGAGTGCGGTGCAGCACGTGCGCTCGCTCGGCTTCGAGGTGTTTCAGGGTGAGCTGCAGAACGCGCAGTTTCCGGCGCAACACTTCGACGTGATCACCGCGGCGGAAATTGTCGAACACTTGAGTGACCCGCGTGTGTTGTTGGATGAAGTGGCGCGATTGCTGCGACCGGGCGGACTATTTTGGACCACGACGCCTCATGCTCGTGGTTTGTCGGCGCGCGTGTTGGGCTTGAAGTGGCGCTGCATTTGGCCGCCGGAGCATCTACAGCTATTCTCCGCACGTGGCCTGAAAGGTCTTTTGCGCGACGTCGGCTTTCGAGAGATCCGCGTGCGCACGACGGGCGGCAACCCGATCGAGATCTTTCACGCGATGGGCCGCAGGAAAGACGCGCCCAAGACTGTGGACCAACATTTCGATCGTGTGCAGACTGGTTACCAGTTGAATGAGTCGTTTATGAAGAGCCGCCCACGCCGGGCCATCAAAGACATCATCAACGGCATGTTGAACGTGAGCCGCCTCGGCGACTCATTGAAGATCTACGCCACGAAATAAACAGGAGGAAAATTTGAAAGGTGTTGTTCTAGCTGGTGGCTTAGGGACGAGACTGCGCCCGCTCACCTCTGTCACAAACAAACATCTGCTGCCGGTCTATAACCAGCCGATGATCTATTACCCGATTCAGACACTCGTGAATGCGGGTATCACGGACATCATGGTGGTCACGGGCGGCAGCTCCGCCGGCGAATTCCTGCGCCTCCTCGGCAACGGCAAAGCGTTCGGTCTCAAACATCTCAACTACGCTTACCAGGAAGGCGAAGGCGGCATCGCCCACGCCCTCGCGCTCGTGGAACACTTTGCCAGCGGTGGTCCAGTCTGCGTGGTGCTCGGCGACAACATCATCGAGGGAAACATTCGCAGCGCCGTGGAGGCGTATAAAAGCCAGGGCAGCGGCGCCAAGATCCTTTTGAAGGAAGTTCCCGATCCGCAGCGCTTCGGCGTTCCGCGTCTCGACGGCAGTCGCGTCCTGCGTATCGATGAGAAACCCGCGACGCCGCAGTCACACTATGCCGTGATTGGCATTTACATGTATGACGAGAAAGTCTATGACATCATTCGCTCCCTAAAACCATCAGGTCGCGGCGAGCTCGAGATCACCGACGTCAACAACGCTTACATCGAGCGCGACGCGATGACGTGGGAAGAGCTCAAAGGCTGGTGGACTGACGCGGGCACGTTTGAGAGCTTGTTGCGCGCGTCGAACCTCGTCTGGGACACAGGGGCAAACAAATTAAATTTCGAACCGGAAGGGGTGGCGGCAAATGCCCGAAAGTCTTAACGACGGCGAGATCAAGGGTGTAGTGGTTCGCGAGCTGAAGAAGTTTTTCGACTCGCGCGGTTGGTTGACCGAGCTCTTCCGTCACGACGAGATCGATGCGGAGTTCCAGCCGGCGATGGCGTACATCTCGTCGACCAATCCCGGTATCACGCGTGGACCACACGAACACTGGGACCAGGCTGACTACTTCTGTTTCATCGGTCCGTCGAATTTCAAGCTGCGCCTTTGGGACAACCGGAAAGATTCGGAAACTTTTGGACGGGTGATGACGATGGTGTTGGGCGCGGACAATCCGGCGGCGGTGTTGATACCGGCCGGGGTCGTGCATGGATATCAAAATGTCGGCGATGTTGACGGCATCGTGATCAACTGTCCGAACAGATTGTATGCGGGCGCCGGACGGAAAGAGAAAGTCGACGAGATCCGGCACGAGAGTGATGGTGAAACGGTTTTCAGAATGGATGATTAGGTTCTTGTTAATCCTGCAAATCCTGTAATCCTGTCTCAAACTTTTTACAAGATTTCAGGATTTACAGGATTAAAAAGATGACGAAAATCATTCGCATCATTGCCCGGTTGAACGTTGGTGGGCCAGCGAAGCATGTCGTCTGGTTAACTTCCGGATTGAATGATGCGGGCTTCGAGACGTTGCTGGTGACGGGCAAGGTTCCGGAAGGTGAAGAAGACATGGGCTACTTCGCGGCCGAGTGCGACGTCACGCCGCGCTACTTTTCGGAGATGAGCCGCGAGATATCTTTGAAAGATGCAATCACCGTCTGGAAACTGTTTCGACTATTTCTGCGCGAGCGACCTGACATTGTTCACACGCACACCGCGAAGGCCGGAACAGTCGGACGAACGGCCGGTTTTCTATATCGCTGGCTAACGCCGGGCACGCTCATTGGCAAGCCGCGCGAATGCAAGTTTGTCCACACGTATCACGGGCACGTTTTTCATAGTTACTACGGTCGCACCCGGACACGACTGTTTCTCATGATCGAAAGACTGCTGGCACGGATGATTACCGATCGTCTGATCGTGATCAGCAAACAGCAGAGCGTCGAGATTGGTGAGAAGTTTCGCGTTGGACGCCGTGGGCAGATCAAAGTGATTCCGCTGGGACTCGATCTCGGTCTGTTTGCCGAATATGCTTCACGACGCGCGAAGTTTCGTCATGAGCTTTGCATTCCCGATCATACGATTCTCATCGGGATTGTCGGGCGCCTGACGGAGATCAAGAACCACGAGATGTTTTTGAACGTCGCCGAGCGACTGAAAGAGATCGATCCGGCGTGTCGCAGGCAAGGCGAGGTGCGATTTATTATCATCGGCGATGGTGGTTTGCGTGAGACACTCGAGGCGCATAGCCAGGTGCTCGGACTCGACAAAGATGTGATTTTTGTGGGCGGACGAAGAGATCCGGAGTACTTCTATCCGGCGCTCGACGTGGTGGCGCTCACATCTCTTAACGAAGGCACACCGTTGACGCTGATCGAAGCGATGGCGAATGCGCGCCCGGTGGTGGCGACGAACGTTGGTGGTGTTGTGGATCTTCTGGGCGACGTGGTTGAAGATGGACCATACCAGGTTTGTCGTCGTGGCATCGCCGTGCCGCCCGGTGACGAAGAAGCGTTTGTGGCAGCGCTGAGCCGCATCATTCGCGATCGATCGCTGAGGCAGGAGCTCGGCGAGCGCGGGCTCGAGTTTGTGGAAGTGAACTATTCAAAAGAACGACTATTCGAAGACATCAAAGATCTATATGCAGAGTTGGGCCACAAAAAGGCACAAAAGGCACACAATCAGATTGTTTCGCAAAGGAGCCGAGTTTGAGAGTACTGATTACGGGTGGCGCGGGTTTTATTGGATCGCATCTGAGTGATGCTTACATCAAGCGTGGCGACGAAGTTTACGTCATCGACGATCTCTCGACCGGCACGATCGAAAACATTCAACACCTCAAAGGTCATCCGCGTTTTCATTACACGATCGACACCGTTCACAACCATCCCGTCACTGCCGAGCTGATCGATCAGTGTGACGTGATTTTTCATCTCGCGGCGGCAGTTGGTGTCAAGCTGATCGTCGAGAGTCCCGTGCGCACGATCGAGACAAACGTGCGCGGCACTGAAGTCGTCCTCTCAATCGCGAACAAGAAGAAGAAGAAGGTTTTGATCGCGTCGACTTCCGAAGTCTACGGGCTCAGCTCCGACGTGCCGTTTCGTGAAGACGGCAATCTCGTGATGGGCGCGACG
>Ga0207710_10001687_pt1 | contig 10709 bp, 9 predicted proteins | sample KBSS24metaG_FD_184400 | JGI IMG/M metagenome (GOLD analysis project Ga0207710, IMG submission 184400) | Switchgrass rhizosphere microbial communities from Kellogg Biological Station, Michigan, USA - KBS S2-4 metaG (SPAdes) (version 2) | ecosystem: Host-associated > Plants > Roots > Rhizosphere >...
GCTTCGCGCCGCCCGCGAGCGGCGGCGAGACCGTCGTCATTCCGACGGTGCACGCGTCGCGCGGAGCGAGGCTCCCGCGCGCGCCGACGTCGAACGACGCGTACACCGTGGAGGCGTACCTCTCCGTCGAGTCGGCGCGCCCCGCGCTCCACGACTGCGAGGCGCGCGCGCGGATCGGCGCGCACCCCGTGGAGGCGGCGGGGACGTTCCGGCTCCTCATCGGCCCCCACGGGAACGTGCAGGATCAACGGATCGATCCGTGGGTGGGGAGCCAGGACCTCCTCGCGTGCGCGGCGCACGCGTTCGACAAAGTGAGGTTCCAGCCGCCGCCGGGCGGGCGCGGCGTGGTGCTGGCGCGAATCGAGTTCAACCCGCGCGTCGGGACGCGGTAAAGCATGCCGATGGAAGCCCCCCGCGCCCGCGCCGTCGTCGTCCCGTTCGGCGTCCCCAAGGAGTCGCGCGGCATCGGCATCGGCCTCGCGGCGCTGGTGCACGGCTTCACGCAGCTCGACGGAGGGAGCGTCGCGCTCGCGCAGCTCACCGCGCGGCGCAAGGGGGACGCGACGCGGAACCACGCGTCGCCCGTCGAGACGTTCCTCCCGCCCAGCGCGTGGCGCGATCTGAGCCAGAGCGGCGACACGCCGCCCGGCGTCACGCTCGTCGTCACCGGCTCGTTCGAGCCGCCCGCCGTGGGCGCGGGGCACCTGCAGCTCCTCGCGTTCGACGCGCGGGACGGGCGGACGCTGAGCCGCGTCGAGGCGCACCTCGACGGCGATCACGCGGGCGGCGCGCTGCTCGACGCGTTCGAGGAGATGTGGCGCTCGGTCGGCGGAGAGCTCGGCGTCCTGCGCGACCTGCGCGATCTGCCGTGGGAGGCGCTCGAGAGCATCCTCCTCGCGGAGCGCTGCGCGCTGCACGATCCGGCGCGCGGCGGCCCGCACGATCGGCTCGCGGCGTTGATGCACTTGAGCCGGGCGGTCGGCGACGCGCCGGAGGCGAAGTTCCCGGCCGGGCGGCTCGCGGCCATCGCGCTCGAGATGGCGCTCGGCAGCCCGGTCGACGCGGGGATCGCGTCGGCGGCGCTCCGCACGCTCACGCGAGCGGCGATCGACGCGCCGACGCAGCCCGAGATCTTCGAGGCGTGCGCCGCGCTCCACCTCCGCCTCGGGAGCTACGAGGACGCGGAGAAGATGGCGCTCGGCGCGATCGAGCGCGACGCGTCGCGCGGCCGCGTCTACGCCCTCTTGTCCGAGTCGCGGCGCGCGCGCGGCGACCTCGCGGGGGCCGCGGCGGCGGCGGAGCGCGGCCTCGACGTCACGCCGGACGAGGCGGCGCTCTACAACGAGCTCGGGATGATCCGCGTCGCCGAGGGCGATCTCACCGCGGCGCGGGCGGCGTGGCGGGCCGCGCAGGAGCGCGATCCGACGTTCCCGCCGGCGTTCGCGAACGTGGCCGATCTCGCGCTCAAGGACGCCGACCCCCTCGCCGCCCAGCGCCTCGTCGACGCGGCGCTCGCGGCGCGCTCCGCGCACCCCGAGGTGCTCCGCCGCGCGATCTTCCTCGCGCTCGCGGCCGAGAGCGAAGGGCTCCCGCGCGCGGCGCGCGTCGCCGAGCTCGCGCGCGGCCTGCTCGCGCGGATCCCGAACGACGCGTGGGGGGCGATGATGCTCGGCCGCTCGCTCGCGCAGCTCGGCGAACGGGAAGAGGCGATCGCGCGGCTCAAGAGCGTGGAGACGTCGGCGCGCGACGGCACGCTCGGCGCGGAGGCGCAGAGGATGCGCTTCTCGCTCGAGGATCCCGCGTCGGCGCTCGAGCTCGAGGCGGTGGTCCGCGCCGCGCTCGGCGCGACCCTCGCCGACGTGCCGGTGATCGCGGCGCGCGCGCGCCGCCTCGCGGAGCAACACGCGGTGTGGCTCGCGCCGTACGCCCTCGGGATCGCCGAGCGGCGCCTCGGCAACTGGCCCGGCGCGCGCCGGGCGTTCGAGGCGGCGCTCGTGCACTCGCCCGGCGCCTGCCCGGTGCGGCTCGAGCTCACCGGCGCGTGCATCGTCCTCGAAGACCCCCAGACCGCCGTCACGCACGCGGCGCGCGCGCGCGAGCTCGAAGGGGACACGCCGCGCGGCCTCGGCGCGCTCGCGGCGGCCGAGCTCGCGGCGGGGCGCGGCGGCGACGCGCTCGCGACGATCCAGCGCGCCGTGGAGCTCGACCCCGACGACGCCGCGAACCGGGCGCTCGCCGCGAAGATCCGCGTGGCGCTGCGTCCGCCGCGGAGCGTCGTCGCTCGCCTCGTGCGCGCGCTGGTCCGCAAACGCGGCTGAGCGGCGCGGCCAGAAGGCGGGCCGCCCGGAGCACCCCGACGCTCGCGCGCGGCGCGCGCCGAAGCTCGCCGCTCAGCGCGCGCCGAAGATCGCCGACCCGACACGGACGAGCGTCGCGCCGGCCGCGACGCCGGCCTCGAGGTCGTCGCTCATGCCCATGGACAGCTCCGGGAGCGCCGCGATCCCGCCGTGCCGATCGCGGAGCTGCGCGAGCGCTTCGAAGGTCCGGCGCGCCTCGTCCAGGTCGCCGGCGGGGGGCATCGTCATCAAGCCGCGCAGGTCGAGCGACGCCTCGGCGCGCACCGCTTCGATCACGGCGCCGAGCTCCGACGGGGGCGCGCCGTGCTTCTGCGCCTCGCCGGCGACGGACACCTCGATGAGCGCGCCGACCTTCGGGCGACCGGCCAGCGCGACGCGGCGCCCGAGCTCGCGCGCGAGCCCCGCGCCGTCGATCGAGTGGACCACGCGGGCGTGCGCCGCCACGAGCTTCGCCTTGTTGCTCTGGAGGTGCCCGATGAAGTGCCACTCGATGTCCGCGAGATCGGCGAGGTCGCGCGCCTTCGCGTCGAGCTCCTGCGCGTAGCTCTCGCCGAACGCGCGGTGCCCCGCGGCGTACGCCTCGCGGATCGCCTCCGCCGGCTTCTTCTTCGACACGGCGACGAGCGCGACGCTCGCCGGATCGCGCCCCGCGGCCCGCGCCGCGTCGCGGATGCGCCCGCGGATCGCCGCGAGGTTCTCGGCGATCGTGCTCAACGCCGCCCCTCGCCGGCCGGCGCCGGGCGCCGCGCCTCCCGTGACTTGCCGGTCTCCTTGCCCGCCGGCCGCGACGACTCGGCCGGCGCCGGGCGCCGCGCCTCCCGCGACTTGTCCTTCTCCGTGCCCGCCGGCCGCGACGATTTCGCGGCGTTCGCGCGGGGCGCCTTCGCGCCGCGGCGCGCGATGCACGTCCAGACCATCACGTCGCTCGTGCGATCGAGCGGCCCGCCGTAAAAGTCGCCCGAAACCTTCGCGACGTCGAAGCCGTTGTAGTGAAGGAGCGCCTCCCACTCTTGCGGGAAGAACTGCCGGTGCGCGAGCGGCGTGGCGAACGGCGGGTGCTTCGGATCCACCGGCTCGAACTGCATCGACACGAACATGATCTGCCGGAACGCGTCGTAGTCGAAATGCTCGACGTACCGGACCACGCCGACCCGCGGGTGCCGAAACCGCGGCGCGCGGTAGGCGCGCGTCGGGTCGCGCGTCAGGTCCTCGAGCGACGGAATCGAGAGATCGACGATGAAGCGGCCGCGCGGCGCCAGGTGGGCGTGGACGCGGGCAAAAAACCGCTCGACGTCGTCCCGCGTATACAGGTGGAGCGCCGCGTTGAACGGGCAGATGACGAGCGGAAATCGCCCCGTCACCCGCGCCGTCCGCATGTCGCCGCGGACGACTTGGACCCGGTCGCGCACCTCGGGCGGCTCGCTCGCGATCCGCGCCGCGAGGTCGTCGAGCATCTCGGCGCTGTGATCGACGCCGGTGACGCGGACGCCGTGCCGCGCCATCGGTACGGCGATCCGCCCGTTCCCGACGCCGTACTCGAGGACCGGCCCGCCGCACGCCACGGCCTGCGCGACGTAGAATTGGACGTCGTCGAGCCGCCGACCGTACGTGTCGGTGTAATACGCGGGGTCTTCGTAGTGCGCGCGCGAGCCGACCTCGAGCTCGCGGTCCACGCCAGGCACGGCCGTGCGCTCGAGGCGCGCTACAGGATGACGGAGTTACGGGTCTGCGTCTGGATCCACTCGTGGACGACGTCGTTCGCCGCGCGGTCGAAATGGACGCGCCCGGCCGCGATCTCGCGGAGCGCGGTGACGGCGGCCTTGTTCTTCGAGTGGACGAGCGGGTTCGCTCCCTTCATGAGCTGCCGCGTGCGCTGGGCCGCAAGGACCACGAGGGCAAACCGGTTCTCTTCGCGTTCCAGACAATCTTCGACAGTGACGCGGGCCATGGGGACTCCTCGGAAACGCACGAGCCGCGCAGTCGAGCCACGGGGCTCCTCGGGGGATCGTACGGGCCGCGCAGTCTAGTCACACCCTCCCCGACGAGCAACTCCCTTAACCGGAACGCTGACGGCGGCTCTGCTACAGGATGGCCGAAGAAACTTCGGCGAGCGGCCATGGCGCGACGTCCTCGCCGGCGCGGGCTGCACGCCGATGCCGGGCCACCTCTTCGCTCGCGCCCGCGCCGGTCCGTTCGCCCCGGCGCGCCGGGAAGCGTCGCGCCGCCGGCGCCGGCGCACCACAAAACGACGAAAGAGCGCGCCCCTCGCGGGGACAGCGCTCTCTCGACATCCGCCATCGCTCGCGCGGCGCGCGACCCGAGGCGACGCGGCGTCAGTTGGCGATGAAGATCGACTCGATCTCGGCCTTGATCTGGTCTTCCGTCTTCTCGCGAGCGATCGCGATCTCCTTCACGATCAGCGTGCGCGCGGTGTCGAGCATGCGACGCTCGCCGAAGGAGAGCTGCTTGTCCGTCTTCAGGCGGTACAGATCGCGGAGCACCTCGGCCACGTCGTAGATCGACCCGGTCTTGATCTTGTCCATGAAGCCGCGGTAGCGCCGGTTCCACGTCTGGTTGTCGAAGGCGAGGGTGCGCTCCTTGAGGATGTCGAAGATCTCGCGGATCTCCTGCTCGCTGATCACTTGCCGGAGGCCGACGGCGCTGGCGTTCGTCACGGGGACCATGATCTTGCGGTCGGTGTCGAGGATGCGGAGGACGTAGAACTTCTGGCGGTTACCGCCGATGTCCTTCTCCTCGATCCGGATCACCTCGGCGACCCCCTGGGCGGGATAGACAGCCTTGTCGCCGACCTTGAACTTGACGTCCGTACCAGCTTGCATAATGTCTCCTTGCGTTAGGATCGCCGCCTGGCGTATGGCCCCAGATTTTGCGCGATCTCGAATACTTAGGCGAAGCTTTCGAAAATCGGATTCGACGTGGAGCTTGTATCGTCCGATGCGACAGGCGACGCGATTTCCTGACCGATGCCTGAGACCCCCTGAGAGTAGCTGAACCGTGGCCCGTGCTCCGTACTCGGCCCGTGGCCTGAACCGCGCTCTGATTCATGCCCTGATCCATGCCCTGATCCATGCCCTGACCGAGGCTCGACTCGTACTCGTAGCGGACGGCGCCCGGCCCATCGGCCATTTCGAAGGCTCGTTCGAGCCATTCGACGTCGCGTCCCAGGAGATCACTCATTCCCCTACCGTTTGTCTAGATGACGCGGCGGCGTGTCGCGTTTCTCGAACGGAAAAAGCGGCCGGTTGGCGGGGTTTCAGCAGGTATTCCAGACGGCCCGTGTATGATTCGATGTACGGATCCGTGCAACCTGCAACTCAATCGATTCGAGTGCAACTTCAGATGTGCCGAACGTTCGCCCTGCGCTCACGAAGCCGAGCTACGAACGAGTCGAGGTGCGACGAGATATCCCCAGTAGCGGCTGTGGAAAACACGTGTGCCGATTACGGGGTACCAGCCAATTAGCCAGTCGAAAGAGCGTGTGGGCGCGCCGCGCAAACGCAAAAAGCTATAAAGCGGTAGCTGAACGGGCAGGCTACCGGGTCCGGCGGGCAGGGAACGAGGCGAGCGCACTCTAGTGGTTCGCCTGCCGGTCTGTCAAATCGATTGAACCTGAATCTATTGTTCTAGATCAAACAATTGTCGCCTGTTGGGTTAAGTTTATACGCGGCGCTCAGTAAAGGCGCGATATGTGCTGCCGCGCAGCGACGGGCGAGGTGAGCGCCATCGCGAGCCCCCATCGCACGCCTCGATCTGAAATCATTACAGATTTTGCTGCGAGGCGCTCGAGGACCGCCAGCGCGATGCACCCTCCCGCGACGATGACGTCGGCGCGCTTCGGCTCCATGCCCGCCACACGACGTCGTACGTCTACACTCATCGTCGCCAGGCGCTCGACGACGTCTCGAAGCTCCTCGACGGACATCACGTGCCCGTGGACCCGCGCTCCGTCGTACGTCTCGAGCCCGAGCGATACCGCGGCGAGCGTGGTCATCGTCCCCGCGATTCCCACCGGCACGTCGGACGTGGGGAGCGCGCTCTCGACGGCGAGCACCGATCGCACGTCGGCGTCGATCGCCGCGATCTCCTCCTTCGCCGGCGGATCGGAGGCGACGTGGCGCTCGGTCATCCGCACGCTGCCCACGTCGAAGCTCCGCGCATAGGCGAGGGTCACGTCGGCGGCGCCGCGCGCGACGAGCGTGCCGCGGACGATCTCGGTGCTCCCGCCGCCGATGTCGAACACGGAGATCGCCTCGTCGGCCGCGACGCCGAGCCCGGTGAGCGATCCGACGAACGTGAGCCGCGCCTCCTCTTCGCCCGACACGACCCGCGCCTCCACGCCGAAGCGCTCCCGCACGCGCGCGCGCACGATCTCGCCGCCGCGCGCGTCGCGCATCGCGCTCGTCCCGACGCACGCGGTGCGTGTCACGCCGAGGCGCTCGCACGCGTTCGCGTATGCGTCGAGGCACGCGAGCGTGCGCTCGACGGCGTCGGGGGCGAGCTCGCCGGAGCGGTCGACGCCCTGGCCGAGGCGCGTGATCGTGGCGTGCTCCTCGACGGCGCAGAGCTCGCCGCCGCGCGTCTCGGCGACGAGGAGGAGCACCGTGTTCGTGCCGATGTCGATGGTCGCGATCCGCATGCCTTTCGCCCTCGCCGCGTCTTCGCCGGAGCGGCGCGCTCGCGCCCGCGCGATCCACGAGACTCCCACACTGAGACGCCCACAAAATGCGGGCGGGGCCGACCCGCACCGGATCGACCCCGCCGTCGCTACCCGTTCACGTCACTTGATGGTGTTCAGGTTGATCATCTCTTCGACGTTGGGCTGGAGGACCAGCTCGACGCGGCGGTTCTTCGACTGATCGTCCTTGCTCTGCGTCTCGACCGAGCCGGCGAGCGGATCGGTCTCGCCGTAGCCGGCCGCGGCCCAGCGCTTGATGTCGAGGCCGCCGCCCTTCGCGTCGCTCGCCTTCGCGCCCTTCGGCGTGATCATGAACAGGAGGACCGTGCGCGCGCGCGCGAGCGAGAGGCCCCAGTTGTCCTTGAATTGCCCGCCCGCCGGGTACTTCGCGTTGTCGGTGTGACCGGCGACGAGGAAGTAGCGCTTCGACAGATCGGCGTCCTTGCCGATGACGTCGGCGACCTGACCGAGCACCTCGCGCCCCTGCGGCTTGAGCTGGTCGCTCCCCGAGTCGAAGAGGACGTCGCCCGGGAGCTGAATCACCATGCGGTTGTTGCGCACGACGACCTTGAGGCCGACCTGCGTCAGCTTGTCGAGGCGCGACTTGAGGTCGCGGAAACGCTGCTCGATCGCCGCGAGCTGATCGGCGCGCTGCTTGTACTCGGCGAGCGCCTGGCGAAGACGCTCCGCCTCTTCGCGGTTCCGCCCACCTTCGACGCCAGCTTGTTTGAGCTGCGTCTTGAGATCCTCGATCGCGGACTGCGACTCGTTGTACTTTTGCTGGTCGGCGGCGATCTCCGCGCGCGCCGCCTTCAGATCGGCAGAGAGCTTGTCGATCTCGCGCTGCTTCGTCGCCATCTCTTCGTCGGTGTGACCGCAGCCCGACAGCGCGAAGAGGATCGTCGCCAGCACGGCGAGAAACCCGACCCGCCAATTTTGTCGTCCCATCGGAGGCTCCTTGAGCAAGAAAATGTTCCGCCGTTCGCGACGCTAGACGGCGCCCGCGCGATGCGTCAAGGCGCCCGCACTAGGCGAAACGGCAAAAACCACGGCTGTTCTCGTCCGAGTACGTTCGCAGAGGTTTGGGAAGGGCTTTTTTGCGACCGGGCAAATTAATTGTTTGACACCTGACGTAGGTGACCATATACGTCATGTAAATCACCTTCTCAGGAGGGCTACGAATGGCTGCGAAGAAAGCTGCGAAGAAGACGACGGCGAAGAAGACCAAGACCGCCAAGAAGCCGGCCGCGAAGACGGCCAAGAAGGCGCCGAAGCGCAAGGCCGCAAAGAAGGTCGCCAAGAAAGCTGGCGCCAAGAAGGCTGCCAAGAAGAGTGCCAAACGAGCCGCCCCGAAGGCGGGTAAGACGGGTCCTGGTAGGTCGGCCGCCAAGCGCTCCAGCAGCGGCCGTGGGAAGTCTTCTGCGAAGGCGGCTCCGCCGGCGGGTGTTCCGTCGATGCTGGGCGGCGCCCCGACGTCGAGCCATGGTCTCGACGACGGCGAAGAGTAGGCTTCTCGACACCCTGGCATAAATAATGTATCTGGCTTAGACTCATTATGGGGTAACCCGCGGCTCTGCTTCGGCAGCGCCACGCTGAGAACACCTCAGCCAGGGGACGAAGGGCGTTGGCTTGTTCAAGCCGGCGCCCTTCGTGTTTAAGGAGCACGATTAAGGAGCACGCGACGCCGCGCCCCCGGCGCCGGTCAGTTGCCCAGATACAGCTTGAGCGCCTCGGCGGCCTCGCGCCGGTTGAACGGCGAGGACGCGAGCTCGTCACGGCGGCTGATCTGCGCGAACAGATCGGTGAGGAAGCCCTGGAACTGCTCGGCGGCCTCGATCGCGCGGCGCAGGCGGAGCGGGTCGAGCAGGTCGCTCTCCTCGAGCGCGGTCATCGCGGACATGAACCCGTCGACGTGCGGATAGTCCGCGGTCCGCAGGAGCGGGTACCCCATCGCCTTGAAGTACGCGAGGAACTCCCGCACGAACTGGAGGGGCGAGACGCCGCTCCAGCGCACCTCGCCCTGCGGCGCGGCGCGCGCCTTCACGGCGAACGCGCGGACGATCTGCGCGAACATCCAGACGTCGCGCCGCAATCGCTCGGACAGGTTCCGGCGCGCGGCCGCGTCGTCGAAGACGCCCTGCGCGTCGAGCCGCGCGCCGAGCGCCTTGCCCAGGAAGAGCACGGCGTTCTGCAGCGCGGGGCGCAGGTTCGACGTGACGGCGCGCGCGCGCTGGCGGACCGTCTCGGCGCTCACCGGGTTCTCCGGCGACGGGAACTCGTGCTCGAACGCGCGGCGCATCTCGAGGCGCACGTTCGCGGCCATGCCCTCGAGCGACGCCTTCACGTCGAGGAGGCGGTGGCCGTCGGCGAGGACCGACTCGTACTTCGCGACGATCTGCGTCGCGGGGACCTTGAACAGATCGCGGTCGTACCCCTCGGCGAGGAGCGGCCCGGCCTGGTGGCGGAGATAGCCGGTGAGCGCGCGCGCGTCGGAGCGGAGCACGCTGAGCACGAGGTACACGACGCCGGTCATGCGCCGCGGCTCGCTGAAATCGCGCACCGCCGCGTCGACCAGGGCGAGGTAACGGAGCATGCGGAAGAGCGACAGGAACGTGAGCGCGACGAGCCGGCGCGCCTGGTGTCCCGGCACGGCGCGCGTCAGCTCGAGGATCCGCTGGTTCGTGATCCGGTCGAACTCGGGGCGGAACTCGAGCGCCGACAGCGGGTTGAAGTACGCCGACTGGGCGACCTCGCGCTGGGCCACGCCGAGGAGCGCGTAAAAGAGCCGGAACGGGACGCGCGGGAGGCGGGACATGCCGCTCGCCACCTCGAGCAGGTTGTTCATCGCGTGGCGCATCACGAAGAGCGACTGCGCGGGCGAGTCCTGCCCGATGTTCTCGTTCACGAGGCGCGTGCGCGCGCGATCGTCGGGGAGCACCGTCTCGAGGTACCGCTGGAACACGAACGCGCGCTCGCGATCGACGAGGAGCGCCCGGCACAGCATCACGATCCGCGCGACCGCCTCGCGCGCGAGGGCGAGCGGCTCGCGGAAGTCCTGCGCGACGATGGGCGTGCGGCGCGACGACACGGCATTTATACTTGCTTTTCAATTCCGCGATTCCGCCGACATGATCGGCGTGGTGATGCGTCACCAGAATGTCCGTCAGCGTCCAGCCTTCGCACTCGAGCGCCTTGATGACAGGTCCGGCTTCCGGCGCATCGATCGACGCGGTGGCCTTGGTGGCCGGATCGTGAATGAGATAGCCAAAATTGTCGGATAGGCAGGGGAACAATCTTATCTCGGCGGCCATGATATCTCCAGATAACTCGTCCAAGTAGCGGGGATGCTTTGAGCCTATCACGGCGCTGTCGATGTGCGAAACATGCGTTCATGCATATCCATTAACGCAACGCCGTGAATTGGAATGTCGCATTGTCGCGCGCCGGCATGTTAGGATCGGGATCATGACAATCGATGTGATCGACCTTCGCAATTTCTATTCCCAGCGCCTTGGTGTTGTGGCGCGGCGGTTGATTAACCGGGCCATTCATCGGCACTGGCCGCATGCGGACGGCATGCGGGTGCTGGGCTTTGGTTATCCGACGCCTTATCTGGGATTATTTCGCGAAGATGCCGAGCGCTGCATCGCCTTCAT
>Ga0207710_10001688_pt1 | contig 10704 bp, 8 predicted proteins | sample KBSS24metaG_FD_184400 | JGI IMG/M metagenome (GOLD analysis project Ga0207710, IMG submission 184400) | Switchgrass rhizosphere microbial communities from Kellogg Biological Station, Michigan, USA - KBS S2-4 metaG (SPAdes) (version 2) | ecosystem: Host-associated > Plants > Roots > Rhizosphere >...
GTTCTCAAGTCGAACAACGCGCACGCGTGCTATTCAAGCCGGAACCAACGTACACGGAAGACGCGCGCCGAAATCAGATCACGGGCACGGTCATGCTGCGTGTTGTATTTGCAAGTAATGGTGACGTGGTCCAAATACGCGCGGTCCATTCGCTGCCGTACGGACTGACGGAACGAGCGATTGCCGCGGCGCGACAGATTAAATTCGTGCCAGCGGTCAGAGGCGGGCGTCCGGTGTCTGTCTTTATGCAGTTGGAGTACAACTTCAATCTTTATTAGCCCCCAAAAGGCACAAAAACACAAAAAAGAGCTTTTGTGCGCAAGGCATTTATGATCACTGCGTTCTATGGAACAGTGGCGTACAATCGGGTTCTTAATTTGTGTCCATACTCTGCGTCGGAGGGAAACTAATGCCTGGACAACTCCTGCCGAAATCCTTGCTAATACTCTTTCTCAGCGTTCTTGCATTGCCGGTGTTCATCGTGCTTTACGCGTCGGAAACCACCGTCTCAGCACAAACAGAAGACACACCGGGCGCGCTTACGGTCGTCGACAAAAACGGAAAACTGAAAGCGGTGTGTCCGCTCAAACACACTGACGTGAAGGCCGAGATCAGCGGCTTCATCTCGCGCGTCGTCGTGACGCAGCAGTTTGAAAACCCGTTCCCGGAGAAGATCGAAGCCGTCTATACGTTTCCACTGCCGCAAAACGCCGCCGTGGACGACATGACGATGATCGTCGGTGATCGAACGGTACGCGGTAAGATTCTGCGACGCGAAGAAGCACAGGCGGTTTACGAAGCGGCGAAGGAAGCCGGGCAGGTCGCGAGTTTGCTCGATCAGGAACGCCCAAACATCTTCACGCAGTCAGTCGCAAACATTCTTCCCGGCGCGCAAGTGAAGATCACGATTAGCTACGTCGAAACGTTGAGCTACGTTAACGGCGCGTATGAATTCGTGTTTCCGATGGTTGTTGGACCACGCTACATTCCGGGCGCAGCGAAGCCGGAGTCACAAGGCAAGGGCTTTGCTCCAGACACAGCTCAGGTCCCTGACGCTTCACGTATTACTCCCAAACCTGCTCCCGCCGGCGTGAGAAGCGGTCATGACATCTCGCTCGAAGTCGCGCTCGACGCCGGTATGATCATCGATAATATCGATTCCAAAACTCACCCGACAGACATTCAACGTCCGGACGCACGCAGCGCGCGACTCCGTCTGAAAGACGAGGAAACGATTCCAAACAAAGATTTCATTCTTCGTTACGACGTCGCGGGCCAGGCGATTCAGGACGCACTGCTCACACATCGCTCCGACAAAGGAGGCTTCTTCACTCTCATACTTCAGCCACCCGAGCGCGTGACCTCGGAGGACGTGACGCCAAAAGAGCTCGTGTTCGTGCTCGACACCTCGGGCTCGATGTCAGGCTTTCCGATCAATAAGGCAAAAGAGACGATGCAAATTGCACTCGATAGTCTCTATCCATCTGACACGTTCAACTTGATCACGTTCGCGGGCGACACGCGCATACTATTTCCGGAGCCCGTGCCTGCAACTCCCGCCAACCTCGGCAAAGCACAAGCATTCCTCAGCGCGAGCGAAGGATATGGCGGCACCGAGATGATGACCGCGATCAAGGCGGCACTTGAGCCTTCTGACGATCAGTCACACGTTCGCATCGTTTGCTTCATGACTGACGGTTATGTCGGCAACGACATGGAGATCGTCTCGGAAGTGCAGAAACATCCGAATGCGCGCGTGTTCTCGTTTGGTATCGGCAACGCAGTCAATCGTTTCCTGCTCGACAAGATGGCGGAGGTGGGACGCGGCGAAGTCGAGTACGTGAATCTGAAAGACGATGGATCAGCAGCAGCGCGACGCTTTCACGAACGTATACGCAACCCGTTACTGACAGATATCGCGATCGAGTGGAATAACCTGCCCGTTGCCGACGTCTATCCGCAACGCATTCCGGATCTTTTCAGCGCGAAGCCGCTCGTTATTAAAGGACGATATACAGCCGCGGGCCGTGGCACGATTCGGCTGAAAGGGAAGATGGGCGGTGTTGATTACGTCCGCGACATTCCGGTCGATTTTCCGGAAACGATGGCGTCGCACGACGTGCTGGCGCCGCTGTGGGCGCGCGCGCGAATCGACGACCTGATGAGCCAGGACTTCAACGGCGCGCAGTCGAGAGCCATGCGGCCTGATTTGCAAAAGACGATCACTCAGCTCGGCATCGAGTATCGATTGATGACGCAGTTTACTTCGTTCGTCGCAGTCGAGGAGCGGGTGGTGACTGAAGGTGGCAAGCCACGACGGGTCGATGTGCCGGTCGAAGTGCCGAAAGGTATGCGGCGAATGATCACGGAGCAGGAGAATGCCTCTCCGCAAGGTGCGCCGCTGAATTTTCAAGCGAACGCCGGATACTTGATGAGCGCAGGCGCTACGGCACAAGCGGCTGGGAAGCCTCCGGTAGGGTTTATTGGTCGAAGAAAACAGCCGGCGCCGCCGCCTAACATGCCGCCGCTGGTCACCTCGATAACTGTGGGCGGCGCCGCCGTCGATTCAATTGCTCCAAATCAACCTAAAGCGCCAGTTCAGCAAAGCGATGAGCTGGCAGAGAAACTGCATCGCTTAGTTTTTGCGGTCGTCCAAAAGTTGAAAAACAAAGAGACGCTTTCGAGTGAAGAAAGCGCACTCATTCGCGACGGCAAAGCCGAAGTGCAAGTCTGGCTGACGGAGAAAACAGACGAGACTATCGCGCAGCTCAAGCAGCTTGGATTCGAAGTCGTGTCTGATGCGAAGAATTCAAAAGTCGTAATCGGACGCCTGCCGGTTGAGAAGCTCGAAGAGTTGGCGAAGTTGAAGTTTGTGAAATACGTCGCGCCGCGACGATAAATTTTAAGCCACAGAGTTCACGGACAACACGGATCCGTGTAATCTGTGGCGAATGCCAATCGTGATGAAATTTGGCGGGACGTCAGTAGCCGGCGCCGCTGCCATCGAGAACGTCGCACGCATTGTTTCAGCAGAGCGTGCGGCGTTTCCCGTTGTCGTCGTTTCGGCGCTGAGCGGAGTGACGGATGCATTGTTGGCGGTGACGCCCGCGTCGGTTGGTCCAATCTTTCAAAGACACTTCGAAGCCGCAGAACAACTTCTCAAGGGACCTGAGCTCGAGCGTTTTGTTGAATATGTGAAAAGCGCTGAAGCTCAGGTGCGTGAGCTGCTGCAAACGCAAACCACTTCCAATCGCAAAGCTGTTCAGGATGCGGTTGTTTCGTTTGGCGAGATTCTCTCCAGCGCTTTGGTCGCCGCGACGTTAAATCAGCGCGGAGTCGATGCGCGGCAGGTTGATGCGCGGCGTTGCATCATCACGGATGAGGAGCATACGTGCGCTGCGCCTTTGCTGCGTGAGAGTTTTGCGCGCACAGAGGATGAGTTGCGCCCGCTCGTCGACAACGGAGTGGTTCCGGTCCTGGGTGGATTCATCGGCGCCACGTTACAAGGCGTGACGACGACGCTCGGGCGCGGCGGTTCTGATTACACCGCGGCGCTGATCGGCGCCGCGCTCAGAGTTGATGAGATACAGATTTGGACTGATGTTACCGGCGTGTTGACCGCTGATCCGCGCGTGGTTCCCGAGGCGCAGACAATCGATCGTTTGTCTTACGGCGAAGCTGCCGAGCTTGCTTACTTCGGCGCGAAAGTCCTGCATCCAAAAACAATCCAGCCTGCGATTGAGAATTCCATTCCGGTGCGCATCTGCAACTCGCGTATGCCGCGGGAGCGAGGCACGCTTGTTGGTCCACAGAGCGAAACGTCGCCGCGAACCATCAAAGCGATTGCGCATAAAACAGGTGTTACGGTCGTGCAGATTACGTCCGCGCGCATGCTTGGCGCGTACGGTTTTCTGCGCGCGCTGTTTGAAGTGTTTGAGCGGCATCGCGTGGTGGTTGATGTTGTGACGACGTCAGAAGTGAGTGTGTCGCTTTCATTGGATGAGGCCGGCGCGCTGCCGTCGGTAGTCGAAGAGTTACAACAACTCGGCACGGTTGGGATCGAGAAGGGAAGAGCGATCATCTGCGTTGTTGGTGAAGGCTTGCGTGGGACAGCGGGTATTGAGGCGCGAGTGTTCAGTACGATTAGTGATATCAATGTGTCTTTGATCTCGATGGGAGCGTCGAGTATCAATTTTACTTTTGTGATCGAAGAAGAGCGTGTTAAGGAAGCGGTCACGAGATTGCACGATGAGTTTTTTGGCCACGAAAAGGCACAAAAAGAAGATCAATGAATCTATTTGAATTGACGCGGCGGTTAATTGACATTCCATCTGTGACCGGTGATGAACTGGCGGTCGGGGAGTTTCTTGCGCGGTATCTGGAGCAGCTTGGATATCGTGTCGAGAGACAGGAAGTCGCGAAGGATCGGTTTAATGTGATCGCGACGACTGAAGCGACGCCACACGTCGTGTTCTCGACGCATATGGACACGGTGCCGCCGTTCATTGAATCGAGTGAGGATGAGGAGTTTATCTACGGTCGTGGATCGTGCGATGCCAAAGGGATCATTGCGGCGCAGATCTTTGCCGCGCAGCGTTTGCGTGATGACGGTATAAACGATGTGGGACTGCTGTTCACAGTTGATGAAGAGCTCGGCAGTCTCGGTGCGCAGGCGGCGAACAAGCATGCGCTCGCCGCGTCGTGCAATTTCCTCATCAATGGCGAGCCGACTGACAACCGTTTAGCAGTCGGCACGAAGGGTTCTGTGCGTGTGATCATTACGACTCAGGGACGCGCCGCGCATTCTGCGTACCCGGAAGCGGGCGAGTCGGCGATCGAGAAGCTGCTCGACATTCTTCAGGACATTCGTGCGTGTGAGTGGCCTGAAGATAGTTTCTTCGGTACGACGACGTGCAACACCGGCGTGCTCAACGGCGGCACGCGGCCGAACGTGATCGCAGATAAAGCACGTGCGGAATTGCAAATTCGGCTCGGGATCGATATAGAGCACGTCAAGAGAGTGCTGGATGACGTGGTCGGCACGCGCGGGCAGCTCGAATACAGCTCGGCGCACAATCCGGTACGGTTAGTTTGTATTCCAGGGTTTAACGAGTGTGTGGTGCGCTTCACGACAGATGTGCCGTATTTGTCCGGGTGGGGCAATCCGTTGTTGCTTGGACCAGGATCGATCCTCGACGCGCACACGGAGCACGAACGGATCTCAAAACGTGAACTTGAACAAGCCGTCGACTTGTATTTGAAATTGACCGACATAATAATTCGATGAGACTCGCTTTATTAGGACATGGAGCAATGGGCCAACTGGTCGCAGCCGGCGCGCGCAAGAGGGGCGACGAGATCGGTGTTGTCTTAACGAGCAACGACGGTGAACTGCCCGTGGATCAACTGGCAGAAAAACTTCGCGGTCACGACGTCGCGGTCGATTTTTCAATCGGCGACGCCGTGATCAAAAACATCGAGGCATGCGCACGCGCGCATGTAGCTCTCGTCGAAGGCACGACGGGTTGGAAACAACACGAATCCACCGCGAAGCAACTCATGACCGAACACTCGGGCGCGATGGTCTACGGGGCAAACTTCTCGATCGGCGTTAACCTTTTCTACCGCATCGTGAAACAAGCCGCGGCGTTGTTTTCCGCCGTCGACGGCTACGCTCCGTTCATCGAAGAAGCTCATCACAACCGCAAGCGCGACGCGCCGTCAGGCACGGCCCTGAAACTGCGCGACTTGATGGCAGAACATCTCGGGTCTGACATTCCGACGTCATCGACGCGCGCCGGCTACATCCCCGGCACGCATCGAGTCGGCTTCGATTCTGAAGCCGATCAAATCCTGTTGACGCACACAGCCCGGTCGCGCCAGGGTTTTGCAAATGGTGCGTTGCTGGCTGCGCATTGGATTATCGGGCGAACAGGCGTGTTTGAATTTTCAGAAGTGATCGATTCGGTTATCACCAGTTTTAGACAGGATTGACAAGATTTTCAGGATTAACAAGATCAATCCAGGAGGTTCACGAATGACAACACAACTCGACTGGCTTCGCGGCTGCGCGACGGCTCTCGTTACACCCTTCACGGCCAGCGGCGCGGTTGACGAGCCACGTTTGCGCGACCTGATCGAATATCAAATCACGAATGGCGTTCGCATCCTCGTGCCCTGTGGCACGACCGGCGAGAGCGTGACGATGACGGACGAAGAAAACCGCCTCGTCATCAGCACCGCCGTCGAGCTCGCTCGCGGTCGCGCGAAAGTCATCGCCGGCACCGGCAGTAACTCAACCGCCGTCACGATTAAACGCTCGCAAAATGCGCGCGAGCTTGGCGTCGACGGCGTGCTGACAGTCGCGCCTTATTACAACAAGCCAACCCAGGAAGGACTGTATGCGCACTTCCGCGCGATCGCTGAAGCAGTGAGCGATCTGCCGATCGTGATCTACAACGTTCCCGGACGCACGTCGTCAAATATCTCCGCCGATACAACACTGCGGCTCGCACGCGACGTCGAGAACATCGTCGCCGTGAAAGAAGCTTCCGGCAATCTCTCGCAGATCATGGAGATCCTGGGCGGGCGGCCCGAAGGTTTTCGAGTCATCTCCGGCGACGATTCACTCACGCTCGCATTGATCGCGCTCGGCGGCGACGGCCTCATCTCAGTGGCTTCGAATGAGGCTCCGGAAATGATGTCTCGTCTCAACGATCTCGCACTCGCGGGCCAGTGGGACGAAGCACGCGCGCTGCACTATCGCCTGCTGCCGTTGATGGAAGGCAACTTCATCGAGTCGAGCCCTGGTCCAGTGAAAGCCGGGCTCGCGCTGATGGGTATGATTGAAGAAAACCTGCGCCTGCCGCTCGTGCCGGTGCAGGAAAAGACGCGCAATCGCATGCGCGAGATTTTGGCCGAAGTCGGGCTACTGAAGGAACCTTCGCATGCTGTTGCGTGAAGAGATCGAGGCCCTCGCGGCGCGCGAAGACAACCAGTTTTATCGCAAAGACAGGGCCGTATTCGATGAGTTGAAGCGTGCACTCAACTACGGTGAAGTGCGCGCTGCTGAAAAAAACAGCGATGGAAAATGGATCGTAAACTCGTGGGTCAAGCAGGGAATACTCGTCGGCTTTCGCATGGGCGTGATTGCTGACATGTCAGTTGGCGACAGCTTCAAGTTCTTCGATAAAGATACTTACCCCAGTCGCCCGACAGCGATCGAAGACAACGTGCGCATCGTTCCCGGTGGCTCCACGATCAGAGACGGTGCATACATTGCGCCGGGCGTTGTGTGTATGCCGCCGATGTTTGTGAACGCGGGCGCGTATGTCGACGAAGGCACGATGATCGATAGCCACGCGCTGGTTGGATCGTGCGCGCAGATCGGAAAGCGGGTTCATATCTCAGCGGCGGCGCAGATTGGCGGCGTACTCGAGCCGGTCGGCGCAGTGCCTGTGATCATCGAAGACGATGTGCTCGTCGGCGGCAATTGCGGAATTTATGAAGGAACGATCGTGCGTGAGCGTGCGGTGCTGGCGTCGGGCACGATCCTGACCGGCTCGACTCCTGTTTACGATCTCGTTCGCGGCGAAATCTATCAGCGAGCCTCGGATGGACCACTTGAGATTCCGGCGGGCGCCGTGGTTGTTCCCGGCGCGCGCGCAGTGACGACTGAGCGTGGACGCGAGTGGGGACTCTCGCTCTACGCGGCAGTGATTGTTAAATATCGTGATGAGAAGACTGACACGGCGGTGCGATTAGAGGATTACCTGCGTTGAATAAATTTGCACCACCGAAGCGCTTGCGGGGGATCGAGAAGAGCGTTATTCGCCAGGTCTTCGACCGCGCGCAGCCCGGGAGCCTCAATCTCGGTTTGGGTGAACCCGATCTACCGACGCCGGACGTGATTCGAAGAGCGGCAGTTAAAGCGATCGTCGAAGAGCAGAACGGGTACACGTCACACGCAGGGTTACCGGCGCTACGTGAGAAAGTCGCGAGTGAGTATCCGTATCTCGAAGGGAAGTCTGAGCGCGTCGTGATCACGGCGGGTTCGCAGGAGGCTTTGTATCTCGCGCTGTTGACACTCGTCGATGAGGGCGATGAGGTGTTGCTGCCGAATCCCGGGTTCGTTGCTTACCCGACGATCGTGCGGATGGCCGGAGGAACTTCGCGTTTTTATCGGTTGCCGCGTGAGAATGGTTTCGCGTTTGATGTTGACGAGTTTCGACGCGCGCTTACGCGACGAACGAAGGTTGTTGTTTGTATCAGTCCTTCGAATCCAACCGGACGCATCTTGACGAATGAAGATTTGGCGGCGATAACAAGTGTGTTGCGCGATCATGGTGCGTACCTGATCAGCGATGAGATCTATCGCGATCTTTACTACACGACTGAGCGGCCCGGATCGTTATCGTCGTTTTCCGATCGCACGATCGTGATTAGTGGACTGTCGAAGTCGATGAGCATGACGGGCTGGCGACTTGGCTGGGTGTGTGGTGATGAAGAGTTGATCAAGGCGATGCTTGTGCTTCATGGATACGTAACGACGTGTGCGTCTACGGTGTCGCAGAAGGCGTCACTGGTGGCGTGGAGTGATGAGGCTGAAGCGGCGCGTGCGGGTTTTCGAGAGACATTCCGGGCGCGTCGCGATCATTTGCTCGGGCTGTTTGATAGTGAGTTGGGGTTGCGGGCGGTGACGCCTGATGGTGCGTTTTATACGATGCTTGATGTGAGCGAGTATGGATCGTCGATGAAGGTTGCGGAGGCGTTGCTCGAGGAGAAGGTGATCACCGTGCCGGGTGCGGCGTTCGGAAGCGAAGGCGAGGGATTTTTGCGGGTGTCGTTTTGTGCGGAGCGCGAGATGTTGGACGAAGGTGTAAGGCGAATCAAGAAAGGATTGGAAGCGGCGGGGGCAAGCCCCTCTTCCTGACTTGTTCATTCCAAGCTGCTTTGTTCTTTTTTTCAGCATTAAGAGCAAGTTCTTTTTTAGCATCAACAAAGAGCCAGTTCTCTTTTCAGCAGTTAACAAAGAGCGAGTTCTTTTTTCAGGATCAACAAAGAGCCAGTTCTTTTTTTCAGCAGTTAACAAAGAGCCGGTTCTTTTTTCAGGATTAACAAAGAGCCGGTTCTTTTTTTCAGCATCACAAAGAGCAAGTTCTTTTTATCAACATTAACAAAGAACAAGTCAGGAAGAGGGGCTTGCCCCCGCTGTTTGAGTTATGAAGAAATATCGTGTTGGAATCTTAGGCGCGACGGGTATGGTGGGCCAGCGGTTTATTCAATTGCTGGAGAATCATCCACAGTTTGAAGTCACTGCAGTTGCCGCTTCCGATCGTTCACAAGGGAAAACTTACGGTAAAGCATGCACGTGGCGGCTCAATGGTGAAATGCCGAAGGCCGTTCGATCATTGCCCGTGCATCCACCGCAACCTCCGCTCGACTGCGATCTCGTGTTCTCGAGTCTGCCCGGCGATATCGCCCGCGAGACTGAAGGCAGTTTTGCAAGTGCAGGCTATCCTGTCATCAGCAACTCATCCGCGTTTCGCATGGATGAAGATGTGCCGCTCCTGATTCCCGAAGTAAATCACCAACACCTCGACCTCCTTACTCGCCAGCGACAGCGCTACACATCCGGCGGCTACATCGTCACCAACCCGAATTGCTCGACGATCATGCTGGTTCTCGCGCTCGCCCCGCTTCATGCGACTTTTGGCATCACCTCAACCGTGGCGACGACGATGCAGGCACTCTCGGGCGCCGGATATCCGGGCGTCGCTTCGCTCGACATCATCGATAACGTGCTGCCGCACATCAGCGGCGAGGAAGAGAAGATCGAAACGGAGACGACGAAGATTCTCGGGCGCTTTGTGAACGATGCCATCGAACCCGCGTCAATGGCTGTGAGCGCGCAGTGTCATCGTGTGAATGTTGCTGATGGTCACATGGCGGCAGTCCGCGTGAACTTCAAACGCAAACCCGAATTGCCCGAGCTTCGTGAAGCGTTGAGCTCGTTTCGATCGTTGCCACAGGAACTTGGGCTCCATTCCGCTCCGGCAAACCCGATCGTTGTGCGTGATGAACTGGACCGGCCACAGCCGAAGCTGGATCGGGATGCTGGCAATGGGATGACGATCACGGTCGGTAGATTGAGGGAAGATACGGTGCTTGATTACCGGTTTGTGGTGTTGAGTCACAATACTATTCGCGGCGCGGCGGGTGCAGCGATACTCAACGCGGAGCTGTTGATTGCGTTAAATCATTTGTAGACAGGACGAACAAGATGAGGCTTGTGACCGCGTTAATCTTCCTACTACTTTTCAGTTTTTCAATACAGGCACAAACAAATCTCGACGATCAAGTGAAACCGATCGTCGCGTCGTTCAAAGGCAAGGTCAGTCTTTTCGCCAAGAACCTCGACACCGGCGAGACCTACGGGCTGAATCCGGACGAGCGTGTGCGGACTGCCAGCACGATCAAGATTGCCGTGATGATCGAGGCATTTGCGCGCGTCACCGAGGGAAAAGCAAAGTGGACGGATGAAGTCGTCCTCACAAAAGAAAAGAAAGTCTCGGGATCCGGCATTCTCAACGAGCTCTCGGACGGGCTGAAACTCACGCTTCGCGACGCTGTCAACCTGATGATGATGATCAGCGACAACACCGCGACGAATCTCGTGCTCGACGTGTTGACGACCGATGCGGT
>Ga0207710_10001691_pt1 | contig 10694 bp, 8 predicted proteins | sample KBSS24metaG_FD_184400 | JGI IMG/M metagenome (GOLD analysis project Ga0207710, IMG submission 184400) | Switchgrass rhizosphere microbial communities from Kellogg Biological Station, Michigan, USA - KBS S2-4 metaG (SPAdes) (version 2) | ecosystem: Host-associated > Plants > Roots > Rhizosphere >...
CCGGCCGGGACGCCGAACATCATCGCGACGCACGGGATCCGCGGGCTGTCCTTGTCGGTCTCGAGGGTCTTCGCGTTCCCGAAGATGTGCGCCACCTGCTGGCCGCCGGGGTCGCGCCCGACGCTCAATCGATCGGTGATGAAGATGTCGGCGTAGGACCGCATCCGCTGCTTGTTCGCGTAGTCGGCGACGACCTTCTCCATCGTGGGCGGGTGGCCGGCGATCACCTCGCGCACCTCGCCCACCGACACCGCGCTCGAGATCGACGCGATGGGCGTTCCGCCGGGGCCGGTGAAGAGGATCGCGTGGTTGACGCCGACCACCGCGGGCTTGCCGTCCGCGCCGATGGTGACCACCGGTCCGCCCGAGAAGCCCGGGTACACCGCGGCGTCGAAGAGGAGGAGCTTGGCGCCGAACATGTCGACGACGCCCGACGCGATCCCCTCGCTCATGCCCCACGACAGCGCCCACACCCCCTGCCCGGTGTGCCCGAGCGCCCAGACCGGCTCGCCCACGGCGAGCGAGCGCGCGTCGAGGGGGAGCGGCGGCACGCCCCGGAGCGGCGTCTTCGGCTTGAGGATCGCGACGTCGCGCACCTCGTCGATCCGCACCACCTCGGCGTCGACCGTCTCGCCGGCGCGCGTCGTGATCTTCAATCGATCGGGGCGGAAGACGACGTGCGCCGCGGTCGCGATCTGGCCCCCCTCGATCATGAACCCGGTGCCGTGCGGCGTCGGCTCCTTGCGCAGCGACACGTCGATGACGTGCTTCGGGGCGCGCGACTCGTCGCCCATGGTCTTCTCGAGCTCCTTGGCCTCGGCGTCGCGATCGGCGCGATCGTCGTTCAGGATCGCGACGACCGACGGAGCGACGAGCTGGAAGAGCGCCTGCGGCGTCGGCCGAGCCGGCGCGGCGGGGGGCGGAGCTCCGGCGCACCCGGCGGCGGTGAGCGCGAGCGACGCGGCGGCGGCGAGGGCGGACGGAGCGCGTGGACGGAGGGGCGTCATCGCGATCGGCATTATCACGTTTCCCCGCGCGCGCGTTTCCCCGTGTGCGCGCGGGATAACGCTCCGGACGCCCGGCGGCCGGCGGCGGCGAAAGAGCGCGAGGAGACGACATCCTCGCACCGATCTCCGCGGCTCCCCGCGGCCGGCCCTCGCTGGGACGGTGGAGATCGGGCGCCGTCCGTCGCTCGGGAAACCACGCCTTCGGACGCCGCTTCGGCGCCGCGATATCCAACTTCTTCATCTCCAGCGTCGCCGCCATGACGCGGCCGGCCTCCGCCGGATCGCCGTCGGGCCACGACATCGAAGAACAGAGTGGGGACGATTGGCCAGGAGGGGCCGTATTCGTCTTTGAGCCAACCGCTGCTGCGCCTCCTCGTCGCGGCCGGCGGTGAGCTCGCCGGGGCGGCCGACGCGAGGGGTCCCCGTTCGCGCGAGCGCGCGCATTTTTGCCTCACGAGACCGCGAATGCCCGCCTCGGGCGGGGGCGCGGCGAGCTCACGGCTCACGTGGAGGACGCGGCGAACGCCGGAAGGGCGAAAAAGCAGAGCGGCGGGGCGCGCGCTCGGGCGCCCGGCGGCATTCGGCTTGCTTTGTATACGAGCGTCGCCGAAGGACGACAGAAAGCGAGCGGGCGTCGTGAACGAGATCCGTGTGTCGACCGTGCTGGCCGTGGCCTCCGCCCTCGCCTCGACGGGCCTCGTCCTCGGCTGCTATGCGACCGTCCAGCCCGCGCCGGTGGAGGCGACGTACGAGGACGTGGCGGACGACGGCGTCGTCTACGGCGAGCCTCCTCCGCGCATCGATACGTATCCCGTCGTCATCTATCGGGGCGCTCCGCATTACTACGTCAACGGGCGCTGGTATTACCGCTCTTCGCGAGGCTGGGGCTATTATCGCGACGAGCCGGCGCCCCTCGCCCGGCGCCGCCCCGTCATCGCGCGCTGAGCGACTCCTCGAAGGAGAGGGCCGCCCGAGCGGACGAAATCGCGCGGCGCGGCGCGGGGCTCACCTCACGACGTGCGCGGCCTCGAGCGCGCGCTCCACCGCGTCGGCGAGGCGCTCGTGCGCCGCCGCGCCGGGGTGCGGCTCGTCCGGGGCGACGCGCAGGTCGGGCGGGAGATCGACGACGGCGTGATCGACGCCCTGCTCGGTGAAGAGGGCGCGGTAAATCCACGGCTCTTTGCCGTCGATCTTCAGGCAGGGCAGGTCGAAGTTGGTGACGAGGAAGAACGGATAGGCGCCGCGGCTCTTCGCGAGGGCCACCGTGGCGCGGACGATCGCGCGCATGTCTTCGATCTCCTCTGCGCCGTGCGACGGCAGGGCGTGCTTGAGCAGCGAGCGGACGCGGAGGCCGCCGATCCACCACGGCGCCGGCGGCGCCCGGACGAGGTCGCCGTCCGGTCCGAGGCGCAGCCGCCCGCGATCCTCGGCCTCGGCCCGCGTCGCCTGCTCGGGGACGAACATCGAGACGAGCGCGATCGGCCGCTCGTACGCGGCGATCTCCTCCTTGGCGCGCGTGTACGCCTGGTCGAGGCCGAAGCCGTGCACGGCCGTGTCGACGACCTGCACCCCCAGGCGCGACGCGAGGACCGAGCCGAACGTCTCCTCGTAGCGGACGCCCATGCCGAGCGCGATCGACTCGCCCGCGACGAGGATCGTCGGGCGCGCGTGATCGGACGCGGCGTCGACCGACGCGGCGCGGTTCCCCTCCGCGTTCACGGCGTACGTCACCTCGCGGCCGCCGGTGCTCCAGCGGTGCTCCGTCGACGGGACGAGGCTCCACGTGTAGCCGTCGGGCGTCGTGATCGGCGGACAGAACGGGCACTCGCCGGCCGGCGCCGCCTTCTTCCACGGCCTCCGCAGGTACACCTCGGTCACGGCGAGCGAGAGGATCACCGCCACGCCGCAGCGCGCCACGTCGCCCGGCGACGGCGCGCCATGACGAGCGACCATCCGCCCCGCCCAGGGGCGGACGATCCCGACGAGCAGCGCGGAGACCGCCGCGGCCCCCCAGCGCCACGTGCTCACGACGTGGAGCGCGTGATCGTCGTGCAAGCAGCGGTACGAGTGCAGGTGCCGCTCGAACCACGGCACGTCGGCGAAATAGCCCCACGCCAACGCGGCCAGGCCGAGCGCCGCGACGATCCCCTCCGCGATCAGGCGCTCTCGCGCGCGGCGATCGGAACTTTGCACGGACATGCGTCTACAGCGGTCGCTTGTACGGCGCAATCGACTGACTTATGGTGCGCGCCGATGGCGGTTCGGCCCGATACGCTCGATCTCCTCCTGCGCCCGGTGCACCGCTGGGTGTGGCGCGACGCGCACCGGCGCGGGCTCAAGCTCCTTCGCTTCGCGCTCACCGAGGCGGACGGCGGGCGCGACCTCTCGCGCGCCGCGGAGCTGACGAACGACGCGCTCCTCCGCCGCCTCTATCTCCGCCACGCGCTCGACGAGCAGCGCCACGCCAGCCTGTTTCGCCAGCGCGGGCGCGCGATCCTCGCCGCGATCCCCGAGACCTCCGTCCCGCCGATCCTCCAGGTGAACGCGCTCACCCCGGGGGAGCGCGGCCTCGACGACCTCCGCGTCGAGGCGGAGAAGGACGACTCGCTCCTCGCGTTCCTCCACCTCTCGGAGAAGGCGGCGGCGCAGCGCTTCGCCGTCTATCACCAGGTCCTCGGGTTCGACCCGTCCACGCGCGACGTCTTCGCGGACATCCTGCGCGACGAGGCGTTTCACATGAACTACACGCACGCCCAGCTCAAACGCGTATCGCCGGAGCGGCACGGCCTAAGGCTCTGGACCGCGCGGCTGTCGCGCCTCTGGAAGGGGTATTTGCGAATCGCCACCGCGATCGCGAACGTCCTCGGCGGGGTCGTCCTCACGGCGCAATATTTCGTCGTCCTCCCGCTCTTCGCGCTCATGGCGAAGCGCGCGGCGCGGCGCGTCCCGCCCGGCTGGATCGCCGCGCGGCGCGGCTCCACGCTCGGCTCGCAATACTGACGAATGAAGATCCTCGGGGTATCGGCGCATTACCACGACTCGGCCGCGGCGCTCCTCGTCGACGGCGAGATCGTCGGCGCGGTGCAGGAGGAGCGGCTGTCGCGGCGCAAGAACGACGCGTCGTTCCCCCTCGCGGCGATCGAGTGGTGCCTCGACAAAGCGAAGATCGAGCCCGAGGACCTCGACTGCGTCGTCTTCTACGAGAAGCCGATGCTCAAGTTCGAGCGGATCCTGTCGACGACGCTCCGCGCGTTCCCCCGATCGTGGCGCGCCTTCCCGAAGGCGATGCGCAACACGCTCGGCGAGAAGCTCTGGGTGAAGGGGATCATCGCGAGCCACCTCGGGATCCCGGGGAGCAAGATCCTCTTCACCGAGCACCACCACGCGCACGCCGCCGCGGCGTTCCTCACCGCGCCGACGCGGCGCGCCGCGATCATGACGGCGGACGGCGTGGGCGAGTGGGCGACGCTGTCGGTCGGCCGCGGCGAGGTGACGGACGACGGCAAGACGTCGATCGAGATCCTGCGCGAGGTGCACTTCCCGCACTCGCTCGGGATGCTCTATTCGACCTTCACCGCGTTCCTCGGCTTTGAGGTGAACGAGGGCGAATACAAGGTGATGGGGCTCGCGTCGTACGGCGCGCCGCGCTTCGTCGACGAGGTGCGCCGCGTCATCCAGAGGACGGGCGACGGCGCGTTCGCCCTCGATCTCGACTATTTCGAATACCACACGACCGCGGCGCGGAGCTTCTCGTCCAAATTCGTCGATCTCTTCGGCGCGCCGCGGCCTCCGCACGCCCCGCTCGATCCGGCGACCGAGGCGGGGCGGCGCTACGCCGACATCGCCGCGTCGGTGCAGCGCGTCCTCGAGGACACGCTGGTCGACCTCGCCCAGCGCCTCCACGAGGAGACGAGGCTCGACGACCTGTGCTTCGGCGGCGGCGTCGCGCTGAACGGCTGCGCGAACGCGCGGATCCTCCGCGAGTCGGGCTTCTCGCGGCTCCTCGTCCCCTGCGCGCCGGGCGACGCGGGGTGCGCGCTCGGCGCGGCGCTCTACGCCGAGCGGATCCACTTCGGGCAGCCGCCGAGGGGCCTCCCCGATCACCCGTACCTCGGCCCCGACGTCGAGCCGGCGGAGCTCGCGCGCGTCGCGCGCGAGGACGGGCTCATCGTCGAGACGGCCGACGACGAGGACGACCTCCTCGATCGCACCGTCGACGCGCTCGCCGGCGATCGGATCGTCGGGTGGATGGACGGCGCGGCGGAGCTCGGCCCGCGCGCGCTCGGGAACCGGAGCATCCTCGCCGCGCCGCACACCGGCGCGATGAAGGACCGGCTCAATCGCGAGATCAAATACCGAGAAGAGTTCCGCCCCTTCGCGCCGGCCGTCCCGATCGAGGTGGCCGGCGAGTATTTCGAGCTGCCGCCGGGCGGCGCGCGCCTCGGTACGTTCATGTCCGGCGTCTTCCCGGTGAAGCCGGAGTGGCGCGAGCGGCTCGCCGCGGTCACGCACGTCGACGGCACCGCCCGCGTGCAGACGGTGGAGCGGGAGAAGGCGCCGCGGTTCTACGCGCTCCTCGAGCGGTACGGGCGGAAGACCGGCGTCCCGGTCCTCTTGAATACGTCGTTCAACCTGGCCGGCGAGCCGATCGTCACGCGCGCGGTCGAGGGGTATTCGACGTTCCGCCGCTCGGGGATCGACGTCCTCGTCGCGGGGCGCCACCTCGTGACGAAGCCGAGGCGCGCCGCGCTCGATCCGTCCGGCGTAGACGAGCCCGAAGGAGAGGCGTGAGATGCTCAAAAGGCGAGGCAAGATCCGGCGGGGGCTGACGATGATCGCGAACGCGATCCCGTCGATCGGCGCGTTCGTCCGGGACCTCTGGAGGCGCGACTCGGGGAGCCGCTGGCTCGTCCCGCTGGTCGTCTTCCTGTCGCTCACCGGGCTCCTCTTGATCGTGGCGGCCAGCGTCGAGGCGCTCGCGCCGTTCATCTATTCGATCTTCTGATATGACCGGCCGGCGTCTTTCGATGGTCCGGCTCGTTTTGCCCTGATCATGCCGGCCGCGGGAGACTTCCTCGAGCTCTACGCCTGCCCCGCCTGCAAGCGGCGCCTCTCGCCGGCGGGGGACGCGGCCCGGTGCGGGAGGTGCGGCGCGGCCTACCCGATCACCAACGGGATCGTCGACCTCCGGGTCGAGGCCGATCGGCGCACCGACGTGGTGCGTGGATTTTACACGGAGTCGCCGTTTCCCAACTATCCGCCCGAGGACACGCTCTCGGTCCTGCGCGGCCGCGCGGCGCGGAGCGAGTTCGCGCGCCTCCTCGACCAGGCCATCCCCGGGGACGCGCGGATCCTCGAGGTCGGGTGCGGCACCGGGCAGATGAGCCTTTTCTTGGCGACGGCCGATCGGCTCGTCGTCGGCGCGGACCTCACGCGCGCGTCGCTCGAGCTCGGCGCGGCGGCCGCGCGGCGGTACGACGTCGATCGCGTCCGTTTCGTCGAGACCGACCTGAGATCGCCCGGGCTCGTCGAGGGCTCGTTCGACGTCGTGTACTCGTCGGGCGTCCTCCACCACACGCCGGATCCCCGGCGATCGTTCGCGTCGATCGCGCGCCTCGTGCGGCCCGGCGGGACGATCGTCATCGGGCTGTACAACACGTACGCGCGCTTCCCGCACCTCCTCCGCCGCGCGGTCGCGCGCGCCACCGGCCTGCGCTTCATCCCGTTCGATCCGGTGCTCCGCGCGCGCGACGCCGAGCCGGAGCGGCGAAAGGCGTGGCTGCGCGACCAGTACATCCACCCCGAGGAGCACCGCCACACCGTCGCCGAGGTGCAGCGCTGGTTCGCCGAGTCCGGCATCGATTACGTGCGTACGTATCCGAATACGCTCATCGGCGCCGAGCCGCTGGCGCGCGACGAGCTCTTCGTCCCCGCCGAGGACAACTGGGGACTCGAGAACGTGCTCGCGCAGATCGGCTGGGCGTTCACGCTCTCGTACGAGGGCGGGCTCTGGGTCACCGTCGGCCGCCGCCCCTCCGGCGCCGCGGCGTGACCCGCGACGGCCCGGCGCGCCGCGCGCGCCGGGGCAGCGCGCTCGAGATGGGCGCTCCGGCGAGCCGCGATCGCGCCGGCGAACGGCCGCGTTACAGGCAATTAACGGCGACGAATTACGTCAACACGGTACGCCCTCGTGCGCAAAAACGTTCGTTCGTTTTTCATTAAAAGCAAGTGAGCGCCCACGCGCTGCCTCTTCGGCGACGCATTGACGTATTTCGAACGAGCACAAAACTGAATTTGCCTGCGCGCAGCCGCACGCGATGAACACCGAATTAACACGCTCGGAATCGCCCAAAATACATCGGACACACGAGGTGGCACACGGGCGGCGCGATTCCCTCTTTCGCATACGCAGACACGCACATGACGTTGACTCATGTTGTTTTTTTGGAGTCGCTCGTTTGACAACCCGATCACCCGCGACCATCTTCGATTCTTACCCACCGCCTGCGAGCTGTGCCGTTCGCGGTTATTTAGTTATCGGAGGCGGCCACAGGAGGATTCCATGAATACGACACGCTCGTCGCACTCGTCACGACTGGCCTCGACACGTTCGCCGCCCGCCGCGCGAGGCCTCGTGCTCCGGCGAGACACGGTTCACGTCGTGCGCGTCCGGAGCGGGCTGCGCGCGGGCTTCGTTCGCTCGCCCCCGCAGCTCGACCCCGCGGACATCATCGACGACGGCCCCGGGCACATCACGCTCGTGCCGTAAACGAGCCGATTCGAAGAGATCAGGGAGAGACGCCGCCGCGACCGACGGCCTGAACTAAATAGGAGGTTTTCATGAATTCGACGGAGCCTTCTCGCGAATCGACCTCTGCGGCCCACGCCGCGAACGCCGGAGCGAAACTCGTCTTACGCCGAGAGACCGCTCGCGTCGTGCGCGCTTTGCGCGTTCGATGCGACCTGCGGACGGGGCTGCAGGCGCTCGACGACGGCACCGGCACCATCACCGTCGTCCCGCCGACGCCGTAGCTCCCCTCCCGCGGAGCGCTCGACGGAGCGGCGTCGGCGCGGAGCCCGCGCGAGGTGGAGCCGAGACGAGACGAGAGCAGAGCGGCCGACCGGCAACCGCGCGCCGAACCGGCGACCCCGACGAGCTCGCCGGTTACGGGCAGCGGAGGCGGCGCCAGCGTTCGCGCGCGCGCTTCGCGCTCCGCGATTGCGGCGCCGCGCCCCAGCGATCGAGGACGACCTTGTATGCGGCGCAGGCGCCGGCCACGTCGCTCGCCTCGAGCGCGCTCCCGAGCTCGAGGTTCGCCCACGTGTGCTCGAACGGGGAGTAGACCGCTTCGCACGAGCTCGCGGCGCGGCGAAGGTACGGGAGCGCGCCTTCGACGTCTCCCGCCAGGAGGAACGTCGCGCCGATCGGCTCGTCGTCCGCCACGCCGCGCACCCGCTCCGGCGGGAGCGGGCGGTATTCGGGGAGCACCTCGATCGCGCGCAGCGCGTCTTCGCGCGTGAGCGCGGCGCTCGCGTAGGCGGTGATCCACGGGCGGCCCGGGCTGATGCCCAGTCGGGGGGCGGTCGTCGGGCGAATGCGCTCGTGGGAGATCCAATCCGCGCGCGTCATCCCGAACGTCGCCCTCGTCATCGCGCCGCCCCGATAGAGCGCGATCAAGCCGAAGATGCTGCCGTCGCCGTCGGAGCTCGGTGACCAGGCGGCGCGGCGGGCGAGGTACGCGCGCGCCCGCTCGACGAACGCCGACTCCTGGCCGATCTCGCGCTGGAGCTTCGCCTGCGCTTCGAAGAGCTGCACGTGCGACTGCTCGTCGCCGTTGCTCGCGATCTTCTCCTCCCACGCCGCGAGCTCGGCGGCGGCCCCCTCGAAGTCTCCAGCGAGGACCGCCAGGCGCTCGGCCGCCGCCAGGCGCCCGATGTCGTCGGGCGACTTGTCCCACCGCACGGCGAACATTCTGCGGATGTCCTGCATGGACCGGCCCATCGCGTACGCCGCGCCGCCGAGCTCCTCGAGCCACAGCGGCGTCTCCGGATCCACGTCGACGAGCCGGCCGGCGTATTCGACCGCCGCGCCGCACGCGCCTTGCCGGACCGTGAGCTGGAGGATGTCGTTGAGGCACGACGTCGCCTGCGGCGACAGGTCGATGCACTCCTCGAGCGCGTCCATCCCCTCGCGCGTGTCGCCGCGGAGCAGGTGGCCGAGGCCGCCGAGCCATACCGCGGCGGCGAACTGCGGATCGCGCTCGTGCGCGGCGCGGCACACCTCGATCGCGCCGGTGTAGTTGCCGTCGAGGATCCGGACTCGGCACAATTGGAAAAGATAGTCGGCGTCGGGGTGGAGGGCGGTGAGCGCGATCAGCCGCCGCTCCACCTCGTGCGCGTCCTGGGGGACCGTCACCCACGGGCCGATCGCCTGGAGGAGCGCGCGGTCGTGCTCGCTCAACGTGTCGCGGAGCTCGGTCGCCTTGAGGACGTCCGCGCGCTCCGCGTCGGTCGCGGTGGGCGTCGCGAGCACCTTCCGGAGGTGCGCCGCCGCGAACGACGGATCGATCTCCAGCGCGCGCTCGAAGTGTCTCCGCGCCGAGTTACCCGCGGCGCTACGCATCGCCTCCACGCCCGCCCGATACTCGACGACGGCGGCGGCGCTCGACGACATCGCCGACCCGTAGTCGGGCGGAGAGGCGCCCTGGACCGTCGCGACGGGGCGGGGGGCGGAGGCGGGCTCGACGCGGCGTGGAGCGCGGTGCGCCGCGAAGCCCGCGAGCGCGAGCGCGGCCGCCGCGACGACGCCCGCGCCGAACGGCCTCCGCCGCCACGGCGCCTCGTCCGCGAAGCTGGCGCGATCGCCCCCCGGACCTCGCTGCGTGAGCGCCACGATGACGTCGTCCATCGACGCGAAGCGCCGATCGGGCCGCTTCGCCAGCGCTCGCATCACGACGCGATCGATCCCCTTCGGCACGTCGGGCCGGCGGCTTCGGATCGGCTCCGGCTGCAGCGTGAGCACGTCGTTCACGAGCTGCGCCATGCCGCCCTGGAGCGACCACGGGAGCACACCGGTGAGGAGCTCGTACGCGAAGACGCCCCACGCGAACTGATCGGACAACGCGTCGCCCCGCCCCCCGCGCATCCGCTCCGGCGCCATGTACGCGGCCGTGCCGTGGACGCCCCACGAGCTCTCGACGCCCGAGGGATCGCGCGTCGACTCGAAGACGCGCCGCGCGAGGCCGAAATCCAGCACCTTGATGACGTCGTCGCCGCCGAGCATCACGTTGTCCGGCTTGATGTCCTGGTGGATCACGCCCTTCTCGTGGGCCGCGGAGAGGGCGCGCGCGACGTCGATCAACCAGCCGATCTTGCGCTCGATGGGTATCGACGCGTCGCGCACCGACGCGCGCAGCGTCGTGCCGCCGACGAGCTCCATGACGAGGTACGGCGTCCCGTCGAGCTCGCCGACGTCGAAGATCTTCACCGCGTTCGGGTGGTCGATCGTCGCGGCGGCGCGCGCCTCGCGGAGGAGGAGCTCGCGACGCAGCGCGTCCTCCTCGCCCTCGCGCGACAGCAGCTTGACGGCGACGCGCCGATTCAGGCGCTCGTCCGTCGCGCGGTACACCGCGCCCATCCCGCCGCTCCCGAGGTGCGACTCGATCCGGAAGGGGCCGAACGCGCGGC
>Ga0207710_10001692_pt1 | contig 10693 bp, 10 predicted proteins | sample KBSS24metaG_FD_184400 | JGI IMG/M metagenome (GOLD analysis project Ga0207710, IMG submission 184400) | Switchgrass rhizosphere microbial communities from Kellogg Biological Station, Michigan, USA - KBS S2-4 metaG (SPAdes) (version 2) | ecosystem: Host-associated > Plants > Roots > Rhizosphere...
GTCGCTCGCAGGAGACCGCCCGCATGAGCGCTCATCGATGGCCCCACCTCTCCGCCGGGGGCTTCTCCCTCGGCGCCGCCGTGCTCGTCATCGCCGCGTGCGGCGGGAGCAGCGGCGGGACGTCTCCGCCGAACGGCACGGGCGGAGGCGTCGCCGCGGCGTGCGCGGTGGCCGGAAAGACATGCGCTCACGGCTGCGTGGCGAACGTCGGGTGCGCCGCGTGCGCGGGCGACGCGGACTGCACGGGCGGCGCGAAGCGGTGCGTCTCGGGGCAGTGCGAGGCGTGCGCCACGGACGCCGACTGCAGCACCGGGTTCGCGTGCTTCCCCGGCGACCACCAGTGCCACCCGAAGTGCACGAACAACGCGGGCTGTAGCGGCGCCACGGCGATCTGCGACACCACCACCTCCACCTGCGTCCAGTGCCGGACCAACACCGACTGCCCGTCGGACGCGCCGGTGTGCTCCACGGCGACCGGCCGGTGCGGCACGTGCGCGACGAGCGCCGACTGCGGCGCGGTCGCGCCGATCTGCGACGCGAACGCCGGGCAATGCGACCAGTGCCTGGTCGACGGCGACTGCAAGGCGCCGTCGCTGTGCGCCCCGGATCACAAATGCCACTTCGCGTGCGCCGCGAACCCCGACTGCACGGACCCGACCCGCCCGATCTGCAACACGTCGACCCACGACTGCGTCCAGTGCAGCGCCAACTCCGACTGCGGCGCCGCGGCGCCGCTATGCAACAACGAGGGCCGCTGCGCGGTCTGCGTCACCGACGCGACGTGCACGACCCCGGGGCTCCCCGCGTGCGACGGCGATCAGTGCGTCGAGTGCACGAGCGACCGCTACTGCGTGGCCCCCGGGCTCCCGAAGTGCCGCGGCCACAAGTGCACGGCGCGGTGACCGCGGCGCCGAGGGCAAACGAGCGCGGCGGACGACGGCCCGGCGCGCCGGCCTCGCGAGGTGCGCCGCGGCGCGAGGTCAGCGCGGCGCCGCGTCCGGCTTGACGCACGCGAGCATCAGCGTGATCTCGCGCTCGATCGCGTAGCGGCGGAGCTCGCGCGGGGCGCGCGGCGGCTCGGGGGGGCGCGGGCGCAGGCGCTCGACGGTGAAGCCGCGCGCGCGGTGCCACGCGACGACGTCGTGGCGCGAGACGACGTGCACCGCGTCGGCGTCGCGGTACCAGCGGACGTGGAAGAGCGCCGGATCGGCGTTCACCCAGAAGCGCGGCGCGCCGTCGAGCCGCGCGCGGACCCGCGAGCCGGCGAAGAACAGCATCGCCGCGGCCCGCTCCACCCTCCCCAGATGGCGGAGCGACGGGCAGAGATACCCCGGGAGCTCGTAGTTCGGACAAAAGAGGACGTGCGCGCCGCCCGGCGCGAGGAGCCGCGACACCTCCGACAGGAACTCCGACGGGTTCGTCACGTGCTCGAAGACGTAGGTGGAGAAGACGACGTCGAACGGGCCCTCGAGCCCGCTCACGTCGCCGATGTGCACGCGATCGGCCTCGGCCTCGAGGTGCGCCCGGTTCTGCGGCGTCACGTCCTGCGCCGTGTACTCGACGCCGCCGGCGCGCGCGTCGCTCGCCGCGCCCCCGCCGGCGCTCGCCCGCGAAGACGCGCCGCTCGCGCGCCGGAAGGTGCCGAAGCGGCTCCGCCCCGCGCCGAGCTCGAGGACGCGCGCGCGGCCGTGGCGGGCGATCGCCCGGTCGATGTAGGGGCGGAGCTTCGCGTAGTACGCCGAGTTGTCCGTCGGCTCGACGAACGCGCCGTACTCCTTCGAGCTCGCGTAGAAATCGTCGAGCCTTCGCCGCAGATCGCGCGCCTCCGGGTCGAGCGCGCGCGGGTCCTTCAGCAGGCCGCGGACGAGGCCGAGCATCAGCCGGCCGCTCTGCGCGCCGCGACGACGCCGGCGATCCGCCGCACGCTCCGCATCTTGTCGATGTCCTCGGGCTCGAGCTCCACGCCGAAGCGCTCCTCGAGCGCGACGACGATGTTCAAGTGCTGCACGGAGTCCCACGCCTCGTGCCCCTCGGACGTCAGATCGGGGGTCACGAGCTCGACGCGGAGGCCGAGGACGTCCGCGACGACCTCGCGCACCGCGTTCAGCGTGTCGGCATCGGGCGAGGCGTCGGCGTCGGGCAAGGTCACGGGCGGGGTCTCTCGGCTTCGGTCGTGGGTTCGGGCGCGGCGGCGGGCGCGGATTCGGACGAGGACGCGGGCTTCGATGCCGCGGTCTCGGCGGCGGATGCGGGCGCCTCGATGACGATCCACGGGGGCCACGCGACGCCGCTGTCGAGATCGAGGCGGTGCTCGGTCTCGCGCTCCGCGTCCCCGTCGCCCGGCGCCGCGGAGCCCGCGAGCACGAAGCCGTGCGACGGGAAAAACGAGCGCGCCGGCGCGTTCTTCTTCGTCGGGACGAAGCGGCCCACGAGCTCCCGCGCGCCCCGCGCCTTCGCGCGCCCGGCGAGCCACGCGAGGAACGCCGTCTCGACGGTGCGCCCGATGACCCGGCAGCTCATGAGGAACGTGTCGATCTCGCTCGCGCCGCTCACCGTGGACGCGGCGCCGTGGCGGAGGATCGCGACGCCGACGAGGCCGTTGTCGCCGTACCGATCGCGCACGTGCAGCGTGCACACCTCCACGTCGGGCGAGGCGGAGAGCGCGTCGATCTCCTGCTCGGTGTAGCGGCGGGTCGTGACGTTGAACTGGTTCGTCTTCTGCGTGAGCTGCGCGACGCGCGCCCGCGTCGCCGGCGTCACCGGGCCGATCGTCGCGACCTGCTCGAGCGATCGGTAAAAGTCCTCGATCGATCGCGAGCTCGTCTCGAGCTCGGTGCGCAGGCGCTGCTCGACGTAGTAGCGGCCGCGCTCGCGGTCCTCCTTCACGAGCGACAGGCGCTCGAAGAACGGCGAGTCGCGGACCGCGCGCGCGTACCCCATCGGGTCCTCCGGCAGCTCGATGACGGCGACGTCGGGCAGCTCGGTGCGGATCCGTTCGCGCTCGACCGGGTTGTCGTCGAGGAACGCGAGCGCGTCGACGCCGATGTTCAGCTCCTCGGCGATGGCGCGGAGGCTCTCCGCTTTGTCGGTCCAGTCGATCCGCATCGCCGCGAAGTGGTCCTTCCGGAGGAGCATCGACGGGTGGCGCTCGATCGCCTCGAGCGCGTCCGCGCGGTTGTTCTTGCTCGCGACGGCGAGGAGGATCCCGCGGCGCGACACGTCGAGGACGGCGCGCTGCAGATCGAGGTACGCCGCGCCCGGGTGCTCCTGGCCGAGGCGGATCCCGTCGATCCCGTCCTCGCCGATGACGCCGCCCCACAGCGTGTTGTCGAGGTCGCAGACGAGCGCCTTCGCGACGCGGCCGACGAGGGGGTGGACGTACCGCAGCCACTCGCGCGCGAGGTGGACGAGCTCGCCCGCGGCGATCGGCATCCGCGCGGTGAGCCATTTCTTCTCGTCGCGGAACCGGTCCGACCCGCGGCGCGCGACGACGCGCGCGACGTCGACCACGTACACGCCGCGGTGCCCTCGCGCGGCCGCGCGGAGCGCCGCGTTCACCGCGGCGATCGCGCCGGACTGGCTCGGCTCGTCGACGCCGTCGAGGAGGCCCATCGACGGCGCGTCGGGCGCCTCGAGCGCGTGCACGAGGATCGACGCCTGCGACCGCTCGCGGATCCCCGCGATCCACGCCGCCATGCGCGCGCTCGCGTCGCGCACCTCGGCCTCGACCTCGGCCGCGGACAGGTCGGCGAAGCGGTGGAAGAGCGAGGGCGACACGTCGCGCGCCTGCGCGGCGATCACGATCACGCGCGGCTCGCCGCGATAGAGCTCGCTCGACGGGTCGAGGATCTCCTGCGTGATGGCGTTGAACTCGCCGAAGCGCACCGTCACGTCGATGTTCGCGACGAACGCCGCGGCGCGCAGGAGCGGGACCATCGGCTCGAGGGTGAACGAGCGGAGCACGTGCATCTTGCACGGGATGAACGCGTGCGCCGCGCGGAGCCGCTCGCACCGCCCGACGACGAACCCGGCCGTCGCCGACGTCGGATCGGCCGCCCACAGCGCGGCGAGGCGCGCCCGCGCGGGCCCGACCTCGCCCCGCTCGAGGTGCGCGTCGATCGCGCCCCTCAGCGCTCGGACGTCCGGCGTCGCGCTGCTCATCGCGTCCCGCGTCGTGGCCATCGCCGCCCGAGTCTGCCTCATGTCGGCGCGCGTGTCAGCGCGTCGAGCACGCCCTCAGGCACCCCTTGTAGCTCTTGTCGCACGCGTCGCACGCCTTGTCCTTGCACGACGATTTGCACTGGCCCCACGCCGCGCCGCATCCGTCGGTGCAGTCGGCGAGCGGCGGACGGGTGACCTTCGGCGCGCCGCCGTCGTCGCCGGGCGCGGCGACCGCGGGGGCCATCGGCGCGTCGAGCGTCGTCGGCCGCGCCGCCCCGGCGTCGCCGTCGCCGTCGAGCGTCTTCGGCGGCGGCGCGAACGCGTTCGTCGGCGCGGGCGCGGTGATCCAGCTCCGATCGTCGCCCGCGCCCGGCGCGGCGCCCATCATGGCCTCGTCGGTGGGGAGCGCCGGGACCCGCTCGAGCGCGCGCACCCGGATCGCGGCGTACTCCACGCGGTCGCGCGTCTGGCCATAGGTGTAGCGCTTCCCCCAGTCGCGCCAGCACTCGGCCTTCTGGCTCATCGCGACCGTGGCGTTCTCCTCGAGGGCGTAGCAATGCTCGAACCGCGCCTCCCCCTCGTAGATCGCCTGGAAGCTCGGCCCGCACCCCGCGAGCAGCGCGCCGGCCCAGAGGGCCGCGGCCGCGAGCGCGAGGACGGCGACCCCCCGAGGGGAGATCGCCGGGGGTCTCGCCGCTGGACGGGGGGGACGGGCCGGACGCATCAAGGACTCACTTTACGATCGATCGACCCTACAGTAACGAGGAGCCGCAGTGTTCACCGGTCTTGTCGAAGAGAAGGGGGTCCTGTCGAGGCGCGAGGCGCGCGGCCCGGGCGCTCGCTTGATCGTCGGGTGCGCGATGGCGCCGCTCGTCCTCGGCGAGTCGATCGCGGTCGACGGCGTGTGCCTCACCGTGCAGGCGATCGTGGCGGGCGGCTTCGCGTGCGACGCGTCGTCCGAGACGCTCCAGCGGACGACGCTCGGCGACGCCGCGGTGGGCGCCGCGGTGAACCTCGAGCGCGCGATGCCGCTCGGCGGGCGGATGGGCGGCCACATCGTCACCGGGCACGTCGACGGCGCGGGGAGGCTCCTCGAGCGCGGCCCGGTGGGCGAGACGGTGAAGATGGTGTTCGGGTTCCCGCGGGAGCTCGCGCGCTACATCGCCGAGAAGGGCTCGGTCGCAGTGAACGGCGTGAGCCTCACCGTGAACGGCGCGGGGGCCGACCGCTTCGACGTCGTGGTCATCCCGCACACGCTGTCGGTCACGTCGCTCGGCGCGCTCGGCGTCGGGTCGCGCGTGAACATCGAGGTCGACCTCCTCGCCCGCTACGCCGCGCGGGCGCGCGACATCGACGCCAGCAACGCCGGCAAGAGCGACGACGAACGCGACGAGAAACGCGACGAAGAGTGGCGCGCGCGCCTCGAGCGCGCAGGCTACACGTGACGCCTTCCATGTGCATACGACAATGACCCGAAAACGATCGTGAGCTCTCAGCCATCATGAGCGGATTCATCGACATCGACCCGCAGCTCCTCGAGCGCGTCAACCGCGCCATCGCCACCATCCGCGCCGGGCGGATGGTCATCCTCGTCGACGACGAGGACCGCGAGAACGAGGGCGACCTGTGCATGGCCGCCGAGTTCGTCACGCCCGAGGCGATCAACTTCATGGCGACGCACGGGCGCGGCCTCATCTGCCTCACCTTGACCGAGGAGCACATCGAGCAGCTCGCGCTCCCGATGATGCAGGCCCCGGGGCGCGGCGGGCCGCCGCTCGGCACCGCGTTCACCGTGAGCATCGAGGCGCGCGTCGGCGTCACCACCGGGATCAGCGCCGCCGACCGCGCGCACACCATCCGCGTCGCGGCGAGCCCGAGCTGCCGCGGCGACGAGCTCGTCACGCCGGGGCACGTCTTCCCGCTCAAGGCGCGGCGCGGCGGCGTCCTCGTGCGCACCGGGCAGACGGAGGGCTCGGTCGACCTCGCGCGCCTCGCCGGCGTGAACCCGGCCGGCGTCATCTGCGAGATCATGAAGGAGGACGGCTCGATGGCCCGCCTCCCCGACCTCGAGATCTTCGCCAAGAAGCACGACCTGCGGATCGTCTCGATCGCCGACCTGATCCAGTACCGCCTCCAGACCGAGCGCCTCGTGCGGCGCCTCGCCGACCAGGAGATCAAGCTCGACATCACGCAGACGACCTGGCGCTGCCTCGTCTACGAGGCGGGGAGCGAGGCGCGGCAGCTCGTGGCGCTCGTGAAGGGCGACCTCGACGGCGCGGGCGCGATCCTGTGCAGGATGCACTCGGGGTCGATGATCGGCGACACCTTCGCGTCGACGCCGCGCGACGGCGGGCGGAACCTGCGCGAGGCGATCCGCCGGATCGAGGGCGAGGGGCGCGGCGTCGTCGTCTACCTCCCGCCGCGGGGGAACATCGTGGTCGAGCTCGACGGGTACTCCGCGCTCCAGAAGCCGCCGGCGTCGGAGACCGGGCACCCGCTCCGCGAGTTCGGCCTGGGGGCGCAGGTCCTCGCCGATCTCGGGCTCCACAAGATCCGGCTGCTCACCAACAATCCGCGTAAGATCGCCGGCCTCCACGGGTACGGGCTCGACGTCGTCGAGAGCGTCCCGCTGAACGCCATGAACAATCCGCCGTCGTCCGGGAGCATCCCGCTATGAGCCAGGTGAGCCAGGCGCCGCGCACCGTCGAGGGGCAGCTCGTCGTCCCCCGGGGCGCGCGCTTCGCGATCGTCGCGGCCCGCTTCAACCACTTCATCGTCGACCACCTCGTCTCGGGCGCGCTCGACGCGCTCGCGCGCCACGGCGGCGACCCCTCGCTCGTCACGCTGGTGCGCGTCCCGGGCGCGTGGGAGATCCCGGCGATCGTGCGCCGCCTCGCCTCGCCGAGGGCCGGCGCGGCGAACGGGGCCGGCGCGCCGGACGCGATCATCGCGCTCGCCGCGGTCATCCGCGGGTCGACGCCGCACTTCGACTACGTCGCGGGCGAGGTGGCGAAGGGCATCGCGCAGGTGACCATGTCGACCGGCGTCCCGGTCACGTTCGGCGTCCTCACCACCGACACGATCGAGCAGGCGGTGGAGCGCGCCGGCACGAAGGCGGGGAACAAGGGGTGGGACGCCGCCACCAGCGCGATCGAGATGGCCTCGTTGAGCCGCGCGCTCGACGAGTCGGGGCTCTAGACCGTGGGCGCGCGGCACTCGGGTCGCGAGGCCTGCCTCCAGATGCTCTTCCTGATGGAGGCGTCGAAGGTCGGGGCCGAGGACGCGATCCGCCTCTACTGGGCCAGCTTCGAGGGCGAGCCGGAGGGGCGCGCGTACGCCGACGAGGCGCTGCGCGGCGTCGCGGCCGCGCTCGACGAGGTGGACGCGACGATCGCGGCCGCGTCGACCCACTGGCGCCTCGAGCGGATGGCGCGCGTCGATCGCAACCTCCTCCGCCTCGGCACGTGGGAGCTCGCGCACCGCCCCGACGTCCCGCGCGCGGTCATCCTCGACGAGGCGGTGGAGCTCGCCAAATCGTTCGGCACCGAGGAGTCGAGCTCGTTCGTGAACGGCGTGCTCGATCGCGTCGCGGACACGCTGGGGCGCATGAAGCGCGCCCGCGGCGCCTTCGCGATCGCCGCCGCGGCGGCGATGGCGGCCGCGTGCTCGCTGTACCAGTCGGGCGTCGGCCCGGCCGACGCGGACGGCGGCAAGGACGGCGACGCGGCGGACGCCGCCGGGTCCTACTGCGTCCCGGGCGCGCATTTCTTCTGCGCCGACTTCGACGAGGGCGCGGACCTGACCGCCGCGTGGTGCCAGGGGGAGCCGAGCTGCGGCCCGCACGCGCTGGACGGGAGCGTCGCGCTCGATCCGGACGCGTCGAAGTCGGCGCCCGACTCGCTCGTCACCTCGACGTCGTCGGGCGACGCGGGGACTCTGCAAGCATACATGTCGCGCGCGCTCCCCGGCAGCGGCGCGTCGATGACGCTCGGGTTCGACGTCCGCTTCGATCGGATCGCGACCGGCAAGTCGGCGCCGCTCGCCGAGATCCTCCTCGGCGACGCGACGCCGGACGGCGGCGGCCACCGCGTGCAGCTCGTCGTGAACGGCGGCGCGGCGGACGCCGGCGCGACGCTGTCGGTGGTCGAGATCCACGCCGACGGCGGCGTCGGGCAGCCGTCGCCGCTGCCGACGGCGCCGATCACCTCGACCACCCTCTGGCACCGCGTCGCGATGGACGTGCTCGGCGGCGCGTCGGTCGCGATCGCGTACGGCGGGAGCACCGTGAAGGAGGTCCCGCTCGACTCGACGGCCGACATCGGGTCGCGCGCGGTGAGCCTCGGGATCGTGTCGGTGACCGCGCCGTCGGAGCGGTGGCGCGCCCACTACGACAACGTCACCGTCGACGCCCACTGATCCTCTCGCATGGAGTTCCGCTTCGTCCCCCCCGATCTGCGGCGCCTCGACGAGACGAGCGCCGAGGTGCTGGCGTGCGCGATCTGGGCCGACGAGCTCCCGATGCGCGGCCTGGCCGGGCTCCTCGATTTCCGCCTCGCGGGGCGATTGAGCCGGCTGCAGCGGCAAGGGTTCCTGCACGGCGCGCTCGGCGAGGTCCTGTGCGTGCCGGTGCGGCCGCGCCTCCCGTTCGACAAATTGCTCCTGTTCGGGCTCGGCCCGCGCGCGTCGTTCGACGAGGCGGTGTTCGAGGACGTCGCGCTCCACCTCCTGCGCGCGCTCGAGGGGCTGCACGTGCGGCGCGCCGTCGTCGAGCTCCCCGGCGCCCGCGCCGGCGTCGTCCCGGCGGACCGCGCGACGCAGATCGTGCTCGACGCGGTCGGCGAGTCCGAGGCGCACGACGCGTGGTGGCTGGTCGCCGACGCGGAGGCGGAGCGCAAGGTGACGCAGCGGGCGGACGATCCACGGAGGGTGCGGAGAGCATGAGCGTCGTCCTCGATTTCGAGGTGGGGCGGGAGGGGCCGAAGCCGCGCGACGCCGCGACGTTGATCGTCGTGCGCGACGGGGCTCTGGGGCTCGAGGTGTTCTGCGTCGAGCGCGCGAAGCAGTCGCGGTTCCTCGGCGGGGCGATCGTCTTCCCCGGCGGCAAGCTCGACCCGGCCGACCGCGATCCGGCGTGGGCCGCGCGCGCGACGCCGATGCCCGCGTCGGCCGCGCCGATGGCCGAGGGCGCGGACATGCTGCGCGCGCTCGGCGTGGCGGCGTGCCGCGAGGCGCTGGAGGAGGCGGCGATCCTCCCCGTGTCGGGCGGCGCGCTGGCGCACGACGAGCTCCTCGCGCTCCGCGGGAGGCTCGCCGAGGAGGGGCCGAGCGCGCCGGGGGAGCTCCTCGCGTCGCTCGCGTCGCGCGGCCTGTCGCTCGACCTCGCCGGGCTGCGCCCGTTCGCGCGCTGGGTCACGCCGGCGGCGGAGTCGCGGCGGTTCGACGCGCGCTTCTTCCTCGCGAGCGCGCCGCCCGGGCAGGACGGCGCGCACGACGACTTCGAGACGAAGGCGAGCTTCTGGGCGCCCCCGGCCGACGTCCTCGCGCGGTTCGATCGCGGCGAGGTCGCGCTCGCGCCGCCGACGCACCGGACGCTCGCGGTGCTGTCGTCGTGGCCGACGGTCTCCGCGGCGATGCGCGGCGTCGAAGAGGCGTGCCTCGACGTCGTCTGCCCGAAGCTCGTGCCGCACGTCGACGCGAGCGGCGAGACGCTCGCGCTCGTCCTCCCGGGCGACCCCGAGCACGACGTCGCCGAAAAGCGCGTCCCCGGCGCGAGCCGCTTCGTCCTCCGCGGCGATCGATGGTGCCCCGAGGACGCGCCGGCCCGCCGCGCGTGAGCGAGGCCACGCCGGCCCGCGGCGTCAGCGGCCTTCGCGGTACGCCTTCACGGCGTTGACGATCCCGTCGGCGAGCCGCGCCTGGTAGTCGGCGGTCGCGAGCGCCTGCTCCTCGCGCGCGTTCGACACGTAGCTGGTCTCGAACAGGACCGCCGGCATGCGCGCGCCGACGAGGACGTAGAAGCCGGCGTCGTGGACGCCGCCGTCGTGGACGTCCTCGTACTGCGCGCGCAACGACGCGAGCGACGCGCGCTGCAACAGATCGGCGAGGCGCGTCGAGTGCGTCGCCTGATCGGCCATGCGCATGCTCGCCAGGATCGCCCCGAGCTCCAGGTTCGCGGCCTGGCTCGTCGCGTTCTCGCGCGCCGCCACGCGCTGGGCGATCTGGTCGCGCGTCGTGTCGAGCACGTACGTCTCGACGCCGTGACGCGCGCGGTTCTCCGCCGCGTTGCAGTGGATCGAGACGAAGAGGTCGGCGCCCGCCGCGTTCGCGATCGCGGTCCGCTCCTCGAGGCTCACCGAGCGGTCGTCGCCGCGCGTCGCGGTGACCGAGACCCCTTCGCGCGCGAGCCCGGCCGCGGCGCGCTGCGCGACGGCGAGCGTCACGTCCTTCTCGCGGACGCCGCCCGCGCCGATCGCCCCCGGGTCGGCCCCGCCGTGCCCCGGATCGAGGACGACGCGCCGCACGTCGCGCGTCG
>Ga0207710_10001693_pt1 | contig 10690 bp, 3 predicted proteins | sample KBSS24metaG_FD_184400 | JGI IMG/M metagenome (GOLD analysis project Ga0207710, IMG submission 184400) | Switchgrass rhizosphere microbial communities from Kellogg Biological Station, Michigan, USA - KBS S2-4 metaG (SPAdes) (version 2) | ecosystem: Host-associated > Plants > Roots > Rhizosphere >...
TGCTCACGATCGCGCTCGGTATCGGTGTTAACACTGCGATCTTCAGCGTCATCAACGCCGTCCTGCTACGACCGCTCCCATACGACGATCCATCGCGATTGATCAGTTTCAGATCGAACCAGTCAGTGCTTGATCTCGCGGACGTCGAGTCGCAGAGCAAAACGTTCAGCAGACTCGGCGGCATGGTTATGCAGCCGCTGGCTTATACAGGCGGCAGCGAGCCGATCCAGTTTCAGATTGGGCAAGTCACCGGCGGGTTCTTTGAAACACTCGGAGTAAGACCCGAGCGCGGGCGTTTCATCACGAACGAAGACGACAAAAACGGTGCTCCGTTCGTCGTCGTGTTGAGCCATAACTTATGGGGCAAACAGTTCAACAGCGACGACCAGATTATCGGCAAAGCGATTCCGCTCAGCGGTGATATGTACACCGTGATCGGCGTGATGCCCGCTTCATTTGTCACGCCGCGCGACAGCACCGAAGCATGGACGCCGGTACACGTCTCGAACCCTGTCGCAGCAAACTTCCGCGGCGTTCATTTTCTCAAAACGTATGGCCGACTCGCGCCGGGCGTGAGCATCGAGCAGGCACGCGCCGAGATGCAGATCATCGATCAGAACCTCGCCGCGCAGTATCCCGCCGAGAACAAGAATCGCAACACGGTGCTCTTCGCCTTGCACGAGCGAATCGTCGGCGAGACGCGTCGCTCATTGTTCATCCTCTTCGCCGCGGTCGGCTTTGTGCTGCTGATCGCGTGCGCCAACTTCGCCAATTTGTTGCTGGCACGTGCAGCCGAGCGCCAACGTGAGTTTGTAATTCGCGGGGCGCTCGGCGCGGGTCGGTGGCGATTGATGCGGCAGTTGCTGATCGAAAGCCTGTTGTTATCACTTGCGGGCGGCGCCGCGGCGGTGGTGCTTGCGTTCTGGGGGACGAGCCTGCTGGTGTCGTTCAAGCCGGAAAACCTGCCGCGCCTGACAGAGATCGGAGTCGACGGGCGCGTCCTCGGTTTCACCCTCGGGATCTCGGTCTTGACCGGACTGATCTTCGGCCTCGTGCCTGCGTGGGCCGCTTCGCGCGGTCGCGTTGGTGACGCGCTTAAAGAAGGTGGACGCAGCGCAACGGCTGGAAGTGCGCGACAACGATTGCGCAGCATCTTTGTAGTTGCCGAGCTCGCAGTGGCGCTCGTTCTTCTGGTCGGCGCTGGTCTACTTATCAAGACTTTCTGGAAACTGCGTTCAGTCGAGCCGGGTTTCAACCCCGATCACATGATCACGATGCGAGTCGAACTGCCTGAGACTCGCTACAAAGAGGTCGCGCCACAAACGCGCTTTCGCAAACAAGTCCTCGCCGGCATGAATTCACTGCCGGGCGTGCAGGCCGCGATGATCAGTGAGCTTCCACTCAGCGGCGACTCTCTCGATCACGATTTTCTAATCGAGAACCGGCCGCCGATCGCGCCCGGTGACGAGCCGAGTCTGGAAACGCGCAGCGTGCTCGGCGACTACTTCAAAGTCATGCAGATCCCCTTGAAGCAAGGTCGCGATTTTGGACCACAGGACTTCGACGATCACGCGCCACGCGTCGGCATCGCGAACGATGCGCTCGTGCAACAGTATTTTCAAAATGAAGATCCTATTGGCAAGCGGGTGCGTTGGGCACGCGATCCAGAGATCCACTGGATAGAAATCGTCGGCGTTGTCGGCGACGTGAAGCATTTCGGTTTGGACCTGCCGGAGCAACCGGCTCTCTACACGCCTTACACGCAAATCAATCCGTGGAAACGATGGATGTCGATTGCCGCGCGCACGCAGGGTGATTCGGCTAGTGCGGCCCAGGCGCTCAAAGAGCAGATCTGGAAAGTCGATTCGCAGCTTCCGGTGACGAGACTCGAAACGATGGGCGACGTGGCGGCGAGCTCGTTTGCGGCGCGGCGCTTCAACATGTCGCTGTTGTCGCTGTTTGCAGCTCTCGCGCTTGTGCTGGCCGCGATCGGGATTTACGGCGTGATGTCGAATGCAGTCACGCAGCGAACGCAGGAGATCGGTATTCGTTTGGCGTTGGGTGCGAGCGCGATCGACGTGCTCAAGCTGATTGTTCGTAATGGACTGACGCTCGTGATTATCGGGGTGGCGTTCGGGCTGGCGGGCGCTTTCGCGCTGACGCGTTTGATGACGACGTTGCTGTTCGGCGTAACACCGACGGATGGATTGACGATCGTCGTGGTGTCGGCGCTGTTGATTGGCGTGGCGCTGCTGGCGTGCTTGATCCCGGCGCGTCGAGCAACGCGCGTCGATCCACTGGTGGCGCTTCGTTATGAATAGGTCGTATAGGTCGTATAGGTCGTATAGGTCGTATTTGGAAAACTATGACTAAAGATCTCCTACACAGCATCCGGAGCTTGATCCGACACCCGGCGTTCACGGCGGTGGCGGTGATCACGCTCATGCTCGCCATCGGCGTGAACACCACGATCTTCAGCGTCGTGAATGCGGTGCTTTTGAAAGCGCTGCCATTCCGCGATCCACAGCAGCTCGTCTCCGTTAACAGCGTGCACGGCGAAGGTGGATTGCCCGGCATCGCCGCGTACCAATATCTCTCCTGGAAAGATCGCAATACTACCTTCGACGATATCGCAGCATTCACCGATAACAACTTCAACCTCACTGGCAACGGCGAACCGGAACGCATCTCGTGCGCGCAGGTGACGTCGAGTCTGTTCACGACGCTGGGCGTCAAACCGGTGCGCGGTCGTTTCTTCGTGGCAGAAGAAGACAAGCCCGGCGCGAGCAACGTCGCTGTGGTCAGCGAAGCGTTCTGGCAACGACGCTTCGGTCGCGACGAATCAATCCTGCAAAACACACTCACGCTCGACAACAAACCGTACGTCATCATCGGCGTGGTGCCCAACAACTTTCGCTTTCCCGGCGAGTTTGATGTTTGGCTTCCACTCGCTCTCGATCCGGTAAAAGAGTTTCAGGGTGACTGGATGCAGCTCGTTGATGTTGTCGGGCGGCTCAAGCCTACCGCGACGCTTGCCGGTGCGCAGAGTGACTTAACTCTCGTTGCACGACAAGCGTCGGAGCAGGGCAAGAAAAAGCCTTTGCCGCTCGCCGCTGTCGAAATCGCACCGCTGCACAAGCAACTCGTAGCCGGCATTCGCGTGACGGTCTTCGTGTTGTGGGGCGCGGTTGGCCTCGTGATGTTGCTCGCGTGCATCAACGTCGCGAGCCTTATGATCTCACGCACACTCGCGCGCCAACGCGAGATGGCGGTGCGTGCAGCCGTGGGTGCGCGTCGCTGGCAACTGATCCGCCAGCTTCTTACCGAGAGCGTGCTGGTTGGTGTTGTGGGTGGCGCTTTGGGATTGCTGATCGCCGTGTGGGGCACGCGCGCGATTAGCAGCCTGGTTCCCAAAGGGTTCACCAGCTCGGTTTACGACCTGAGCAACATTCGTCTCGACTGGCGCGTGTTTGCATTCACGCTCGGTCTTTCAGTTCTGACGGGAATCGTTTTCGGCCTCGCGCCGTCGTTGACTGCTTCGCGGCCCGATCTGATCGGCGCGCTGCGCAATAGTCGCGCGCATGGATTGATGAGTTTCGGACTGCGCAGTTTTCGCGGCTGGCTCGTTGTTGCCGAACTCGCGCTCGCGGTCGTGTTACTCGTCGCCGCGGGTTTGCTGGTGCGGAGTTTCAACAAACTCGTGGCCGTCGATCTCGGTTTCGATCGCGAAAACGTACTCACCGCACGCATCAATCTACCTCGCTCGAGCTATACGAAACCGCAGCAGGTACAGGCTTTCTACGACGACTTGTTGCAGCGGGTGAAGTCGTTGCCGGGAGTGCAATCAGCCGGAACGATCAATCACACGCCGCTCAACGGTTTTGGAATGATTGCCTTCATGCAGATCGAAGGATATCCGCCGATTGACCAGAAGAAGGATCCGGCGGTGGGTGTCGGCACAGTCTCGCCTGACTATTTTCGAACAATGAAGATACCGCTGTTGAGCGGTCGTTACTACGACGCTCGCGACGGTGCAGACGGGCAGAAAGTCGCCATCGTCAACCAGGCGTTTGTGAATCGCTTTTCTGCGAACAGCGACCCGCTCGGGAAGCGCGTCGGATTTGGTTGTGAAGAGTCCGAAGGTTTGTGCCGCACGATTGTTGGTGTGGTGGGCAACATTCGGCAGGAGAGCATTACCGACGAGGTTGCGCCTGAGATTTACGTACCGTTTGCGCAGTCTCGCATTAACAGTGTGACGCTCCTTGTGCGCACCGGTTCAGATCCCCTCGCGCTCGCGCGATCCGTGCGCAGTGAAGTGCTCGCAATCGATAAGAATCAACCTGTTTATGACGTGAAGACACTCGCGCAACGCGTCGATGAAGCAGTGGCTGTTTCGCGATCGTTGATGGTGTTGTTTGCGTCGTTTGCGTTGCTCGCGTTGATCTTGGGCGCGGTCGGTATCTACGGCATCGTCTCGTATTCGGTAACGCAAAGAACGCATGAGATTGGAATCCGGATGGCGCTCGGCGCGCGAGCCGCGAACGTCTTGAGTTTGATCATGAAGAACGGGCTGACGCTCGTGTTGACCGGGATCGTGATTGGAGTTGGAAGCGCGTTTGGGTTGACCCGGTTTCTGGCGACGTTGCTGTTTGGGATTGAGGCGACGGATGGCGTGACGTTTGTGGTTGTGTCCGCGACGTTCTTCGTGATTGCGATGCTTGCGGCGTTGGTTCCGGCGCTGCGGGCGACGCGCGTCGATCCACTCGTCGCGCTGAGGGACGAGTAAAAGTCTTAGACAGGATTTACAGGATTAACAGGATGATCAAAGACATCAAGTTTGCACTGCGTGGGTTGTTGAAGCATCCCGCATTTACCGCGATCGCGGTGGTTACGCTGGCGCTCGGTATCGGCGGCAGCACGTCGATATTCACGGTCGTTAATGCGGCGTTGTTGCGTGGGCTGCCTTACAAGTCGCCGGACCGGCTCTATCACATTTGGGAGCAGGTACCGAAACAGGAGTTTCCGAAACGTGAGTTCTCCTATCCCGATTACCAGGATTACCAGCAGAACAACGTCTTCGAAGGGCTGGCTGCTTACACCGGCGGCGGCGCGATTCTGAGTGGCCAGGGCGATCCGGAAAGCTTGAACGCGCCGCGCGTGAATGCCGCGTTCTTCTCAGTGCTCGGTGTCGATCCTTATTTGGGCCGAACGTTTCAGAGCGGCGAAGACAATCAGGGTGGTCCAAAGGTAACAGTGCTGACGTACGGGTTGTGGCAACGCCGCTTCGGCGCTGATCCAAACATCGTCGGCCGCGCGCTCACGATCAACGGCGACAGCTACACCGTGATCGGCGTGTTACCGGCGAGCTTTCAATTCGCGCTGCGACCGGCAGATCTTTTCCTGCCTTATCAACCGACGCAAAACCAGTTGACGCGTCGCTTCATGCACGGCACGAACCTCATCGGCAGACTCAAGTCTGATAAGACCGCAGATGAAGCGCAATCAGAATTGAACCTGATCGCCGGTCGTATCGAGCAGCAGTTCAACGATTCGCATGCAGGAGTGAAAGCGCGCGTCGTCCCGCTTCAGGAAGAGATCGTCGGGAACGTGCGGCCGATATTGCTGGTGCTCCTCGGCGCGGTTGGATTTGTACTGCTGATCGCGTGTGCGAATGTGGCAAGTTTGTTGCTAACCCGATCGCTGTCACGGCAAAAAGAGGTAGCGATTCGCTCGGCGCTCGGTGCGAGCCGGTTGCGCATTGTTCGTCAACTGCTCACCGAATCGATGCTGCTGTCGCTCGCGGGTGGCATTGCAGGTTTGTTGATTGCTTTCTGGGGCGTGCCTGCGCTGGTGGCAGTCTTGCCGCAGAGCCAGTTGAACGCGATGCCGTTTTTGAAGTCACTGCACATCGACGCCTCGATCCTCGCTTTCTCATTTGGACTTTCTTTGCTGACCGGCTTGTTCTTTGGGCTTGCTCCAGCGCTTCAGTCTTCGAAACTCGATCTCAACGAAGCGCTCAAAGAAGGTGGGCGCCAGACATCCGCGGGCTCTGGTCATCGCTTACGCAGCGCGATGGTCGTGAGTGAGATTGCGCTCGCAGTCGTGTTGTTAATCGGCGCGGGATTGATGATGAAGAGTCTGCTCCGGCTGCTGCAGACAAACATCGGCTTCCAGACAGAAAACCTCATGACGATGACGGTGATTTTGCCGCCGTCGAAATACACCGAAGCCAACCAGCAGATCAACTTCAACGATCAACTGCGACAGCGCGTGCAGTCACTGCCGGGTGTGGCCAGCGCGGGGACAGTCAATATCCTGCCGGTCAATGCCGGTAACACGACGCGCTTCATCATCGACGGCGATCCGGTTCCCGCGCCCGGCAAGGAAACCGAGGCCAACATTCGCACCGTCAGCGACGATTACTTCAAAACTCTCGGCGTGCCATTGCTGGCGGGCAGATTTTTTGACGAACGCGACACGCCTGACAAGCCCGGCGTTGTGATCATCGGTAAGACGATTGCCGATCGCATGTTTGCCGGGCGCGATCCGGTGGGAATGCGGCTCAAGTATTCATCGATCCAGGGCACGCCGGATCTGATCGTCGGCGTTGTCGGTGATGTGAAGATCACCGGCATCGATGAAGCGCTCAGGCCGGTGCTGTATTACCCGTTCCGCCAGAACTCTTCAACGTTCGCTAATCTCGTCGCGCGCACTAACACCGATCCGACGGCGCTCGCGGCTGCGATTCGAGGTGAGGTTCGTAACCTCGAGCCCGACGCTGCGATCCTCAACATGCGCACCATGGACGAGATGATCGCGCAAACGCCGGCGTCGTTCATGCGACGTTTTCCGGCGCTCCTGATCAGCATCTTCGCGGGCATCGCGTTGTTGCTCGCGTCGATCGGGATCTACGGTGTGGTCTCGTATTCAGTGAGCCAGCAGACGCACTACATCGGCGTGCGTATGGCGCTCGGCGCGAGCCCGTCTGACATTCTCAAAATGATTCTGAAGCAGGGGTTGTTGTTGGCGCTGTTGGGTGTCGGCATCGGTGTGGGCGCGGCGTTTGGTTTGATGCGCCTGTTGAGCACGCTGCTTTACCAGGTGAGCGCGACTGACGTCAGCACGTTTGCGATTGTCACCGGGACGTTGTTTTTCGTGGCGCTGCTGGCGTGTTTCCTGCCGGCGCGACGCGCGACGAAAGTCGATCCACTCGTGGCGCTGAGGTACGAATAGGTCCTATAGGACCGATAGGACTTATTAAGACAATGGACTCAATGATCAGAGATGTGAAATTTGCGGTGCGGGGGTTGTTGAAGAAGCCCGCGTTTACGTTGATTGCCGTGCTGACGCTCGCGCTCGGCATTGGCGCCAACACCGCGATCTTTAGTGTTGTGAATGCGGTGTTGTTGAAGCCGCTGGCGGCGAAGGATCCGGACCGGTTAATGACGTTCTGGCATTCCGCGCCGGCCAAGGGTTTGAAACACGTCGATCTCAACGACGCGCTGGTTGCTTACTATCGTGATCGCACGCGCACGTTCCAGAGTCTGGCTGCCTTCGAAACGGGCAACTTCTCAATCACGGGCGGCGGCGAGCCGGAGGTTGTGCCCGCTGCGATCGTCACGTTCAACTATTTCGAAGTGCTGGGACGTGAGCCGCTGTATGGACGAACGTTCACGCCGCAGGAAGATACGCCGGGCAATAACCACGTCGCGCTTCTCAGCTACGCTCTGTGGCAACGACGCTTTGGCGGCAATCCAAACATCGTAGGCCAATCCATCAATCTCGATAGCGAGCCCACGACAGTAGTCGGAATCATGCCCGCCGACTTCGATTTTCCCGATCCGGCCGAGCGAGCGAATAGTTCCGGTCACATGCAATTGTGGGTTCCGAAAGGTCTCGATCCACAGGATGCAAGTTCGTGGAACCTCCTAGCCGTCGGCCGCCTGCAACCGGGGGCAACTCGCGACGATGCGGAAAAAGAAATAAATTCGTTGTACGCAGCGTGGACTGTTGAGAACGGCAGGCAGCTTGGCGACGGCGCAATCGGTGCAACTACCTCCACGGTCATGCTGCCGTTGCAGCAAAACATCGTCGGTGAAGTGCGACGACCGTTGCTCGTGTTGCTGGGCGCGATTGCGCTCGTGCTGCTGATCGCCTGCGCGAATCTCACGAACCTTTTGCTCGCGCGTGCCTCAGCGCGCCGGCGCGAGATCGCAGTGCGTCAGTGTCTCGGCGCGAGTGCGACACGGATCGCACGACAGACGCTTACCGAAAGTCTCCTGCTCTCGTTTTGCGGCAGCGTAGCGGGAGTGTTGCTGGCGGTCTGGATTGTGACCGCGCTCAAGAGTTTCGTGTCGTCACAAATCCCGCACATGGAAACCGTGCGCGTTGACGCAACCGTTTTGCTTTTCACGGTGGCCATCATGTTGCTCACCGGTGTCCTGTGTGGCTTAGCTCCGGCTTTGCGCGCCGCCCGAATCAATTTGCAGGACGCGATCAAGGAAGGCGCACGCGGCTCTTCATCAGGCTCCAACAAACGACTGAACAATGTTTTCGTCGTCTCGCAGCTCGCGCTTTCACTCGTGCTGCTGATCGGCGCAGCGTTGTTCGTGCAGAGTTTCCGCAATCTGCTGTCGGTCAATCCGGGCTTTCGTGCTGATAACGTGTTAATGGCGCGCCTGTCGCTACCGGAAACAAAATACAAAGAGAAATCGCAGGTCGAGAGCTTTTACAACCAGGTTCGCGCGGGGGTGAGCAGCCTGCCGGGCGTGCAGGCGGTCGAGTTGAATCAGGTGGTTCCGTTCAGCGGTGGCGGCGGTGGTGGACCATTCACGGTCGAGGGTTTCGAGAACCAGGCGGCAAAGGTTGCGTGGCTGCGCAGCACGACGCCGGGATACTTCGCGGCGATGGGAATGCCGGTGCTCAAAGGCCGCCCGTTCGCATCGACTGATACTGACCAATCTCAGCCGGTTGCGATCGTCGATGAGACGCTCGCGCGCAGGTATTCGCCCGACGGCGATCTGGTCAACAAGCGAATCCGCATCGGCGATGGACCATGGCTGACGATCGTCGGCGTCGTTCCCAATGTCAAGAATCGCAAGCTCGATGAAGAAGCGTGGCCCTACGTCTATCGTCCATACAGCCAGTGGGTGCGGCGCGACACGATGCTCGTCGTGCGAGCGGCGATTAATCCTGAAAACCTCGTTGTCCAGATCCGCCAGGAAGTAACGAAACTCGATCCCGAATTACCGCTTTCCCAGGTGAGCTCGATCCAGCAGGCAATGGATCGCTCGCTCGTGACTACTCGACTTACTAATTCGCTGCTCGTTGGTTTCGCTGCGACCGCGTTGTTGCTGGCGTTGACCGGGATTTACGGGGTGATGTCGCTCAACGTTGCGAATCGCAGAAGTGAGTTCGGGATACGTCTCGCACTGGGCGCGCAAACGTCAAATGTTTTGAGGTTGATCCTGGGGCAGGGATTGAAGCTCGCGGCGGTTGGTGTTGCGTTGGGATTGGTGGCAGCGATCGCTTTTACGAGATTGCTGAAGGGATTGCTGTTTGGCATCAGCGCGAGCGATCCGTTGACGTTTGCGTTGATTGCCGCGTTGCTCGTTGGTGTTGCTCTGCTTGCGTGTTGGATTCCTGCGCGCAGGGCGACGAAAGTCGATCCACTCGAGGCGCTCAGATCTGAATAGGTCCTGTAGGACGAATCGGACCAATTGGGAGCGATTCATGATCAAAGACCTCCGTTATGCCGCGCAGATGCTGGTGAAGCATCCGGCGTTCACGATAGTTGCGGTTTTGACGCTCGCGCTCGGCGTCGGCGCAAACACCGCGCTGTTCAGTGTCGTCGATGCGGTGCTGTTGAAGAAGTTGCCGGTGAAAGATCCCGAGCAATTGGTGCTGCTCAAAGCGAGCTGGGACGGCAAGAAGTTTGGACCAGGCAGCTACGACGGCAGCAACATGCGCGATCCGGCAACGGGCCTCACCGTCGGCACTTCGTTCCCGATGCAAACTCTGACGCGCCTGCGCCAGGAACACGAAGCGCTTTCTGACGTGTTTGCGTTCTCACCGATGGAGGTCAATTTCAACGCGGGCGGACAGGCAGAGGTCGTCAGCGCCCAGGTAGTCTCCGGCAATTACTACAGCGCGCTCGGTGTGCCGGCAATGATCGGCCGCACTATTACCGAAGCAGACGACAACGCGGCCGCGGCTCCCGTGGTTGTTCTCAGTCATCGCTTCTGGGTTAGCCGTTTTAATGGGGACCCGGCGACCATCGGCAGGCAAGTCAATATTAATAGCGTTGCTTTCACGATTGCGGGTGTTACGCCTCCAGGCTTCTCGGGAACCTCACAAGTCGGCAGTTCACTAGACGTTTCGCTGCCGCTCGCATGGGAGCCGCAGATCAATGCGCAAAGCAGCTACCTCGAAGGCGCGGGCGTCTGGTGGTTGCGGCTGATGGGACGGCTCAAACCCGGCGCGACGTTGGCACAGGCCGAAGCAACTCTGGCTGGTCCATTTCAGCAGTCAGTGCTCGAACATCGCGCGCTGCGAAAGACCGACGCCGGGGCCGCACTGCGCACGCTCGATCCGCAGGATCTACCGAAGCTCGGCGTCGATTCCGGCAGTCAGGGCGAGATGAATTCGCGACGCTGGCTCCAGTCGCCGTTGCGGTTGTTGGCCGGAGTAG
>Ga0207710_10001694_pt1 | contig 10687 bp, 13 predicted proteins | sample KBSS24metaG_FD_184400 | JGI IMG/M metagenome (GOLD analysis project Ga0207710, IMG submission 184400) | Switchgrass rhizosphere microbial communities from Kellogg Biological Station, Michigan, USA - KBS S2-4 metaG (SPAdes) (version 2) | ecosystem: Host-associated > Plants > Roots > Rhizosphere...
CGCGGCGCGCAGTTAGCGATGATCTCCGGCAAGCGATACAGCGCACCGTTTTATTGGGCGCCGTTCGTGCTCGTCGGCGACTGGAATTGATTACGCGACGGGTGGCCACGGAGGGCCACCCCTACAATTGTTGGTTAAGTACAATGGTTGGGGCGGCGCTCCGTGGCCGCCCGTTCTTTGGCCATCTTCTTTCTTCTGATTTTGTAAATACCACCCAACCCACTCAACAAGAGCAACACACTCGCCGGCTCCGGAATCGTCGCGCTTTCCGTACTCGTCCCCTCCACAACGATGTTGTCGATGCGATTGTTACCCGTCGATGAGGTTGCGCCATTGAAGACGATCCGGAACGCGGCGTTGGGATTGTCGTTCAATCCCACAATGGCCGCGAGACTGAACACGATTGGCACGGTGCCAAACGCCGTCGCTGGCACGTACGGCGGTCCGAAATCGATAAATGAGATTCCATCGAGACTGTACTGGAACTGATTACTGTTGAACCCGGTGCTGGTCCCCTGCGTCGCAAAACTCACGATAATATTCGAAAACCCGAGTGTGCTGACGTTGAAGGTGATATTCCGTCCGTTATTCGCGGTTCCGGTTCCACCTTGTAACGAAAGCGCCTGCCCGGCTAAATCTCCCTGCCGGGCGTTGTTCGTGGTTCCCGCGGCAAACGAGACGTTCGCAGCGTTGATGGTAGTTGTGAGTGTCCCGCTACCATGGTCCACGTTCAGATTTGAATCATTGAAATTCCAGACTGCCAGCTCGTCAGCCGTCGCCGCCTGAGACGCGGCCACGCAGATCAAGACCGCACAGATGAGGTTGAAGGGAATTCGTCGCGCACGACGAAAATCCGGCGTAATAAACATACACGTTCTCCTTTAATGAGGTTTTGGACACACGTGGTCCTCCTTGAGAAAGCAGGAGAATCTGTTTCAGAGACTCGTGAGGCTCGTCGGTAAGTTAGGCCAGGCTTTGAGGACAGCCAAAGCTTTCTCGTTAGCGTCACGCACAATAAGCCGATTCTGTTTGCTCGTCAATAGGGAATTCTGAGATTCTTATATCGTCAGTACGAAGATCACAGAGGAGCTTATGGGAAACAGCTTTTTCAGAATCGACGACCACGCGTCACTCGAGAACCTTTTAACCGACTCGACCACGAAGCCAGTCATCGTTTTCAAGCACAGCAACGCGTGTTCGATCAGCGCGCGGGCGTACCGCGAGATGGAGAAGGTCGAGGGCGTCAATATCGTCGAGGTGCAGTCGGCGCGTGACGTTTCGCACGAGCTTGCGAACCGGACCGGCGTTCGTCACGAAACGCCGCAGGTCATCATCCTGCGTGACGGCAAAGCGGTCTGGAATGCATCGCATTTCGACGTGACAGCGGCCGACGTGAAGAAAGCAGTCGAATCAAACAGCTAAGATGGAACGACGCGGTCCGGCAATCGAGCCGAAAGAAATCAAGCAAGTCGACGATTTCACCGTCAGTATCGTCTGGGGTGACGATGAGCGCTGCACGTATCGAGCGGCGGAGCTGAGACGCTCCTGCCCGTGCGCGCAATGCGTCAATGAATGGACAGGAGAACGTGTGTTGAAGCCCGACAGTATTTCTGAGAAGATTGAAATCCGCGACATCAGCATCGTCGGGCGTTACGCGCTCAACTTTCGCTGGAGCGATGGTCACGAAACGGGAATTTACAGTTTTCGATACCTGCGTGAACTATGTGAGAGTTGGGGTGCGGAATCATGAACGAACGCGATTTCTTTAACGAGAAAGAAGAAGTAAAAAAGGCGACGTATAGCTGTCCTCACTGCCGCGAGCGCGCTGAATATGATGTCCGCTGGTTGAAGCGCACGAAGAAGCCACAGCCGCCGCGCGGGATGAACGAACTGGATCGAGCGCGGTTTCAGAAGTCGCGCGATTATATGGTGCGGATTGACGATATGCTGGCGTGCAGAAACGCGCGCTGCCGGCGGCGTTTTGAGATCCCGAGCTCACAGTCAGTAGTTTTCATCTGATTCGCCCGGATCAAGCAAAAAGCTGACAATCGTCGGAATCAGATCCAACAAACAAAAGCCTGTAGTAAGAAAATCGCCTGAAAAATGGTGGCGTGTGCGTTGCAGTAACGCATAGCGCATGATCGATACTCAGGAATTCGCCGGCGCGCGAAAAACTAACACCTCGTTTCTGACTCCTTTTGAACGTCGGCTCGCACCGCGAGTTCTTCCCCGCATTCCTTCCTGGTTGGAGACGTACCACTTAACGATGCTGACGCTCGTCTGGTCGTCGCTGATCCTGCTTTTTTCTTACTGGGCAGCGCGCGACCTGCGCTGGTTGTGGGGAGTGTCGGCGATGATTGCCATGCAATACGTCACCGATCACTACGACGGCAAAGTCGGGAAGTATCGCGGCACTGGTCTGGTCAGGTGGGGCTATTACATGGATCACCTGCTCGACTACTTCTTCCTTTGTTCGGTCATTATCGGTTATGCGTTCATTCTGCCTGAACGGTCGCGTTTGCAGGTTTTGATTCTGCTGGCGATCTGTTCCGGTTACGAGGTGAGTACCTTTCTGGCGTTTTCCACTACCGAGCGTTTCAAAATCAGTTATCTGAAGTTCGGCCCGACCGAGTTTCGCCTCGCGCTGATTGTCATAAATGCCCTACTGGTGAAATATGGCACACGCAACATGATCAACGGGTTGAAATATGTGAACGTCGGCGGGGCAATCGGTCTGGTTCTAATGGTTTATCACGCTCACAAAATCATTTGGCGGCTGGACATGGAGCAGAAAAACGCGCAACTCGTATCAAAATCGGAGCATTTGTCCGGGTAGTTCTGTTTTTGTGTGTACGGTTTGCGAGCGTGGCTACCCCGAATACGTCATCGAGAAAATATTTTCGTTCGGCAGTGGCCCTTTTTTCTCGTGTGGTGCGCGTTAGCGGATGTGGCCTCTTCTTTGCAAGCGTGATCGCAGTCCGACGTTCTAGATTTACTAATTTTGGGAACTGTGTGGCGAGAATTTCGTTGGATACAGTTACAGATTCAACAAACTCGAAATAAAGCAATGTCTGAGAAGAAAACAATCAAGGTTATCAAGAAGGGCGAGAAACCCCGTCCGATCGTTAAGGTAAAGGCAGCTTCCGCACGTGAAACGGCGCGCGACATGGTTGAGACCGTGACTAACTGGGTCACGGAGTTTCAGCAAAAACGCCGCGCTGAGACGACAAATGCGTTGAGAATGCTTTCCAAGACGCCGAGGGGCAGCGAAGCCTAATCCAATTTCAATGAACGCCGGAAGGGAAACCACGGCGCGAGACGGCACCAGCCCTCTCGCGCCGGTTTCTTTTAAATCGTTGACACTCCATTTCGGCTGGCGCTAGCATCGCCGTGATCCAAACAACTGAGTGGAGGCTGAGTTATGGTGAGAAGGAGTTCTCCACGAAAGGGAAAACGTCAGCAGGCGCGTCCTGTGTTCGACAGCATCCGCAAGCCCGGCGCGCCTCCCGGTCATCCGCTCTCGCGCGCGAAACCGGATGAAGTGGCGCGGCCGGCAGGTCGGAAAGCCAAACACAAGCGACGACCAGAATCGACAGACGAAGATGCCTGACTCAAAGCCAGACGACCACGCCATCGCCGCAGCCTTTCTCAAACGCGCGTCGGAGTTTATCCTCGGTGACTACCTACCCAAGATTGAGCGCTGTCTCGAAAAACTGACCGACGAGCAGATCTGGTGGCGCGCCAACGGGGAATCAAACAGCATCGGCAATCTCATCCTGCATCTCTGCGGCAACGCGCGCCAGTGGATAGTCTGCGGCGTCGGTGCCGCCCCTGACGCGCGCAACCGCGACTCCGAATTCGAACAGCGCGACGTAATCCCGCGCGACGAGCTCACAGCGCTACTCCGCTCAACGCTCTCTGACGTCGACACGACTCTTAAGTCCCTCGATCCCTCAACACTGCTCGAGTCTCGTAAAATCCAGGGCAACGACGTCGACATCCTCGAAGCCATCTTCCACGTGACGGAACACTTCTCCATGCACACCGGACAGATCATCATGCTGACAAAAATGATGACCTCCGACGACCTGCGCTTCTACGAGTTTGACGCCGGCGTCCCGGTCGTGCGCTGGCGCCCTGGTCCATCGGGTTCTGCTTAGGTGCCCGGAGGTCGTGAATGCTTAATTGACATCTCCATCAAACAAGTATACTTTGCCATCTCCCAAGCTCGCCAAAGTCCTTGTTGATCTTTCAAATAGGAGATTCCCCCATGAAAACTTCGCATAAGCATCTCAGCGTTCTCCCGTACCCAAACAGTCTTTTCCTTTCGGTGATCAGCCTGGTTGTTTTGATAAATTTAGCCTTGCCCGTATCGTTGCGAGCCTCTCAACATCTTTCGCATAGATCATTCTCACCACCAGTCTTCGACCACAAGGAAGACGCAAAAGGCGTAGTGAATAAACTCGTCGCCGGAGATTTTGAGGGCATTCGAAAAAACTTCAATGCGCAACTGAAAGCTGCTCTTTCGGCCGATAAAATGAAGGATGGTTGGATCGCGATCGGTAACCAGCTCGGTAAATATAAGAGCCAGGGCCAACCTCATTCAGGTCCGGGACCCGGCGGCTATGACATCGTTATTATCAGGTGTCAGATGGACAAAGGAGAGCTGGACGTCGAAGTTGATTACGATCCTGATGGTCTCATCGGGGGGCTTTGGTTGCGCCCACTTACCTAGCATCCACGAGACGGATTTAAGGAGTGGCGAACTCCACATCCCTTTATAAAAACTACCTTGACGATTTGGCGATGAGTCGTGAAGGACTTGCTACGCCCGCGCCCCAGCCGGTCAGGCCGTGATGGAAAAGGATAACGATTCCAGACTTGTTAAGCTGGCGAACCTGGCCGAAAAACTGGTGAAGCTCAGCGCTATTCTTGCGGCGTTCGGGTATATGTCGTTGCGAGCGCATTTGAATCATCTTGGGATTGCATCGACCTCATCGCTCGGTGTCGAGCGTTACTTGATGGAAACGTACAACCTCATCGGCACGATTTTCATTCCGTTATTTTTCACTATTCTCGGCGCTGTCATCGCGGTTGTTTTAATTTACGCGCTTGGCTTTTTTTTGTTGAAGATTCAAAAGGTCAAAGCGTCCGGGCAGATTTTGCAGAAATACCTGTCCGAGCAGAGTAAAAGCATCGTCTTTCCGTTGCTGCTTATAGCGGTCATGCTGTTTTTTTACGTATGGGTGTTTCGCGTGATTACGAAGCACGGTGGCGATACGGATGTGGTGGTCGGGAAGTTGGCGACCGAGCAACTGAACCCGAGCAGTGTAGATTGGTTTTTCTATCTGGTTATCATTGTTTGTGTTGTTGGATATTCGATCCATTCGAAGTATTCCAAGTCGATAAAGAACTCTGAGCGGGGAAGCAGGCGGAAGCTACTGGGATTCTTCTGGACGGTCTTCGCTGTTGCGCTGGTGCTTCTCGCTGTTCAACTACCTTTGTTGTATGGGCGATTGGTACGTTCGACCGACTATCCGATAGCAGTAGTTCAGCTCGACAATACTGAGAACCAAACAATGTGTGGCTTCCTGGTTCAGGATGCATCTTCAGACCTCACGCTATGGAATGCGGAGAATGGGGTCGGCCATTTGATCGTCATTCCTCGTTCGCGAGTGCGCTTAATGAGTACCGGAAAGATGGATGACCTACTGAAAGCAGCCAGAGAAAATGCGGCCAACCCTGGTGCGAAGCGGCCGGATTGTTCATATTTATTCTCTTCGCAGACTGGCACTCTCAAGTGATAAGAGGACAAGCAGATGAACGACCGTAAGAAACACTTGATTACATGTCTGATCGCGCTCGCGTTTATGAGTGCATTACCACCTGTGACGGAGGCAAAAACGTTCAAGGAATGGTTCTGTAGTTTGCTCGGTATAGACCCGAAGGTTTATGACAAGTTGACGCGATCCCGTGGTCCAGCCGAGGCCCCGGTACCGGGATTACGCCTAATGAAACTCAACCTGAAGACAGGGACTGCAGAAATTGTTTGGGACTGTAATGGGTGCTGGTCCCCGGTTATGCTTAACTCCTCGGACATAGCTGTACTCAAGAAAGACCCTGGTACTGATGAAAACCAAATCTGGATTGTTCCGATCGCAAAACCCGCCAACCGGCGGCAAGTGTTTAAGGCAAGTGGTATAGACGTGCTGGTGGGTCGTACCAATAAATCTAATCGATTGCTGTTGGCGCAAAAGATTGCTGATTGTAGACAATCATCAGACGGGGAATACAGTATTCGGGAAATCGACTTGAGCTCGCACGATTCGAAACTTCAGAAACCATCTGAACTTCCTCAGCCCTGTATTAGTTTGCTGGATGCCAGTCCAAAGCCTGATCAAATTCGTAACCAGATCCTGCTAGGCACTTCAGACAATAAAGATATAAACAGCGGCCAGCCTATACGTCGCGAACTCACGAAGCTGCTATTAAATGACAACTCCTCCGCGCCGTTGGTGCCGCAACCGGATGAGCATTTTGAAAGCTACGATCCAATTTGGTTAAGCGACGACGCGATTATCTACATACAGAGCCCGTGGCCATCTCCGTAGAATCCATTAGAGGTGCTGAATGAAGTGCCGGAAAATTATCCTCGTTAGATCCGTTCTCATATTCTGTCTGGGTCTAATCGCCAGCCAAGTCATCTTCGCCACTAACCGCCCGCAAGACTCAATAACAATTACAATATTATTTGTGCACTCGTGGCTGCCGGAGTTAGGGAAGCCGGCTGTTGCATCCGGGTCGGTTGATGATTCTTTATTCGCAATTGCAGGCCTGGTTCTTGACGGCGATTACAACTCAGCGGAAAAGCAGCTAAACGATCTCGAGCAGCGATCCTCAGTTGATCGCACAAAGGTTCTGATTCTGTTATGGCGACGCCAGTTGGAGGAGCGTCGTTATCGCTTCTTGAGCGGCGGAACACAAATCTTCGGAGCTCCAACGATCGATGCCATCAATATCGAGTTGAATGAAAAAGACCGGCATCAGCAGCTCCAGGCTTCGATAAGACGCCTGTCGCCCGATGGAATCAACGACTCGCGGGTCGCCGAGCAATACGGTCTGTTTTTTTCGACGCTGAATAATTTGCCGGCGCAGATACGTTCGACAAGACTCTCTGCGGAAGTGAAGGAAACCGGCTCTGATGACAGTGCGCTTCGTCAACAGGAGCAAATGGCGCTGAAAGCCATCGAGGACAACGGCCGTGTCGCAGTTCAGCTTGGGCTACTGGGAGAAAAAGAAAACCAACTGGCAATGTTTATTCTGATGGCCCAGCTTGCCGCCGCCAGAGGAGACTTCGATAGCGCCAGATCGCAACTCAAAGCCGGTCTCGCCTTGGCTTCGCAAGCGGGACTCCGGAAATCCGCTGCGGAGTTCATGCTGAGATTGGGCGACGTGGAAGCAATCCCTTTTGGAAATGCGTTGACGTTCGGATACAGCTGTTTATCTGAAAGCCAGGCACGTGTCATGCTTAGGAGTAATTTAACACCAAGTGTGAGAAGAGTGCCTTCCGCCACGGCTCTGGCGAATGCTGAACTTTGGTATAAGCAGGCTGACGACGCCTTTAATGATTTGCGACCAGCCTCACGCTACAAAGTTAAAATTCGCTGGGCCCATCTTGCTCGAATGCGTGGCGACAGTATCGCTGCGGCTCAGCTTTACCAGGAAGCAGCGGAGATGGGCAGGCGACAAAAGGCCTGGACGGTGGCCGCCGTTGCCGATGCTTCCGCCGCTTTGCTGCTCGGCGCTCGCACGGTTTTTTTTAACTCCCTAAAGTCTCTTCAGGACCGCGGCGATCGAGGCGCGATGATAAGCGTCGCCGAGGTTGCACACTCATGGGGCGCCACAAACCGGTATTTGCTCCAAAACTATCCCCGGGCAATCACGACTTTCAGAATGCTTGCAGATGCACTTGTCGATTCCAGGCTGGATCGCGAAGCCGTCGACGCTCTATTTGATTTGGCATCGTTGCAGGGCGCAACCGGCCGCTCGGAAATGTCAATCACGACACTTCAGGAAGCAGCGAGTGCTCAGAGGCGTTATTTGACAGAAGCGGAAACAAAAGAGAAGCAATACCAGGCTCAAATCGGCTTGATGCCGGATAGGGTTGGATTGGCGCATGAACGCAATCTCTTAGGATTTCTTTTAACTCAACTATTGATTGAATTGGAGACTAAAGTCATCACCGAAGACCCCAAAAACTGGGTTCCACAACGCGATCGGGTCAGAGATGAACTTAGTGCTTTGAACTCTGTGTCGTCTTCAATTGTCACTGAGTCGAAAATTCAGGAGGCCTTCAAAATTCAGTATGAAGTAAACAAGGCCTTCCAGGATAAAAAATGCGAGGACGCGTTGCCCGTATTCAACGACGCCCGACCACGCGCCGCCAAATTCAATCAACCGCTATTGCCTTTATATCTGGACGCCGCCGCCAGTAAATGTGATCCCAAACTGTTAGGTCAGTTGCAAGCTGAGATGCAGGCGCTTAATCCGTTGGACGAAATCCGAAAGGCACAGCAAAGTGCTGTTCCACTTCCCAGCTTCAAGTCACAACTAAATCTCCAGCAGGCGGTGGGTAACTTCAAGCTTTTGGCTGGTCTCGCGGCATCAGTTGGACTATACGACCTGCTAACCACCTGGATGGACCAACTCGACGAGATGATTCGCAATGATGCGAGATTGCAGGGGCTTAAAGCAATGTCACAGGGATTTCGTGCCGTTTCATTGCTCGGTCAAAATCACGCGCTTGAGGCACGGGCCATTTTGAACAAGCTGAGTTCTGACGAGCAATTATGGGCCAGTTTCGATCAGGAATTCAGGATTGCGACTCTTAGTCTATTAGTAGAAACCGAGTCAGTGCTCGGTAATGCAGAGAGCGCTTTACTAGCGCTTGAACGATTACGATTTGAGCTGGAACAGCAACAGGAACTTCGGAGCGGTGTCAGACCGGCGTTACGGATGAGCGCAGAGCAGGCAGGGCTGGAGCGAGAGATCTCACTTGCGGGCAGTATTACGGTGCAACAATCCAGTACCCTGCGTCGACTTCGCGATGAAAGTGCGCAACTCACGAACGAGTCGAAGCCACCATTACAACTCAGCGACCTCAAGGCTGCTCTCGCGGCAATCCCACTGAACACCACCGTCTTGATTTACCACATTGGGCCGCAAACGATCACACGCTGGCAGGCAAGACGTGATCAACCGCTCAAGATGGTGAGATTGTCTGCGCCGCTGAAAGACACAATCCAGGTCATTACTAAACTTCAGACGACGTTGGCGAACAGATATCCCTGGTCGAAAGCTGAGTCAGGCGAACTTTACCAGCGCCTGTTCGCCAAAACGGATCCAATAAAGAACGGCGACGTTATCGCTGTGGTAGCAACTGGCATCCTGTCCAGATTGCCTTTCGAGATACTCGGTTCCAGCGAGAACGAGGTGCTGATGAAGGATCATCCTATCGTCTACCTCGACCGGTTATGTGGAGTTGGTATCAAAAACAATCCGTTGCCTACAGACGGTCAGGGAGTGTTGGTCGCTGGTCTGGACAGCAATGGATTGACGGAGGCGCAAGCTGAAGCCAAAGACGTCGCTGCCTTGTTGCATTCAGATCCGTTGCTTGGTCCTGATGTTACTAACGAAAAGATTATGGATAAACTCAAGTCGGCCAGGTGGGTACATCTGGCAACGCACGCGGAGATCGACTCGACGAATCCTTACGCCTCTTATTTAGTCCTTGCCGGCAGAGAGCGGATAGAAGCATGGGAGCTGTTCCGTTATGCGCCGCAAGCAGAACTAATCGTTCTCAGCGCCTGTAAGACAAAAGCAGGAATACAGCCACTTGTCGGACCAGCAACCGTGGTCTTCAATTCAAACAGCCTTGCCTCATTTGCATTAGCAGGCGGGGCTAAGTGGATTATCGCGAGTTTATGGAACGCAGACGATCGCGCCTCAGCAGCCCTGATGCGTGAGTTTTACAGCTATCTGGTCAAAGAACATCTTGATCCTCCGCATGCCCTGCAAAAAGCAAAACAGAATGCAGCGAATAGGCCAGATGCACAGCCGTTTAAATACGCGCAATTTCTCTTGTCCGCACGGAATATCTCAAGTTTGAATTAGCCCACTTCATTGTGGAGCTGCGGGCTTGGGCGCTGGTGGCATGTTGAATTTCGAATCATCAACAGGAACATTCAGTTTTAATTCAGTGAACGTTCGCGTCGAGGTCGGATTTCCAACTTCAAGCGTTGCGGCGCGAGCGGTGAACGGAAACTTCAGACCATCGGCTTCGCGGTAATCTTCCAATTCGATTTGGTCGGGAATGATGCCGATCATCGTCGGCATGGTCGTTGTGCGTCGCAGCAACAACCCTGAGGTAGCATCGAAATAAAGCCGCATGCGCCGGTTCTCGATTGTCGTACCGTCGACGATATAAACATCGCGATCGCCAAGTTTATCTTTGCGGACGCGCGGCGGTTTGCTGTATTGCTCTTTGAGCTTTAGCAGACTAAACAGACCGTTTGCCGCCTTAAAATTGATCAACTCGGTGCCGGTTATCTCTCTTACTCCGCGGGCAGTTTTCTCCCAACCGACCTGGCCGTTGAAACCGCGTTCTATCGTCCCCTGCGGCGTCGTC
>Ga0207710_10001699_pt1 | contig 10682 bp, 6 predicted proteins | sample KBSS24metaG_FD_184400 | JGI IMG/M metagenome (GOLD analysis project Ga0207710, IMG submission 184400) | Switchgrass rhizosphere microbial communities from Kellogg Biological Station, Michigan, USA - KBS S2-4 metaG (SPAdes) (version 2) | ecosystem: Host-associated > Plants > Roots > Rhizosphere >...
CCATTCGCGCTGAAGACCTCGCGGCCATTGACTCGGCCGGCCACACCCGACAGTCCCCGCACCTGGATGCCCGTGCCCTGGGCCTGGAAGTGATCGGCATCGCCGCTGTAGCGGGTGATCGTCACACCGGGTACACGCTGCAGCACCTCCGTGATACTGGCATCCGGCAGTTTGCCGGCGTCATCAGCGTTCACGGAGTCAATGATGGACTCGGAATCCTTCTTGAGCTGGTCCGCGCTCTGGATGGCCTTGCGGCGCGCAGTCACCACGACTTGCTGCAGCTTATCGTCGGACTGGGACGAGTTTGAGCTCTTGTTGTTCTCGCTATCCGCCGCCGCATCGGCCGCCAAAACCGGGGCCCCAAACGCCGCCCCGAGGAAACTCAGCGCCCCAAGCGCCAGCACCGGACCGCCGCTGCGCACCGCGCGGCGCACAGCCAGCTCAACTTGCGACAACTGACCTACACGCACGGACAACGAACTCAACGAGCTCTGCTTCTTTGAAACCACGCCAATCCCCCTGGCTCGACCCGCTACTCGAGCTTCATGTTGCAGACATTCTCAGACCAACACGGCATCAGCGGTTACATGCCGGTCTGTTTGCTTTACTACTGATCCTGACCTGTGCGAGACGCAGGGGCTCGTCTTGTGCCCGTGTCATTCCGTGTCGCGACTCCCTATGCCCCGCCGCCGGGAAACATAACATCGGCAAAGGTAGCGGTACCATTGAAAAGACGGACCGCAGACATATCCGATCGACCAAACATGACGGTTTGCAAATCCCCCGTGAATCAGGGTATTTCTGAACTGACAACGCAATTGCACCAACGGACTTGACCGACCTGTCATGCTGGAAACAACTCCAGCCGGAATCAAACAGAGTGACGCGGCGAGGCGCGTCAAACACATTCCATCCTGGGTTGAGCCGAGGGGCGATTCTCGCGAGGATTCAACTCTTTGCCCACCTCGCGCAGAGTATTGAACAGTCGTTGGGCCCCGGGCGAGAGCTGGTCGTGGCGGCGGGTCACGAGACCGAACCCGCCGATCGCCAAGGGCAGATTCCGCAGAAGCACCTTGAGGATCCCCGCCTTGCAGCACGGCTGCACGGCTTGCTCCGGCAGGGCCACGACGTAATCACCCTGCTGCAAGAGGCTGGTCATGGCGGGCAGCGAGAGCGTTTCCACGATGTTGGTCGGCGGCGCCAGGCCGCGCTGGATGAACATGGAAAACAACCGGTCGCGCACCAGATCGCCGTCTGGGGGCAGGATCCAGCGTTGGTCGACCAGATCCTCCAGGTCCACGCCCCGGCGCCTGGCGAGCGGATGTTCGGCGCTCGCAATGATCGCGTGCGGCTCATCCGTCGTGAGCGGCTCATACACGAGCTCATCTGCGCGTCGAGTCTCCAGCACCCGTCCAACGACGATGTCGAGATGGCCTTGCAGGAGTTTCTGCACGAGCTGCGTGCTGGGATTGATCTCTACGCCCAGAAGCAGACCCGGGTACCGCTGCTTCAGTCGTGCGATCGCCAATGGCACGATGTTAGTACCGGGATTCAGTACGGTGCCGACTGTGACCCTGCCGGTGAGACCCGATTTGAGCGCCGTGATTTCCTCGCGCGCGAGCTCCATACCCGATAGCGCCATGCGGGCATGCCGCAGGACGATTTCGCCATAGCAGGTCGGCGCCATTTTGCGCGCCCTGCGCTCGAACAGTTTTACATCGAGGGTGCTTTCGACTTGCTGGAGCAACTTGCAGGCGGCCGACTGCGTCAGACCGTTAGCGGCGGCGGCGCCCGTCAACGTCCGCTCCTCATCGAGATGAACGAGCAAAGCGAGCTGGCGCGTCTTCAGCTGCCGACGGTTGACCGACTTGCGATACGATGTCGCCACAGTCAGCAAGCCTTCGAGCATCGTGCGACCCGCTGCAACAGCAAGTCTTCAAGCATCGTGATAACCCCCCCGAGAAGTCCCGCTTAGATCAAGGATAGAAACCGGGCGCGGGCAATAGCAATTGATTCGCCGTGTCGCCTGCATGACATTCATGTGACCACGTATGTTGTTGATGTTAAGGTGATCCCGGGCCGTTCACCGGAAGGCAGACACAACCTTGCAGACCGCGCTCGCAGGCACATCTCAGCCAAGCGAGGCTACCCGCCCGAGCCAGCTGGAGAACAGGGATATCCAGTGCTCTGACGGAGCGCCTGGATGGCCAACGCCGAACGCGTGACCTCCTTCCTGCAGGAGATGCGCTTCTATGGGCCGCTTCGCTTCACGCATCGCGTTCATCAGGTTCACACTGTTCTCCACGGGGACGGCCCCATCGTCGATCGCGTGTACAGTGAAGATTGGCGGAGTCGTCGAGCTGACGTGCCGTTCGGCCGACCGACGCTCAACCTCCAGGTCAGTGGGGCGTTCACCAAGCAACAGATTCCGTGACATTTCATGTGTCCACGGTCTTTCCATTGTGACGACTGGATACACCAAGCCCGCAGCAAAAGGCCGAGCGCTCCTTTCGTCCGCTTGATCTACTCCTGCATATGTGGGCTCCGCATGCTGGGTTGCCAGAGTGGCGGCTAGGTGGCCGCCTGCGGAGAAGCCGACAACGCTGACATTGTTTGGCTTGATTGCAAAGCGGGCCGCGTTGGAACGGATCAGACGCATCGCTCGTTGGGCATCCTGAAGGGGGACGTCTGAGCGTTTCTGCCAACCTTCACCTGGAAGTCGGTACGTCAGCACGAACACGGTCATACCGAGAGTAGTCATCCGGGCCGCAATCTCGGCCCCTTCGTTGCCGACGGATACGAACCAGTACGAGCCACCCGGTATCACGAGCAATCCATGGCCATTTGGGCGGGCGGGGCGAAACACGCGCAGCTCGGGTTTCGCAATGTTGCGCAGGAATACGGGAGACCAGTCCGATGGCAGTGACTGCGGCGAGAAACCTGCAGCGCCCGGTGGTTCGCCCGGCCACAGCGGAACCGTTGGAGCGTTGGTCCAGATAGCCGGCAGGGCCGCGGCCGCAGGTGGGCGGGAAAGTTTTTCGCCCGTTTGTCCATCCAGAGCGAGCGCGCCTGTCGCGAGCAGCGCGCCGCCCAAACCCAGAAACTCGCGCCTATGAAGAGGGTTCATGTAGGAGATGGCTCTTTGGATGGTGTGGCGAGATTTCGGGTCAGCCACTGACGGGAAGTCGTTGTTTCTTGCAATGGAAGGGGAGAGCCGCCCGCATTGCAATTGATTCGCGGCGGCACGTGAATTACATTTATCTGGCCGCCCACCTCATTGAAAATAAGGCACTTTTGAGCACTCAACGCGTCTCCTACAAGCGACGAATTTGAATGACTTCGCAGAAATCCGCTTCCGGTCGCATCCGGTTCGGGGGATTTGAAGCGGATCTACGCACCGAGGAGTTATACAGGTCAGGCCGGCGGGTTCGCTTACCCCACCAATCGTTTCTCGTCCTGGCAATGCTGGTGGAGCGAGCAGGGGAGCTCGTCACCCGCGAAGAGCTGCGTGCCCGATTGTGGCCGACGGGCATACTGGTTGAGTATGACCAGGCGGTGAATACGGCGGTCAAGCGCCTCAGGGAAGCCCTGAGAGACTCGTCAGCGGCGCCGCGCTTCATCGAGACTCTGCCCAAGCGCGGCTACCGATTCATCGCGGCGATCGAACGTAGTGAGCCGAGTGTCCCACCTGCAACTGATGGGCCAAGCGCCTCCGCCGGTGTTGAAGAAGCGCCGACATCGGGCCTCGAAGATGCCAGTGTGGAGCAACCGGAGCGCAACGGAGGGAATCCCGAGAAGCGCCAGTGGCGCGACGACCGAAGCGCAGCTGAGGGAATCCCGAGAAGCGCCGGTGGCGCGACGCGGGACGCGGGGCAACGGGTGCTCAGACCCGCGGAGCCCCTGGGGGTTGTGGGCTCATCCCCGAGTTCCGGCATCTTCCCAATGCGTCTAACGATGCTACTCGGCGCTGTTCTGGTGCTGCTCATCGCTGGCGCGTGGTTGGTGATCACGCATCGTCCGACCATGCGACCTCGAACCGGGCAGCGGGTTGTTCCGTTCACCAGCTTGCGCGGACGCGTGATCGCACCAACGTTCTCGCCCGTCGGTAGTCAGGTCGCCTTCGCGTGGAACGGAGAAACGGGTGATCCGCACCGGTTTGATCTCTATGTTAAGTCTGTAGGATCGGAGCGGCTGTTGCGGCTGACCCACCAACCTTCCGATTGGATCAGCCCGGCGTGGTCGCCAGACGGCAGCATGATTGCGTTCCTCAGAATGGACCGCACCGTAGCTGGCGGACCGGGCATCTTCGTCATACCCGCCCTCGGCGGTTCCGAAAGGCGGCTCGTGAGCACCGGGGTGGCTTCTGGTACATACCCACAGATCAGTTGGTCGCCGGATGGTCGGCGGCTTGCCTATTTGGGGTACGGAACCAGTGGAGTGCCCCACGTGTATCTGCTTTCGCTGGACTCGTTGAGCAGGGAGCCTCTCTCGCCGGCGCCGGATTGTCTGGATGCGGCGGAGGCCATTTTCTCGCCGGACGGCAAGCAGCTCGCAGTGGCCTGCAGTTCGAGCTCGGCGGTCTATTCCATTGAGTTGGTGGGATTGCCCCACGGACCCGTGCGGAGACTGGGCGTCATCGTCGGCGATCCACAGGGGCTTGCCTGGGCACCGGATGGCACCCGACTGGTGTTTTCAAGCGATCCGGGCGATGGCGGTGAGTTATGGGAGCTCACTTTGGATGGGCAGATGAGGCAGCTTCCATTCGGCGAACAAGCTTCTGCGCCTGCGGTCGCAGCGCGGAATGGGCGACTGGTTTACGTGCACGGCCGAAAGATTGTTGATATCTGGCGTGTGGATCTCACAACGGCGCATCCGGAAGAATCCGCAGTCAGGCTGATCGATTCCACACGGTCCCAGATGACTGCCCGCTACTCACCTGACGGCGCGCACATCGCATTCCAGTCCAATCGCTCGGGGAGCACAGAAATATGGACCACGGACTCGCAGGGCGCCGATCCGGATCGATTGACTTCATTCAACGGACCGGTCACCAGTACGCCGAGCTGGTGTTCCGATGGCCGCCGCATTGCTTTCGACTCCCGCGCCTCCGGAAGCTCGGCTGTTTATATTGAAGACATTCGCGAGAGAGTCCCCCGCAAAGTCGCTACGTCGGGAGTCAACTTGTCCTCTCCGGTCTGGTCGCAAGACTGTCGGTGGCTGTTTGCGTACGACGGATACTTTACCCTGTATCGGGTTGCCTCGGCCGGAGGCCGAGCTGAACGCGCAACCAACCGGCAGTCACCCTATTCGAGCGTGAGCGTGGTTTCAGACCGGCTGATTTTTGGCGTCATGGAGCAGAGTGGGGTCGCTCTTTGGACGAAGCCAGTGAGCGGCGGGCCGGAGATGCCTCTCGAGAACATGCCGAGAGTCTCGTACGAGGATTCATGGGCGGCGAGCACGACCGGAATCTATTACACCGACTCCTCATCGACACCGGTCGTGCTCAACTTCTACGAGTTCACGAGTCATTCGACGCGCCGGGTGATGATCCTGAAGCAAACTCCGGTGCCGTTTGGTACAGCCGGAATCGCGGTTTCCCCGGACGGACGCTGGCTTCTCTATACGCAGGTAGAGGATGACCAGAGCGAGCTCCTGCTGGCGCCGAGTCTATGAGGGCGCGAGATCCGCGTTCTACCGCGTACGCGCCCGGACCGTCTTTACCAGCTGGCTGAACGAATGGCTGCTGTCGATCCGGCTGTTGTGGCCGGCCTGCTTTCGTTCGAAGTCATGAACCTCACGGAGCAGAGGCGGGCACCATGAGATTTGCTTATTCGGCTTGATGTAGAGCCCCTATATCCGGACGACGCCGACCGGCGCGGCGAGTCGTTGCACCGTCCCGGATTCCAGGTCTCACGAGGCATCCTCAGTTTGATGACGATAGTATTCGTGGCCGCGCCGCACCGCGAATGCTCTCGTTCCAGCTCGCCGGAGGGTGGGTCGCGGCAGCGGCAGATGCCGCGACGCATTGCAACATAACCTTCACCTACCGGTCCCAATTCGTTCCTACCATACCTGCCGTGCGGTGCCGAGCCCTTGAGCGGGCATTGGCGCCGACGAATCCAACGACATATTCAGGTGGGAAAATGCATTCAATATTTGCCCGCGGCCAATCGCGGGTCGGCATGGCCGTGTCACTGGCTCTACTTTCTGTTGGCGCATACAGCGCTCCGACGGTCGCAGCCGAACGTTTCGCTCCGCTAAGCGCCAACTTTGGAATCGACGGGGCCAATGACTGGTCCGTGCCGGCTCCGCCGAGCGGCGTTGGATATACCGATAGCGCGCCGGTGGCCGACGAGGCGACCCTGCTGCCGTTCGTTGATTATGCGTACACCAATCAACGTGGCGTTGCCTGTTACGCCACATTGGACGGCAACGCGGGCGTGCGGGTGGTCTCGGGGTTCCTGGCTATCTGGCAGCCGAGCACGCTGCTGGTCGACGCCGGTGTTTCGGCCCCAGCGCAGAATGGCTGCCCGGCTGTCATTCCTTCTTCATGGACGGGCATTCCCGGTGATTTCACCGACGGCACGGTGCTCAATCAAAACGTGCACCACACGAATATTCAATATGTGATTACGGTTACCAACAATCGCACCAGTGCGCAGGAGCTGGCGGCCTACCTGGATGACCGGCGCGGTAAAGGTTACAGCGTTTCCGACGGCATGGGCCCATTAACCGAAGTCTATCGGATGCTTGCCGAGCAGACGACCACGATTACATCGATCGCGTCCGATGCGATGACTGTTCTCTACAACGATGGAGGAAATAACGTCGGCGTAGGAAGCAGTGCCAATACGCACAACTTCGGCACCGTCATCGATCTGGTTTCCAACATCGGAGAGAACGGTTCGACGGAGCCCGCCAAACGGTTCTATAAGTACGCTCGTCCCTGGCGCTGGAGCACGAGCGTGAAGGTTGTGCCCGCATTGGTGCCGGCCGAGAGCGCGACTCCCAGCACGGACGGCGGCTACATCAGCGGCCACGCGGCAGAGGCGATGCGTGACGCCATCGCCATGGCGTACGCCGTGCCCCAGCGTTTCCAGGAAATGCTGGCTCGCGCCGGTGAGCTGGGTGAAAACCGTATTCTCGCCGGGATGCACTCGCCGCTGGATGTCATCGGAGGTCGTTTGCTCGGTGAGGCGGTAGCCGCTGCAAGCCTGAATACTGGTGGCAACAGCAATCGTAAGGCGGCAGCTTATGCGCAAGCGCAGAGTACGCTGATTGCGGCCACCGGAGTCAGCGACGCCGCCGGCTTGCAGGCGTTGGCGCATTCGCAAGGTGTGCACAGCGATCGCTTTGCCGATCACGCCCGCAACAAAGCCAACTACCTGCATTACCTGACTTACGGCTTCACCCGGATCGGCGCGAAGAACCAGCCGGTTAACGTACCCAAGGGCGCGGAAGTCCTGCTCGAGACTCGGCTTCCGTATTTGAGTGCCGATCAACGTCGGGTGGTCTTGAAGAGCACGGCGATCGATTCGGGCTTTCCTGTCACGGACGACGCCGAAGGCTGGGGACGCCTGAACCTCTTCGCTGCGGCCGACGGATACGGTGCATTCAACGGAGACGTCACGGTTTCGATGGACGCCAGTGCGGGGGGCTTCAATGCAGTGGACACCTGGCAGAACGACATCGCCGGCGTGGGTAAACTCACCAAGCAGGGGAGTGGAACTCTGCAGATGAAGGGACGCAATCACTACAGCGGTGGTACGGAAGTTCAGGCAGGTGTTCTGGAGGCCGACTCTGAGACGGCCCTCGGTACGGGCGACGTGTACGTGAGCGGTGGAACCCTCTCCAGCAACGTGTCGGACACACTCCACGTGTTCGGCAAATATACGCAGCTCTCGAACACGACGCTGGAACTCAACACTGACGGTCGCTGCGCAGGTCGAGTGCAGGTTGGCGGTTACGTCACTTTGGCCGGTGGCAAACTGCACGTTAAGCTGAAGTCCGGCTTCAAGCCGCGCCTGGGTGCGATCCTCAATGTCATCGATACTCAGGCCGGCATTCGCGGGCGGTTCGCGAGCATTACGGTCGATGGCTATCGCGCGAGGCCGGTCTATACTCGCAACTCGCTCTACCTGTTGGTCACCCCGTAAAGGTGTGACAGAGTGAGTTGATTGGCGGGCGTCAGATGTAATCGAGATCTGACGCCCGCTGAACCAGATCACGGATCACTCACGACGCCTGTTTCTGGCCGGCGCCGTCAGCTTCGCAAGTTCCGCGATGTAAGCGCAGAACATGTCAGCCATTGCGTCAGCATAGGCTCTGATCTCCGCGCTCGTGCGAGGGCTTTCCGAAAAGTTCTTCGCCACCGTGGTGAGTGTCGTGGTGATCAAATCCCGGGCCAGCGCACGCGTTTCCTTCGGCGCTTTTGGGAGCGCCTCCTGCACGAAGGCTTCGAAAATCCCCTCTCCCGAAGCCTTTGCCGCCTGCGCTTCAGGTGCATCGCGGTAAAGCGGTGCGGCGTCATCGAGGGCCACGCGCATCCCGGCTTCGTCGCATTCCGACCGGACGAAGGCGTGAACTACCGCGCGTAGTCGGTCGAGCGGCGGGTTCCGAACGTCCTCCAGGATGTTGCGCAGCATCTGCGTCGTCTGCTGCCATTCATTGCTTTGCAGCTTGAATAGGATCGCTGCCTTGTTGGGGAAGTACTGGTACACCGAGCCGACACTGACCCCCGCTTTCGCCGCGACCCGCGCTGTCGTGAAGCGGTGTGCTCCTTCTTTGGCCAAAACCTGAATAGCAGCTTGCAGGATCGCTGCGACGAGTTCTGTCGAACGTGCCTGTTGGGGGTCTTTTCGCGAGGCAATCTGCGGAATTCTGCGGGGTGGCATGGTGGTGTGACAGCTCCGAAATTAATGCGAATAGAAAACACGACGAATTCATCGTATTCTCTCAATGCGACGAATGATTCGCATTTTAGAGCGGCGCCGCACGGCGCTCAATTCCAAATTGGACACCTCCATGACCACAACACTGACTACCACTGCACTGACCTCCCTATTGGATCGCCTGTTCAAGCAGGCCGACGTAGCGACCAGCCCAGCTATGGACGGCATCTCCCGCGAGGAGCGCGAGCGCCTGATGCGCAGCAAGACCGAATACCTGGACTTCTACGGACGCGTAAAAGACCTTTGGCTGCCGGTCTCGCGCGAGACCGGCGCGCTCCTCTACGTGCTGGCGCGTAGCACCAACGCCCGCAGCATCGTCGAATTCGGCACGTCGTTCGGCATCTCGACCCTGCACCTTGCCGCAGCCCTGCGGGACAACGGTGGCGGCCAGCTGATCGGCAGCGAGTTCGAGCCGTCAAAGGTAGCGAAAGCGCGCGAGCACATTGCCGAGGGCGGTCTGGCGGACCTGGTCGAAATTCGCGAAGGCGATGCGCTGAAAACACTGGCCGTCGGCTTGCCCGAGTCCATTGACCTGCTACTGCTCGATGGCGCCAAGGCGCTCTACGGCGAAGTCTTGGACCTGGTGGAAAGCCGCCTGCGTCCCGGCGCCCTGATCGTGGCCGACAACGCTGATTACAGCCCGGAGTACGTGGCGCGCGTGCGTTCGTCCGGTGGGGGTTACCTATCCGTACCCTTCGGCGTGGACGTGGAGTTGTCGATGCGGCTCGGCTGAATCGACTCCTGCCCCCCTTCAGCGTTTCAGGTCCTTGTCACTCAACTTGGGAGAGTTGGGTAGCTGAAAGTCTCGAGGCAGACAGTCAATGCGATCGCATTGTCGCCCACAGTCAAAAGCTCGGGACCTCCGGATCCCGCGTTTCTCGCGCAGGTGCGCGCGGAAGATTTTGCAGATGAGACCAAGGGCTCGCTGACGTCTGGTTTCGAATGGGCTCGACACACCCTGCCGCGAACATTCCACGCGGGGCCGATGTTATGGCAAATGCTGAGCGGTAGAAGAATCGCATGTATTCGCATCGCAACAACTGTGGATGTCGGAACCGATAGCTAGCGGATTCTCCTCAACATGCATCGAATTTCTTGATACGAGTACGCGTGCGCTGCGCCGTTCGTGAGTACTATCGGTCCATGAACACATCTGCCAGGCACTTGGCTGCGTTGGTTCTGCTCATACTGGCGTCCCTGCTCTTTGCTGGACGTACGATGACAGGCCGCGCCACTCCAGGCGAGGCGGCTACTTCGATCGAGGAGACAGCTGCCATCGCGGACGGAGGTTCGAAGCAGGTAGAAGGCGAGGTGCCACTTGCCGTTGCCCAATCGGAGCAACACGATCAGGCCTCCAAGGGGGCCATCGTCGCAGGTAGCCGTAACCGTCATGAGGCGATCCACGATCTCGTAGCCGAAGCGCAGACACTTCTCAGTGGCGTCGAGCTCCAATACGTCTTCACTGGAGAAGGGAAGAATCAGGTGCTCCGCGGCCGTCCGGTCGCCTTTGCGCTGTGGAGCGAAACGAAGCACGAGTGGTCCGTCGCACACATCGAACTCCCGCGTCCGCCTTTCAAGTGGAACCCCAATGGGAAGCCCCTGGCCTTTCGCACTCTCACGCCGGGTATCGAGGCGCGGCACGTGAAGGGCACCGGTGCCGAGCGGCTGATGTTCGCCTTCTCCCGGGACGGGGATCCGTTGAAGGTTTACGGCCGCAAGTTCCCTGTATTC
>Ga0207710_10001700_pt1 | contig 10680 bp, 9 predicted proteins | sample KBSS24metaG_FD_184400 | JGI IMG/M metagenome (GOLD analysis project Ga0207710, IMG submission 184400) | Switchgrass rhizosphere microbial communities from Kellogg Biological Station, Michigan, USA - KBS S2-4 metaG (SPAdes) (version 2) | ecosystem: Host-associated > Plants > Roots > Rhizosphere >...
TCACGAAGCTTTGCCGCTTTGCGCTGACTCTCGAGCGCGCCTGCCAGATCACCGAGATGGTTCACTGACGGCGTGTATTGCACAGCACCGAGTTTTTCATACGCGGCGGCAAGATCTCGCTGTAATCCGCGATCGCCCGCGGCGTCCTGTGCGAGACTATCGAGATACTTCAACCCACGCTGCACGATCAGCGAACGCGCCGGCGTCGATCCCGGCAGGTTCACAATCGCATCGTGAACTTCAAACACGAACGAGTTTGCGAGTTGCCTGACTTCTTCAAAGCGTCGTTCCGCACGCGCCCGTTCCGCGCGCGCGACTCTCGCCTGCCAGATGGTTGCGATGATTCCGATCAGCAGGGTCAGCGTGATGACTGCTGCCGCAGCCACACCGAATTTATGACGACGAACAAACTTTCCGGCTCGATAACCAACCGTTGCCGGACGCGCTCGCACCGGCAACCTACCGAGATGCCGTCGGATATCTTCCGCAAACTGCTCCGCCGTGGCGTAACGTCGCGCAGGTTCCTTGCGCATCGCCATCAACACGATGTTGTCGAGATCTGCGTGCAACGGTCGCTGCGCGGTGCTGGGTCGTTGCGGCTCGTCTTCGCAAATCGCTTTCGCGACTTCGTGTGCGACGCCGCTCTTGAATCGATAAGGTCGCCGGCCGGTGAGTAATTCATACAAGACGACGCCGAGTGAATAGACGTCAGTTGCCGTACTCACAGCGGCTCCGCGAACCTGCTCGGGGCTCGCGTAATCAGGCGTCATGAAAGACATCGCCGTCGCGGTCGCATCCGTTCGGTCCTGATCGAGCAGCTTCGCGATGCCGAAATCGACGAGTTTCGGCAAGCCTTCTTCGCTGACGAGAATGTTGCCGGGTTTGATGTCGCGATGGATCACGAGGTGCTGGTGTGCATACTGAACGGCGGCACAAACAGTCGAGAACAGTTTCAGCCTTTCGTCGATCGAGAGCTGCTTCTCATCGCAAAACAGATCGATCGGGCGGCCTTCGACGTATTCCATCACCAGATACGGCACGCCATCGACGGTTTCACCACCGTCTAACAGTCTGGCGATGTTCGGATGGCTGAGGTCGGCAAGGATCTGCATCTCGTTGCGAAAGCGCTTGCGAATCGCATCGCCGCCGAGGCCGGGCTTGATCAGCTTGATCGCAACCTGCTGGTGATAGTGCTCGTCGTTGCGCTCGGCCAGGTAGACTGCGCCCATGCCGCCGTGACCGATCTCGCGCAAGATCCTGTATGGACCAATACGCGCGCCTTCTTTCGTTGCCACTTCATCGAGTCGGAGTCGCGCGGCGGCGTCAGACGCGCATTGCTCGATAACGTCTGCGCCGGTGTCGACCTTCTGGTCCAACAACAATTCAACCTCAGCGCGTAGCTCGGCATCGTCGGCGCAGGCGGAATCGAGGAACGATTGACGCAGACCGGGATCGAGCTCCAGCGCCTGCGAGAGCACAGCTTTTACTTGTTGCCAGCGTTCCGGGGTGATGGCGCGTTACCTCCTTGTGCCGAGCCGGCGTCGAAGCCAGAGTTTTGCGGAGTCCCATTCGCGTTTCGTCGTGGCCGGTGAGATCTGGAGCACTTCCGAAACCTCTTCGATCGTGAGTCCACCAAAAAAACGCAACTCGACGAGCTCAGCTTGTTTCGGATCGAGTTGGGCCAGCTCGTTCAACGCCTCATCGAGCACTGTCAGATCCAGCTCGGCCTTTTCGAACAGGTTTACGGCGTCGTCGAGCGAGATGCGGGTGGCGTAGCCCTGCCGCTTTTTCGCCTGCCGGTCGTTGGCGTGGTTGATGAGAATCCGGCGCATCATGCGCGCCGCGATTCCGAAGAACTGCGCGCGGTTTTCCCAGTCCACCGCCTTCTGATCGATCAGGCGCAAATATGCTTCGTGAACCAGAGCCGTGGTTTGCAGCGTGTGATTGGAACGCTCGCGACTGAGGTATTTCTGCGCAAGGCGGCGCAACTCGTCGTAAACGACGGGCACGAGCTCATCGAGTTCTTCCTTGGAATACGCCACTGAATCTGCGCGAGGGGGCCAAATCTTATCAAATCATCCCCGGAGAGGCACTTTTTTGAGCCGATTCGCGGCGAGTTGCTGCGCTAACTCATGAGGAGGATTTTTAAGTCATGCTTACCGTAATAATAATAATCTCGCTGTTGTGCGTTGCGCCGTCTGGGAATACGAACCCTGACATTTCGCAAGTGACTAACTCGCCGAGCGCGGTGGATATGCCCGTTATCGAGGAAGCACAGTCAGAGTCACAATAGTTATACTCTGTGATTGATGCGAAAACGGCGTGTGGCAGTCAAGGATCGGATGCAGCCGAACTACGTTTATTTCTGCACCGAGCCTACGGGCAGGAACTTCGATCCAGACTTTCAACCGGAGCTTACTCCGAAGGAGATGCTCGCGCTCGGCGTGTTTGGTGGGAAGTATATGACTGACTGCGTCGCTGAGTTTCCGGCGTCGTGGTTCCGGCGCGCGAGGCTCTGTTCTGAGCGTCACGATCCGAAGCTCAACTATTTTGGTGTGAACGCGTCAGTGCCGCTTTCCGTGTGGCGCAAGAAAGGCTGGATCTATCACGAAGATCCGCGCGGCTGGTTTCAGTGGTACTGCCGCTACTACATGGGACGCCGCTGTCCCGACGATGCGCGTCAGATCAAACGCTGGCGCGCGATGCGACGTCACATCGCGCAGATTGAGAAGCACTGTCCGAAAGGTGAAGTAGAGTGCCGTCCGCGGCAGCGGCAAGCTTTACTCCACTGGGCCTACGACTCACGCAAGATCTAGCCCTTTTGGAAACGCATCGACGATCGCGTTGAGCTCGATATTGTGTTCGAGTAGTGCTTTGAGTCCGGCAAGCACCCACGTGAAGCCGCCGGTGGAATCAAGCGCATCCTTCACGACCTTATCTCCGTCGCCGTTGAAACCGTAGTTCTTGATCGTGACGTAGGTTTTGTCGTCTTCGTAAGGAGTGAAGGTCCACTCGACCGTCGTCATCTCGCCGTAGTTTCCCCACTCGATCACGATTCGCTTATTTGTTTCAATCGATTTAACTTCCACGTCAACGGAAACGTCGTACATCTCCCACGTCCAGGTGACGTGCCTGCCCGGCTCCAACCGTCCGGTGCTCTTTGTGAACCAAAATCTCGATGTGATCGCCGGATCGATGAAAGCGTCGAACACTTCACTCGTGGGCCTGCGAATAAGCATCGCCGCCTTCGCCACCGGCGAATGTGTCAATTCCAGATTATTCATATTGGAGAGTCTAACCCTTGACTGCGTGGCGGGAAAGATTAATATCTGTGGCCATTATGTGGCTGTGTAACACCTGTGGCAACGGCATTGAGGACAAATACGCTCACTGCTGGCAGTGTGGCTCACCGAAACCAGTAAAACGGACGAAGCAAACTTCGGAAGTCTCACAAAAAGCCGTGCCCGAATTTGCGTCGTACGAAGAGCTTGCTCACGTGCCGTCCCGGCCCATGTGGATCATGCGCCGTGGTCCATTACAGCGCCTCGTCATCATGCTCGGCATTCTCACCATCTTCAAAATTGCCGCCTCACGCTTCCTCGGCACCTACGGCGTTTACATCGTAGCAGGGGTAGCCGTAATCGCCCTGGTGCTCATCCTATGGGGCTTCTTCCGCCGCGATCCAAACGAGGGCGTGGGCGTCAAGCTCAACTGAGTTTATGAACCAAAAAAGCAATTGTAGGGGCGGCCCTCCGTGGCCGCCCGTTCTTGGCACACTCGTGTTTTGGGTGAGACGGGCGGCCACGGAGGGCCGCCCCTACAGATCAGAACACCAGCGTCTGTATCGAGTGCGGCAGGCTTTCGAGCTCGGCGGCGCGGCCGTCCATCCAGAGGAAATAAGTCATCTTCTTGTCGGTCTTGTTCATCACCACCACCGCCACACTGCCATCAGGATTAACGAAGCCGGTTGAGAGTAGGGGACTGCGACTCGGAGAGCTGGCGATGCGCTTCGCGCCGGGGTGGGCGAACTTCGAGATGTGGCCGATGTAGTAATAAGAATTGGTGTAGATCAACTCGCCGGTACGTGTGTCGGCATGTATGGGTGCGAAGCAGAAGTTTTGCACGTGATTCGGGCCGCCGGTCTCGTCGAGCAGGACGTTCCAGTCGGTCCAACCGACAGTGCCGCTGTTGAAGTCGTTAATCATTGAACGTCCATACAACTCACCCAACGCCCAATCCTTCAGCCTTTCGGGTTTGAATGAGTCGGCACAGCCTTCGGTGAAGATCAGGTGCTTGTCGGGAAACGACTCGCGCACCAGCTTCACGTTGTCAAACATCGGGTCTCCACCACTCCACGGCTCGTACCAGTGGTAACCAATGCCCCACACATACTGCGATGCTTTCGGATCGTCGAGGATCGTGCGGGCGCGCTGGTAGATGAGATCGCGATTGTGGTCCCACACGATGATCTTCTTCGCAGCGAGGCCCTCGCGCCTGATCGTTGGACCAAGATGGTTCTTGAGAAAATCTCGCTCATCCTCGGCTGAGAAAATACACGACTCCCACTTCTGCGTTGCCATCGGTTCGTTTTGAATCGTGAGGCCCCAGATTGGTATGCCCTCGCGCTCGTACGCTTTGATAAACTTCGCGAAGTAATTGGCCCACGGTTGATAAAACTCGGGCTTCAACTTGCCGCCGCGCAGCATGTTGTTGTTGTCTTTCATGAACGCCGGCGGGCTCCAGGGGCTCGCAAAGATGTTGAGCCTTCGCCCCGCCGCAGCCAGCGCCTGCTTGATGAACGGAATGCGAAACTCCTTATCATGGTCCACGGTGAACGACCGCAACTCCTTGTCGCCTTCCGTCACGTACGTGTAGCTTCCGCTCGAGAAGTCGCAACTGTGAATGTTGGTCCGGGCGAGCGTGTAGGCAATGCCGGTGTCGCGATTGAAATAGGCGTTCAGCAGTTCCTGCTGCTTTGGTTTTGGTAACTTTGCGAATGTTTCGGCAGAGGCGTCAGTGAGTGCGCCGCCGACGCCCAAAATCGTCTGGAACGTCCGCTCCGGATCGACGAACACGCAGATCTGCGTTTCCAGCGGTTGGGCCATCGGCTTGAATTTGGCAGTGCCGGTGCGCGAAAGACGGTATTCGGTTTGGTCCGCTGTCGTATAAACTGTGACGTCGCGGGTTGCTCGTCTCTGGTTCACCTGCGGCACGCTCTCGGAGGGCTCGGCGTGGACCAGGCGTTTGGCGAAGAGTAATGCTGACGACGAAGCAGCGAGAAAAGTCCGGCGGTCAATTTTCATGAAAATGAATTTAACATTTAGATTGAAACTACTGCTAAAAATTTTAATCGTTCTGATGATTGTGCCGGTTTGTGTGTCGGCGCAGGATGACGATGAGTGGCCGTCGCTGAGTTATCTGAGAAGCGACTATAAAGCGGTTGCCATGGTCGCGCATGTTCGCGTCAAGGAAGCGGAGATTACCAATCGCATCGTCGGTTATGAGAACTGGAGGATTCGTGCGGAGGTGATCGAATCGTTCAAGGGAAAATTTAAGAAGGGCGACGCGATCGAGTTTATGCACGGCGCGGAGGCGGGGTTCAAGAAGGAAACTTTTATGGGTGAGAAGATCGTGTTTTTGTTGAGCGAACGGGAGGGAGAGCGGAGGTATTATGCGGTGTTGGAGAATTCGACGCTGCCGTACACGGAGAGACGCGTGAAGAAACTCCGGGTGATACGTGGGCGGCGGAGGTAGTTGTAGACAGGATTTACAAGATTTGAACAGGATTCACATGGTTAATCCTGAACAATCTTGTAAATCCTGTCTGAAACTTACTTAGCCCGCGGATCGGCTCGAATGATTAGTGGCTGCGTAAAACTCTTCCCGCCAGCAGTAAGCTTAACCGTGTAGACCCCAGGCAGGACGAGCGCTGCACCACCGCGCCCAAAACCACCACCACCACCACCGCCCGCAGGTCGTGGTGCCGGCGTGGGCCTCAGATCCCAAATCCATCGATGCATGCCCGCCGCCGTCGAAAGCGTTTCCGGCGTCCGCACCCAGTAAGCAGGAATGTTGAGCGTCTCGAGATTCACCGGCGTTGGTTTATCCTCAGAAGAATACTTCCGCACAACCTCACCAGCCGGATCAACGATCTCTATCGTCACTGGACCACTCACATTCGACTTCAAGTAATAATCAATCATCGCGCCAAACGGCGGATTCTCCGCGATGGGCTCATCACGCGGCATCGGCGTTCCATTGTCATTACCCGGCGTCAGCAAATAAGCATCCGCCGGTTGAAACAGGAACGCGCTCGACTTCGCAACCTCATCACTGAGCTGCCGCAACGACGAGATGTTGTCGATCACCCAGAAACCACGACCATGTGTTCCAACGATCAAATCGTCAGCATGAATCGCGATATCGCGCATCGACGCGGGCGGTAGATTTAGTTGTAATGACTGCCAGTGCTCACCATCGTCGAACGACACGAACACACTGCGCTCCGTGCCCGTGAACAAGAGCCCGCGACGATGCGGATCTTCCTTCACCGTTTGCACGTAAACTCCGGCAGGTAATCCGCGCGTGATCTCGGTCCAGGTTTTGCCGGAGTCGAGTGTGCGATAGATGTGTGGCTCGTAGTCCGAAAGTTGATGGCGCTCGACCGCAGCGTAAGCCTCGTTCACATCAAAGTGCGATGCCTCGATCATCACCACTTTGCTCCACGACGTCATCGCAGGCGGCGTCACATTCTGCCACGTCTTGCCGTCGTCTTTGGTGAGATGGATCAAACCGTCATCGGTTCCGATCCAGATCGTCGGCGCGCGCAGCGGTGAAGGCGCGATCGTGTAAATCACGCCGCGACGCTTGTCAGCCGGCGCATCCGCGGCCGCAGCCTCGTTGAGGTTCGACGGCACGCCCGGATCTTCGCGCGTCATGTCAGCACTGATCTGCGTCCAGCTCTCGCCGCCGTTAATCGTCTTGTAGAGAAACTGATTCGCATAATAGAGCGCGTGGCGGTCGGCTTTCGAGAAAACGAGTGGCTGCGTCCACGCATGACGAAACTGTCCCGGCGTGGCGCCGCGTTCAGGTGAAACATTCCTCGTCTCGCCCGTAAGAACGTTGCAACGCGAGACGGTGCCGCCAAACAGAATCTCCGGATGCAGCGGATCTGGAGCCGTATAGCCTGCTTCACCGCCGGCGCACAAACCTTCCCAATCGCGATTCGAGATGTCCGAATGAAGACTCCGCGAAGGCGTACCGACCGCGCCGCTGTCCTGCTGCGCGCCGGTAACCCAGTAAGGAAAACGATAGTCGGCAGCGACGTGGTAGATCTGCGCGGTCGGCTGGTTGTACCACGAGCTCCATGTCGCGGCGCCGTCGACAGTCACGATTGTGCCCTGATCGCTCGCGAGGATCATTCGTTTCGGATCGTCGGGATTGATCCAGAGCTGGTGGTAGTCGTCGCCGCCGGGCGCGCCTTTGATCGGCGTCCACGTCTTGCCCGCGTCAGTCGATCGATACATCGACGTGTTCATCACGTAAACGATGTCTGGGTTCTTCGGATCGGCGGTGACTTTCTCGAAGTACCAGCCGCGGTCCCAGAGTCGTTTGTCGCTCGACAGCCTGGTCCACGTCGCGCCGGCGTCGTTTGAGATAAACACGCCACCTTCCTTTGCATCTACGACGGCATAAATACGATTGCGATTCGTGGGCGCGACTGAGATACCGATATGCCCGCGACCTTCGAGCGGGATGCCTTCAGAGATCTCTTTCCACGTTGTGCCGCCATCGACAGACTTGTAGATCCCTGCGCCTGGACCATTCGCGGGCGCGTAGATGAACCACGGTGGACGGCGCACGTTCCAGAGCGTCGCGTAAACGATTTTCGAATCTGTTGGATCGAATTGAAGATCGATCGCGCCCACGTCGTCGTTTTTAAAGAGAACTTTTTGCCACGTGACGCCACCGTCGCGCGATCGATAAACACCGCGGTCAGGATTCGGCGCGTAGACATTGCCGAGCGCCGCGACAAACAGCGTGTTCGGGTTCTTCGGATCGACGATGATGCGGCCGATCTGTTTCGTATTTTCGAGTCCGAGGTGCTTCCAGGTTTTGCCGGCATCTGTAGACTTGTAGATGCCTTTGCCGAAGGCGATCGAGTCGCGCATGTCTGCTTCGCCGGTGCCGACGTAGATCACATTCGCATCCGACGGCGCGACACCGATCGCGCCAATTGAAGCGACATCTGTGGCGTCGAAGATGGGCGTCCAAGTGCGTCCGGCATTCGACGATTTCCAAACGCCGCCGCCAACCGACCCAAAGTAAAACGTGTCTGGTTGGCCCACGACTCCGCTCACAGCGTTGACGCGCCCGGCACGGAACGGCCCAATCATCCGCCAACGCAAGCCTGAATAAAGACTGGGATCTGGTTGCTGCGCATCAACACTCGATACGCCCAGTAACATCGCAATGATTACTAAGATTAAGCGAATCTCACGCATCAATATGCTCTCCGTTATTTATTTACTGCGCAAATAATAGCCTGAGCAGGGCCATCGGGAACGCAAAAAGAAATCCGTATGCAAAAGCTTCGAGCCGGACCGTCCAATCCCAGGTGCGAACGCGAAACCATGCGATGAAAGACATCAAGAGTCCACCCAACACCGGCGTTATCACGAGACTGACGCCATGCAGTTTAGTGCTGCGTGCGAACGCATGAGGGAAAATCCATAGGCTGATAAGGCCGGCCAGCAAGCCCACGCCAAAATACATAATCGCTGTGAGGAGCACGAGCCCGGTCGCGCGCGTCCATGGAATGCGTCCGAGCTTGTGGAAAACGGCTTCGGCGAATACTTCTGCAATGAGCGGGAGAACAAATTCTAAGAGGATCTCGAGGAGAATCTCCATGGTCTATCGGAAAGGATAGCCGCAAAGCAGCCCAAAATACAAAAATCTTTTTTTGTGCTTTTTGTGGTGCTTGTGGCTTAATACGGCAAATGAAATTGCTGCTGGGGATTGATCTCTCGACCACTGGGGCCAAAGCGCTGCTCATCGATCACGAGGGACGCGTCGTAAGTAGCGCCACTACACCACTGAATCTCTCGACACCTCACCCGCTCTGGTCGGAACAAGATCCGCGCGAATGGTGGACCACCACCGCGAACAGCATAACCCAGGCACTCGCAACCGCGAATGCTTCCGGCGAAGATGTGGCAGCGATCGGTTTGACCGGGCAGATGCATGGCCTCGTCCTGCTCGATGCTGAAGGAGAAGTACTGCGGCCAGCGATCCTTTGGAACGATCAGAGGTGCGGCGCCGAGTGTGACGAGATTCGCGCGCGCATTAGTCGCGCAGAGCTGGTCCAGATCACCGGCAACGATGCGCTCACCGGTTTCACTGCGCCAAAGATCCTCTGGGTCGAGACACACGAGCCGGGAATCCATCGCCGCGCTCGTCACGTCCTGCTGCCGAAAGACTACATCCGTTACAAACTCACCGGCACATTCGCGATGGACAAAGCGGACGGCTCGGGCACGATGCTTTTCGACTTGCGCAAACGCACGTGGTCGTCTCAGATCCTGAACCTGCTCAACATCTCGCCCGACTGGTTGCCGCAAACATTCGAAGGTCACGAGATTACCGGTGAAGTAACACGCGATGGGGCGGCGTTGACGGGCTTGCGACCGGGAACTCCGGTTGTCGCGGGTGGTGGCGATCAGTCAGCACAGGCGATTGGCACTGGAGTCGTGCGTCCGGGAACGATCGCCGTGACACTCGGAACTTCGGGAGTTGTTTTCGCAGCCACGGAGTCGCCGCTGATCGAGCCTGAAGGACGGCTGCACGCGTTTTGTCATGCGGTCGCCGGTCGCTGGAATTTGATGGGAGTGATGCTCAGCGCCGCCGGCAGCTTGCAGTGGTATCGCGACAAGCTTGCGTGCGATCGAAGTTTTGCGGAGCTGGTTGACGATGCTGCTCGAGTGCCTGCCGGAAGTGAAGGGTTGATATTTTTGCCTTACTTGAGTGGAGAACGAACACCTCATCCCGATCCGCTCGCACGCGGCGCCTGGATCGGACTGACGACGCGTCACGGTCAGGCACATTTGACGCGATCGATACTCGAAGGCGTCGCGTTTGGAATCAAAGACATGTTTTGCCTGATGCGAGATGCCGGACTGGGATCGATCGAAGAAGTTCGCGTGTCGGGCGGTGGCGCAAAGAGTTTGCTGTGGCGGCAGATCCTTGCAGACACGCTCGACGCAAATCTCGTCACAGTCAATACGACTGAAGGCGCAGCGTTCGGAGCCGCGCTGCTGGCAGGTGTTGGCGCTGGTGTGTGGTCCAACGTCGATACGGCCTGCGCCCAGACGATCTCAACGCGCGATCACGTCACTCCAAACAAGGAATCGAGCAAGCTTTACGAATCACTCTACGAGCAATACCGGAATCTTTATCCAACCTTGAAATCCACCTTCCACGCGCTTTCAAATCTTTAGCCACAAAAAGCACAAAGAAGCACACAAAATGTTTCTTTGTACTTCTCACCATTATCTTTTGTGCTTTTTGTGGTCCAAATATCCGTGTTAGCCCAAAGTAGTAATGTCACCTTTCTCCAAAGTTGAAATGTCACCTTTTGTGGTACTGAAGCTAGAACTTCAGCATGAAAGGTGCGGAGCAGGT
>Ga0207710_10001705_pt1 | contig 10656 bp, 12 predicted proteins | sample KBSS24metaG_FD_184400 | JGI IMG/M metagenome (GOLD analysis project Ga0207710, IMG submission 184400) | Switchgrass rhizosphere microbial communities from Kellogg Biological Station, Michigan, USA - KBS S2-4 metaG (SPAdes) (version 2) | ecosystem: Host-associated > Plants > Roots > Rhizosphere...
CTGGCGGGAACCGGAACCCCGTGAACTCCGACACCGGGACCGGTGGACGGACCGCACGTCGACGCATGACTCGATCAAGCCTGGTAGAGGTCATCGAGGCAGCGGACTTCGTCGACGCAACAGACCCACCTTCAGCACGCTGGTCTTGGTCCACTTCTTCCCCCGGGTCCCGCGGATACCGGCGGCGTTCCACTCGTGCACCAGGTCGACGACCGGCACCCCGGCCAGGATCTTGCGGGCTCCTTCCCGCAGGATCGCGGCCTCGGCGAGATCCAAGGTGCGTTTGTCGTCCTTCCAGCCGAACGGACGACTGCCCCCGACCGGCACCCCGTGCTGGGCGCGCTGCTTGTGCGACCGGCGGACCCGGCGGGACGTGTCCGCGCTGGCCTTGTTCGCTGCTACCGCCTGCGCGCGGGCGTTCGCCTTCCCGTACTCGGTGGTGAGGTCGACTCCGGGCCCGACGATGGGGCGGCCGTACAGCTCGACGACTTCGATGGCGTCTTCCAGATCGCGTAGGTCCCGGGTGAGACGGTCCAGGTCCCACACGATCGCCCCGTCCAGATGACCCGACCGCAGGTCAGTCAACAGTTCGGCGTAGTCCGGGCGGATCACCCGGGAGATCATCGTGCCGTCTTCCAACACGATCGTCTTCTTCTTCCAAGCAGATTTCTTCTCCTGGTAGACCTTCTCGATCGTCGCGCCGTGCTCCTCGGCGAACTCGTAGCCGTCTTCGTCCTGACGCTCTAACACGTCATCCCCACCGACCAGTTCCGAGTACCGGGTGTACAGACCAAGTCGCAACCCGTTCAACTTTGCCATACAAAAAGTGTAGTTCGCACGATCGCTGCACCCACCGGTAGACCGTGACGTGGTCGACGTCGAGGCCGCGTTCGGCAAGCAGTTCCTCGACGTCCCGGTACGACAGCGCGAACCGCAGATACCACCGCACCGCCAGCATGATCACCTCTGGCGGGAACCGGAACCCCGTGAACTCCGACACCGGGACCGGTGGACGGACCGCACGTCGACGCATGACTCGATCATGCCTGGTAGAGGTCATCGAGGCAGCGGACTTCGTCGACGCAACAGACCCGCCTGGACTGCTACCGCGGCGGCACCACGGTCACCGTCCCCGACATCGCGCTCGCCCTGGATCGGTGGCCGATCTTCGCGGCAGAGACGCGGACAGCCGGCTACTGCGCGGTCCACGCGCTGCCGATGCGGCTACGCGACGAGGTGATCGGCACGGTCAACCTGTTCGGTACCCGTCCCGGCCGCCTCGACGACGCCGACGCCCGCATCGGCTAGGCGCTCGCCGACGTAGCCACGATCGCGATCCTGCAGGAACGCGCGATCCGCCACCGCGAGATGCTCGCTGAGCAGCTCCAACACGCGCTCACCAGTCGCATCGTGATCGAACAGGCCAAAGGAGTCCTCGCCGAACGCGGCAACCTCGCCATGGACCAGGCGTTCGACCGGCTCCGCCGGCACGCCCGTAACACCAACACCCGTCTCACGGACCTGGCACGCGGCATCGTCGATGGAACGACCGACAGCACCGCCGTGCTGACTCCCCAACCCCGATGCCAGACCCCACACCCACCTACCCGAGGCTCGGCGACATAGCGGAATCGTCGTCGGCCGGGGCATTCGTCGTCGTCTTCCCCGTCTATCAGGAGCGAATCGGGGTGTCGACGTGACCTGTCGACGCCGTCCAGGGAGGCTCACACGGGTACGAACTGCCAGGCAGGGACAAGGAGGTGCGATGGAAGCCGGCGAACGATCGACAGGCCAGATCGCGGTCGATCGGTCGGAGGGTTTCGGTGAACGACTGCTCGGCCTGCTGCTGGACCGCGCTCACGAGATGCCGCCGCAGCTGATCGCTCCGCTGGTGGCGGAAGAGATCACCAGAATCGGTGGACGAGAGATCTCGATCCTTCTGCAGGATTATGAGCAGAGGATGCTCACGCCCTTGCCGGGCAGGAGCCTCACGGTCGGAGATCCCGAGCCGATCGACGACTCGCCGGCTGGCACGGCATTCCTCCGTGCGATGACCGTCGAACAGCGGCAAGCTGACGGTATACGGATGTTTCTGCCGCTCCTGGACGGTAGCGACCAGGTGGGAGTCCTGGCCTTCACTCTCGATACGGTCGATGATGACGACCGGCGGTTGCTGCGGCGCCTTGCCGGCCTGGTCGCCGACATGCTGGTCACCAAGAGCAGCTACACCGATCAGTTCTTCCAGGCCCGCCGTCTCGAACCCATGAGTGTGGCCGCGGAAATCCAGTGGTCACTGCTTCCCCCACTGACTATGATCACCCCACAGGTCGCGGTCGCCGGCATTCTCGAACCTGCCTACAACATCGCGGGCGACAGCTTCGACTACGCCCTCAACGACGACGTCCTCCATGTGGCCATCATCGATGCAATGGGCCACAGCCTGGACGCCGCCGTGCTGGCGACGGTCGCCATAGGCGCCTACCGGCACGCCAGGCGGGCCGATGTCGGGCTCGCCGAGCTGTACATGTTCATGGACGCGGCCATCCACGAGCAGTTCGGACCCGACCACTTCGTCACGGCGCAGATGATGCGCCTGGAGATCGGAACAGGCCGCCTGCAGTGGGTCAACGCAGGCCATCCGGCGGCGCTGCTGATCCGCGATCACCGGGTCATCCGGGCGCTGGAGGGTCCAGGAACCCTTCCGGTCGGCTTCGGTGGTGACATACCGCAGGTCAGCGAGCAGGAGCTGTCGCGCGGCGACCGGGTGCTGTTCTTCACCGATGGCATCATCGAGGAGCATGAAAAGGGCGGGGAGCAGTTCGGCGAGGAACGCCTGATCACCTTCGTTGAGAGTGCCCGGGGCAACAGCGTGCAGGAGACGGTGCGGAGCCTGTCCCACGCGTTGATGCGGGAACGGCGCGGGATTACGACCGATGATGCGACTCTGTTCCTAATCGAATGGCGTGGGGGCACCGCGGACCATCTCGCCAGCGTCGACATCTAATCGGGAAGAGGGATGACCGCGCCCAGGTCGTCCCAGCTTCCCCCTGTCCGTGAGCGCGCCGACCTCGGCCACGTGCCACGCCGTGCTCTTCCCGGTCGAGTGACGCCGGGGGCTGGCAGGCACCCTGCCAGCCTGAATATCTGACACGAAGGCCACCTGCGTCACAGGATCCGCTGGCAGCGAGCGCCGGCGACGCGCTCGGCACTCGAACGTCGGCGACGCCACCCGGCCGCGGGCAGGAAGCTCGTCGGAATACGAACGCGTGTCCTGTGATACAGTGAGAATCTACCGGGACCCCACACTTCGAAACCTACTTTCTGAAAACCAGGTCGGTGCGAGCATCGGCGGGCCATCCGGCGGCTTTTATGGCCGGAGTGGGGTGACCGTAATGACGGCGAACCGGACAACCGCACTCCTCGACCGGGACGCTGCCTGGCGGGCTGGGGCTCGCGCTCGCGCACACTCGACGAGCGTCAGATATCTCCTCGAAGGGGCCGTCCAAAACGCTGCTCGCGCCAATAGCCGCACTTCCTCGGCCTCCTCCTGCCACCTTCTGACATGAGCGCCTGGGGGAAACGATGCCGAAGCGCGAGCCGATACGGGTCCTGCAGCCGCGCGGACAGGATTTCGCGCAGTGACGGGTCGCTGACGGCGTCACTGAATACCCCAGCGAACGCGTCGCCTACCCCGGGTTTGCCGATCTTTGCCGCGATCCAGTGGATGGCCGAGGACATGATCTCGGCTCTGCTGGCGCCCTCTACCGGCACCGGACCGAACGCGTCCAGGAGGCAGTCCACGATCAGCTCACCCTTGGACGGCCAGCGCCGATAGATCGTCGTCTTGGCGACACCGGCGGCCCGCGAGCGCCTCGGCGGCGCGCGCCGGACCCCGGCTGACCTGCTGCGGGGTTCAAACAGACGTCGAAGGTGGACGGGCGACCCGCTGGCACGCGCAGCTCGCGCAAGGTGGCGATCCGCTCGCCGATCTCGTCGGCGGCCAGGCTGGCGATGCGCAGCTTCGGGAACCGACGGGTGAACGCGCCGTGGCAGATCCTGATAATCGACGAGGCCGCGGGCGTCACGCACCTGCCGGTCGAGTCGCACGCCCGCGGCATCGACAAGGCCCTCGCGCCCCCGCCCCCGGCGCTCGCCCCGTAGGCAGCAGGCCGGCGGGCGGCCCGCAGACGACGATCCACCATCCAGACTGAACGCACGAGGAGGATTCATGACCACCCTGGCAGCCCCCGGCGACGCGGCCGTGCTCCCGTCGCTGGGCTACCCGCTCTACGACGCCGACGAGAACTACTACGAGACGGCCGACGCGCTCACCCGCCACCTGGCGCCCGAGTACAAGCGGCTGATCAAGATCCTGCAGACGCCGGACGGCCGGACCCAGATGCTCTACACCACCAACCCGGACCCGACGTTCCCGCACGTCGCCGCCTCAGGCGTGTTCGAGAGTATTTCCGCTGCCGGAACACCGAGGGCCGGGAGCTAGCGGCGTTCGTCGGCAAGCTGCAGGAGAGCCAGCCCGAGTACATCGACCGCGACGCGCGCATCGCCAAGCTCGACGAGCAGGGTGTCGCCGCGACGATCATGCTGCCGACGGTCGGGGTCGCCGTCGAGGGGCTGCTCACCGACAAGCCCGACGCGCTGCATGCCATCGTCGAGGCGTTCAACCGGTGGATCGAGGACGAGTGGGGCTACTCGTACCAGGACCGCATCATCTCGACGCCGGTGCTGTCGCTGGCCGACCCCGACCTGGCCGTCAAGGAGCTGGAGCGGGTGCGCGATGCCGGCGCTCGGATCGTCGTGCTGGTGCCGGGCCCGGTCCGCGCCGGCGCGATCACCCGCTCCCCGGGCAACCCGATCTTCGACCGGTTCTGGGCGACCGCGGCCGAGGCCGGCATCGTCGTGTCGTACCACTCCGGTGAGGCCGGCTACGAGTGGGTCGTGGAGAAGTGGGGCGAGGGCGCCTTCGAGGGCCTGCGCACCACACCGCTGTCCGAGATCATGCAGCTGCACGTCGAGCGGCCCATGCAGGACACCATCGCGGCGCTGGTCGGCCACGGCGTGTTCGACCGGCACCCGGCGCTGAAGGTCGCCACCATCGAGGCCGGCTCCACCTGGGTGCTCGACCTCGTCCGCCGGATCCGCAACGCCTACGGCAAGATCCCGCAGAAGTTCGCCGTCGACCCGGTGGAGAGCTTCCGCAAGCACGTCTGGGTTGCGCCGTTCTACGAGGACGACCTGCTCGCGCTCAAGGACAGCCTCGGCATCGGGCAGATCATCTTCGGGTCGGACTGGCCGCACCCGGAGGGGCTGCCGACCCCGGGTGCCTTCGTCCGCGACGCCGCGGTGCTCTCCGACAAGGACCGCAAGCTGATCCTCTCGGACAACCTCAAGTCCCTGCTGCGGCTCTAGGCCGTGTCCGGTCGATCATGGTTGGAGCCAGATGCGGATGGCTGCGACGGTGACGGTGCCGTGGAAGACGTAAGCGCGTTGTCGTAGCGGGTTGGCGACTGCCCGGTTCTGTTTCAGCCGGTTGATGCAACTGTGGCGGGTCCGGTTCGCCCGCGAGGGGATGGCGGGGCTGGCTGATCGGCGTCGGTCGGGCCGGCCGGCACGGTTCAGCGCGGTGCAGGTCGCCGAGGTCAAGGCGCTGGCGTGCACCCGGCCCGCCGACGTCGGCGCTCCACTGGAGCGCTGGTCGAACGGCGAGCTCGCCCGTCACGCGGCCCAGGAGGGCATCGTGACGGCGGTGTCGGCCTCGACGGTCGGGTGCTGGCTGGCCCGTGACGCGATCCGCCCCTGGCAGCACCGGTCGTGGATCTTCCCCAGGGACCCGGCGTTCGTCGCGAAGGCCTCCCGGGTCCTCGACCTCTACGCCCGTGTCTTCGACGGTGTACCCCTCGGCGAGAACGACTATGTGATCTCCGCCGACGAGAAGTCGCAGCTGCAGGCGCTGCGCCGCTGCCACCCGACCGCACCCGCCCAGGCACATCATGGCCCACGCGTCGAGTTCGAGTACAAACGAGGGGGCACGCTCGCCTACTTCGCCGCCTACGACGTCCACCGCGCGCAGGTCACTGGCCGGATCGAGCCGACCACCGGAATCGCTCCGTTCAGCAGGCTTGTGGACCAGGTAGCGCTCGTCCCACCGGGCCTGGAGATCATCGACCCCGGGGCGGCGGTCGTCCACGGGTGGAGGACGAACTCCGACGCTCACCTGTACCGCGACGACCAAGTTGGGATCTACAGGCTAATCGCGTGTAAGCCGTAGACCGGCCGCTCTGGCGGTGGTCTTCCGCGGGCGGATTCCGCCTCGGGTGCCGCGGTGTATCCCATGCGAGCGAATTTACTCCACGGAGCGTGGAAGATATGTGACTGACAGTGACAAGCCCGATGGTAGATCAGCGTTCCCCCGCCGTCGTGAAGGCGTGTCTCGGCACGGCGGCGATTCCGCGTCCGAAGCGGGCCGCGACACCCGGGATCAGTGCCCTGAAGGCCAACCATCTCCTCCGGAGGCTGGCGCCGCTTGGGTGTCCCGCCACCATTCGTTGCCTCCGCGCGGGTCCGACGGGTAAGTTTCTCCTGTCGGCCGGCGGTCGAAATCATTCCGTATTCCGTATTCCGTGCAGTATGAGATGGCCCGTGGAGGTTTGCTATGGCGCAACGAGCCCTGGTTACGGGAGGGAGTCGAGGTATCGGTAAGGCGATCGCGGTCGCGCTGGCGCGCAACGGTTTCGACGTCGCGGTGGCCGCGCGGACGCTGCGGGCCACCGATCCCACGCCGGAACACACCCAGACCGTGCACAAGAAGGACACCCGGCCGTTACCCGGCAGCGTCGAGGAGACCGCGGCCGAGATCGAGAAGGCCGGACAGCGCTCGCTCGCGCTGCGAATCGATCTCACCGACCTGCTCTCCGTCGAGGCGGCCGTCAAGAAGCTGGTCGAGGAGTGGGACGGCGTCGACGTGGTCGTCAACAACGGGCGCCACATCGGCCCGGGCCTCATGGACAGCATCGTCGACACACCGATCGAGCAGTACCCGTTGTTCCTCATGGCACACGGTGTCGCGCCGATCCGCATCGCCCAACTGCTGCTGCCCACGATGGTGAAGCAGGGCGGCGGCACGTTCGTGACCATCAGCTCCAGCGCTGGCTACGACTTCTACCCGGCGGGTGCCCGGCCGGGCCTCGGATACCGGATCGGAAAGGCCGCCGGCCACGCGCTGGTCGGGAGCATCCTGGCGGAACACGGTGCCGACGGTATCCGCGCGTTCAACGTCAATCCTGGCTTCGTCCTCACCGAACGAAACTCCCTTGACGCCGCGGAGTTCGGCTTCTCCCCGTCCGCCGCGGCCCCACCCGCCGCCGTTGGGGCGGCGGTCGCGTGGCTGGTGACCTCGCCGGAAGCCGATGCCCTGCAGCGAGGCAACATCGACGCGCAGGACATCGCGCTTGAGCGGGGCCTGTACCCCGACTGGCGCGCCACTAAGGCCTGAGCTGGTCGTTTAACCTCCGGGTGTCACGCTGGGTGAAGCCTGCTGGTGTTGTGGGGTGGGTGGGCGTGTCCTCGTGACGTGGTACGACCTTCGGAAGATCGTGCTCTCGCCAAAGAAGCCGGATCGGACCGAAGGTCGTGATGGGCAGTGTGCAGGACGAGACAGGACGCGTCGAGGCTCTGGGACGGCTGTGTCGCTTCCGGCAGGAGTTCTACAGCTGTCTGACGCGCCGCGCGGACGCGCTGTTCGAAGCGGTGGAGGCGGTGCTGTGCACCGACGGCCCGGTCCGGACACTGGTCGATCTGACCCTGGCTCCGGAGCACCGCCGTGGCCACGGTGCCTTGTATGACGGGTTGAACAGCGGCCGGTTGGAGATCGCCCGGCTGCGGCGTGCGCGCGCTGGTGTTGTGCTGCCCGCGACCGCCGACGGACGGCTCGTGCTGGCCGTCGATGTCAGCCCGTGGCTGCGTTCGGACGCGCCGACCAGCGCAGACCGGCTGTTCTGCCATGTCCATGGCCGGGCGAAGAACCAGTCCCATCTGATCCCCGGCTGGCCGTACTCGTTCGTCGCCGCCCTCGAACCCGGCCGGACGTCGTGGACCGCGGTCCTCGACGCGGTGCGTCTGGGCCCCTGTACCTGCCGAAAAATACGTCCGTGCAGGTCAGGCGGCATGTTCGTACTCGTGCAGGATACCGCCGAGGCGGTCGCGTCGGCGGATGTCGAGGTGGGTGAGCCGGTCCGTGTCGGTGATCGGTTCGGGTAGCGGCTGGAGCGGTCTGGCGTTCGCGATGCCCTGGTGGGGCCGATGTGAGTTGTAGAACGCCTCGTAATGCACGGAGGGCGTGCAGAAGATGCCGCTGGTTCCAGATCAAGGTTCGGTCGAGGAGTTCCCGGCGGCAGGTGCGTACCCACCGTTCCATGATCGCGTTCATCCGTGGGACTCGGACGCCGCTGCGTACAACCGTGATCCCGGCGTCGGCGAGGATCGCGTCGAACAGCGCCGGGTATTTACCGTCGCGGTCGCGGATGAGGTAGTGGGCGGTAGAGCCGGCGTCGTGGAGGTCCATGGCGAGGTTGCGGGCGGCCTGGGTGACCCAGGCCGCGGTGGGGTGCGCGGTGGGGCCGAGGATCCGGATGCGACGGGTGGCGTGTTCGATCACAGCGAGGATGTACAGGCGTGTCCCGGTCAGGGTCACGGTCTCAAGGAAGTCGGCGGTGAGGACCGCGTGGGCCTGGCCGCGGAGGAAGTCGGCCCAGGTGGTCGCGGTCCGGTTGGGCGCGGGATCGATGCCGGCCTCACGCAGGATCTCCCAGACGGTGGATGGGGCGATCGTGACGCCGAGGACGAGCAGTTCGCCGTGAATGCGTCGGTAGCCCCAGCCGCTGTTCTCTCGGGCCAGGCGCAGTACGAGGGCGCGGATCGAGGCCACGGTGCGGGGCCGTCCGCGCCGCCTGGGGCGGGAGGCGGCGGCGTGATGGCGGGCGATCAGGGCCTGGTGCCAGCGCAGGACGGTCTCCGGGCGCACGAGTAGTCGCAGGCCATGCAGGGTTGACCGCGGCAGCGTGTGCAGGAGCGCGGCGAGCAGGGCGCGGTCTGCGGGCTGGAAGCGGATCCGTTGCCCGTCGAGCTGGCGGTGCAGCACAGCGATCTGGTGTCTCAGGGTGAGGATCTCGATGTCCTTGTCACGATCACTGCGCGGTAGCAGGCGCAGCAGCGCGAACGCGTTCGTGACACCGAGGTAGGTCAGGCGAAGCACCACGAGCCGCCATCCTCGCGCAGCCGCCAGCTCCGACGGGCGAGGGGCAAGCGCGGGGAGGGCCACGGTCGGCAGCCACGGCTGCACCGCGCTGAGCAGGGCGGGTGACATTTTCGGCAGTCACAATTTCGCCGTGCTCAGTTGCGCGTTGCTCCGCCACCGGGGAGTCCCCGCCCGCGCCCGCTGCGGCTTCGCGACCTACTTCCAGCCAGGCAAGGGTGTCGATCACTGGATCACCGAGTACTGGGACGACGTCCAAGCACGCTGGATTCGCATCGACTCCGAAATCCTCGAACAGGCAACCTCGGCCCACCCGCACGACCTGCGTCCCGGAGACTTCCTGACCGGCGGCGAGGCATGGAGCGCCTTCCGGCGCGGCGAGATCGATGCTTCACAGTTCGGGGTCTACGGCACCCAGAACTGGGGCCCGTCCGAGATCCGCGGCAACGCGGTGCGGGACCTCGCCGCACTCAACAAGATCGAGACCCTTCCGTGGGACGAGTGGGGACGCATGACCGACGCCTACGCAGGAAGGACCAGCGCTGACTACGACAGCCTGCTCGACGAGCTTGCCAGCGTCTGCGCGTCCAGCGATCCCGACGCCCTAAGCTAGCCCAGCTTGTAGATCCCGGTCGCGTCGAGGGTCGTGAAGTTCGACAGCGTGCCGTCGGCCGCCGCCTCGGCGACGAAGCCCGCCGTCGAGCAATGTTCTTCGAGATGGTGGGCACCCTGGTAGCCGCTTTCCACGTTGGCGTCCGTGCCGAGACCGTTTCCGTCCTTCCCGATCACGGCCTTGAACTGCTGGAACTCCTTGTCGTTCGGGTCGATGTTGGCCTCCGCCACGATGGTCACGCCCTTGAAGCCGCCGGGGATGGACGCGCCCTTGTCGGTGCCGATGCAGCGGTCGATCGCGGTGATCGACGCCTTCGGGTCGATGGTCCGGACCGCGCGGATCGCGCTGGCGCAGAAGGTCGGGTCGCCGATGACGTAGAACAGGTCCGGACGCCCGGCGGCCTGGATCTGAGAGACTGTTTTAGATCTTGGTTTGCTGGGTCTGGGGGATCGCTGTCGGGGTGTGGGGGCGGCGGGGGTGGTGGCGTGAGATGTGACGGACCATGGTGCGGATCATCGCCCAGCGGATGAACGTCTCGGAGATCGCGGGTTTGCGTTCATAGTCGCGGGCAAGACGCCGGTTCGCGGTGATCCACGCGAAGGTGCGTTCCACAACCCACCGTTTCGGAAGCGCTTCGAAGCCGCGTTGCCCGGGCTTTTTCCGGACGATCTCCACAGTGGTCTTCATGACGTCGCGTGCCCAGTCGACGAACCGGCCGGCGAAACCACCGTCAGCGAACAGATGACGGCAACGCCAGTGCGTGAAGTAGAGGTCG
>Ga0207710_10001706_pt1 | contig 10650 bp, 7 predicted proteins | sample KBSS24metaG_FD_184400 | JGI IMG/M metagenome (GOLD analysis project Ga0207710, IMG submission 184400) | Switchgrass rhizosphere microbial communities from Kellogg Biological Station, Michigan, USA - KBS S2-4 metaG (SPAdes) (version 2) | ecosystem: Host-associated > Plants > Roots > Rhizosphere >...
GCCGTTACGAAGTTGTACCGGACCTGGGTGGTCACGGCACGCGCCACCAACTTGTCGTGGTCGTAGACCTCGTATTTCACGTCGAAGGAAGCGCCGCTGACGTCATCGATCCAGAGCTCGATGCGCAGCGGCTGCGGGTCGTAGACCACCGGTGCCAGGTACTCGATCGACTGCTTGCCGATCAGCACGCCGTCCTCGAAGGAGCGACCCGAGTGGGCGGCCTTCAGGAAGAACATCGCGATGCGCGCCATCTCGAGGTAGCGCAGGTACGCGACATTGTTGACGTGCCGGTACGCGTCCATGTCGGACCAGCGCATATGCACGTCGTACACGAAGCGCGCCATCGTTAGTCGCGGCCGAGCTTGCGGTGGGTGACGGCGTGCGGACGGGCCGCCTCCGGCCCTAGCCGCTCGATCTTGTTCTTCTCGTAGGACTCGAAGTTGCCCTCGAACCAGAACCAGTTGCCCGGCTTGTCGTCCGTGCCCTCCCACGCGAGGATGTGGGTCGCGACCCGGTCGAGGAACCAGCGGTCGTGGCTCGTGATCACGGCACAGCCAGGGAACTCGAGCAGCGCGTTCTCCAGCGAGCCGAGGGTCTCGACGTCCAGGTCGTTGGTCGGCTCGTCCAGCATCAGGACGTTGCCGCCCTCCTTGAGGGTCAGCGCCAGGTTCAGTCGGTTGCGCTCACCGCCGGACAGGACTCCGGCCTTCTTCTGCTGGTCGGGGCCCTTGAAGCCGAAGGCGCCGATGTAGGCGCGAGAGGGCATCTCGACGTTGCCGACCTGGATGTAGTCCAGTCCCTCGGAGACGACCTCCCAGACGTTCTTGTTCGGGTCGATGCCGCCGCGGTGCTGGTCGACGAAGCTGATCTTGACCGTCTCGCCGACCTTCAGCTCACCCTTGTCCGGCTCTTCCTGCCCGACGATCATCTTGAACAGCGTGGTCTTGCCGACGCCGTTCGGGCCGATGACACCGACGATGCCACCGCGGGGCAGGGTGAACGAGATGTCGTCCCAGAGCAGTTCGCCGTCGAAGCCCTTGGTCAGTCCCTTCGCCTCGACCACGAGGTTGCCCAGGCGCGGGCCCGGCGGGATCTGGATCTCCTCGAAGTCCAACTTGCGGGTCTTCTCGGCCTCGGCAGCCATCTCCTCGTAGCGCTGCAGGCGGGCTTTGCTCTTGGCCTGGCGACCCTTGGCGTTCTGCCGCACCCAGTCCAGTTCCTCGGAGAGGCGCTTGTGCAGCTTGGCGTCCTTCTTGCCCTGGACGGCCAGGCGCTCGGCCTTCTTCTCCAGGTAGGTGGAGTAGTTGCCCTCGTACGGGTAGGCGCGACCGCGGTCCAACTCCAGAATCCACTCGGCCACGTTGTCCAGGAAGTACCGGTCGTGGGTGACGGCCAGGATCGCGCCCGGGTACTTGGCCAGGTGCTGCTCGAGCCACTGCACGCTCTCAGCGTCCAGGTGGTTGGTCGGCTCGTCCAGCAGCAGCAGGTCAGGCTGCTCGAGCAGCAGCTTGCAGAGCGCGACGCGGCGCCGCTCGCCACCAGACAGGTGCGTGACGGGCGAGTCGCCGGGCGGGCAGCGCAGCGCGTCCATCGCCTGCTCGATGCGACTGTCCAGTTCCCAACCCTCGGCGTGCTCGATCTTCTCCATCAGATCGCCCTGTTCGGCCAGCAGCACGTCGAAGTCGGCGTCGGGGTCGCCCATGGCGGCCGAGACCTCCTCGAAGCGGGCCAGGGTGGCGCGCAGGTCGGCAACGGCCAGTTCTACGTTCTCGCGGACGGTCAGGTTCTCCTCCAGCGGCGGCTCCTGCTGCAGCAGCCCGACGGATGCGCCGTCGGCGAGCTTGGCGTCACCGTTGGAGGCCTGGTCCAGCCCGGCCATGATCTTCAGGACACTGGACTTACCGGCACCGTTCGGGCCGACGACGCCGATCTTGGCTCCCGGCAGAAACGACAGCGTGACGTCGTCGAGGATCACCTTGTCGCCGTGCGCCTTGCGCACCTTGTACATCGTGTAAATGAACTGGGCCATGCGCCCAGTCTCCCAGAGGCGCGGCGGCGGGTGCACCGACGGTGCACCCGCCGGTCGCTCAGGTGACCGCGGCGAACTCGGGCAGCGCGGCATCGGCAAGTCCGGGGACGAGCGGGCCGCCGGCCGAACCCAGGTCCAGGCTGGTCGCGAAAGGGTCCACGTCCTCGTCCGGCAGGCCGTGGTCGTACACCTCACCGGAACCCGTGTCGACGGCGCGCCCGTCCTCGTCGAAGACTCCGGGGTGGCGCGGGTTGCCGGCCGCGTCCCGCTCGACCGCCGCGACCGGCGCCGTCCGCCGGGTGAACTCGCTCGTCCCCAGGTTCAGGTCGTGTCCGACTGAGTACGCCTCCAGTTCGTGGACGACCCGCGTCTGCTCGGCGGCGTTGGTGTACAGGCGCGCCTTGAAACGCCCGTACACGACGACCCGCTGACCCTTGCTGATCGACGCCTTGACGTTCTCGGCCAGGCCCCGCCACGCGGCGACGTGGATCCACGACGTGTCGCCGTCGACCCAGGTGGCCTTCGCCCGGTCGAACCGACGCGGCGTGTTGGCGACGCTGAACGTCGCCACCTTGACGCCCGAGTCGAGGGTCTTGAGCTCCGGGTCGTTCCCCACGTTCCCCACGACCGTCACTGTCATCTCGTTCATCGCTGTCTCCCATTCTCGATTCGTCGTGCGATGTGGGGACAGCCAAACGGCAGATGCGGACGGGCCGGCGGTGAACGGCGCGCGGCTGTGGATAACCCGGGACCTGTGCAGAACCGTGACGAGGTGAACGAACGCCGGCATGGGAAACTGGAGGCCGCTACGTCAGCCTCCGTAGCTCAGCGGATAGAGCAGGGATCTTCTAAGTCCTTGGTCGCTGGTTCGAGTCCAGCCGGGGGCGCCGGCTTCACGCGGGTCACTGTGCTGCCCCCGCGCCGTTATCGACGCACCTGTGCGGTGGGTGATCTAATACGTCCACTGATCAACTCCGCGCGAGAATCTCCTGAAGCGGTGGTGACCATCGAATCCGACAAGCAGGCATCGTCCGTCAGCACCGCATCCGCAAAGGAGCGGCGCAGGAGCGTCCGTGTCGGCGTGAACCTTCCCATCACGTTGTCCGCTCCCGGCCCTGACGGGGACGAGCAATACCGCGGTCGGCTCTTGGACCTGAGCGACCAGGCGCTGCGGTGTCTGCTTCGCGTGGATCCCGAACAGGTCACGGGGCGGCTGGAGGAAGGACTGAGCGTAGTCGCCGCCTTCACCCTGGGCCGGCGACGCTTCGCCGTCCCGGGCGAGATCTGGTGGCGCCAGCTCTCCGAGGAGTCCGACCAAGGGGTGCAGCGCATCGTCAGGTTCAACAGCCCCTTCGCCGAGTCGGCGACCCTGTATCGCGAAATCCGCCTCGAACTGACGCGACAGCAACGACTGGCCCAAGGGCGGTAAACCTTCTGCGGGGCTGCGCCGATCTCGGGTAGGAGTGGCACGCAGCGGTCGGGACCTAGGTCACGATTCCTGAGAAAAGCGCGGATTGACGGCAAATGAGCCGATGAGAGCGGCGGTCAACGACGTGATCGTGGAGGATCTCATGAGCCGGGCAGTCGCACTCGCCATCAACGCGATCAGCGCGCAGCGCGCTGCTGAGCAAACCCACCTTGCCAGCCAGGCCGGAGAGAATCGCGCGGCGCTCGCCGGGTGGGCGAAGTATCTGGGCCGCCCTGGGCCCGAGGACGCCCGTTCCCAGCGCACGGCCCGCCTCGGTGGGCTCACGGCCTTGTTCGCGATGGTCATGTACCTCACCTGGCGGGTCGCCTTCACGCTTCCCTCGGGACCGGCTGCTATCGGCGCCTGGGTGCTGGTGATCATCGAGGCGGTACCGGTGCTCGGGCTCGTCATGCGCATCGTGACCCTCTGGAACATCGACTCCTCGGCACCAGCACCGGTCCGGTCGCTGCCGCCCGGCCGGCGCGTGGCCGTCCTTATCCCGACATACAACGAACCCGCTGAAGTCATCGCGCCCACGATCGCCGCCGCCTGCGCACTCGAGCCGGTCCACGAGACCTGGGTCCTCGATGACGGTGACCGGCCGTGGGTCGCGCAACTGTGCGCCGAGTACGGCGCACGCTACGTGTGCCGACCGGTCCACGACCACGCCAAGGCGGGAAACATCAACCACGCGCTGGCGGTGATGGAGAAGGAGGAGGCGCAGGGAGCGGAGCCCTTCGAGATCCTGGCCGTGCTGGACTGCGACCACGTGCCGCTGCCCCATTTCCTCACCGCCACGCTCGGCTGGTTCGACGATCCCGAGGTCGCTCTGGTGCAGGCACCGCAGAACTTCTTCAACACCACGGCATTCGACCACCACCGGACGAACGGCGAGCAAGATCTGTTCTTCAACGTGCTCATGGCGTCGCGCAACCGCCGCGACGCCGGGCCGTTCTGGTGCGGGTCGACCTCGCTGATCCGGGCGCGCGCCCTGCGCGAGGTCGGTGGCGTCGCGACCGACACCATCATCGAGGACATGCACACCACGCTGCGGCTGCTGCGCCGCGGCTGGCGGACCGCCTTCCACCACCAGACGCTCGCCCTCGGACTCGCTCCCGACACGGCTGACCAGTACCTCCTGCAGCGACGCCGTTGGGGCATGGGCGCCATGCAGGTGCTGCTGACCGAACGGTTGTGGCGGGCCAAGTCCTGGCTGTCGTGGCGCAACTACTACGAGTACTTGAGCGGCACGACCTGGTGGCTCGAAGGCGCGGCGACGATAGCGATGCTGTGCGTCCCGATGGTCCTGATGATCACCGGGACACAGACCTCGACCGCGAATCCGACGGTGTTCGCCGCCATGTTCGCCACCTGTTTCGCGGTGCGGCTGTGGGGTATCAAGCGGCTGTTCCGCCATCAGATCTCCTGGCTGAGCGCCCTGTCGTTGCGGGTGCTCCGGGTCCCCATCGGGCTGTCCTGCGCGTGGTGGTTGCTCACTCGCCGCGCCCTGTCGTTCCAGGTGACGCCCAAGCACGGCTCAGCCGAACGAATGCGCAGTGACGTCCCTGCCGTCCTGGTCGGCATGGCCGGCGTCCTGACCGCCGTACTCGCCTACGCCGCCGCCGGGGTCGCCGGCCTGGTGCCCTGGCATGCCACGGCAAGCTCGACGATGGCCTCCGGCGCCTGGCTGGCGGTCGCGACCGCAGCACTGGTGGTGGGGACGCTGCGGGTCCGCTCAGATCGATTCGCGTCCTCACGCCGCAATGCACACCGCTTCGCGGTCAGCGCCCCGGTCAGGGTCGACGGCTGCTCCGCCGAACTGGTCGACATCTCTGCGAACGGCGTCACTGTGCGCGTGCCTGGCCACCACTACATCGGGACCGACCCCGTCGTACTCGCCCTGCCTGGCGCGAACCCGATCCGGATGCTGCCCGTGCGGACCGCCCAGGACGTCCGGAGCTTCAGGCGTACAACCCTGACCGTGGCACCCAACGACTGGGCCGCCCTGCGAACCCTGTCCCTGTGGATGTTCCATACCCCGCAGGGCGTTCTGGACGACCTTCCTCCGATGCTGCCCGCAGTCGCCTCCACCGGATCGACCCCTCCGCTGCCGGAGACCGTCGCCACCAGGCCGGCGGTGCAGCTCCACCCACTGCCGGTGGTGGCCCATGCTCGGGTGTGACGCGCGGCAGGCCCGCTGGCTCCGCCGCCCCACCACGCCGGCCAACGCCTACCTCGCGGTGGGCAGCCTGGGGGTACTGGCGATCGTCGTGAGCCCGGAGCGGCTCATCGACGACGTGGTCTACTCCGTCCTGGGCGCCAGCCTCGTGGCGGCGATCCTGGTCGGCATCCGGCTGCACCGACCGAGGGCGACCCCGGCCTGGTACACGCTGGCAGCTGGCCAGTTCCTGTGGGTTCTCGCGGACGCGACGTTCAACCTCCAACAGGACGTGCTCCACGTTGACGCCTTCCCCACCTACTCTGACGCCCTTTATCTGGCCGGCTATCCCTTGTTCGCGGTTGGCTTGGGACTGCTCGCCCGGGATCGCAACGCCCGGCGCGACGTGGGATCGCTGCTCGACAGCGCCACCATGACCGCCGGGCTCGGCTTGCTGTCGTGGGTACTGCTGGCCCGTCCTACCATCGTCAGCCTGCACCACTCCGTAGGAGCCGCGGCGGTGGCGGCCGCCTACCCAGCCATGGACATCCTGCTCGTGGGAGTGTTCATCCGGCTGGTAAGTGTTCCCGGAGGGAGATCTCCGGCGTTCAGGGGCATGCTCTCCGCGCTGGTCCTGTTGATCACCGCGGATACGGTGTCGGTGGCATTCGACCTGTTTGCCACCAACACGGTGTCGCTCGTCGAATACCTCTGGGTGGCTTCGTATGTCACCTGGGGCTACGCGGCCTTGCATCCGTCCATGGCGCACCTGTCAGAGCCGGCAACCGCACCGACGACCAGGTTCCGCGGAGTGCGACTGTTCGCCGTCATCCTCGCCACCCTTATCGCGCCCGCCATTCTTGCCGCTCAGCGAGTAGTCGGCCAACGCGTCGACGTGTGGGCCGTAGTCATCGGCTCGGTCGTGATGTTCCTCCTCGTCGTTGTGCGAATGAATCTGGCCATCGAGCAGATCGCCGCCACCAACCTCGAACTGGATCTACTGCAGCGCGAACTGGCCATCCAGGCGTCCCACGACCCGCTCACCGGGCTCGCAAACCGCAATCAGGCGCTGCGCCTTCTCGGCACCGCCCTCAGCCCCAGGGACCAGGAGGGCAACGTGGTCGGCCTGCTGTTCGTCGACCTGGACGGGTTCAAGGTCATCAACGACACCCACGGTCACAAGTACGGCGACGAGGTACTGCGCCGCGTCTCCCGCCGGATGCTCCGGGCCGTCAGGAAGGGTGACTTCGTAGCACGGTTGGGCGGGGACGAATTCCTTATCGGCATGGAAGACGTGTCCGACGAGGGCGCCGCGCGATCGTCGGCCGAGCGCCTCATCGCCGAGATCTCCCGGCCGATCTACCTCAGCAACCGTGCCGTGGTGAAGGTCGGGGCCAGCGTGGGTATCGCCCTCGGACCCGCCGGCCACACAGACCTGGGTACCCTGATGCATGAGGCGGACTTGGCGGTCTACCGAGCCAAGGCCGGTGGGCGCGGCCGCGCTGAGGTCTTCAGCAGCGACGTCCGAAAGGCCGAACGCGAGCGCCACGATCTCCAGCAGGCACTCGCGCATGCCATCGATGCCGACCAGCTGACCGTCCACTATCAGCCACTGACCAGGCTCGAAACGGGACACGTCAGCGGATTCGAGGCACTTGTGCGCTGGGATCGGCCGGGAGTCGGCGTCGTGTCGCCGGACGAGTTCCTCCCGATCGCCGAGTCGTCTGACCTGATCTGCGACCTCGACGCGTGGGTGCTGCGAGCAGCGGTCCGGCAGTTGGGCCTGTGGAACCGGCTGCGCCGCGACCGGCAACTCAGCATCGCGGTCAATGTCTCGGGACGACACGTCAGCCAGACTCGAATCAGCGCCGAGGTCGCAGCCGTCCTGCGCACCGCACAGATCGACCCACAGCAGCTGATCATCGAGGTGACCGAAACCGCCGTGGTGGACGGCACCTCGGTGGTGCCGAACCTGAAGGCACTGCGCGCGCTTGGTGTGCGGGTCAGTCTGGACGACTTCGGCACCGGCTATCAATCGAGCACACAGTTGGCGCGGCTCCCCGTCGATATCGTCAAGATCGACCGCCGCTTCGTGGACACCTCATCGGCGTCCTCCCGTTCCCTACTGGAACTCATGGTCAAGGCGGCGCGGGCATTCGGGCTGAGAGTCGTCGCCGAGGGAGTGGAACGCCCCGACCAACTCGAGCTCGTCCGCGAGCTGGGGTGTGAGTACGCCCAAGGCTTCCTGCTGGGCAGGCCCACACCGGCAGAAGGCGTGGCCATCATCCGCGACAGCGTCCACGCGCCGAGCCAGCAGGCTACGGACATAGCTGCCGAGTTCCAGGCTGATCCGTACCGCCATGGCGCCGACCAGCCCGTCCCGAACTTCGTCCTCGCGTTCGGTGGCGTCGGACAAGGGTGACGCCGGGCCGGCTCGACGCGCCGCATTCCCTAGGATCAGGGCGTGGTTGTTCGCGCTGGCATCGTCGTGACCGGTACCGAGGTGCTGACCGGACGGGTGTCCGACAAGAACGGCCCCTGGCTGGCCGAGCAGCTGCGGCTGGTGGGCGTGGACGTCGCCAACGTGGTGGTCGTCGGCGACCGCCCGGAGGACCTGGCCGCGGCGCTGCGGTTCTTCATCGACCAGCGGGTGGACCTGATCCTCACCTCCGGTGGGCTGGGCCCGACCGCGGACGACCTCACCGCGGAGATCGTGGGGGCTGTCCAGAGGCGGCCGTCCGAACTCGACACCGAACTGCAGGCTCGCATCACCGCGATCGTGGAGCGGTTCGGCCGCATGCGCGGCTGGCACGCCGATCCGGATGCCGTGGCCGCCGGAGTACGCAAGCAGGCGCTCGTCCCGGCCGGCGCGACGGTGCTGGAGCCGACCGGCACCGCCCCCGGCCTGGTCGTCCCGCCGCCCGAGGGGACGGACGGGCCGCCGGTGCTCGTCCTGCCCGGCCCGCCGCGCGAGCTGCAGGGGATGTGGGACGCGGCGCTGGCAACGCCTGCCGTACAGGCCGCGTTCGCCGGACGGGCCGAACTGCGCCAGGCCACCCTGCGCCTGTTCCGCACCCTGGAGGCGGACCTGGCGGTCGTCCTGCGCGAGCACGACTCCGAGCTGGACGGGCTGGAGATCACGACCTGCCTGCGCGACGCCGAACTGGAGATCGTGACGCGGTACGGCGCGGCGCAGCAGCCTGCCTACGACGCTTTCGCCGCGCTGATCGCCGCCAGCTACGGCGAAAGGCTGTTCTCGGCGGACGGACGCACGGTCGATGAAATCGTGGCGACGGCGCTGCTGGAACAGGGGCTCACGGTTGCGACCGCCGAGTCGTGTACCGGCGGGTTGGTAGCCGGACGGCTCACCGACCGTCCCGGCTCGTCGGCCTACGTGCTCGGCGGACTGGTGACCTATGCGAACGCGGCGAAGACGAACCTCGCGTACGTCCCGCAGCCGCTGATCGCCGAGCACGGCGCGGTCAGTGCCGAGGTCGCCCTGGCGATGGCCGAGGGTGCCCGTAAGGCGCTCGGCGCCGACATCGGCATCTCGACCACTGGTGTCGCCGGGCCGGGCGGGGGGACGGCCGAGAAGCCGGTCGGGCTCGTCCACCTGTGCGCGGTGCGCGACGGGAAGGCGCTGCCGTGGCGGCTGCAGCTCACCGGCAGCCGGGCGGACGTGCGGGACCGGACCGTGGCCGGCGCGATGCACCTGCTGCGCGAACTGCTGACGTGAGCATCGCAGCGACGAAGGAGCGAGGCGCGGAACTTGGAGCGCCGAGCCGCCCTTGCTCGGCGCGGGAGGCGCAGTGAGGCCGCAGGTGCTGATCTACACGGACGGGGCGTGCAAGGGGAACCCGGGACCCGGCGGCTGGGGTGCGTGGCTGCGCAGCGGCGATCACGCCAAGGAGCTGTTCGGCGGTGAGAACCCGACCACCAACCAGCGCATGGAACTGACGGCCGCGATCAAGGCACTGCAGGCGCTCAAGCGCCCGTCCGACGTCGTGCTCTACACCGACAGCACCTACGTCCTGAAGGGCATCACCGAGTGGATCCACGGGTGGAAGCGCAACGGCTGGGTCAATTCGGCCAAGAAGCCGGTCGCCAACGCCGATCTCTGGCGCGAACTGGACGAGGCCCGGGCACCGCACGAGATCGAGTGGAAGTGGGTCAAGGGGCACGCCGGCGACGAGGGCAACGAGCGGGCCGACGCGCTGGCGAACCAGGGCGTGCTGTCCACCTCGGGTCAGGCCTAGGCAGCCCGCTGTCCTCTGCGATCCTTGCGGCATGGAGCACGCCGGCGGCGGCCGGAGCAGGCGGGGCGGTCTCGTCCTGATCGCAGACCACGACGAGCAACAGGCACCGGGCGCGTGCGGCGTGGCGGATCGGCCGGTAGAAGCAGAGTCGCAGCGCCGAGCGGGGCAGCACCAGCCGTGGGTCATCGCTGACCCCGCTGGTACCGCGGCGCCCAGACCGTCCGGTAGAGCAGGCGGGCCGGCGCCTGAGCGGCTCGCGTTCGTCCTGCACGACATGTTCGGCGTGCCGTACGACGAGATCGCGCCCATGTTGGACCGGACGCCGGCCGCGACGCGCCAGTTGGCCAGCCGTGCCCGGCGCAGCGTCCGTGGCGCACCCACCACTCCTGATCCCGACCTGGGCAGGCAGCGTGAGGTCGTCGCCGCGTTTCTGGCCGCCGCCCGCGCGGGCGACTTCGACGCCCTCATCGACGTGCTCGATCCCGACGTCGTATTCCGCGCCGACACCGGCTCCCGCCCCCAGAGTGCCCCGGCCTTGCTCACCGGTGCGGCGGCCGTCGCGGGCCAGTCGGCGACCTACGGTCCGCGGTTCGCCACGCTCTGCCGGCCGGCGCTGGTCAACGGCGGCGCGGGCATCATCGCCCGCGCCCCGGCGGGACTGATCGCCGTCGTCGGCGTCACGGTCGTCGCCGGCCGCATCGCGGAGATCGACCTGATCCTGGACCCCGACAAGCTGGGG
>Ga0207710_10001717_pt1 | contig 10598 bp, 10 predicted proteins | sample KBSS24metaG_FD_184400 | JGI IMG/M metagenome (GOLD analysis project Ga0207710, IMG submission 184400) | Switchgrass rhizosphere microbial communities from Kellogg Biological Station, Michigan, USA - KBS S2-4 metaG (SPAdes) (version 2) | ecosystem: Host-associated > Plants > Roots > Rhizosphere...
GTAGAAGCCGCGTGGCGCGTGGTAGACCCGATTCTCGACCATTCTGGATCGTTAGTAGAATATGAATGTGGCACTTGGCCCACCGCAGCCGATTCGCTGGTCGCGGGTGTCTCGGGCTGGCACGAGATGACGACCGACCATTAACGTTTTGTTTGCACTGAAGCCTGCTCGCCGGGGGGGTCTTACCTAAAGGGTTTGTAGGTTCGAGTCCTACCTGCGGAGTCACGATTTGGAAGGCCGCTGGAAACAGTTCCGGCGGCTTTTTCTTTGCGAAGTCGTGTTCGTAATCACAAAGTAGATCAAACGGTTGCGAAACGTCGCGGTAAGAACGTGATCCTTCCATGTTCAGTTCGAACACACGAATTGAGCAACTTTCGCTTTTCGCTTGAATCTTGCTGTTTGTACAGAAATAGGCCTTTTTTGAGAGTTCTAGTAGGGCAATACCATCTGCTGCTGACAGAGAGCCACTCTTTCCAGGCAAAGCTGCTTGAAAATTTGCTGCAAAAGGTAGACCGAAGGCTGAGTAAAACTACTCAGCACTTCGCTCAGTTTCTGACTGGGGAATATATCAGAAGGTATTTGATACCGAGTTGAGTCTCCTCAATTCCCACGTGTAATACCTGGTAAGTGAACGCCGAAAAAACTTTCGATCTCGGCCTGTTGCCGACCAACATAGGCCCCGATCCAGTTCTGCAATATCTTGCCCTCAGGAGAGACAACGATCGTTTGTGGAGTGGTTCCGAGTTTATATTCCTGCCTCGCTTCTTCTGACAGACCGATGAATATAGGAAGATCTAGCCTGCTTTGAGTCGCGTACTCTTTTACACCGTTGTTTGCTAGAGAAAGCGCGATAAAGCGATAGGCACCCTGTTTTTGAGACGCCAGCGATTTGATGTTGTCGAGATTTCGAGTGCACCAGGCGCACTCAGGGGTAAAAACGTAAAGGACGATGGGCACCTGACTATCAGCGTAGGAAATCACTTCTTGTCGACCTTCCAGGCTGTTTACTTTAAGAGGCTGGACGCTTGTGCCAACGGGCAAAGCGGGCGGCGGCGACGGCAACGTCGGTACATTTGCGAGAGCGACGTTAGCCTTCCTGATTCTGTACGCCAATACCAGATTCGTAATCAGCGAAATCCCAAGAATAACGGTCATTGCCCAGAGCACATGTCGTAATCTACGCAGGTTGTCACCGTCGTTTACGCTCGTCTGCATCGCTGGTGAATTGCCTAACACGGCTTCTAAGGGCAATCAACGCCGGGTATACAAGGATTTTGACAGCTCGGGTTGATCGTCCCGCTATCACCTGTACCACACAGATGACCATCGCACGTACATTGGCAACTAAATGAGTAACCACCGATGCCGTTCTGATTAGTGCCGCAAAAGAACGAAGGCGTCGGTGCTGGCCAGCAGCCAATGGAATAACAGTAATTCGATGCCCAGTATTGCGCGTTCGAGCAGTTTGCTATACAAGGGGCTTGTGCTTTGACCGGCCGCGTTAAAATCATCACACTGAACATCACGATGATCAGCGCGATCCCGCTAACCCACGGTATTCGTTTCATTTCTTTTACCTCCTTAGAGCTAGAAGGACATAGGCGAGGGAAACCCACTCACTTCTGAAGTGTGGTGAAACAGCAAGAGTGTGTACGTAAACTAAACCTCTTAAGGTTTGAAGTCAATAGAATCAAGAGACATAGAATCAAGAGACTTTCTATAGGTTGTCAATATCATCCGCTCCATAACCTTCGGCTCGCAGTTGACTCATCGTGGCGCGTGTTGAGCATCCTGATTCCAATAGCTCAATAGCTCGCGTGATGCGGGGCCGATAGGTACAAAAGCTGTGAGTTCGACGTTGTCTACCGTGGTCATTGATCCCAGTCTAGGCTAGAAATGTTCTTTGCAACTGTTCTAAGGACCCGAGCATTTCTGGCGCTAGCCTCAGCAAAAAGTTGCGAAGATTGTCCAGTGTGGGGACACGGCGTGGCCCTGATGCAAGGCTTTACGGAGGCATGGCAGAGAAGGACAAAGTTTGGTGAGTACAGAAATATTCAGGTACAAGTCTCAAAAAGAACGCCTGAAGAGGTCTGCCTTTTGCTTTGCTTTCTCTGGCAATCTGTAATAGAGTGCGCCGTGTTCTTCCTGACTCCCACTGCATAAGGAAGCTCACATGATAGCCTTACCACGTACACGCGGCTTCTCTGCGGGTAACCGGCAAATACTCCTAACTAACAACCTGAATGCGGTCCGCTAATTGGCATGTACATGGCGCTCACGTTCTTTGGGGCGAGCAGACAGCCGGGTCCTTTTTAGGAAAGCCGGTTTTATCGGAATGGGATAAGACAGCGAGGCGGTGGTTCAAGACGCCACAAGTGCCGTGAATAAACAGATTGGCGGATGGAACCGCTCATTTTATGCGGAAGAAAACGAAGGGTTAACACCGCGAGGGGACGTATGAATTCTCAGCTCAAAGAAAGAATCTCAAAGCTATCAGATGAAGAACTCTTGGAAATGGTGCAGAGTGAAGCTTCGGACTATGGTAGCGAATTCCTCGGCTATGCTGCTGAAGAGCTAGAAGCAAGGGGCATCCCATTTTCTTCGCAAGCGAGTGACATTCCTTACGAATGCGGAGCATGTGGGGCTGACGTTTCGTTCGAGGATCAGATTTGTCCAAAATGCGGTGCTGACATATCTGAAGTTGGCGATAGTGCTACGGACGAAAATACAGGAAGTGGGAATCCAGGTAGGTATCCAGCTTTGCGCGTTATCTCGGGGATTCTTAAGGTACTCGCAGTGCTTGCCGCTATTGCCGGGCTGATCGGGGCGCTGGTGGGATTGATTCAAATGTTTGGAAATACCTACGGAGCACCTGCCGCTGGTGGACTGATTGTTTTGGTATCGCTGCTGTATGGCGGACTAGGTTGTCTTTACGCGCTTGCCATATCGGAAGGGATTAGCGTTTTCATTGATATAGAAGAGAACACGAGGTTGACCAACAACCTATTAAGAAAGCTCTTGGATAAATAGGTGTGGGGCGGGTTTGGGGGTGCGCAGTGAGGATTTAAATCGTCGAATGAAGCCGAAGCATTGTTGGGATTACATGCGTGTGAAACTCATGAAGGTTCTTTTAGAAGATTAGCGGCGCTGACTGATGAAAAGTCGCCGTAGATTGGCAAAAAAGAGGGAGGCTCCGCGTGGCGCTCCCTCTTTCAAACGTGTCGCCGTTCGTGGAAAATTCTATCTATGAATATGCGCAGAACCGGACTCGTTCAATCCTTTTTTAGGTTCTTTCGTCCGAAATGCGACATCCGGTTGAGTGACCCCCGCAACTGACCCGGTAAGCGGCGCATCCATCTCCGTACGAATAACCGTAGCGATCCACTCCGGTTTCGATCCACCCGGACAGTGAGCCCACCTCATAAGAGGTTCAGTGCCAATCATGATCATCCCGGAATGGTTGTTCCGGTCGGCATCCTCTTTAGGATTCTTGTAGAAGAAGCCAAGCGACTTCCGCAAATTCAGAATGTCTTCTGGCTTTCCGGTCAGAAATGTCCAGCCTGGCCCTGTTCCGTGCTTTTTGGCAAAAGCCTTTAGGTCGCGAGGCGAGTCTTCCTCGGGACTTAGGCTAATCGAGTAAAAGAAAATGTCACGACCGACGCGGCCATCTAACATTTGCTGCACTTCTACCAGGTGGTGAGTAATCACCGGACAGATGTCCTTGCAACGCGTGAACATAAACTGAATGACCACGCGCTTGTCCTTGACGAGATCGTCGTAGAAGCGGACCTTCTTTCCGTCCTGCGTAATCAGCTCAACATTCGGAAGGTGGCGACGCTGCAAAAGCTCACGTGGTGAGCTGTTCTTATAGTTGTAGTGTTGCTTGCTTTTAGGTGTTGCTTCCTGGCCCAGCACAGGAAGCGTGCCAGTCAAAGCGCCAGCCCCAACTACAGCCGTAGTAGTTCCAGCAGCCGCCAGCCATTTTCTTCTTGTCATTCTTGACATAACTGTTTGCTCCTTTCGATTTGTTCGCCTTAGTGGCGGCTGGTTTATGGTTCGTAGGTGTTATCAATCACGTTAGGTTGCACCTGGAACAGTAGCATCATCGCGTGATCTTCATGGACCGTGTTGTGGCAGTGCATGGGCCAGTCTCCACGAAAATCGCGGAAGCGGAAGAAAATCGTGGCGTCTTCATCGAATTGAAGTGTCGTCACGTCTTTGCGTGACACCTCCACATTCGGAACACCTGGTCGTGTCGTGCTGATACCAGCACCGCCGCCGGGCCATGGACAATTGTTGCCGGTCCGGTCACGGTAGCTGCTGTCACCGCTGCGGCTATCATAGCGACCATTATTATCTTCCCGCTTGAGGATCTGGTGCTCTTCCAGATGCACGTGAATCGGGTGCTGCCAATCATCACGCGGATTCGTCAGTACCCAGTTTTCCGCACTGTTCTGCGTCACGGTAAAGCGAAGCTCATTGCAGTTTGCGAACCGTTCGTTGATGACCCACTGGCCGTTGTCGCGATCGAATTCAAAGTGGCGCGTGATGCGCGGAGCGATGACGGTTGGGAGGATGTAGAACGATGGCTGAGTAGCCGGGTCCACGCTGTTGTCGGTGACGGCAGCGCCGATGCGGAACTCGACACAATAAGTGCCTTGTCCTGGATACGCGACGTCACAAGTTGGTCCCTGCCCGTCATCCTGAATCATGCGGTTTTCGAGCCGCACCTTGGTATGGCTTCCGATCAAATTCTTGACTTGATTGAAGTCGATGATGATGTCATAGCGCTCCGCAACACTGATGCGGAAGCTGGTAACTTGTTTTGGCTTGGGCAAAAGGTTCCCATCGTTTCCGACGACCCAGAACGGAATTACAGTGCCGGGAGAAAGCGGATCGGTAAGGAATAGTTCGTAGAAGCGTGAAGGCCCACCATTCAATACACGGAAGCGATAGCGTCGCTTACTAACGTTGAAGTAAGGTTGAATGATGCCATTGGCCAACTGAATGTCGCCGAGCAGTCCCTTGAAGTCAAAGGTATCAAAACAGATCTTCCCGGTGTCGGGATCGATCAGTTTGTCGTTGAGGATGATCGGAATATCAAACTGTGGATAGCTCGGCAATCGGAAGCCTGTTGTTTCATTTCCGGTGTCGAACTGATTAAACATGAGGTGGAAGCCCTCAAGTCCTTTGTAAGTATTTTCAGCGGTGTGGTCGATACGGTGATCGTGATACCACAATGTGCTGAGCGATTCGTTGATGTCGCCGTTAGGTTGATGCGTAGAAGCAAACCCTGCCTGCTGTGCCGTGAAGTAGTAATCGAAATACTGGCCGCGGAAAAACCAGCGACATGGACCACCATCGCTCTCGGGAGCGGAGTGGAAGTTATGTAGGTGCGTGCTCATTTCCGGCACACCGAAGCCACCGTTTTGACTTTGCGTGGGCAGTTCGTTGAACCGGCGAATGAGCCACGGTTCCTGGTAGCGACTCACTATAGTTGGCCCCGGAAATGTAGCGACGTCACTCGCGAGCGTGCCGCCCAGATTGAATCCCCAAATCAACTGTGCGGGAATGTTTGTATCGGAACAGATCCTGAAGTTGCTGTTGGCTCTTATCCGCTCCACGAAATACTTCTGTGGAGGATACTGATTGAAGAACTGGAAACAGTCCGAACCCGGTCGTACGAGACCGTTGAATTGGCCCCGTCCCTCAAATGGGAGGTTGTTGTTGTTGGGATTGGGCGCATTGTTCGGACATATCTGGGGCGGTGCGCCGAATGTCAAACCCGGATCGGTCAATGGACGTGCCGGTAGTTCGGGAGGAATCGGCATCGGATCGACGAAAACCTGAGCGGGCTGCGGGCTATTACCGAAATCGCACCCGCTGCCGTGATCGTGATATTGCACCGAGGGATGTGTTAAGCCAACTTTGGGAAACAGAATGCCCGCGCCGCTCATTAATCCCATTTTCATGAGTGTTCGGCGGGTGAAGCCCTCTTTAACCAGCTCAAGCCGGTTATTAAGGGCTTGTTGTTTTTCTCTTTCCCATCTTCTGTTTCTTTTTGAGATAAAAACCATAGGAAGCTCTCCTTTGGACGCGCTTGGCCGGAATAATCCAGCCAAGGGATGATTTGATTGGGTACCTGGCTTGAAATGCGGTAAAGAGGGGAATGAACCTAAAAACAAACCGGTTGGCACCACTGGTCAGCGGCGCAAACTACGGCAAAGCGTAGAGCCGAAAAATGCCAAGGGGAATTAGGAATTTGGGGAAATGGAATTAAGCCGCAATGCGCGTTCACCTTATTCCAAACAATCCGAGTGTCAACTTACTATCGTTAGCCGTTTTTGCTGTTTATTAGCGAAACTTGCTGGCGTGAAAAATGGTTCCGTAGATCTCTGCATATGAGACTAAAGAGTTTCTCGCATCTGCTGGAAGAAACTGAGCACTTCTGTGGTTGTGGTCAAGACAAAGTGGCGAAGATTGTCCAGTGTGGGGAAGTCTCAAAACTACTCAAGTAAGGTCCAAGGTCGCCTTCTCAAGAACCATTTGCCTGGCGGCGGCGCGTACCAATCATCGTATCGACGCGCAGATCTGAGTTAGTTTCTAAGTGTAAATCGCGAAAGAGCGCGCGATTTGGTTGCAGCGGCGTCTGAATGATTCGGACGCCGCCGCTTTTTTCAACTTCGTCCGCAGCCGATTGGCAAATGTGAATCGGCGGTTTGCTCGCCGGACGTTTGGCCCACCGAATTAGGGCGTGGCTACACTGAGATACATGTGGAAGCGCGCCTTGGTACCACTGAGGTTCTTTACTTCATAGTGAATCTCGGTCTCGATGTCGGTATCGCTGAATTGGCTCGTACTCTTTTCGATTATTATGTACTTTCGCCAAAGTCTCGTAACCTCGAGCTCCGTAGTCTGAGCGAAACCTGTGGTGGTGGACCCTGTCGCCATTGGGACGGCATTCGCCGACCATACGGATCCTTCTGGTGATGCATGATTCCACCACCAGTGTCCCGTCTGCCCAGGGTTGAGTTCCAATACGTTGTCAATTTTGAACGTCTTAATAGGCATGATTGCTCTCCTTTGAAGGTGCAGGAGAAAAGCCTGGCGGCGGCACCTAATTCACCGTGAGGCCTACGGTCCGGTTTTGCGAGGTCCGGCAATTCAATCGACTCCTGAACCTAAACGCGTAAATTGTGAGAGAAAGAGGTCAGTGTGGGGACATTGATTCTTAGTAATCCAAGACGGCTTCAACGGTACGTTCATGAGGAAATTTTGGTGCGTTGACAGCGCGTAACCCAATCGCTAATATCCATCGTCCCTTACAAATCCCCGACATAACGGATTTTGTTTTACCAAAGTCCTCAACCTCAACCTTCGAACTCACCTGACCTGGAGGAAAGAAACAATCATGATTCGAAACATTCTCAAACGACGAATCCTCTCTGCGATCCTCATGGCTTCTATGCTCTTTGGTGTCGCTTTCTTGACAGCATTCACTTGTCAGCCCGCAAACGCCAGATGTTGCACGGCCTTTCAAAAGGTGTACTACAGTGATGCTACTTACTCGATCGTCATTGGTGGATTTACACGGAATTGTGACGGGTCGTCCTCGTCGTGGGGGTCGACGTCAACGTACAAGATTATCAACCTCATTGAATGTGGGGGCTGATCCTAACAATCCATACCTGCAGCGAGTTGCACAATGGTTTCATCATCTGCGGTAACCTCGCGATGAATCAAAGATAGAGGCCGCCATCATTGGCCGGCCTTAGTCGTTTGTGCCGGTTTTTGTTGCTCCCGTACTCAACTGTGAGAAGAAATCCATATTCTGGCAGGACAATTGATCGAATCCGCGCTCACTGGCGAGTCCGCTCCAAGTGCTTTATTACCTATCGTTGTTTTCACTAATTCTCTCCTCCTTGACGACCGTCACCTGTGTCGCCACAGCTTGCCAGCAATCATTCCTCCTTACATACACTCGTGTATAGCGCTGCTCAAGATAGAATGTTCCATCGTTGCCTCGCTTAGTCCCGGACAAGCGCCCTGTTACGATTGCCGCATCCTTAAACATGCGTAAGATAATTTCGTCAAACTTATAAGGATCAAAGAAGGCGGTACTGGATTGTACTCGTTCAAGCAATTGCCTCTTTGTAATTACCAGCCCGGCACCATCAATACAAACCCAATCTTCAGCAATGATGCGGTCGAGAGCCGAAGTGTCACGCCTCGGATAAGACTCATTCCATTCATTGTCAAGTTTCAACAGGCGATTCTCTTCATTCATAAGCCTCCCTCGGGCGCCTCGCCGACCAACTTAGAGGGCGCACACCTTTTTTTGTTTTTTCACTCTAGTATCTTTGACGGGCGGTGCTTCTGGTGCTTACACAAGAGCCTCAGTAATAGGTATTTGTGAACAAAGACCTCCAATCGAAGAAGGCGGGGTGACCTGTACTACCCCAACCACTCATTCCAAGCTCCAGTTTGATCCCTCATGCCCCCCGCCAACGCCCACACCAGCGCCAACGCCGTGTGGCGGAGACTGCGATGCCTTCACCCGAATGGAATTTGAGATGTACCGGCGTAAATTATTGTCTGTATCTGCCCATTCTTCAAATACAACTGGGAAGATAAGTGTTGCTGCAATAAGCCGTATACACCGATTGTGATAGATGTAGCTGGCGACGGCTTTCGGCTGACCCCTAACTCGCAGGGAGTCAATTTCAACCTTAACGCCGTTGGTATCAGAGAGCGTTTGTCGTGGACGGCCGCCGGTTCAGACGATGCCTTTCTCGTATTTGATCGGAACGGCAACGGTTCAATTGACGACGGCACTGAACTGTTCGGCAACTTTGCGCCTCAACCTGAGCCTTTGGCCGGAGAAGAAAAAAATGGTTTCCTGGCCTTGGCTGAGTATGACAAACCAGGGAATGGCGGCAACGCGGACGGCAAGATAGATTCGAAGGATGCTATCTTTTTCCTGGCCCAAGACACGAATCACAACGGCGTATCGGAGCCTTCCGAGTTACACCCGTTGAGCGAGTTGGGAGTGGCAACTTTGGAATTGAAATATAAAGAGTCGAAACGGACAGACGAATACGGAAACCAGTTCCGTTATCGAGCCAAAATAACAGACCAACGCGGAAGGCAGCTCGGGCGTTGGGCGTGGGATGTTTTCTTAATTAGCGGCGGGCGTTGAGCTGCGCTGTAGATCAGAATGATCGTCAAATAAATTCAGGAGCACACGCAGGTTTCGCAAACCTGCGTGTGCCCTTTGTTCGCTGAAATGGCCCAAGAGGAAGTTCTAGACCACTTCGGCAACTGTTGAAAGAAACGGAGCATTTCTGTCGTCGGTGTCGCAGTGACGGACATAAAAGAAAAAGGAGCGATGTGATGCACATCCTGGAACATCTGTTTCTAGTGGGAGAGTTCCCCCCGCGAGCCCACCTACTGTCCGGGCTAACGCTCGAGCAAGTCACGCTACGTCCGGACGGCGCGTCGCACTCGATCTTCGAGGAGCTATGGCACGTTGTGGGGTACCAGCAGAGTATCATTGATCCGGGCGATCCGGTCGGCGATGTGTACCCGCGCGCTGTGCCGGAGCACGAGCATCAATGGCATGACTTGGTGCAAGTGTTCCTGGACGGCGCTCGCGCTGCGGCAGCGTTGGGGCAGGAGCCTGAGCGGTTGGCGCTCGAGATAGAGCCGGGCGTGACACTTGCCGACGAACTGAGCAGTGTGGCGGTACATAACGCATATCACCTTGGTAAGATCGTTGCATTGCGGCAGCGGATCGGCGCGTGGCCGCCCACGGAAGCGTCGTAACCGCAGGCGGGGTGCGACGCCGCGCATCCGAGGAAGCTATCAATCGCCTTTCCACGGATGTCGAACGATAAGGAAGACAATTACCGCAGTGACAAAGCAAATGCCCGGGATCATTTCCAGGCGATTCGGGCCTACGATTAGCTTGTGGAAGAACAGGATCTCACCGAAGGCGAGCCCCGTCGAGGGTGTAAAAAGTTTTGTGTAAATGGTCATCTTTTCTCCTGGACCAACCTTAACCGGTCAGTCGCTAAATGACCATTTACACAAAACTTTTTACACCCTCCGCATGCTGATCACAGACCAGGTCGCTTCAGTTGAGGCAACGGGTGAAAAAGTTAAATCGTCATCTGTTTCGTTGCCACTGTTTCAAGTTCAGTCAGCACGCCCTTTTCGAGGTGCAGTTGTTCGGAGGCGAAGCTGGCGGCGTGTGGGTCGTGGGTTACGAGCATGATGGTCTTCTTTAGCTCGTGATTCAGTGTTGAGAGTATTTGCAGGATCTCCTCGCCGGAACGTGCGTCGAGGTTGCCGGTCGGCTCGTCGGCAAGAATCAGATCGGGATCGGTAACGATCGCGCGCGCGATCGCCACGCGCTGCTCTTGTCCACCGGAGAGTTGTTTCGGTTGATGATGCATGCGATCGCTCAAGCCGACGAGGTCGAGCGCGGTCTCGACGTTCTTTCGCCGCTCTGCCTTCGAGAGCTTCGTCAACAGCAACGGCAGCTCGACGTTCTCAAACGCAGTCAACACGGGCACGAGGTTGAACGTTTGAAAGAT